>Ga0335071_10005284_pt1 | contig 13421 bp, 10 predicted proteins | sample Lox_Sample_15_FD_206724 | JGI IMG/M metagenome (GOLD analysis project Ga0335071, IMG submission 206724) | Soil microbial communities from Loxahatchee National Wildlife Refuge, Florida, United States - Lox_Sample_1.5 | ecosystem: Environmental > Terrestrial > Soil > Wetlands | place: USA... | reverse complement strand
GAGAACCATGATGACGTGAGAGCAATCCCCGAATTGCGCAAAACCGTCGAACTCGAGCCCGCATTCGTGCACGCCCAACTGAACCTGGGCCGGGCTTACTTGAGAACTCATCACCTTCCGGAAGCGGCGGAGGCCTTTGAGCGTGCCCTCAAGCTTGAACCGTACCTGATGGAGGCGCACGTTTTCCTGGTAGTGGTCTATGCTCAGTTGGACCGCGTGCCCGAGGAAATCCAGGAGTGCCGCAAGGTGCTGGAAGTCGTCCCGGAACACTATGGCGCCAATCTGAATCTCGGGCGCTTCCTGGATGAATCCGGGGACCTGCAGGGTGCAATGGCCCCTCTCAAAAAGGCCGCGTCGATTCGGCCAACCCAACCCGCACCCCACCACTTTCTAGCCGACGTTTATGAAAAGCTAGGACGCCCGGAGGAGGCCAAGCGGGAAAACGATGAAAACGACCGGCTGGCCGCCGCCTTGGGCGCCAAGCCGCCGGAAAAAACTGACGGCAGCGATGATACGGCCGACCCGCACTGAGGGCGTTTCTCTGAACTCATCGCTCTAGACAGTCCTCTGGAAAGGCAGAACAATGCGTGTAATTCGTTGGACGTCTCTTCTGATCGCCGTAGTGGCATGCACGATGGCCGTAGCGCGTGCCGAAACTCCGGCTTCACATCCGCCTGCAGCTTCTGCGAAGTCCCCCGCATCACGGTCCCCCAATATTGTCCTCGTTACGCTCGACACGACCCGTGCGGACCGTATGGATTTTCTTGGTTCGGCGCGCCACCTGACACCCAATCTTGACCTCTTGGCGAAGCAGTCCGGGGTGTTTACTCACGCTTATGCCCAGGTTCCCTTAACGACTTCGTCGCATGCGACCATTCTGACCGGTACTTATCCGCAATATCATCTGGTCAACGATCTGCACACCCCGCTCACGGATGACATGCCCAACGGTCCGCAGATTCTGCGCAGTCACGGCTATCACACTGGAGCTTTCGTTGGCTCCATCATCCTGAATGCCGTATATCCGTATGCTCCCGGTTTCGATCGTGGCTTTGACACTTACGATGCCGGTTTTGAGAACCTCGGTCCTGGAGAGGATCGCCATAAGACTGTCCAGCGTCGCGGGGCCGAGGTCGTAGCCCATGCGTTCGCATGGTTGGACAAGCAGCGCAAAGGTCGTCCTTTCTTCATGTGGGTGCACATGTATGATGCGCATGACCCCTACGACCCACCCGAACCGTACAAAAGCCGGTACAAGCCCCAACCCTACGATGGTTGTATAGCCTACGAGGACGCGGCCGTTGGAAAACTTCTCCGGGGGTTGAAGCTGCGCGGCCTCTATGACAACACAGTCCTTGTGGTGACCGCCGATCATGGCGAGTCGCTCGGTGCTCACGGAGAAGATACTCATGGGGTGTTTCTCTACGACGAGACCATTCATGTGCCCCTGCTCATCAAGCTGCCCAAGAACGCCGGTGCCCGGAAGATCGACAGCCGTGTAGTTTTGGCGGATATATTGCCGACCGTCCTGCAGGAAATTGGAATCGCTATCCCCAAAGAGGTGCAAGGACGATCCTTGCTGCCTTTGATGAATAGCGATGAAGAAGCCTACGCCGTGGTGACCGCAACCTGGGCTCGCCGCCCCGTCTATTCGCAGTCGGTGTATCCGCACACTGAATATGGCTGGAGTTCTTTGAGGTCCTGGCGAACAGAAAAATACCTCTATGTGCAGGCGCCGCAAAGGGAACTTTACGACCAAGGGATCGATTCCGCAGCCGAGCACAATCTGGCGCCTGCATCCCCGGCAATCGCAGACACGCTGGCCGGGCAGATGGAGTCTTTTCGTCGAGAAACGAAGAGCCTGCGCGAAGCTCCACACAACGTTCTGAATCTGGCAGATCAGGAAAAGTTGGGAGCGTTGGGGTACATGGCTTCATCCCTCGGCGTCGCCAAGTCTGATTCCGAGGATGAGGGCCCCGATCCCAAGGACAAAATTGAAATTGCCAACATGATCCATCGCGCCGAAATGTTGCAGCAGGACATGCACGCCGAAGAGTCCATTAATCTCCTCAAGGAAGTGATCGCGAGAGAACCGGGCCTCCATCTGTACGCGAAGTTGGCCGATTGGCAAATGAGGGCCAAGGACTATAAGAGCGCGGTTCCATATCTTCGAAAGGCAATAGAACTCGAACCGGACTCAGCCACGTTGCACTTTCAATTGGCAAGGGCCCTGGCACTCTCCGGAGATTTGGAAGCAGCCATCCCCGAAGCGAAGTTGACCGAAGCCAAGACGCCGCAACTGATTGACGTGCATCTTCTCTTGCAGATGATCTATACCCAAACCAAGCGCGCCGAGGACTCGATCCGGGAAAGCAACATAGTCCTCCGCTTTCTACCGGACCACTACCCGAGCTACCTGATCCTGGGATTCGAACTTGACGTAGTCGGGGAACACGAGGCAGCGATCGAAGCACTGAACAAAGCCACCGCCCTCGATCCCACAGCGCCCGACCCGCACGTACTCCTGTTCAAGGTCTACAATCACCTCGGACGAAAAGCAGACGCGGCCCGGGAGCGCGCGACCGCAAAGCGTCTTGGAGCAACCGAAGAGCAGCTGAACGCCAACTAATACGCCCACCACGGCGCGACCAGCGCACCAAACTCAACTCTTCCCCTGCTCCGGATATTCAAACACGCCGCGCCCCGACTTCCGCCCCAATCTTCCGGCTTTCACATACTGCGCGAGTAGCGGGCACGGCCGGAATTTCTCCCCAAGCGCCTTGTGCAGATATTCAAGAATATGCAGCCGCGTATCGAGCCCCACCAGGTCGACCAATTCGAACGGCCCCATCGGATGGTTCAATCCCAACTTCAGCGCCTTGTCGATGTCCTCCGCGCTCGCAATGCCCTCCTGCAGCATGTAGAACGCTTCGTTCCCGATCATCGCATTGATGCGGCTGGTAATGAATCCCGGCGCCTCGCGCACCACTACCACTTCCTTACCCATGCGCCGGCCAAGGTCGACCGCCGCCGCCAGCGTCTCGTCATCCGTCTCAAGCGCCCGCACCAGTTCGAGGAGCTTCATCTTGTGTACGGGATTGAAGAAGTGCATCCCGACGCACTTCTTCGCGCGGTACGTCACGCTCGCAATCTCGGTGACGCTCAGTGAAGAAGTATTCGACGCCAGTATGGTCGCGGGCCGGCAGATCTTGTCGAGTAGCGTAAAGATCTCGATCTTCGACTCCATCTCCTCCGGCACCGCCTCGATCACAAGATCGGCTTGCCGCGCCGCCTCGTCCACAGAACTCGCATACTCGATCCGCGAGAAGGCCGCGTCCGCGTCCGCCGGTTCGACTTTCCCCAGTTCCACGGCCTTGTCGAGGTTGGCGCGAATCTCGCTCTCGGCCTTGCGCAGCGCGTTCGGAAGGATGTCTTCGAGGATGGTGCGGCAACCGGCCAGTCCGGCAGCATGGGCGATTCCTCTCCCCATGATGCCGGCGCCGATCACGGCGACGGTCTTGATCTCCGCCACTACTTCGTCACCTTGTCGAGCTGCTTTTCGAGCTGTTTCAGGATGCTCTCCAGGCTGGGATCGGACTTGCGGATATATTCGGCGAGACGAAGTTTTTCTTCTTCCGTCATGCTGGGCAGGGACGTGTTGACGCGCCGCAGGATCGCAGCAATATCATCCACGTAGTTCATCATACGAATCAGTTCTCCAGTTGCAGGCATGATTGCTCCTTGCGTTTTTTCCGACTGATCATTGTGAATGCTGACCTACTGTTTAGTAAAGGCCCGGAGCCTTTCGAGGTCGTCCACCCTGTGCTTTTTCACCTCTGACCTCACTCAGCTTTCCAGCTTAAACCGCGTCTCCGCCAGCCGGTACATCCGCCGCCACACCAGCCGGTTCATCGTCACCACCACGGCCGCCAGGGCAATCGTCCCCGCCAGCAGCATGTCGAAGTTCTTCGCATCGGTCGCCCCGGAAATCAGCGCTCCCACGCCCACCGTCGAATAAGTCTGCCCCTTGAAGTGAAAATATTCAGCGACAATGCTCGCGTTCCACGCCCCTCCCGACGCCGTGACCAATCCAGTCACCAGAAACGGAAAAATGCCTGGTAGAATCAGCTTCCGCCAGCGCTCCCACCCACTGAGCCCAAAAACGCTCGCCGCCTCTTTCAGATCAGTCGGAATCGCCATCGCCCCGGCAATCACATTAAAGAGGATGTACCACTGCGTCCCGAGCAGTAGCAGCACAATCGATCCAGCACCGAGTCCTCCGCCGAGCCGGATCAAGACCAGCAGCACCACGGGAAAAAGCGCTGTCGCAGGCACGGACGCGGCAATCTGCGCCAGAGGTTGCGCAATCCGCGCCAGCCGCGGACTAAATCCGATCGCCACTCCGGCAGGAATCGTCCACAACGCCCCGATCAGCAGCGCTGCATTGACGCGCAGAAACGTCGCTCCCACTCCGAGCCCGAGTTCGCGCCACTCTCCTCCGTGCAGGCTCGCCAGAATCATGACAACCCTGACCACCGCAAAGCCAACCCCGGCCAGCAAAGCGACTCCAACAATGCGCCAGGTCCACACCGCGGCGGCGCTCTCTTCTCCCGATTGGGGCGGAGCCTCATCCCGAAGGGCGAAATGCTGCACCATCTGCTCGCGCAGCGGCCGCACAGCACTTTTTCTGATGTAAGCCATCGCCCGCGACCGCCGCAGGAATTCCAGTACCCACGATTGCGGCGCGTCCCCGCTCTCCACCTGCTCGATCTTGAACTTCTCCGCCCACGCGATCACAGGCCGCCACACCAGCTGATCGATCAGGACAATCACCGCTACCATCGTCACAATGCCCAACAGAATCGACCTCGTGTCGCCGCTGTCAGCCGCGCTCTGCAGATACGACCCCAGCCCCGGCAGTTTGAAGTCGGTAAACTGCTCGCAGGCCATCAGGAAAAACCACGCGCCCGCCACCGACATCATCGAGTTCCACACCAACCCGATTGTCGCGTACGGCAGTTCGATCTCCAGAAAGTTCTGCCACCAGTTAAAGCGATAAATCGCTGCCGCCTCCCGCATCTCCCGCGGAATGCTCTTTAGCGACGCGTAAAAGCTGAACGCGATGTTCCACACTTGCCCGGTGAAAATCAGGAGCACCGCACCCATCTCTACACCAAGCTGCCTCCCGGGAAACAGAGCAGCCATCGCCAGCATCACGCCGGGAAGAAAACTCAGTACCGGGATCGATTGCAAAATGTCGAGCAGCGGGATCATGAAGCGCTCGGCACGGGGGTTATACGCCGCCACGTATCCGTAGATAAGCGCGAAGGCCAGGCTGAGGACGTATGCCAGCGCGATGCGGAGCAGCGAGTAGCCCGCGTAGGCCGGCAATGCAGCAGGGCTGCGGCTGATCTCGACGACGGGATGGAACGGCCCAAGCCAGTTGCGCGCCACCTCGACCGTGCCATAGAAGAGCGCAAGGCCGCACGCAAACATTACGAGGTCGGGCAGACTGGCGGCGCTCGGCCGCGGCAGGATCGACCAGATTCGCAACGGCGAACGCAGACGAAGCCGGGGTGCGCGTGCCTCGCGCTTGGCGCGTTGCTTCGTCTCGAGATCTTGCATCGGACTCACGGTTGCACCGGCGAGGTCGGTGCATGAGGCTCGGATGCCGGTTCAGCCAGCACGAGCCGGTGCGACTCGCGATCGAAATCAAAGATCTCGGCGTACCGTCCCCAATTCATCGCCGTATCGAACTGCCGCTCCACCTCGTCCTGGCTGAAATGTTCATCCAGAATGTCGTAGAAAAATTCTTCGGAGATCGACCGGTCCGCCTTCTTGTGCAACACACTGTCGATCTGCTGAAGAATCATGACGTGCGAGAGCGAGGCCTGTCGAAACAGCGTCTTTCGCGCCAGAATGTCGGCTTCGGCGAAGTGCGAGCCTTCGGGCGTGATCTCCACGTCGCCTTCTTTGAGCGTCGCAAATCCCAGCAGCGCCGCCCCCTCGACGATCGGCAGCAAATCCTCCGCATCCATGATCAAATCTTCCGCCAGCCGGTATAGATCCTCCCGCCCGCCGCGATCCTGTAGGAGCTCCAGAAGCCCCGCAATTCCTCCAACGCGCGCATGGGGCAGCATCTGATATTTCTGCCGTGCCGGCTTTTGCGCCGCCGCGTGCGCTCCGGGCAAGGCTAGCTCAAGGTCCGGCTGCGTCATGATCTTGTAAACGTAGTCGACCAGTTCCACAAATCGCGGAGCCTTCCGGTCGCGAAACTGCGGTAGCTCCACCTGGAAATCCGCCCGCACCCGCGCCGGATTTCTCCCCAACACAATCACCCGATCCGCCAGCAGAATCGCCTCTTCAATGTTGTGCGTGACGATAAAGATTGCGCTCGTCGGCATCTTTTTGTTTATCCAAAGCTCGAGCAGCTCATTGCGCAGGTTCTCCGCCGTAAGTACATCGAGCGCGGAAAACGGTTCGTCCATGAACAGCACTTCCGGCTCAACCACCAGCGCCCGCGCAAATCCGACGCGCTGCTTCATGCCTCCCGAAAGCTCTTTCGGATAAGCGCTCTCGAATCCGTCCAGGCCGACGGTATCGAGAATGCGCAGCGCCCGCTTGTGCCGCTCCACCGCTGCCACGCCCCGAGCCTCAAGCGGTGCCTCGACGTTATCGAGTACAGTCAACCACGGAAAAAGAGCGAAACTCTGAAAAACAATCGCGACCCCGGCGTTCGCCGATGCGATCGGTTTGCCATGCCAGAAAACCTCGCCCGAGGAAGGTTTGCTCAGGCCGGTAAGAATGCGCAGCAACGTCGACTTGCCACAGCCCGACGGTCCGAGCAGCGCAATAATTCTTCCAGGCTCAACATCCAGATCGACAGGCGCAATGACCTCAATCCGGCTGCCATCCGGCTGCGTATAGAACTTCTCGACCGCCTGCGCGCGAATGATCGGTTCGGTCACAGAGAACTCCAAAGAAGGTCACCGGTCACAGGTGACCGGTCACGACAATAAATTGATGGGCTCCACGACAAACAACGGGCAAAGGCAGTTTGGAAAGAACAGCAAAACCAGCCGTCAGTTCGCTACGAGTCGCGACCCTGATCGCACTTGATTTTACTGAGAACTGAGAACCGAGAACTGAGAACTTCTTTCAAGCCACCCATTCTTCCCTGCTGACCGACAGAGCCTGGGGCAACCGGTCCGAGACCTCGGCAATCGCCGCCAACTTCTTCGCAATTTCCGGCTTCAAAAGCGCCGGATCGAAGCGCCAGCGCCAATTCCCATCTTCCAGGCTCGGCACATTCATTCTCGCCTCGCTGCCTAGCCCCAGCACATCCTGCAAGGGCAATATACAGAGATTCGCCACCGAATTCTCCGCCGCCCGGATCATTCCCCACTCAATGCCATCTTCGCACGGCCCCACGTACGACTCCGCAAAAGCTCGCTCTTTTTCAGTCGCCGCGCTCGCCCACCATCCCCGCAGCGTGTCGTTGTCGTGCGTTCCGGTATAGACAACCTTTTCTTTCTTGAACGTGTGCGGCAAATGAATGTGCGCGCCCGGGTCGCCGAAACCAAACTGCATCACCGCCATCCCGGGAATCTGCAACCGGTCGCGCAGCGCATGCACGTCCTCGGTAATGTACCCCAGGTCCTCCGCGAAAAACGGCAGCCCGCCCAGCGCCTCGCGCACCGCCGCAAACAAGTCATCCTTCGGCCCATCCACCCAATGCCCGTGAATTGCGGTCGGCTCATTCGCCGGAATCTCCCAGAACTGGCAAAATCCCCGGAAGTGATCGAGACGTATGTAATCGTAAAGGCGCGTGCTCCAGCGCAGCCGGTCGATCCACCACGCGTACCCGCGCTCCTGCATCACGTCCCAGCGATAAAGCGGATGGCCCCAACGCTGTCCATCTTTGCTGAAGAAATCCGGAGGCACGCCCGCCACTACTTCGGGCTCCAGTTCCGCGTTCAGCCGAAACAACTCCGGATGCGTCCACACATCGGTGCTGTCGAAATTAACGAAGATCGCAATGTCGCCCGCTACGCGGATCGATCGCTCGCCGCAATACGCCCGTAGCGCCTGCCACTGCTCGTAGAAAAAGAACTGCACTACACTGCGCACATCAAGTTGGTCTGCCACCTCCGTGCGCGCCGTCTCCAGCGCCGCCGGTTCACGATGGCAAAACTCGCGCGGCCACGAGTTCCAGCTCTGCAGCTTGAAGCGGGCACGCAGCGCGTCGAAGAGGACGAAGTCGTCAAGCCACCACCGGTTCTCTTGACGAAACGCTTCAAACCGGTCGCGCACATGCGAAGGCGCAGAATTCAAGAAGTTCTTCGCCGCCTGGAAGAGCAACGGAAGCTTCCGATAGAAGACCGAAGAGTAGTCAACGGGTTCGGATCCAGCGGAAAGCGACTTGATCCGGTCGCCATCAAGCCAGCCGCGGTCTACCAGGCGTTCGAGGCTGATCAGCAGTGGATTTCCGGCGAAGGCCGATGTTGAGGAATAGGGCGAGTTCCCTAAGCCGAGCGGCCCGAGCGGCAGCACCTGCCAAACGCTTTGTTTCGCGCTCGCGAGAAAGTCGGCGAACGCATACGCCCCCGCGCCAAAATCTCCGATGCCGCGTCCGGCAAGCGAGGTGGGATGGAGGAGAATTCCGCTGGCGCGCGCGAATGGCATGCAGATCAGTTCTCAACTATTAAACGATTTCATCCTGAGCGGAGCATGGACACGCGAAGCGATAACCGTGCAGAGTCGAAAGCGTCGAAAAATACTCTGCGATCTCTGCGGCCTTCTCAGCGTCCCCTGCGGTTAAACGTTTTCGCCGAGGATCTCACCTTGACATTAATCGCGTTCTCGCATCGCTGTGAAATCCTGTGTACCCTGTGGTTTGCGCTTTGCCTTTTTTACCAAACCGAACTTTTTGCCTAGCGAAACCCTACTCCGACCCCTCATCCGAACCGCCGCCCGGCGCACTCTGCCGCGTCAACGCGTTCATCTCTTCCTGGTTGATCTTCAGCTTCCCGCTCTTCTCCATATCCTTGCGCAGATTCGCAATGAACAGACCGAACATCTCATTCTGCTTGGCCTCAAGCAGCGACTGCCGGATCTCATCCTTCTTGCCTGCAAATTCCTGTTCGGTCGGTACCTGGCGGTCAATCACCTCAGCGACCACGCCGTTCCCGTTATTGATGATCGCTCCGCTCACCTCACCCTGCTTCAGCGAGAAGATCGCACTCGCCGGCCCGGTCAGCGACCCGATGCTCGGCACCTGTCCGTCGGGCGTGACGAATTCGCTGGTCATGAAATTCGCGCCCAGCTCTTTCGCTACTTTCTTCAGGTCGTGATCCGCCTTCGCCCGGTCCGCCAGTTCCTGCGTCTTCTGTTGCAGCAGGAACCCAGCTCGCTGGTTCTTGAACTCGTTCTCCACCCGGCTGCGAATCTCTTCAAATGTCGGCGTCGCGGGTGGCCGCACACCGAGCACTTGGAACACGACATATCCCTGCGGTACCTGCACCACGTCCGGCGGCGACTTCTCGTTCGCGTTGAACACCGCATCCATCAACTGCGGGCTCGGCCCAAGTCCTGGCAGAACGCCACTGCGAGCCACGAAATCAGTCGTCACCACGTTAGCGCCCTTTGCGGCCGCAGCCTTATCCAGCCCATCCGTCTTCGACGCGCTCAGCAACGCATTAGCTGCATTCTCGGTTGCCGCCTCTGCTTTCTGCCGCTTGATTTTCTCCTGGATATCGCTCTTCACTTCGGCCAGCGTTTTCAAATGCGCTTCCTGCTTGTCTTCCACCTGGATGATGTGGAATCCATAGCTCGACTTCACCAGGTCGCTGGTCTGCCCCTTCGGCAGCGCGAACGCTACCTTCTCGAACTCCGGCACTGTGCGCCCGCGCTCGATCCACCCCAACTCGCCCCCCGCCTGCGCCGTCGTGTCCTCTGAATACTTCTGCGCCAGCTTGGCGAAGTCGCCGCCAGCCTTGACCTGCTTCAGCACGTCTTCCGCCTTCGCGCGGGCCTCTCCGACCGCCTTGTCATCCTCTTTCTGTCCCGGCGCCGGAAGCGGCGTCTTTATCAGAATGTGTCGCACCTTCACCTGATCCGGCACTCGGTATTCGTCGCGGTGCTGATCGTAATAGTTCTGCAGCTCCGACTCGCTGACGTTCGTCGCCGCCGCGATCTTGTTCGACTCCACCACTGCATACTTGATCTGCCGCTTCTCCGGAACCGAGTTCGCGTAGCTCGCCTTGTTGTGGTCGTAGAAGGCCTTCAGCTCTTCATCCGTCGGATGCAGTCCCTTCAGGATGTCCGCCTGCGTAATGACCGCATAGTTGAACTTGATCTTCGTATCGCGGTGCAGAAATTCCTCATGCACCTCCGAATCCGGTACAAACGCGCTCGAAGTCACCAGCGCTTGCAGCTTCCTGATCAGAATCTGTTCCTTGGCCAGCGACTCAAACTGCTCGACGGTCATGTCGTGCTGCTGAATTAAATCCGCGTACGCTTCCTGGCCGATGAATTTTCCATCCGGAAAGAATGTCAGGCTCAGCGGCCCGCGCTGCAGGTCATCGCGCAGTTCCTGATCGTTGGTGTGCAATCCCAGCCGTCCAGCCTCCGCCACCATCACCTTCTGGCTGATCAACTGCTCCGCCGCCTGCCGCGAGAAATATCCCTGCAGCATCGCCATCTGCGGCCCGCCCTGCGGAAACTGCCGCCGCATCGCCTCGCGCGCCTGCTTTTGTACTTCGCTCATCGTGACCTGCTGGTCGCCCACCGTCGCCAGCACGCCGCGCGCCGGCGTCCCAACGCCAAGACTCCCCCCGAGTCCGCCAGGGATGAGCGTGATCGCCATCGAGGCGCAAATGATCACCAGCAGCGCCCCAAGGATGATTTTCAGAGTGGGGCCCGCGTTTTGAAGCGTTCGAATCATGTGAGACTGCTCCCTTTTGACCGATTACGATTGATTCCGCGAGATTACAAGCTGATTTTCGCCAGGTTGACTCTGCGCTGGAAGCTGAATAGGAAATTATAAACTACCGCCCCGCGACGCGGGACCTGCAGCCGCGCCGGGCCCCTAGCGTCAATAACGACGTTCACTCCCTCTAATATTCTTGAAACGATCGTTTCAATTATGCTACGCTCCGTCCACTTCGTGATTCACCGTGGGGTTTACCTTGGAAAGGAACACCAAAGCTATGTCTATCCTGAAAGCAATCGGCGCCCTGATCGTAGCGCTCGTAGTGTGGCTCGTCGTTGCCACCGCAATCCACCGGCTCGCATGCTTCCTGTGGCCCGCCTATGCCCAAGCCACGCCGCTTCTGGAGTTCACCCTGCCCATGAAAATCTTCCGTCTTTCGCTGGGCGCCGTTTGCACGGTGGTCGCCGGGGCCGCGGCACGCCGCTTGAGTACAGCTCCCTGGCTTCCCGCGGCTCTAGGCTGCGTTCTAGTGGCTCTTTTCCTGCCCGAACATTACCGGATCTGGAATCGCCTTCCCGTGTGGTATCACCTGACGTTCCTTTGCTCGCTGATCCCGCTTTCGCTGCTCGGATCTCGCATGCATTTGGTCAAACAGGTATAGGTATCATCGACACGTGAGCCGAACCGTAGACGAAGCGCGCCGCATCGAATTGCTCGACGCCATCGTGAACTATCTCGTCAAAAATGGAGTCGCCGGCGTCTCGCTGCGTCCGCTAGCCAAGGCAGTCGACTCCAGCCCGCGCGTGCTGCTCTACTATTTCGGTTCTAAAGAGCAGCTGCTCGCGTTCGCCGTGCGCCGTCTGCGCGAGCGTCAAAGCGCCGGCTTCGACAAGCTGCGCTCGCTTGATTACGCCAATCCTTCCGATGCCTGCCGAGCCATCTGGCAGCAAATGAGCGCTCCCGACTCCATCACCCGCTTTCAGCTCTCGCTCGAAACATACACGCACGCGCTCCGCAGCCGCCGCCAGTTTGCCGCATACCTCAAAAACTCGGTGGAAGACTGGCTCCAATTCATCTCCGATTCGCTCATCAAAAAAGGAGCCGATCCCGGCGAAGCCCGAGCCTACGCCACGGTAGTGATCGCCGGCTTTCGCGGATTCCTCCTGGACTACTGCGCCACCCGCGACCGCCAGCGTGTAGACCAAGCAGTAGAACTCTGGCTCAAGTCGCTAAACGCGATCGTCCCAACCCTCGACCATAGCGCCGGCGTCTCGCCGGCGGTTGCGGGGGCGTCCTCGCCCCCGCTTCAGTCTGATCGACATTCAAAGCCACAAAAGCAAGAGGACTCCCATGCTCACTAAACCCCGCGCCGCCCTGGGCTTCATCTTCGTCACCGTCCTCCTGGACATGCTGGCCTTCGGCATTGCCGCGCCCACTCTCCCGAAACTCATCTCAGATTTCCTCGGCGGCAACACCGCCCGCGCCTCCGAGTATCTAGGTTTCTTCATCACGACTTTTGCCCTCGTCCAGTTCTTCTTCTCGCCCGTCCTCGGAATCCTCTCCGACCGCTTCGGCCGCCGCCCCGTCATCCTCCTCTCCAACTTCGGCCTCGCTCTCGACTACGTCATCATGGCGCTCGCCCCCTCGCTCCACTGGCTCTTCCTCGGCCGCGCTCTCGCCGGACTCAGCGCCTCAAGCATCCCCACCGCCACCGCCTACATCAGCGACGTCACCGCGCCCGAAAAGCGCTCCAAGGCATTCGGCCTGCTGGGCGCGGCATTTGGCGTAGGCTTCGTCGTCGGCCCTGCCATCGGAGGCTGGCTCGGCCAGCACAATCCGCGTCTTCCCTTCTGGATCGCGGCCGCCGCCAGTCTTCTCAACGCCTGCTACGGACTCTTCGTCCTCCCGGAATCGCTAGCTCCCGAAAAACGCCAGTCCCGCTTCCAATGGAAGAAAGCCAATCCGGTCGGCGCCCTCAAGCTCCTCCGCCGCCACCACGAACTCTTTGGCCTCGCGACGGTAAACTTCCTCGGCTACGTCGCGCACGAGGTCTATCTGACGGTCTGGATTCTCTACGTGATGTACCGCTTCAACTGGGACCAGCGCATGGTCGGCATGGGCCTCGCGGTCGTAGGGATCTTCTCAATCGTGGTTTCCGGGGGTGTCGTAGGCCCGGCAGTCGCCAAGCTAGGCGAACGCCGTGCCCTGCTAGTCGGGCTCTTCTGCGCAGCCCTCGGATTCGCCATGTACGGATGGGCCGGCTCCGCCGCAATGTTTTTTGCGGCCATTGCCATTAACTCGCTCTGGTCGCTCGCCAGCTCGACATCGCAGTCGCTGATGACGCAACGTGTCACCCCTTCCGAACAAGGAGAGCTTCAAGGCGCTGTGTCGTCGATCCGGGGCATCGCCATGATCATCGGCCCACAAATCTTCGCCAGCACCTTCGCCTACTTCATAGCCCCCGAGCACAGAATGACCGGCGCCCCCT
>Ga0335071_10005283_pt1 | contig 13425 bp, 15 predicted proteins | sample Lox_Sample_15_FD_206724 | JGI IMG/M metagenome (GOLD analysis project Ga0335071, IMG submission 206724) | Soil microbial communities from Loxahatchee National Wildlife Refuge, Florida, United States - Lox_Sample_1.5 | ecosystem: Environmental > Terrestrial > Soil > Wetlands | place: USA... | reverse complement strand
CCCTGGTCTCTGCCTGACAACTGACAACTGACAACTGTAAACTGTACTCATGAGCCATGAAGGCATTCGCATCACCGACCATGAGGAGCAGGAACGCGAAGAGGCCCTCAATCGTCCGCTTCCCCGCATCGCCGTTACCCCCGAAAAGGTGCGTGTGCTTCTAACCGAGGGCAAGGGCGTGGAGATCGATTGGCAGGACGGCCACAAGAGTTCCTGGAGCTTTGCCTGGCTGCGTGAGGCCTGCCCCTGCGCCACCTGCATGGAAGAGCGCAAGAAGGAGGGCCGCAAGCCAGGCCAGCCGAAACAGAAACCGGCCCAGCTTCTGCCCCTCTACACGCCTCCGCCCAAGCCCACAAGCGTGGTGCCGATCGGCCGCTACGCCATCCGATTCAATTGGCTCGACGGGCACGACACCGGCATCTACTCGTGGGACTATCTGCGCCGCAGTTGCCAGTGCCACGAGTGCACGTTTGATAGCGCCGAATCGACCGGCGCGCCGAATTAGCAGCTTGAAGATGTCAGGTTTCAGGTTTCAGGCAACTGCTCTGCAGGAGCCTTCCTGCGCCCACGCGCTAAGATAAAAGCGTTATGCGTCTTGAGGGAAAACTTGCATTCATTACCGGCGCCAGCAACGGCATCGGAGAAGCCACAGCGTATGCCTTCGCGCGGGAACGAGCCCGTCTTCTGCTGGCCGCGCGCCGGGCGGGCAAACTGGCCGAGGTTGCCAAGCGCGCGCTCGAACTGGGCGCGCCGTCAGTCCACTCATTCGACCTCGACGTGCGCGAACTGAGCGCCGTAGAGCGCGCCATCGCCGGCCTGCCCCCCCAGTGGGCCGAGATCGACATCCTGGTGAACAATGCCGGTCTGAGCCGCGGACTTGAAAAGCTCTACGAGGGCAGCACCGAAGACTGGGAAGAGATGATCGACACCAACGTCAAAGGCCTGCTGTGGGTTACGCGCGCCGTGGTTCCGGGCATGGTGGCCCGCGGGCGCGGTCACATCGTAAATCTCGGTTCCATAGCCGGTGAAATGACCTATCCCAACGGAGCCGTCTACTGCGGCTCCAAGGCGGCAGTGCAGTCGATCAACGACGGCCTTCGTCAGGACGTGCTGGGCACTCCGATTCGCGTGACCGCCGTCAATCCCGGCATGGTGGAGACGGATTTCAGCCTGGTCCGCTTCCACGGCGACACCGATCGCGCCGCGAAGGTCTATGAAAGAGTTGAGCCGCTTGTCGCCGAAGATGTGGCCGACGCAATACTATGGGCCGTCACCCGGCCTGCCCACGTCAACATTGCGCGCATCACGCTGACACCGGTAGCTCAGGCAAACCCGTTCATGCTTCAACGCCAACCGGAGAAATAGATCTGGTTCTAACTAGGACCGCAACTCTGTGGTCTCTTGACCCATCCACTAAACCTGGGTGCCCCAGGTCTCGATTTTGAGACCTGGGAGACCACGAAACTCTATGGCGACCGCAGCTACGCTCCCAGCCGTCCGATCTCAGCCTCGATTGAAGCCAAAGCAGCCTGCAGCGCCTGCCTCCGCGCCGGACTATTCGTCTTCTGCGAAAGAATGTTCTCGCGCATCAATACAAGTCCCCGCCGTTTCCGCTGCACTTCAGCGCGCTGCTGCATGCGTCTGCGCTTCCCTTCTTCGCTGACCGCGTCGGCCGCGTTGCCGGAAGCTTCTCCGGCACTCGCCATCTGCTCCTCCACCGATTTACTCTCCCATCCACGAGCCATATCTTTATGCTAAAAGAGTTGCGGAGACACCGTCCCGCACCATGGAAGCGGTCATCTAACACAGCGCAAGGAGGCGCTTTATGCGCGCCTGGCAGATTTCGTCTTTTGGCATGCAAGGGCTCGAACTCGTCGAGCGTCCCACGCCCGTGCCCGCCGCCGGTGAGGTGCTGGTAGGCATTCGCGCGGTCTCGCTCAACTACCGCGACCTGCTGATGGTAAAAGGACTCTACAACCCGCGCATGCGGCTGCCGCGAATTCCCTGTTCCGACGGCACCGGCGAAGTGCTGCAGGTGGGCGCGGGCGTAACGGCTTGGAAGCCGGGCGACCGCGTCGCTCCGATTTTCATGCAGAACTGGATTGACGGCCCGCTCACTGCGTCGCGCGCCAAGGGCGCTCTTGGCGGCGACATCGACGGCACGCTGGCCGAAATGATCGTGGTCCGCGAAGAGGGCCTCGTCGCCATCCCCGATCACCTCAGCTTTCAGGAAGCGGCCACGCTGCCCTGCGCCGCCGTCACGGCATGGAACGCGCTCTCCGCCGGCGATCTCAAGCCTGGCTCTACGGTTCTGATTCAGGGCACGGGCGGCGTCTCTCTCTTCGCTTTGCAACTGGCCCGCCTTCGCGGAGCGCGCGTGCTGGGCATTTCGTCGAGCAATGAAAAACTGGATCGCGCGCGCACGCTCGGCCTTCACGCAGGTCTCAACTATCGCGACAACCCCGAGTGGGACCGCTGGGTCCTGGACCAGACCGGCGGCCCTGGCGTCGATCTGGTCGTCGAGGTCGGCGGCGCGGGAACCCTTGCCCGCTCGCTGAAATCCATCCGCTATGGCGGCACAATCGCCATGATCGGAGTTCTCTCGCAGAGCCCCGAGCCATTCTCCGTTCCGGCCGTGCTGCACCGGATGGCGCGTATCCAAGGCATCTACGTCGGCTCCCGACGCGACTTCGTGGAGCTGAACCGCGCCGTCTCATTGAGCAAGTTGCGGCCTGTATATGAGGAGTTCGATTGGATGAAGGCGCGCGAGGCCTTCGAGCGCATGGAGCGAGGGAGCCACTTCGGCAAGCTGGTGCTCACCGTCACATAACCGGCCCCGGAGGGGCCAGGCGAAGTTAGCCCAGGACAAGTCCGCGTCAGCGGACGCAGTCCTGGGTAGTTGCAAACATTCGGATTCAGCCCCGTAGGGGCAGCGCGAAATTCAACCTGAGACCTCCGCGTGATAACCTTCTTCGCGAAGCATAGTCCTTGATGAAAACAGCTCCAGGAGAAGCCGCATGACCCGTCGCACCTTACCGATATCGTGTTTTGCATCTCTGCTTCTGTTTGCAAGCGCTGTCGCCGCCCAATTACCCACCAAGCTCGAGCTGAAAATCGATTCTGCAAACCGCACCACTGCCGTCAGTGCCGAAGAACGCGTCACGGTTGATCCGGAAGTTGCGATTCTTCACATAGGCTTCGAAACCAAACCGTCTGATGCAAAATCGGCTTATGCCGATGGCTCCAGTCTTTCCAACGCAATCGTCACTGCTATCAAAAATGCCGGAATTCCGGAAACATCCATCCGCAGCGAGACCCAGCGCCTCGAAGCTGTCGATCCAAAGAATCACAAATACAAGCTGAATCAGAGTTGGACGGTGAAGACTCCACCCGGACGGGCCGGCGAAATCCTCGATGTTGCGATCAATGCCGGGGCTACTGATAGCGGCGAGGTCGACTGGACTGTTCAGGACATCCACGCCGTTGAGGATCAGGCGCTCGATCAGGCCGCTTCCCGTGCGCGCTCCGACGCAGCGGTGATTGCAAAGGCAAGTGGCGTAAGACTGGGTGCGCTCCTCTACGTCACGAATCAAATGCTGACATCGGAGACAGACAGAAGCATCTACGCGAACAATTCTCTCGCGCTGGCAAAGAGCTTCCAGGAGCAGCCGCCCGCCATCGAGCCACGCAAAGTCAGCCGCACCGCCACCGTCTACGCCGTCTTCGCCATCGAATAACAAAATCATCCCGGCGGTATAATCGCCCTTATGGCGGCATCCGCGCAACCCGAGAGCAAATCGCAGCAAACAGCGAGCCTTCCCACGGCCAAGCTGGCCGCGCTTGAGGCCCGATTGCGTTCACTGGACACTCTGATGGTGGCCTACTCGGGCGGCGTGGACTCGGCCTTTCTGGCCGCCACCGCATATGGCGTCCTCGGCGACAAAATGCTGGCCGTGCTGGCAGATTCGCCTTCGCTGGCACGCCGTGAGCTCAAAGAGGCGCGCCAGTTCGCCAGCTCCGTCGGCATGCCGATCGAGATCGTCCCAACCGGCGAGCTCGACCAGCCCGAGTACGCGCGCAACGACGCCAACCGCTGCTTCCACTGCAAAGATGAGCTCTTCAAAATGATGGAGGCTCTGGGATCGAAGCTCGGATACAAGCACATCGCCTACGGCATGAACGCGGACGACAAGGGCGACTACCGCCCTGGCCAGCGCGCCGCCGAAAGCCATGCCGTGCTCGCCCCGCTGGCTGAAGTTGGCCTGACCAAACTGGAGGTTCGCGCTCTGGCGCGCGCCGCCGGATATTCGCTCTGGGACCGCCCGGCAGCGCCCTGCCTCTCCTCGCGTGTCGAGTACGGCCGCGCCGTCACACGCGAAGTGCTCGAGCAGGTGGAGCGCGCCGAAGAGAGCGTCAGGCAGCTTGGCTTCCGCGAGTTCCGCGTGCGCCACCACGGCCCCCTCGCCCGCGTCGAGATCGCCCGCAGCGAACTGCCCCGCGCGCTCTCCATGGAAATGCTCGACTCGATCACCGCCGCGCTCAAGCAGGCGGGTTTTCAGTACGTCACCCTCGACTGCTCCGGTTTCCGCTCCGGCTCGCTCAACGCCGTGCTGCCTGCCGAACTACTGGCGAAGCGCGGCGCCTAAAACCGACTGCACAGACCGTTTTGTGTCAGGGCACGACTTCACAGCTTGCTGAATAACTCCATCGCAGTCGGCTTTGTAAGAACGGCACGGCTTTAGCCGGGCCATAGATGTCGCAAAATGAGAGGCGGGCTTCAGCCCCTGCTGCATTCACTTACTCAACTTTGCCGTTCTTCAGCAGCCTGTTCAGTCGTTCAACGTCATGGGGCCCTGTGTCAGGGCACGACTTCACAGCTTGCTGAATAACTCCATCGCAGTCGGCTTTGTAAGAACGGCACGGCTTTAGCCGGGCCATAAATGTCGCAAAATGAGAGGCGGGCTTCAGCCCCTGCTGCGCTCGCCTCTCAACTTCGCCGTTTCTTCCGAGTTTTTCAGCAAGCTGTTCAGTCGTGCCGCAAAGCCTCATAATTCCTGGGGCTTTAGTCCCTGAGGGATGCTGCGAATACTTCTAGGACGCCTAGCCGGCAGTTTAGAATCACACTCACGATGCGAATTGGCTATCTGGAGTGTTTTTCCGGCATCAGCGGCGACATGCTGCTGGGCGCGCTGGTCGATGCCGGCGTTCCTTTCGATCTGCTTGAGAAAACTGCTGCGTCGCTCAACGTGGGCGCGCATCTCGAGTCGCGCAAAGTCATGCGCGGAGGCCTGGCGGCTACAAAAATTGACGTCGTCCTACAGGAATCAGGGGTCAGGGATCAAGGATCAGAACATCCCCTCGCCGGACACTCGCACGTCGAGCCCCACACGCACTCGCACGAACACTCGCATGAGCACCCGCACGAACATTCGCACGAGCATTCGCACCAACACGAGCACGAACACCCGCACGAACACTCGCATCCACACCCACACTCTCACGCTGCGCACCGCCCGCTCTCGGCCATTCTTGGCATCATTGCCGCCGCTCCGCTCAGCGATGCGGTGAAGGCTCGCGCAGCCCGCGCCTTTCAGTTGCTGGGCGAGGCTGAAGCAGCCATTCATTCCATGCCGGTCGAGCAGGTTCACTTTCACGAAGTGGGCGCCGTCGACACAATCGTGGACATCGTTTGCGCCGCCGCTGGATGCGAAGCACTCAATGTCGATCGCTGGCTCTCTTCGCCACTGAACGTCGGCAGCGGCACGGTCCGCTGCCAGCACGGCACGCTGCCCGTTCCCGCCCCGGCCACGCTCGCCTTGCTGGGCGACGCTCCGGTCTACTCGGCCGGCTCCCCCATGGAGCGCGTCACCCCCACCGGTGCGGCCATTCTGCGTATGCTCGACGTCGCTTACACTTCCCTGCCCGCGATGCGCGTCCAGGCTTCGGGCTATGGAGCCGGTGGGCGCGATACGCCGGGCGAGCCGAATCTCCTACGTCTGCTCGTAGGCGAAGAAACCGCCGCGCGACCCGATGCGCGGGCCCATACTCAGCCCGAGTCGGCTACGGGTGAGCCGATCGCCGTGATCGAGGCCGTGATCGACGACTCCACCCCACAGTTGCTCGCCTACGTCAGCGAATTGCTTCTCGAAGCCGGCGCCTGGGACGTCTATCGCGCCGCCGTGCAGATGAAAAAAGGCCGCTCCGGCGTGCAGATGACTGTGCTTTCGAGCCCCGAGCGCATGCCCGCCCTCCGCGATCTCGTCCTGCGCGAAACCACAACCATCGGCCTGCGCTGGCGCCTCGAAAACAAGATGGCCCTCAACCGGGAATTCGCCGAAGCGCAAACCCCATGGGGCGCGGTGCGCATCAAGATCGCCCGCTGGCCCGACGGGCGCATCGCCAACGCCGCGCCTGAGTACGAAGATTGCCGCAAACTGGCCCGCGAGCACTCCGTTCCGCTCAAGCAGGTGATGCAGGCGGCCATCCGCGATTGGGCGAAGAAAGAGGAGGGCTGAAAGTGAATCCCCATCAGATCGAGGCATTGCTCAACGAAGTTCGCGATGGTCGCACGGAAGTTTCGGCGGCCATGGCGCGCCTGCGCACGCTTCCCTTTGAAGATCTTGGTTTTGCCAAACTCGACCACCACCGCACGCTGCGCACTGGCATGCCCGAGGTGATCTTTGCCCAGGGAAAAAGCAGCGAGCAGGTGGCGGCAATCTTTGCGCGCATGGCCGGGGCGGGCGGCAACGTGCTCGCCACGCGCGCCTCGCGTCCGGCCTACGATGCTGTTCTGGCCCTCGAGCCCCGCGCCATCTACCACGAAACTGCCCGCTCCATTACCCTCACCCAGGCCCCGGTCCCGGCCGGCAAGGGAACCATCGGTGTAGTCTGCGCGGGCACCAGCGACCTGCCCGTCGCCGAAGAGGCCGCCGTGACCGCCCGCATTCTGGGCAATGAAGTTGAGCTTGTTGCCGATGTCGGCGTTGCCGGTCTTCACCGCTTGCTGGCCCAGCAGAACGCCCTCAGCTCCGCGCGTGTTCTCGTCGTCTGCGCGGGCATGGAAGGCGCCTTGCCGACGGTTGTCGGAGGCCTGGTCCAGGCGCCGGTCATCGCCGTTCCAACCAGCGTGGGCTACGGAGCCTCGCTCGGCGGCGTGGCGGCTCTCCTGGGCATGCTGAACACCTGTGCGCCCAACGTTTCGGTGGTGAACATCGACAATGGCTTCGGCGCCGCCTGCATCGCCTCGCTGATCAACCATTTGTGAGTACCAGATAGACGGTTGCCCGCTCACCCGCCCCTGCTGTCCGCTAACCATCTACGTGCTGTCGTTCGCCGCCCACGTGACGCGGGTCACAGTCCGGCATCCTCCGCGGCATCCATCATTTTAGCTACACGGAAACTCTCCGTGCGTGGGCCTGCGTCTCGCCGCAGGCAGAGGTGGTTTTGTAACCTCAGCCTCTGTGTTTCACATTTGCGGGAACCGCGCTTTCAGTCTGCCGTTTTCTGGCGCGCGGCCCGAAGGAGGAGCTGGTGGCACTTTCCCGATTGCCGCGATGGCGCAGAATCTCGCAGATCTTTTTTCTGCTCCTCTTTCTCGGTTTGCTGATCTTCACGGCGTTGCGCCCCGTCCCCGGCGCAACCAGCGACATTCATCTGCTGGCTCCGGTGCGGCTGTTTTTCGAGATCGATCCGCTGATCGCCATCTCCAACGCCATCGCTGGCCACGCTCTATATCGCGGCCTCCTGCTCTGCCTGGTGATCCTCATCCCCACGCTCTTCCTGGGCCGCTTTTTCTGCGGCTGGATCTGCCCCATGGGCACGCTCCAGCATTTTGTGGGCAACATGCCCTCGGAATCCAAGCGCGGCAAGCAGCGCCTTGAGTCGAACCGTTACAAGCGCTGGCAGACAATTAAGTACGTTGTGCTGATCGCCGGGCTGGTTGCCGCAGCCTTTGGCTCCATGGCGCTGGGCTGGCTCGACCCCTTCAGCCTGCTGGTCCGCTCAGTGGGCCTTTCCATCCTGCCTGGCTTCAACTACGCGGTCCGCGCCGTGCTTGCGCCCTTCGAGCAGAGCCACATTATTATCGTGAAATCGACCGCCGAATTGATCCACTCCGCATTGCAGCTTTTCCTGCTCGATTTCCGCCAGACGCGCTTCTCGCAGGGGCTGGTACTCGGCATTCTCTTCCTGCTGATCCTTGCCGCCAGCCTGCGCGTCACGCGGCTCTGGTGCCGTTCCATCTGCCCGCTGGGAGCGCTGCTGGGCGTTGTCTCGCGCTGGTCTGTGCTCGGCCTGCACAAGAACCCCGAAAACTGCAACCATTGCAATCGCTGCTTGTTGAACTGCCAGGGCGGCGACAACCCCGACGGGGGCGTCCCCTGGCGCAAAGCGGAGTGCCTCATGTGCATGAACTGCGTCGGCTCTTGCCCGAGCGACGGCCTCGCCTTCCGTTTCTTCCGCAATGAGCCGGAGGTCGCCTCAGCCGATCTCGGCCGCCGTCGCGCCTTTACCGGCTTGGCCGCGGGAGCCGTCGCGGTTCCGCTGATGCGCGCCAACACCGGCCTGGGCAAGGGCCGCAACGAGCGGCTGGTGCGCCCCCCCGGCGCGCTCGACGAGACCGATTTTCTCTCCCGCTGCATCCGCTGCGGCGAGTGCATGAAGGTCTGCCCCAACAACTCTCTGCACCCCACGCTGGCCGAAGCCGGCATCGAAGGCCTCTGGACGCCCAAGCTGGTTCCGCGCATCGGCTACTGCGAGCCCAGTTGCGTGCTTTGCTCCGAGGTCTGTCCCACGGGCGCCATCTGGAAGCTCACGCCCCAGGAGAAGGGATGGGTAGTTGGCGTAGGTTCTGGCTCCGCACCGGTCCGCCTGGGCCTGGCCTTCTACGACAAGGGCCGCTGCCTGCCCTGGGCCATGGCCACCGACTGCATCGTTTGCGAAGAGTGGTGCCCGGTCTCTCCCAAGGCCATTTACGTTCAGGAGGCGCAGGTCGTCGACTCGGCCGGAAACACGAAAAACCTCAAGCAGCCGCGCGTCGATCCCAACCGCTGCGTCGGTTGCGGCGCCTGCGAATACGCCTGCCCGTTGCAGGACCGACCCGCCGTTTACGTCACCAGCATCGGCGAAAGCCGTTCCCCCTCAAGCCAGATTCTGCTCAACCGCAAATCATGAAGGAGACTTTGTTCGAAATGTTCACGTCACGCAAATGGAAATGGATGATCGCCGCTCTCTTGGTCGTTGTCGCGGCCGCCGGCACCGGCTGCAAGAAGGCGAACAAGGATGCCTTCCCGGCTTCGGGAGCGGTTGCAGGCTGGGAAAAGACCGGCGAGACGCGCACCTACGCGGCCAAAGACCTCTGGCAGTACATTGATGGCGACGCAGAGCAGTACATCTCGGCCGGCGTCGTCTCCACATCGACCTCCGACTACAAATACCAGGGACAACTGGAGGCTGTGGTCGACGTTTACACCATGGGCGATGCCTCCGGCGCTACGAAGATTCTCGACAAGGAAAACGGCAAGGACGCGCAGAAAATTTCGGTCGGCGATGCGGGCGTTGCCTACGCGCAGAGCGTTATCTTCCGCAAAGGGCCGAACCTGGTTCGCATTGTTGCCTACGAGTCCACGCCCGGCGCGCAGCAGGCTCTGATAGCGCTGGCGCACGGCGTGGAAGCAAGACTTTAGCACGTTTTCGTGAACAGGCTTTGTGTCAGGGCACAACTTCAGTCGTGCCGCACAGGCCGCAAACATTGAGTCGGGGCTTTAGCCCCTGCTGGAACCCAAACCGGCGAAAGCGAGGACGCGATGAAAAACCGCAGAGAGTTTCTTAAAGGGGCGGCTACGGGAGCCGTGCTGTTGAGTTCCGGCGGCAAGCTGGCAATGGCCGCTCGCGCCGCCGAGAGCGCGTCGGCCGCCAAATCCAAAGTGGTGATCGCGCGCGATCCCCAACTTCACCCCTCCGGCAGCACTCAGCCCGACGAAAAGCGCGTCCAGGCTCTGCTCGACCGCGCCATGGCCAGCTACACCGGCAAAGAAAAACCCGTAGACGCGTGGAAGTCGATTGTGCGGCCCACCGACAAGGTGATCGGCCTTAAGGTCAACGGCCTTGGCAGCAAGGGAATCGCCACGCACTATGCGCTGATCATGGCCGTCGCCGAGCGGTTGCAGCAGGCCGGCGTCAAGCCCGGCAACATCGTGGTCTGGGAGCAGAATCAGCGCTTTCTCGAAGCTTGCGGCGTCACTGTAAGCACTGATCCCAACAAGATCCGCTGCATCCCGGCCGACAGCTTCGGCTATGAGGACCAGGAATCCTCCTTTGGCTCGGCGAAGATTCGCGTCTCGAAGCTCCTCACCCGCGAGTGCGACATGATCATCAACATGCCCATCCTCAAGGACCACATGATGGCCGGTGTCACCTTCGCCATGAAGAACATGTACGGCACCGTTGATCGGCCCATGAACCTGCACGCCAACAATTGCAATCCCGCCGTCGCCGATCTGAACTGCATTCCGGTCTACCGCAACAAGATCCGCTTCGTCATCGGCGACGCCATGTCGTCGGTTTATGAAGGCGGCCCGCGATTCAGTCCCGAGCGTCTCTGGTATCCCAATGCGCTCATCATCGGCGAAGACCGTGTGGCCCTTGACACCATCGCCTGGGAGTGGCTTGACAAAAAACGCGTCGAAGCCGGCGTGGGCACGCTCAAAGCCGCCGGGCGCGAGCCGCTCTACATCGCCGCCGCTGCCGCCGCCGAGCGCAACCTCGGAACCAACGATCCCAGCAAGATTCACCGCGTGGAGATCTAAAAAGCGTGGCTAACTAACTTGTGCCTCAGGTGCCTCGCCTTTTGGCACCTGGGACCTATGAAATCTGGGTGCCCCCGGTCTCTCGCACTTGGGGACCGGGGATACCACAAAACCATAGGACGCGAACCAGGAGAGCACTCATGGCCGCTCAAGACGATCTCAAAGCCGGCGCAGCGCCGGAGCAGCCGCCAACTTCACCGGTAACGCGGCGCGAGGCGATGCTCCAGCTTCTGCGTGTCGGTGGCATAGCCGCCGGCGCGGCAGGCGTGGGCGCATGGCTCAGCCGGCGCAGCGCGCGCCCGGTTCCGGCCACGGCTCGCCAGGCGAAGCGCGACCACCGTATCGCCGCTGAAGCCGCATGGCCCGCCATGACGGTCGTCCAGTATCCCATCGACAAGGACAGCACAGCCAAGCCCGGCGAGCCGCAGGCACTCGTTCGCAAAGCGATGGAAAACCTCGGCGGCATGGGGCGCTTTATCGCCAAGAACGACGTCGTCGTTATCAAGCCCAACATCGCCTGGGACCGCACGCCCGAGCAGGCGGCCAATACCAATCCCGAGATGGTGGCCGAGGTCGTCCGCCAGTGCTGGCAGGCCGGCGCCAAGCGCGTCATCGTTACCGACGTCAGTTGCAACGAGCCGCGCCGCTGCTTCCTTCGCTCCGGGATTCAAGCCGCGGCCAGTGCCGCCGGCGCCGAGGTCGTTCTGCCCGATGCCGACCACTACCGCGAGGTCGATATGGGCGGCGTGGTGCTCAAATCATGGCCGGTCTTTTCGTACTTCCTCGAGGCCGACAAAATTATTAATATGCCCATCGCCAAGCACCACGTTCTTACAGGCGCTACGCTGGGCATGAAGAACTGGTATGGCATTCTGGGCGGCGAGCGCAACCGCCTGCACCAGCAGATTCACCAGAGCCTTGCCGATCTCGCCAGCTTCATGTTGCCCACGCTCACGTTGCTCGATTGTTATCGCGTCCTCTTCCGCAACGGCCCTACGGGAGGCAACCTCGAGGACGTGTGGCTCAAGAAGACGCTTCTCGCAGGCACCGATCCGGTCGCCATCGACGCCTGGGCGGCCAAGGCCTACTGGGACCTCGATCCCGAGCACCTGCAATATCTCTCCATGGCAGCCGCGCGCGGCCTCGGCACGGTCGAGTACGAGAAGCTCGCTCTGAAGGTGAGCCAGCTCGGCTGAGTTCTAACCGGCCGGGTGGGGGGAAACCGGACCTTGGCGAGCAATTGAACTGTTGTGCAGGCGCGCTAAGATCCTTCAATCGAGTTCGAATCTTTCCCTGCACCGTGATGCACGAGATTCATCGCACGGAAAGATCGCGGAAGGTCTTTCTCGTCATATTCGACCCCCGAAGCTGCGAGTTCCAGGGCGGCTTTCTCAAGAGGCGCCCTCTTCGCTACGAGTCCTTTCTCGGCAACTTTACGGTCCTCAAGCGAGGCAAACGCGACAAACTTGTCGAGATAGGCGAGCTTCCGATCATACAGATCGATCTCCATATGGAGGTCTCGCAGGTAATAACGATCGCGCCGGGGAGCAGCCTTCGTCATGTAAGTCTCCTTCTTCGATGAAGAACGGACAGGGCGGCCTCGGCCGCCCTGTCCTTGTTTGATGCGCTCAAAATCTCAGGCGATCCGCACATCTTCGGCTTGGAAGCCCTTGGGACCTTTTACGACAGTGAACGTTACGGCTTGTCCTTCTTGCAGGCTTTTGAAGCCCTGGCTTTGAATCGCCGAGAAATGCACAAAAACATCATCCCCGTTCGCGCGGCTCAGAAAGCCGAAGCCCTTCGCGTCGTTAAACCACTTTACTGTTCCTTGCTCCATAGACACTGTTCCTTAGAGATAGATGTACCGCCGAACTCAATTTGGAGTTGATTGCGAGTAAGGCGAAGCGGAACAGGCAAGAAAATCCAGATCGGATTCTTCGATCTATTCCAGTATACACTCAATGGAAACTTAATGCGCCGCGCAGCAGTTTAATTCAATTCTTCGGACTAACTTTGCAGTAAATGAGCAGACCAGTTTTTTTGAGGCGGCGATCTGCCTTGCTCCAGATCGGCCGCCTCTCGTGCAATCTAATCGACTTAATAACGGTTATATCTACGGTCTCCCGCGCCGCGGCCGCTTCTTTGATCTCCCCGGCCGCCGCCGCTTCCCCTCCTGGAGCTGTAGCAGTCCTGGCAATAAACGGGCCGGTCGCCGCGAGGCGCAAACGGCACCGTGGTCTGTTTTCCGCACGCCGAGCACGTGACCGTCGTAGATTGCGATTCGCTCCGGTAGGATCCGCCTCCTCCGGCCTGTTCGTTTTTCTTTGCCTGGCGGCACGTCTTGCAGCGCTTAGGCGTCGAATAGCCGCGCTCCTGAAAGAACGCCTGATCTTCGCTTGAGAAGCTAAACTCCCGCCCGCAGTCGTTACAGGTTAGTTGCAAATCCTGAGTCATAAATTCCATTCCTTCGCTGATTGTTGTGTCGCGGAACTCAGAATGGAATTGTTTGCAAGTAGAGCGGGAAAGCACAACAGGCAAGAACGCCAAGTCGGATTCGACGACCTGCGGTAAGCATAGCACCTTTCCGGGAACAGCATCTTAACCTGGGCGGGATCGGAAA
>Ga0335071_10005281_pt1 | contig 13427 bp, 11 predicted proteins | sample Lox_Sample_15_FD_206724 | JGI IMG/M metagenome (GOLD analysis project Ga0335071, IMG submission 206724) | Soil microbial communities from Loxahatchee National Wildlife Refuge, Florida, United States - Lox_Sample_1.5 | ecosystem: Environmental > Terrestrial > Soil > Wetlands | place: USA... | reverse complement strand
TCGTATTTTGAATGACCAGCGATATGCCAAAAGCGATAATGAGGGGCGCTTCAGACGATATGTCGAAAGCCCGTCCCATGAGATATTTCTGAATGGCGAAACCGAGGAGAAACATGAGGGGTATGGATATGATGAGGCCCACGACAGGGTCGATGCCCAAAAGGGTCATCAGCGCGTAGCCGCCGTAACTTCCGAGCACAACGAGGTCGCCATGAGCGAGATTGATCAGCCGCATCACGCCGAAAACCATCGACAGCCCCAGCGCAATAAGGGCGTATAATCCTCCGAGCAGAATACCCATTATCACGGGTGTGAGAAGGTCGCCAGAAAACATTTAACGTTCTACACGCCGCATACGTCCACTCCGAAATAAGCCTGTTTAACACGCTCTTCCTCGCAGAGCTCTGATGCTGTCCCGCTCAAAGCGACGCGACCGGTTTCCAGGATATAGGCCCTGTCTGCCTCCTTGAGGGTTCTCCTCACGTTCTGCTCCACGAAAAGAATGGTGATGCCACGCTCCTTGATCTGTCGCAAGGCCCTGAAAAGTTCATCGATCACTATGGGGGCCAGTCCGAGTGACATTTCATCTATCAGCATCAGCTTCGGATCAGCCATTAAACCTCTTCCTATGGCCAGCATCTGCTGTTCGCCGCCACTTAAGGTTTTTGCAACCTGTTTCCTTCTCTCCTTCAGTCGGGGGAAGTGCTGGTAGACGGAGTCGAGACTCTGCGTTCTTTTCTGCCGCGCCGTGCCGCAGTATGAGCCGATGAGCAGGTTATCGAGCACCGACATATCGGGAAAGATGCGTCTCCCTTCGGGAACCTGTGTAATGCCCTGTTCCACTATCCGGTAGGGATCCAACTGCGTGATATTCACGCCTCCGAATTCGATGGTGCCGGCGGCCGGATGAAGCAGTCCCGAGATTGTGTCCAGCAGTGTGGTCTTGCCCGACGTGTTTGCACCGATGAGTGCCAGCATTTCACCCTGCCCGATGTCCAGGGATATGTTCCACAGTGCCTGAAACGTACCGTGAAAAACATCTATATTGCTGATCCGCAGAAGTGGTGGAGTGGGCATCTTGCGTTAACGACTCCGTGACGTTAAGAAAATTCCAAATTCCAATATCCAAATCCCAAACAAATTTTCCCTATTCACTATCAAAATGCGGCCGCGCGGTGTGGGCTGTTGAGAATCGTTGATTGTTTGGGGATTGGAATTTAGACATTGGAATTTGTTCTTCATTATGCTCCGAAATAAGCCTCCACAACCTTGCTGTCATTCATGACCATCGCCGGCGACCCCTCGGCGATCTTCATTCCCTTGTCGATCACAACTATCCTGTCGACCACATTCACCAGTACCTTGATGACATGTTCGATGATAACAATCGTTATCCCCATCCTGCGTATTTCACGAATCGTCTCCAGCACGCGCGGAATCTCTACCTCGGTGATGCCTGCTGCTACTTCATCCAGCAGGATCAGTTCAGGCTCGCGCGCCAACGCCCTCGCCATTTCCAGTTTCTTGAGGGACAGGATCGGCAGGTTCCCTGCGACGGTCTCCTTTTGCTCCAGAAGATTTACGAGTCGGAATAGACGGTCATAATCGAACTCGGTGGTTGTCTCTTTGGCTTTTCTGCCGAATACCGCGGCAACTTTCACATTCTCGAGCGCGGTGAGTGTCACGAAAGGCTGGGGAATCTGGTATGTTCTGGCAATGCCGAGGTGACAGGCTCTATGAGGCGGACAGCCGGTAATGTCGCAGTCTTTGAACCTGATTGTACCGCTGTCAGGGGCGTACTCACCAGCTATTACGTTCAGGAGCGTGGTCTTGCCTGCCCCGTTGGGCCCCATCAGCCCAACGACTTCCCCTTTCTGCACATCGAAACTCACATTGCTGAGCGCAGTCAGCCCGCCGAACCGCTTCGTCACTCCTTTTACGGAAAGGATTATGTCAGTCATGGCTGAACATGAGGAAGCGATGAAGCGATGAAGCGGAAGTGCCAATCAAAATCACGTGCGGCAGTTTCTTCATTTTCACGTCCTCATTGTTCGGTATTCACGCATTATCGCTTCATCGCTTCCTCGCTTCATTGAATGGCAGCCAGGCACTGGCTGCCATTCCCTCACTTGTACGGCTTCGGGAATATGGGCTGACCCGTGGCAGGCACAAAGTCATGCTTCGAGAAGACCACCTTCAGTTCCCATTTTTCCGGTTTGTCTGTTTTGAACCACTGGCCGAACATGAGAGGACCGCGGCTGAAATGGTTCTCATCAAATTTGACGCGGTTGCGGACCGTCAAGAGATCGGTCTGCGCGAGAGCAGCGTTCACTTTTTCAGGATCGACCGTACCCGCCCGTTGGATAGCATCGGAGAGGACCTGCACCGTGGTGTAGCCCGGGCCAATGGCTGGATTCAGAGGCTGCTTGGTCTCCTTAATCCATCTCTCCGCAAGAGAGGCGGGCGTTGTGCCACCGATGCCGGGAGAGTCTTTCATCGACGGATCCCACCAGACCTCCGTGCCTATGCCCCACGGCAGATCACCGCCCCAGGCTGCGACGTCAGTGTAAAAGAGCGCAGCGCGCCCGATGCAGACCATCTTCGGCTCGAACCCGAGGGTCGCGGCCTGCTTCCAGAATGCGCCGAAGAAAGGACCGGGAGCGTTACCCCACAGGATTTCCACTTTCGCGTCCTTGTACTGTTTTATCAGTGAGGAAAAGTCGGTTGTCTCCAGGGGCAGAAGACCCATGTTCTTGTCGAGCCCTATCACATCGTATCCCAGCTTCTTGACCGCCGGCCCGAACAAGGTATACCAGCCTCTTCCGTCAGGCTCGTCCGAGCAGATAAGGCCGACCTTCTTGTTCGTTTTTCCTCCGAAGAGATCGAGCATTGCTGTCCACGTATCCATGACTGTATAACCGGGTTTAGCGCGGAAATCGCCCTGCGGTGCAGGCATCTCGATGGCGAACAAACCTGTTGCCCATGTGTACGGCCACTTTGTGGGAGTTTCCTGCCTCATGCCCATCCACGGCTCATAAGGACCGACCGACGTGACGTACGGTACTTTGTACTTGTCTGCGGCTGTCGATACACCCGCATGCATCGGAGGAGGCTCGTCTCCGCCCACGATGAATTGCACCTTCTCCTGAGTAATCAGGCTCTCGGCAAGTGAGCCTGCTTTGTTCGGATCGCTCTCGCTGTCGACGATAGTCAATTTGATAGGCATCTTCTTTCCGCCGACACTTACCCCGCCCTGTTTGTTGATATCTTCCACAGCGGCTTTTATGCCGAAGACGCCGCCCTGGCCAAAACCTCCGAACATGCCTGTCTGTGCCTGAATGACGCCCACCTTTATTTCAGCGGGCGCCTGCTCCTTAGTACCGCAGCTCATCATCAAGGCGCCGAACACCAATAGGACCACCGAGATCAGACATAGCTTTTTCATTGCCCACCATCCTTTCCCTTAGTAATTACCCGAGCACCATTGCTCGAGTGATATCCACCACGCACGCGACCCGGATAGCCACAGCCGCGAAGCGGCTCTAGCGCGCACGGCGCCCGGGTACCCACAACCCACCGCGCTGGGCTGAAGGGTGGGGGGGAGGCTCCGACGGCTTTGCCGATGGAGGGGGTGACGCGAGCTCCATTAATAGTTGACCTTGTCTCTTCCTTTCAGTCCGAGTATTGCTCTACCTTCATCCGGCGTTGCGATCTCCCTGCCCAGTTCTTTCGCAATCCTGACTACCTTTTCAACAAGCTCCCCGTTGCTCTTGGTGAGGACACCCTTCTCAATAAAGATATTATCCTCCATTCCTACCCTGGCGTGTCCACCCATCATGATCGCGAGCGCTGCCAGATTGAATTCCGCGGGGTAGCCGGCGCCAATCACCGACCATTTATAGTTTTCAGCCCCGATGAGTCTGTCTGCTGTCTGCTTCATATAGATAACGTCTTCGAGGGCAGAGCCGATGCCGCCGAGCACGCCCGTAACGAACTGCATCCAGACGGGCGGTTCCAACAGTTTCTGCCTGACCAGGTATCTGATGTTGTAGATGTGGCCTACATCGTAGGCCTCAAGCTCGGGTTTGGTGCCATTGTCGCGCATGGCATTGCAGAAATATTCCATGTCGGCAAAGTTGTTGCTGAAGATGTACTGCTTTAAACCGGAAGCGAATTCCTTTTCCCAGGGGAACTTGTAATCCTCATCCTTATACCGCTCGACGATGGGGTGAATCGAGAAGTTCATTGAACCCGTGTTGAACGTGGCAAGCTCCGGCTTGAGATTTGGCACTACCTGGACTCTCTGAGCCGCGGTCATGCCGGTCACGCCGCCGGTGGTCACACACACGATCACATTGCTGCGCGCCTTTATGCCCGCGGCAATTTCCCTGTAAACTTGAGGGTCTGTCGTCGGCTTTGCAGTTTGCGGGTCGCGGGCGTGAATGTGAACCGATGTTGCGCCTGCGTTTGCAGCCCTGACGGCGTCGTCGATGATCTGCTGCGGGGTAAGCGGCAGATAAGGTGTCTGCACCGGCAGGGTAATGTTGCCCGTCAGGGCCGCAGTGACAATAAGTTTCTCCATTTTCACTTACCTCCTCAAATTCTAACTCAGCGCAAAAGAACGCAAGGATTCCACAAGCGCGTTTCCGTAGATCATCAGCCGTTGCGACCGCAAGTACGCGCGGTCGTATTGAGGCTGTTATTGACGTAACTTCTACCTGAACCCTCCACTATTGTCAAGACAAACAAGGGGTTACAGTTTCTGCTTGACCGCCATGATTATAACATGCTAAAAACGACCGTTAATACATGGAATCCCCTAAATCCCATTGACCGTGAAACGCGAACGGACCTGAAGCAAGGGCCGGATTACGTAAGTCCGTAGAGCCCCTACTACCAAGGTGAAGCGGAGACGCAGATATGCTATTTTATTCCCGGAATCGAAATAAGGTCGGTGGTTTGTTCTTCGATACGCTGAGACACCCTCGAAAGCCGAGGTCGGCTTTCTTCATGCGGGGCGCTTCACCATCTGACTGGACGAGATAAAAAAAGAGGAGGCTTGAACAGATGGCGACCGAACGATATTTTTTCCACGACGATCAACTGCCTGCTGACCCGATCAGCGGCGAGAAGCCAATTAAGTTGAAGTATCATGCCGGAGGGAAGTGGATCGAATCGGCAAGCGGGAAGTACATGCCCTGCTACAATCCATCAACAGGGGCGGTCATCGCATATACCCCCCAGTGCACGAAGGATGAAGTGGAGCGCACAATCCAGGCGGCCGTGGAGGCTTTCCCCAAGTGGTCCGACATGCCGCCGGGTAAGAGAGCCCAGGTGCTTTTCCGGCTCAAGGCTCTTGTTGACGAGCATGTCGAAGAACTGACCTATTTGTGCGCCAAAGAAGAAGGAAAGAAATGGGAAGAGGCGATGGGAGACGTTCTCAAGGTAAATGAAGTCGTCGAATTTGCCTGTGGCGCGCCGCACATCATGAAGGGCGAGGCCTTGATGAACGTGTCCACGGGCTACGACACCACACGATACAACCATCCCATCGGCGTTTTCGCGGGCATTGTCCCCTGGAATTTTCCTGCCATGATCCCTCACGGGTGGATGGCCCCCATATGTATCGCTACCGGTAACTGCATGGTGCTGAAGGCGGCGAGCTTTGTGCCGCAGTCATCGATGCGCATGATGGAACTCTGGCAGGAAGCGGGCCTGCCGGCCGGGGTCCTCAACGTGATCACCGCGGGTCGGAATGAGGCAGAGATATTCTTGCATCACCCTGCCATAAAAGGCGTCTCCTTTGTTGGATCGACCAGTGTGGGCCTCCATATCTACTCTACCGCGGCAGCGAACGGCAAGCGGGTGCAGGCTCTCTGCGAAGCTAAGAACCATGCCCTCGTGCTTCGTGACTGCAAACTCGACAGGACAGCTCAGGGCATCATCAACGCGTTCTGCGGATGCGCAGGAGAACGCTGCATGGCCCTTCCCGTCATAGTGGTTGAGAATGCAATTGCCGATGAACTCGTGGCTGCTCTCAAGAAGCACATATCGCAGATGAAACTCGGGCCCGCGTACGAGAAGTCCACTGACATGGGACCGGTAGTCAACAAGGGTCATCAGGAATTCGTGCTTGGCTGGATCGAGACAGGCATCAGGGAAGGCGCCGAACTCATTGTTGACGGACGAAAACCAGTCGTGCCGCCGGGCTGTGAAAAAGGCTTTTTTATAGGACCTACCATTTTAGATCATGTGACCGAAGATATGTCGGTGGGCCGGGAAGAGGTTTTTGGACCAGTGCTCTGCATCAAGAGGGTGAATAATTTTGAGGAAGGTCTCAAGATCATGAATTCCAGCCGGTTCGCTAACGGATCGGTCATCTATACGCAGAACGGCTACTACGCCCGCACCTTCGCAAAAGAGACGCACGGAGGCATGGTGGGCATAAATGTGGGCATTCCGGTACCGGTGGGGATTTTCGGTTTTACCGGGCACAAGCTTTCCTTCTTCGGCGATCTCCATGTCATGGGACGCGACGGTTTCATATTCTATACGGAAAGCAAGAATGTTACGAGTACCTGGTTCACCGAAGGTGTGGAGGATCACGGAAAAGTGGATACCTGGGACGGGACAATGACGTCCATGCCGAAGAAAGAGGAAAAAGAGGAATCGATAGTCATCAAGGAGTGCTGCTGATACAGGGATTCCCGGACGACATGGATGACGGACAAATCTGACCTACCGAACTTTACGAAAGGAGTTACATGCTATGGAGGATCCAAAACAAAGATTGACAAAATGTGCTTCCACTCCAGAGCTGGAACGCAGGTGGAAAGCAACACGGGAGATGATGCAGGAGAAGAAGATCGATTACCTCGTGATACAGAATTCGGAGGAATTCCTGGGAGGAGCGCTGCGGTGGTTCACTGATTTTGCCGCGCGTCACCAGTTTCCGATGACGGCGATTTTCCCGGTCGACGATGAGATGACGACAATCGTCTGTGGCGGGGACCCTCCTGCCGAGCAGTTCCCGCCCCCCTGGGCTGCACGGGGAATTAAGAAAAGGCTTGGCGCTGTCTATTTCCCGACCTACCATTTCACCACCACGTATGACGCTGAGCTGGCAGCAGGTGTGCTCAAGGAGAAGAAGAAACCCGTGATTGGCCTCGTGGAGCGCGCGTTCATTCCCATAACCTTCTATGAGCATCTGGTAAAACAGCTGCCGGATGCCACGTTTGTCGATGCCACCGAATGGGTGGATCAGATCAGGGCAATCAAAAGCCCGGAAGAGATTGAAATGCTCAAAGCCACTGCTGCCCTGCAGGACGCGGCGATGGAGCATGTGAAGAAGACGATTAAACCCGGCGTTAGAGATCTCGATGTGTACGCAGAGGCTCATTGCTTCTGTTCGAAGAACGGGAGTGAACGCGGACTGGTCCAGGTGAATTCGGGCCCACTCGGGACAATGGTCCCCTTTGATGTCTATCATTTTCAGAATCGTGTGATCAAAGAAGGCGACCAGGTCTCGGTTCTTGTCGAAGTGAACGGCCCCGGCGGTTACTATTGCGAGATCATGAGGATATTCACTGTGGGCAAGGAGCCCACGCAGGAACTGAAGGATGCGTACGCAGTGGCGCTGGAGGCGCAGGAAATGGCTGCAAAAAGAATGAAGCCCGGTGCCGATCCGAAAGAATTATGGGATATGAATAAAGAGTTTCTGGTAAAGAAAGGCTATTTTCCTCCCTCCCGGCTCTTTGCCCATGGCCAGGGGTCATCTCTCGTTGAGCGACCGAGCATACGTCCTGATGAGCCGTGGAAACTGAAAGCAGGGATGAATATCACCATTCATCCTTCGGCGGTCAAGAAGGATGTCTGGACTATCGCCTGCGATAATTACATCGTTCGCGAGAACGGGGGCGAGTTGCTGCATAAGTTCCCCAGGGGAATAACGGTAGTCTGAGTAGAAATAGAACCGGCAAATATCAATTTGAGGAGGACGACAAATGGGTGCGAGGCTGAAAGACAGGGTGGCGATCATTACCGGCGGAGGACAGGGCATAGGAAAAGCAATCGCAAAGGCTTTTGTGAGTGAAGGCGCAAAAGTGGCGCTCGCCGCGCGGACCGTTGCAAACATTGAGAAGACAATGGGAGAGCTGAAGGCCATGGGCGGCGATGTGATAGCGATTCCAACAGACATCACCGTGGAGCAGCAGGTCATCGACATGGTTCCCAAGGTTGTAGCCGCTTTCGGCAAAATAGATATCCTGGTGAACAACAGCGGCATCGGAGGTCCTGTGTGCAACGTCGTCGACATGAAGCTGGACGAGTGGAATTACAGTTTCGCCGTGGACCTGACAGGATCAATGCTCTGTGCACGTGAAGTCTTGAAACATATGATTCCGCGCAAAAGCGGCAATATTATCAACCTGGGTGCAGAAGGAGGAAGGACGGGTGACGGAAGGTCTGGTTACCCGACGAGGGCTGCGTACTGCTGTGCAAAGATGGGTGTCATTGGCCTCACCGAAACGCTTGCGCAGGAAGTGGGGGAATATGGCATCCGTGTAAACTGCCTGAGCGCAGCAGCCGTGAGGGGTGAGCGTTTCATGTGGGTCATGACCACGAGGGCCAAGACAGCGGGAACGAGCGTAGAGGACACCATTACCAGGGAAATGGCAAATTACTCTTTGAAGAGGCCGGCGGAAGAAGCCGAACTGGCGAACACGTGTGTATTCTTGGCTTCAGATGAAGCGAGTGCCATTACCGGGCAGACCATTGTGGCTCATTGCGGACAGCACATCTCGTTCAAATAGAGCCATCGTGGAGGGTGGAGGTCGGCAAGCGAGTTCCATAAATCAATGAGGGGGAGGGTAATATGAAAATAATGAAGCTTGCTATTTTTCCGATTGCTCTCGTGTTGATCATCATGACATCCCCGGTTTTTAGTCAACCGGCAAAACCTGCTCCGGCAGGTGAACCGATCAAGATCGGAGGTTCTCTGCCGTTGACGGGCCTGGCATCGGAGCAGGCGAAATGGGTCAAGGCCGGTTACGAAGCGTGGGCGGATGACGTCAATAAGAAAGGCGGACTCCTCGGCCGCCCTGTAAAGCTGATCATCTACGACGACGAAAGCTCGCCCGATAAGGCCGTCACCTATTACGAGAGAGCGATCACGGTCGACAAGGTTGATCTCGTCTACGGCGGCTATCCGGGCACCTCGAATGTGGCGCTGATGCCTCTTGCAGAAAAATATGGCAAGGTCTTTGTAGGGCAGGGCGGCCACATGAAATCGTTTGAACAGGGATTTACGTATAGCTTCGGCAGCCCGCCGTTGATGGGCGAATGGGCCGACATCTCTGTCGCCGGTCTTTTCGATGACCTGATCCCGAAAGCGCAGTGGCCTAAAACAGCGGCGATCCTGACCATGAATAACGTGATCGGGCTTTCTCACGTGCCGAATATACTGAAGGTCTTCGAGAAAAACGGCGTCAAGGTGGTTGTCAACGAAACATACAATCTGCCATTGAGCGATGCGAGTCCTCTGGTGAGCAAAGCCAAGGGTAGAAACGCCGAAGTCCTTATCCTTCCCAGCCTCTTTGACGATACGGTCATGATCATGCGGGCAGCCAAGGCGCAGCGTTACAATCCAACGATCATTTGGAACATCCTGGCATCGAGGATACCGGCATGGTTTAAGGAGCTGGGCGCCGACGGCAATTACGTGCTTGCAAACACCTGGTGGACGCCTGACCTTCCGTATCCCGGTAACGACAGGATCAAGGACGCCGCCAAGAGGCTGGGATTGCCGCAAGCGCCTGATTTCTTCGGCCTCGGCTACATCTGGATGTATTCGCTGGAGGTAGGGGTGCAGGGCGCTGCGACCCTGGACAACAAGAAAATCAGAGACTATCTTCGCTCCCGTGCCTTTGACCTGCCGTATGGCAAAGGCATCAGATTTGATGCGAAAGGTCTGCCCGCTCCTTTTTGTTTCACGGTGCAGGCTGCCAACGGAAAGAATGAGCTGATCTGGCCGAAAGATGTGGGCACGGCCAAGCTAATGTATCCCAGACCCGGATGGGCTAAGTAAATACAGTGAGCAGTGAGCAGTAAGCGGTTGGAATAGCACGCGAATAGTAGAAAGAGAATGTTTTTAACTGCTCGCTGCTTACTGCTCACTTTAAACTTTTTAGGGTTAGGAACATGTCCCTATCGTACATCATCGAATCGATCATCAGCGGTTTGCTGCTGGGGGGGATCTACGCTTTGCTGAGCGTTGGGTTCGGCCTCACTTGGGGTACGATGAAGGTGCTCAATATCTCCCATGCGGTCTTTGCCGTATTAGGGGCCTTTGTCGCCTACTGGATGTTTGTCAAGGCGGGAATCGACCCGCTGATATCGTTGCCCTTGCTGGCCACGCTCCTCTTCCTCGTGGGCGCTGTGGTCTACAGGCTGGTCATCCGGCCTGTTCAGAAGGCGAAAGACGTGATCATGGCTTCGATGGTGGCGACCTTTGGTGTCGCGATCGTGGTGGAGAACGCCATGTCCTTTTTCTGGCGGCCCGACCCGCGGATACTCAAGCCTCCTTATGCGGGTTCCTCAATTTTTATCGGTGATATGGCCATCTCGCAAGGCCCGCTGATCGGCTTCATCATGGCTGTCTCCGCCATCACGCTGCTCTACCTTTTTCTCCATCACACCTACATTGGCAAGGGTGTGCAGGCCACCTGGCAGAACCCCATGGGCGCAGCACTGGTGGGGATAAACCCGGGACGCGTTTCCCTGATCACCTTCGCGTTGTCTATCGCCTCGGCCGGCCTTGCCGGTGTTGCCATGGCGATGATCTATGCGTTCTATCCTTCTGTGCAGTCTGTGTGGACGATGTTTGTTTTCCTGGTCACTATTGTCGGAGGGGTAGGGAGTGTGATCGGCACAGGCCTGGCAGGGCTGCTCATAGGTTTCATCATAGGTCTCTGCGCGGCCTTTCTGCCTTTTGTCTGGGTAAACGTACTGCTCTTCGCATTGTTGCTGGCGATACTCCTCTTCAAACCGGAGGGGCTCTTCGGAGCGTAACGTTGATGAAGACACGCAAGTACATACTCGTTCTCCTTGCCATGTTCGTTCTTTTCGCCTTTCCGATTGTCAAACCCCCTCTTTTCTTTCTCACGCTCTGCTTCTCTGTGTTTATGTTTGTGGGATTGACCGAGAGCTGGAACCTTCTCGGAGGCTACACAGGGTATGTGAGCCTCGGCCATATCGCTTTCTTCAGTACGGGAGCCTACACGACAGCAGTCTGCATGAACCGCCTCGGCCTGTCACCCTTCGTCACTGCTCCGCTGGGCGGCATTTTCTCCGCCATTCTTGCGGCTCTGGTGGGCTACCCTGTGCTCAGGCTGAAAGGGGCCTATTTTACAATCTCATCACTGCTGCTCGCGGTGGTCATGCAGCTCATCTTCATGAACTGGGATTTCGTAGGGTCGAGTACTGGGCTCTGGTACAAACTCCTGCCGGTCAGCATCGAGATGAACAGGCTCCTCTTCTATGAGGCGATGCTGATCCTCGCTACCATCACCACTCTCGTGGTCCGCTACGTGGAGCGCTCCAAATTCGGTGCGGGTCTTGTTGCAATCCGCGAAGATGAAGATGTGGCCAAGACCATGGGCATCAATACACCGTGGCTGAAAATGAAAGCATTCATCCTCGGAGCTTTTCTGGCCGGCACCGTGGGAGGCATCTATGGATACTACATGTCCTACGTGCATCCTGAAGTGACCTTCAGCATGAACACGAGTCTTCTCATTTTGCTGATGTCTTTTTTCGGCGGCTGCCGCACGTGGAGCGGACCTCTCATCGGTGCTGTTGTGTTGAGCCTTGCGAATCAACTCATCGTCACCTTTATAGGTGCTGAGATTTCGCGCATCCTCTACGGGTTGCTTCTTGTGATCGTAATCATGTTCATGCCCGACGGTGTTATACAGTATGCGCGGGAAGCGTTTGCGCGTGAGAAGGGATAGAGGGAGTTAGCGATGCTTGAAGGTGTTCAGGTCTGCAGGAGATTCGGAGGCTTGAGAGCGCTGACCAACCTCGATTTCGTGGTGGGGCAGGGGCAGATTGTAGGACTGATCGGCCCCAACGGTTCAGGCAAGACCACGCTCTTCAATGCGATAACCGGGTTCTATCCTGCCGATTCCGGTAGGATTATCTACAAAGGTAAGGAGATCACCCGCTGCAGACCTTACGAGATAGCGCGTCTCGGCATTGCCCGTACCTTCCAGATCGTGCGCCCTCTTCTCGGGTTGAGCGTACTCGACAACGTGACTACCGCAGTTCTTTACGGCCGTGAAGCTATAGGCAGCATGGGTAAAGGAAGGGGAAGGGCATTGGAGCTTTTGAAGTTTGTCAGGCTTGATGACAAGAAAGATGTTCCCGCCCAGCGCCTTGTTGCGGCAGAGAAGAAACGTCTCGAGCTCGCACGGGCGCTTGCACTGAAACCGGAGTTCCTTCTCCTCGATGAAGTCTTCTCGGGACTTAATGACACAGAGATACAGGATGCAATAAAACTGATCTTCCGGATCAGGGATGAGCTTGGCGTCACTATATTTCTGATCGAACACGTGATGAAAGCTGTTATGGGCACGTGCGAGAAGATCTTTGTGATTCAGTACGGCGTAAAACTGGCTGAGGGGAAGCCCGAGGAAGTATCGAGGGATCCAGCGGTCATAGAGGCTTACCTGGGGAAGAAAAGAGCATGCTGAGTGTTGATAATGTGAGTGCGGGCTACGCAGGCGTCGATGTATTGAGAAATGTTTCCCTCACGGTGAACGAGGGAGAGATTGTATCTGTCGTCGGCGCGAACGGCGGCGGTAAGACAACGCTCCTCAAGACGATTTCAGGACTGATGCAGCCGTCATCCGGACGGATTGATTTCCTCGGACAGAGGATAGACAGGCTTCCACCCCATGCGATTTGCAGGCAAGGCCTCATCCAGGTGCCTGAGGGGAGACAGCTCTTTCCGAAGATGAAAGTTATCAACAATCTCGAGATGGGCGCGTATCTGGGTGAGGCGCGGAGGCGCACAGCCGAGTCGCTGGAAAGGGTTTACAAACTCTTCCCGCTTTTTCAGCAGCGCAAACAGCAGAAAGCAGGACTGCTCAGCGGTGGTGAGCAGCAGATGCTTGCCATCGGCAGGGCCCTGATGTCAGTACCGAAGCTCCTGATGCTGGACGAACCTTCCGAAGGCCTGTCACCGCTCTTTACGGCAAATGTTTTTGACACGCTGAAGATCCTCGGTGATCAGGGACTCACGATTCTCATTGTTTCACAGGAAGTGGAGCTTTCTCTTGCGCTGAGCAACAGGACGTATGTGCTTGAGAACGGGCAGATCACATTGGAAGGGAAAAGTTCCGACCTTCTCAATGATGATAAGGTTCGCG
>Ga0335071_10005279_pt1 | contig 13429 bp, 14 predicted proteins | sample Lox_Sample_15_FD_206724 | JGI IMG/M metagenome (GOLD analysis project Ga0335071, IMG submission 206724) | Soil microbial communities from Loxahatchee National Wildlife Refuge, Florida, United States - Lox_Sample_1.5 | ecosystem: Environmental > Terrestrial > Soil > Wetlands | place: USA... | reverse complement strand
GCCATCGCTTCCGCCATGCCGAGCCCGATGCCGCTGTTGCCGCCCGTGACCAGCGCCACCTTGCCCGTGAGATCGAGAGCCTTGTACGCCATGGATATCCTTTCGCTTTGCGAGCGCTCAGCCGGAGAGGAGGCGCCCGGCGGCACGGATCTGTGAGGGATCGTACGGGGGCTCCACGAGAAGAATCAGGCGATCGACGTCCACGCGTGACAGCGAGGCCCGGTTCTCCGAGTCGGCACGGAGCCAGGCGGGCGCGAGCCCAGCGAAGACGCTCAGGCTGAAGCGTGAGGCGTGGCGACCCGCCGCCTCGTGCTCGTCGCGCGCGATCCGCGCCAGCTCCGCGAGCTGGGGATGACGCGCCTGCGTGTTGAAGCCGTCACCGTGCTTCCCAGCGATCGCGGCCATGCGCGGGCCGAAGCCGCCGATGACGATGGGCGGCGGCGGATCGGCCCGCAGGTAGCCCGCAGGCCGATCGAGCCTGTAGTGCGTGCCAAAGAAGCTCGAGGTCTCCCCTGCCCAGAGCCGCCGGAGAACCTGGGCTGCTTCGGCGACGCGGGCGGCACGGACCGCGTCCGGCTCGACGACCAGGCCCAGACCCTCCTGCTCGCGCGCGTACGGCGTGCTGCGGCTGCCTCCGGCGCCCAGACCAAGGATGAAGCGCGCGCCGGAGATCTGCTGGAGCGTCGCGGCCATGTTGGCGAGGAGACCCGGGTGACGGCTCGACACGTTCAGCACCAGCGATCCGAGCGCGATCCGCCTCGTCGCTTCCGCGAGCGCCGCCAGCGTCATCATGCACTCGGGCACGCCCGCAGCGTCGCCGTCGGGATCGCGCAGGTGGTCCCAGGTCCAGACGCCATCGAATCCCGCCTCGTCGGCGGCCACGGCGGCCGCGCGCATGTCCGCCCAGCGCGCCCCCATGGGAATCAGGAGCAGGTCGGTCTTCACCGCGGGAGTATAGCCGAACTTCGACTTGACGGGCCGTGGGCGCGGCCGTAAGAGAGAGCCCAGCCGGTCGGCAAGACGTTTGCCTGGTCAGCGCGGGGCCCGGGGGGGAAAACATGACCATCGACTTCACCCGTACCTTCTTCCTCTGGTGCACCGTCATCAACTACGGGGTCCTGGTCCTCTGGTTCCTGGTCTTCGTGTTCGCGCACGGTTGGATGGAGCGGCTCCACGGCAGGTGGTTTCGCCTGTCGCCTGACCTCTTCGACGCCCTCCACTACGCCGGAATGAGCATCTACAAGATCGGCATCATCCTGTTCAATCTGGTGCCCTTCATCGTTCTGTCTCTCCTCGGCCGATGAGAGCCGCCGCCAAGGTCGGGCTGGTCGCCGCAGGGTACGCCGGGGCCTTCGGAGTCGCCTGGGCGGTCGTGGCCGTCTACGTCGCCTCCACGAGCGGGCCGGACAGGCAGACGTACGGCGCCATGTACGATTTCGGCGACAGCCTCCTCTTTCTCGCGGTGCTCGGGGTGGCCGCCGTTCCGGCCACCGCCGCCGCCCTCTTCTTCCTGAGACCCCATCGCTCCTTCTGGCTGACCCTCTGTGTGGTCGTTCCCGCCGTCGCGCTGACCGCGCTGGTCGCCCTGATCGAGTACATCGGCGCCAGAGGCGCTGGCCACACGGCCTGGTCCGGCGTTGCCGTGCTCAGGATCCTCGCTTCCCCGCTGTTCGCGGGCGCCTTCTTCCTCTCCGCTCTCCTGGCCCCGGGTCGGGCCTTCCGGCTCGTGCTCTTCGCGGCGACCCTGATCGAGATGCTGATCTGCGGCTGGGTGGCGCTCACGTGGTTCCACCCGCTCCAGACTCAGTAAAGGGGTGCCGGCTTCAGAGCGGGGACGGTGTCGCGGTATCGCGACTCCGAATCTCCGGGCGCCGACGGAGGAGACTCAAGCGCAGCCTCCCTCCGCATCCTGGCGAGGAGCTCCGCGTACGGCGAGGCGGTGAGGATCCGGGCAAACTGGGCCCGGTAGTTCAGCACGAGGCTGACGCCGTCGATGACGACGTCCTGCACCTTCCAGCTGTCGCCCCGATGAACCATGCGATACACCACGGACATCTCCTGCCCGCTTCGAGTCAGCAGCATGGTCGACACGGCCGCCGCCTCGCCGTCGAGCGACTCGCCCAGGTAGTGAATGCTGATCCCGCCGGTGATGCTGGCCCTTGATCCAATGGCCGCGATGAAGCCCCGCCCGAGGAAGACGGCGAAGAGCCGCGCGAACGCATCCTGGTCCTCGGGAACTCTCGACAGCCACACGGAGCCGAGCGCGGCGGCAGCGGCGCCGCGGAAATCGAAGGCCTCGTTCACGAGATCGCGGATCGCCTGCCGGGGACCTTCCAGGCTCTCGAACGGGTGCACGGACTGGAGGATCGTGTTGGCGCGCGCGAAGAACGCCTCCAGCGTGCCCGTGGGCGAGGCGGCCCGGGCTGGCTCGGCCATGCCTGCGCAGAGGCCCAGGGCCAGGGCGACAGCGCCGAGGCGCCGCTTCACGCCGGTCCATCCCCGACTCCACGGATCTGCCGGATCCTCGCGGGCGCTCACCGAGTTCTTGTGGGAGCAAGGCAGATGCCGACCCGACAGGACCATGCAGACCGCTGGGTTGCGCGAGGGTGAGACCGCACTGTCCGCCCCCTTCGCGTCGACAGCGTCCACGGCCTGACACCGGGAAGCCAGCCCTGCAACAGATGCACGTCGACGCGCCACGCGACTATGTGCTATCTACGCACCGGGATCGGGGCACTCGCCACGCTGTCGGCGCCGCTACATCGGGGGGCCCGAGTGGCAACAGGCAGTCGATCGTGGAATGATGCATGAACGGGAGAGGCCGTCTCACCCACAGCGCCGCGCGCAACCAGGAGGAACCATGCGGAAGAGCTACCTTGGCTGGAGCATCACGATCGCTGCCCTCACGCTCCTGACGGCCGGCCCGGCGCTGGCCCAGTCCTTCCCCCCGACGAGCTTCCTCGCCCCGACCAAGGCAACGTGGGAAAGCACCCGCGGGCTGGTGCTGGGGATGGCGGAGATCATTCCCGAGGACAAGTACGACTTCAAGCCGACGCCCGCCGTGCGCACGACCCGGGAAATCCTTGTCCACCTGATAGGGGAAAACTACTTCTTCTTCACCAAGGTATCCGGGGACCCGCTGCCGAGCGCCGACCGTCTCAAGGAGCTCAAGACCCGCGACGAGATCCTGAAGGAGCTTCGTGCGAGCTACGACTACGGCGCCAAGGTGTGGGACACGCTCACCGAAGCCAGGGCGCAGGAGCTGGTGGAGGCGCGGAACAACCAGAAGGTCCAGCGCTGGTCGTTCATCCTGGGAGTGATCCAGGACAACATGAACCACTACGGCAATCTGGTCGTGTACGTCCGTATGAACGGCCTCGTGCCGCCGCGGAGCGCCAACCGGTAGCCGAGGCCTGCTCGAATCGCCACGTGAAGAGGCCGCAGCCCTCGGGAAGGCAGCGCGGGCGCACCCGCCGGATGGTATGGCGGGGCGCCCTCGTGGCTGGCATGCTCGCGTGTGCCTCTGCCATGACTCACGCCGCTGACCTTCCTCGCGCACCGGCCATCCTGCAGCAGCTGAGGAGCTTCAACACGCTGGGCAGCGTGCTCTACGTCGCGGCCCATCCCGACGACGAGAACACGCTGGTCATCGCGTACTTCGCGCGCGGGCGCGGGTACCGCACGGCCTATCTGTCCCTCACGCGCGGCGACGGCGGGCAGAACCTGCTCGGCCCCCAGCTCCGCGAGCAGCTGGGCGTGGCCCGCAGCCAGGAACTGCTCGCCGCGCGACGTCTGGACGGCGGGCGGCAGTACTTCGCCCGCGCCAACGACTTCGGCTATTCGAAGGACTATCGCGAGACCCTGCAGATCTGGGACAGGCAGGCCGTCCTCGCCGACATCGTCCGCGTGATCCGCTCCTTCCGGCCGGATGTGATCGTGACGCGCTTCGCCCCGGAGCCGGGACCGACGCACGGGCATCACACCGCCTCCGTCGTGCTCGCCGTCGAGGCCTTCAAGCTGGCCGGCGACCCGCACGCGTTTCCCGAGCAGCTGGGCGACCTGACCCCCTGGCAGCCCGTGCGCATCCTCCACAACATCGGCCAGTTCGGCCTCGGGGCCGAGATGGCCGGCGAGGCGGCCCGGACCGAAGGCAGCGTGCTGAAGCTCGAGGTCGGCGGCGCGGATCCCGTGTCAGGCGAGCCTTTCGCGTCCATCGCCGCCCGCAGCCGGTCCATGCACAAGACGCAGGGCTTCGATCTGGACGCGGGCACGGTCATGGCCCGCCGATCGAAGACCGAGCTCTTCCGGCTCCTGGCCGGCGCGCCCGCTTCCCAGGACCTGCTCGACGGTGTCGACACGACGTGGAACCGCGTTCCCGGCGGCGCCGAGATCGGGCGGCTGACCGACGCCGTCATCGCGCAATTCGACCCGAACGATCCCGCCGCCAGCGTGCCCGCGCTGCTCGCCATTCGCCGCCGCGTGGCCGCGCTCTCGCCCGACCCTCTCGTAGTGGACAAGCGGCAGCAGCTGGACGACATCATCCGGGCCTGCGCCGGCCTCGAGGTCGAGACCACCGTGGCGCGGGCCGAGGTCGTGCCCGGCGAGGCGCTCCAGCTGCGCCACACCGCCTTCGTCCGATCGCAAGTCCCCGTGCGCTGGACCGCCGTGCGCTACCCGAGCATCCGGCGCACGGCCTCCAGGGTCAGCGAGCTGCGCCAGGATCGTCCCGTCGTGTGGCGCGACACGCAGCTCCTGCCGGCGGGCACTCCGCCGAGCCAGCCGTACTGGCTTCGGCAGGAAGGCACGCCCGGGCTGTTCAGGGTCGACGATCCCGCGCTCATCGGGCTTCCCGAGAACCCGCCCGTGTTCCCGATCGAGTACGTCTTCAAGCTCGGAGGCCAGACCCTGGTCGTGTCCGGCGAGCCGGTGGCGGCGGCGGACTCCGCGAATCCGGCCTCGCGGCGCCGGCTGGAGGTGGTCCCGCCCGCCTCGATCCACTTCGTGTCGGCCGTGCAGCTCTTCGCTCCCGGCAACGCGCGAGAGGTGACGGTGGAGCTCACGGCCGCTCGGCCGCGCGTGGCCGGCACGGTCGAGCTGGAAGCCCCGGCCGGCTGGAAGGCTTCGCCGGCCACGCAGCCATTTCGCCTGGCGACGGCGGGTGAGACCGCCCGCTTCACGTTCACCGTGACCGCGCCATCCGAGCTCACCGCGGCGCGGCTGGGCGCCAGCATCAGGGTCCACGGCGCCCGCTTCGACAACGAGCGGATCGAGCTTCACTACGCGCACATCCCGTTTCAGCTCCTCCAGCCGGCCGCGGCCATGAAGGCCGTATCCCTCGATCTGGCCACTCGGGGCCGGCGCGTCGGCTACCTGCCGGGCGCGGGCGACGAGGTGGCGGCGGGTCTCGAGCAGATGGGCTACGCGGTCACGACGCTCACCAGCGCCACGCTGACTCCGGAAGCGCTCAAGACCCTCGGCGCGGTGGTCATCGGCATCCGCGCCTTCAACACGCGGAAGGATCTCCCCGAGCACATGCCGGCGCTGCTCGCGTACGTGGAGGCCGGCGGCACCCTCGTCGTGCAGTACAACCAGCTGGACGGCCTCAAGCCCGGCTTCCTGTCGCCGTTCAAGCTGCATATCTCGCGCGATCGCGTCACGGACGAGCACGCGCCGGTGACGCTGCTCGCGCCCGGGCATCCGGTCCTGAACACGCCGAACCGCATCACCTCGGCCGACTTCGACGGCTGGGTGCAGGAGCGCGGGCTCTACTTTCCCGACCAGTGGGACGAGCGCTTCACGCCCATCCTGGCCGCCGGCGATCCCGGAGAGAAGCCGCTGCAGGGCGGGCTCCTCGTGGCGAGCCACGGGAAGGGCTATCTCGTGTACACGAGCCTCGCGTGGTTTCGCCAGCTCCCCGAAGGCGTCCCCGGCGCGTACCGGCTGTTCGCCAATCTCGTCTCGCTGGGCCAGTGACTCGCCCGCCCGCGCCTGATCCGCCCGCGGAGAACGAGCCGCCGGGCATCCCCGGCTTCCGCACCTGGCGCGGCGTATACCTGTTCGTGCTCGGCTGGTTCGTGCTCGTGGTGGCGCTGCTCGCGATCTTCTCGGGGTTCTTCTCGTGAACCTCGCGGACTGGGTGGTGCTCCTCGGCACCATCGTCGGCATCGCCGCCTACGGATCCTGGCGCACGCGTCAGATCAAGAGCCTCAACACGTATCTGAAGGGCGGGCAGTCCATCGGCTGGGGCACCATCGGCCTCTCCGTGATGGCCACGCAGGCGAGCGCCATCACCTTCCTGTCCATCCCCGGCCAGGGCTTCGAGAGCGGCATCGGATTCGTCCAGAACTATTTCGGGCTGCCGCTCGCGCTCATCATCGTGTGCGCCGTGTTCCTGCCCATCTACCGGCGGCTCGGCGTGTACACCGCCTACGAGTATCTGGGCCGGCGCTTCGACGACAAGACGCGCCTGCTCTGCGCGGGCCTGTTCCTGTTGCAGCGTGGCCTCGCCGCCGGCGTGACCATCTACGCGCCGGCCATCATCCTCTCCACCGTGCTGGGCTGGCGGCTCGATCTCGTCATCGTGGGGGCCGGGCTGCTCGTCATCATCTACACGGTGACGGGCGGCAGCCAGGCCGTCAGCCTGACCCAGCGCCTCCAGATGGCCGTGATCTTCGGCGGCATGGTGACGGCCGCCGCCGTGCTCATGGCCAGGCTGCCGGACGGGCTCGGCATCACCGGCACGGCCCACGTGGCCGGCGCGCTCGGCAAGCTCCACGCGGTCGACGTCTCGCTCGATCCGGCCCGGCGCTACACGCTCTGGACCGGGCTGCTCGGCGGGCTGTTCCTCTCGCTGTCGTACTTCGGCACCGACCAGTCGCAGGTGCAGCGCTACATCAGTGGACCGTCCCTGCGCGAAAGCCGCCTCGGGCTCGTCTTCAACGCCCTCCTGAAGATCCCGATGCAGTTCTTCATCCTCCTCCTCGGCGCCTTCCTCTTCGTCTTCTATCAGTTCGGCCACCCGCCGGTGTTCTTCAACCAGTCCGAGTGGCGGCGGCACGCGGAGAGCGACCACGGCGAGACGTTCCGGGCCATCGAGGAGCGCTACGATGCCGCGGTCGCGGCGAGCCAGGCCGCCATTCGCGACTGGGTGCGCGCCCGCGAGGCCGATGACGCCGCGGCGGCCAGCGGGGCCCGCGCCGTCATGGTGGAGGCCAACCGTCGCGCCGAGGCCGTCCGCGGCGAGGCCAAGGCGGCCCTGCGGGCGGCCGACCCTCGCGCCAAGACGAAGGACTCCGACTACGTCTTCATCACCTTCATCCTCACCGAATTGCCGCACGGAGCTATCGGCCTGCTCGTCGCCGTCATGTTCGCGGCGGCGCTGTCGTCCAAGGCGGCCGAGCTCAACGCGCTGGGCACCACGACCACCATCGATCTCTGGCGGCAGCTGCGCCCCTTGGCCGCCGCGGACGAGGCCCGCAACGTGCGCGTGGCCCGATGGTTCACCGCCTTCTGGGGCTTCGTGGCCATTGGATTCGCCCTCTTCGCCGGCTTCGCGGAGAATCTCATCGAGGCCATCAACATCCTCGGGTCGATCTTCTACGGCGTCATCCTCGGGATCTTCCTGGTGGCGTTCTTCTTCCGCCGCGTGGGCGGCAGCGCGGTCTTCGTGGCCGCGGTGGCCGCCCAGGCCATCGTGATCGCCATGTACCTGTCCCTCAATCTCGGGTACCTCTGGTACAACGTGATCGGCTGCGCCATCTGCATCGCGGGGAGCCTGTCGTTGCAGGCCGTCGTGGGACCGCGAACGCCCCGCCCGGTGGGCCGTGCCACATGAGCGGCGAGCCCGTCATCGCGTTCGGCCAGCAGCCCTGCGGCTTCTTTCCGCGCCGCTTCCTCGTGGCCAAGATCTTCACGGCGCGGCGGCTCCGGGACGAGCTCGGCGGCCGCATCGTCTTCTTCTGCCACGACAGCGATCACGATCCCCGCGAGACGCGCACCATCCTGCGCCATCGCACCACCGGAGAGGCGGCCAGCCTCAACTTCGCCGTGGCCAACAAGCTGCAGCGGAAGTTCTCGCCGCTCTACGCCAAGCGCATCGCGCCGGACTGGCCCGCCCGGACCCTGCTCCAGCTGCCCAACTACGTGGACGCCGGCCCGATCGAGGTCTTCCGGCAGACCTCGGCGCCGACCGTGTCGGAGTTCTGCCTGGACATGTACCGGCGCATGGGCCTCCTCGACGGCATCGAGGTGGTGCGGTCGAGCGATCCCGCGCTCCGGCGCCGCGCGTGCACCGTGGCCGACTTCTTCGTGGACGTGCCGTACGAGGGCGAGACGGTGCGGGCTCGGATGCGCGACGGTGCGCTCGTGCTGCACGAAGGCGGCGACTCCTTCGTGACCCTCCCCGCCTGCTCCTTCGACAAGGGGCACGTCAGCCCCACCCGCGACACGCGGCTTCGCTGGATGCAATCGGTCATCCGCTGCACTCACTACGTGGCCGGTCAGGGCGAGCAGGCGTACCTCCACCAGGACGAGGCGCCGGAGATCACCTTCGTCCGCCGGGACGAGATCGCCCGATCCGATGAGGCCTACACTGATCTCCGGTGCTGAGAGGCGCATCTCCGATGGCTGACCGCGGTCCCCTTCGCATCGGTATCAGCTGCTTCCCCTCGGTGGGGGGCAGCGGGACCCTCGCGACAGCGCTGGGGCAGGACCTGGCGGAGCGAGGGCACGAGGTGCACTTCATCTGCTACGAGCGCCCGTTCCGCCTGCTGGAGGACGGGCCGCGGCTGCACTTCCACCCGGTTGCCGTCAACGACTACGATGTCCTCAAGTTTCCCGACTACACCCTGCCCCTGTCGGTGCGGATGGCCGAGGTGAGCCGGGATCACGGGCTGGATCTCCTCCACGTGCACTACGCGGTGCCGCACGCCACGGCGGCCATCCTCGCGCGCTCCATGCTGCCGCCGGGTCGCCAGCCTCGCGTCGTCACCACGCTCCACGGCACGGACACCACGCTGCTCGGCCACGATCCCGGCTATGCGCCGGCCATCCGCTATGCCCTCACCTGCTCGGATGCGGTCACGGCGGTGTCCGCGTCCCTCAAGGCCGAGACCGAGCGCGTGTTCGACTTCCGCGGGCCCATCGAGGTCGTGCACAACTTCTTCGTCCCCCGAACGCCGCGCCGTCCCGCCGCCGAGGTGCGCCGCGAGCTCGGGGTGGGAAACGAAGCGCTCGTCGTGCACTCCTCCAACCTGCGGCCGGGGAAGCGCATCGATCTCCTGCTGGAGGCCGTGAGCCGCGTCCGCCCGCGCGACGCCTTCAAGCTCCTCGTGCTCGCCGGCGAGCCGTTCGTGCCGTACGCGGAGCGCGTGCGGCAGCTGGGCCTGGCCGACCGGCTGGTCGTCCGCGAGAAAGTCACCGACATCGAGGACTATCTCCAGGTCGCCGACGTCGGGCTCTTCACCTCGGACACGGAGAGCTTCTGCCTGAGCATCCTGGAAGCCATGTGCTTCGGCTGCCCGAGCGTCTCCACGCGCGTGGGCGGGATCCCGGAAGTCGTGGAGGACAATGTGAGCGGCATGCTCGTTCCGGCTGGTGACGGCCGAGCGCTCTCAGACGCGCTCGAGAGTCTTCTTCGCGACCCGGAGCGGCGGCGGGCTCTGGGTCGGGCAGCGCGGGCCCGCGCGCGCGAGCTCTTCTCCGCGGAGGTCATCGTGCCGCGCTACGAGGCGCTCTATCGGCGGCTGTGCCGGTGACGGTCCCGTTTGACCGGGCCCACGGGCTCTGGCAGGATCGCTCCCCGATGATCTGGGCAGGCTCCGTGCGGTGCCGAGCGACGACCGAGGTCATGGCATGATGGACCGCCGAACCTTCCTCCTCGTGTGCGGCGCGATGCTGTCCGCGCCTCTCGCCGCCCAGGCGCAGCAGGCAGCGAACAAGGTGTATCGCCTGGGCATCCTCTCGCCCGGCGGGGCTCCAGATCCGTCTACTCCCACGCTGGCGAACGCCCTCCCTCTGGCATTGCGCGATCTCGGCTACATCGAGGGCCGCAATCTCGTGGTCGACCGCCGATTCGGCGAGGACAGGTTCGATCGGCTGCCCATGCTGGCGCGTGAGCTGGTGCAGCTCCGGCCCGACGCCATCGTCGCCGGCTCGGGCCAGGCGACACAGGCCGTCCGCGACGTGACGGCGACAATCCCGATCGTCATGGTCCTCTCCGCGGACCCGGTCGCGAGAGGATTGGTGGCGAGCTTCTCGCGGCCGGGCGGGAACGTGACCGGGATCTCGACTGTGGCCGAGACCTCCCTCGCGGGCAAGCGCCTGGAGCTACTGAAAGAAGCTGTGCCCAAGGCCGCACGAATCGCCGTGCTCGGGAGCGGGTCGTTGGCCTCCAGCGTACAGTTGAAGGAGGCGCAGAAGGCGGCGGAGGCCCTGCGGGTCAGGCTCGTGCCGGTCGAGATACGAGATCACGACTACGACCGAGCCTTCAGCACGGTCCTCGCCGAGCATGCCGACGCCATCTTCATCGTCAGCGGCCCCACCCTCGTTCGAGACCGAAAGCAAATCATGGAACGCGCCCTCAGACACCGGCTGCCCGTCATCTCCGCGAATCCGGAGCTCGTGGAGGCGGGCGGCCTGATGGCCTACGGCAACAGCCCCCTCGACTCGGCTCGCCGTGCCGCCGTCTACGTGGACAAGATCTTCAAGGGTGCCAACCCCTCGGACATGCCCGTCGAGCAGCCCACGAGATTCGACCTGGTCATCAACCTGAAGACGGCCCGGGCGCTCGGCCTGACGCTCCCGAACTCGCTCGTGAAGCGGGCGGACACGGTGATCCAGTAGTCCAGGCCCCCGCTGCTGGAAATAATGTCGGGCCTCGCGCGTACTTTCTTGGCAGGCGGCAAGGAGTGTGGCAGCGACCCAGGGCTCGGATGCGGACGACCGGCGAGCAGAGCTCGAGCTTGCACGTCGTGCCCGCCGCGGCGATGCGGCGGCCTTCGACGAGCTCGTGCTCCGCTTCCACCGCCCCGTCCATCGCTTCTGTTGGCGGCTGCTCCGATCCGCCGATGCCGAGGATCTGGCCCAGGACACGTTCGTGCGGGCCTTCGTCCATTTCGAGCGGTTCGATCCAGAGCGGCCGCTTCTGCCGTGGCTCATCGCGATCGCTCGCCGGCTTTGCCTGGACCTGCTGCGCCGGAGAAGGGTGATGCGTAGCGTGGAGACGATGCCGGTCACGGGCCCAACGGGGCCGGGGCCCGAGGGCGAGGCCTCGCTCCGCCAGCAGCTTGCCCGTCTCGATCGAGCTCTTGCCGATCTCGACGAGGGGCCGAAGGAGGCCATCATCCTGTTCCACATCCAGGAGATGTCGTACCGGGACATTGCGGCAGCGCTCGAGGTGCCGATCGGCACGGTGATGACATGGCTCCATCGCGGCCGCGCGCGCCTCAAGAAGGCGCTGGAAGGCGGGCCCTTCGCATGAGCCGGCGAGCCGACGAGGGCGATGAGCTCACCCGCCTGCTTCAGGCGCTTCCGGCGCCGCAGCCACGGGCCGAGTTCCTTGCCGGGGCGCGGCGACGATATCTCGAAGCGATCGCGGCGCGCGATCGGCGCGCGGTCTTCACGGGCTTCGCGGCAGCGCTCGTCGGTCTGATCGTAACCGCCAGCTTGCTGCCGATCGCCCTCGAGCCTGCCGCTCTCGTCGCCTGGCTCGCGGAGGCGGCGGCCAACCTGGCCGGCTGGGCAACCGGTGTCAGCGTCGTCATCGCCCTCGTACCGCTGACCATCTGGACGTCAGCCATACTGGGCTCCGCCGCGGCTGTCCTGACGCTTGTCCTCGTCGCCCGGGCACGATCCCTGGCCCTGTGAAATAAGCCGAGCGCTCGACCGTACTCCGGGCGAAGGAGGATCGAACATGAGCGCAGCCAGGCTGATCGTCGCTCTTGCGGTCGCTCTCGTGCTTCTCCCAGGACTCGCCGCGGGGGCCACGCCGGCCGGTGGGCGGCTGGAGGGCCGGCTCCCCGACAACACACCCGTCGTCTCCATCGACCAGCCACGCGGCACGATCCTCGATGCGTTGAGCGCCATCGCCAAGCAGACCGGCTGGAGCCTGGTCGTGACCGCGCCCGAAAGCGCGACGACGCGCCCGCTCACCCTGCAGGTGTCCAAGCGCCCCGCCGAAGAAGTACTCGATCTGGTCCTCGAGGCGGGTTCCCTCCGAGCCTCGTTCGCTGACGGCGTCCTTCGGGTTCGCCCGGACCTCACCGCGTCCGGCGCTTCCTGGCGCGAGCGAAGGCAGGAGCGCCGCGGTCGGCACGGCTCGGATCGCGTGGCATTCGGCCAGTCGATCAACGTCGGTGCCGATGAGACCGTCGACAAGGCCGTTGCGATCGGCGGCTCGGTCACGATCGCGGGTCACGTCCGATATGATGCGGTGGCCATCGGGGGCTCGGTCACGCTCCTGCCCGGTGCCCGGGTCGAGGGCGATGCGGTGGCGATCGGCGGAGCGGTGTCCGTGTCTGAGGGCGCCACTCTCGAAGGCGACAACGTGAGCCGCGGCGGGGCGGTGCCGACGACGATCGGCGCGATGGTTCGATGGATCGGCGGCAGGCGGCCGCACATGGTCTCGATGTTTGGCTTCGCGTCGCGGATGATGCGCGCCGTGCTGCTGTTCGTCATTGCGCTGCTCATCGCGGTCGCCTTTCCCGGCGCCTTGACGCGTGTCGAGGCGTACCTCGTCAATCGACCTGGGCTCTCGGCGCTCGCCGGCGGCGCGATTCTCCTCGGATTCGTGCCGTTCTGCGTCCTGCTGGCGGTGACCTTCATCGGCATCCCCTTGATCCCGGTTGTCGTGATGCTCCTCGTGGCCCTGTTCCTGTTCGGCTTCACGGTGTCGGCCGCGTGGCTCGGGGAGAGGATGCCCGTCGGTCAGGAGCAGAAGACGCCCGTCAAGTCAGTGGCACTGGGGGGCGCTGTCCTCGTCGTCGCCGGCTTGTTGCCCTGGTTCGGCACGGCAGCTCTGGTTCTCGTGGCGGCAATCTCCGCCGGGGCAACGCTCCTCTCCCGCTTCGGGCGCACCGCGGCAGTTGCTGTCTAGACGAAGCGAGGAGACGCCGCCGCGGTACCGTCGCCCGTCGGGATCTGGGATCGTCAAGCGACGGGAGCGCGGTCGGGCCCGGGGGCGGGCGCCACGGCATGCGTCGTGGTATCGCGGTCCCGATGATCCACGATGGCGCGGGGAAGCAGCGGCACGAAGAGAAGGACCACGGCCGTGGTGGCCGCGTTGAGCCACACCAGCTCCGGGAAGGTCCAGCCCCTGCTGTCGAGGAGCCAGGCCCCCAGCACGTCGGAGCCCCCCGCCGCGAAGTTGCGCGCGCTCATCATGAGGGAGAATCCGAGGCTCTCTGAGCCCCGTGGCGTGGCCCGCACGGCA
>Ga0335071_10005278_pt1 | contig 13431 bp, 7 predicted proteins | sample Lox_Sample_15_FD_206724 | JGI IMG/M metagenome (GOLD analysis project Ga0335071, IMG submission 206724) | Soil microbial communities from Loxahatchee National Wildlife Refuge, Florida, United States - Lox_Sample_1.5 | ecosystem: Environmental > Terrestrial > Soil > Wetlands | place: USA: Florida... | reverse complement strand
TCCCGAAGAAGACGGCGTGACCGAACGAGATGAGACCCGTGTATCCCATGAGCACGTCAAGGCTCATGGCGAACAGGGCGAAGATGAGTACCTTGGTGAAGATGGTCTGGGTGGACGCGCCGACGAAGGGCGGGATGCCGACTATCACAGCCAGCCCCAGCAGATAGGGTATCCACCTGCGCGCCCGGGCCTGCCAGCCGCTGCTGGAGAGAGCGGCGTTCGGCTTTCCCTGCAGCCAGGCAGGCCCGCCCCTGCTCTCGCTCGCCTTCTCGAGGCTTGCCGCCGCCGGATCGGCCTCGATCTTGCGTCCCAGGAGACCCTGAGGCCTGAACACCAGGATGACGATCAGCGCGACGTAGATGATGAACGACGCCACCGCCGGGAAGTAGGCAGCGCCAAAGGCGTTCAAGAGGCCGATGAGGATGCCGCCAAGCAGGGCGCCCTGGATGGACCCGGCTCCTCCGATCACGACTACGATCAGCGAGTACAGAAGGGCGTCCCATCCCATGCTCAGGCTGACTCCCATCAGAGACCCGCCGATGAGGGCAGCAAGGCCGGCCACCAGCGATCCCAGCGCGAAGATCAGGCTGAACAGCCGCTTGAGGTTGATGCCCAGGGCGCTTGCGATCACCCGGTTGTCCATGCCGGCCCGCACCCTGGCCCCGACCTTCGTCTTGTCCTGGAACAGCCAGAGCAGGAGTGCCATCAACAGGCCGAACCCGATGATGAAGAGCCGGAACACTGGCACCTGCACACCGCCAATCTCCACGGAACCCGAAAGCACTTGCGGGACCGGAGCGCTGAGCGGGTACGTCCCCCAGATCCACTGGACGGCGTTCGCGAAGACATAGATGAAGCCGATGGTCAGGAGCACCTGGGCGTTTTCCTGCTTGTAGAGGCGGCGCAGGAAGCCCATCTCCAGCAGCAGCCCGATCAGGCCGGCCAGCACCGCCCCGGCTGCCACTCCCAGTATCCAGTTGTGGGTCTCCTTGACGACCCAGACGCCGAAGTACGCTGCGACCATGTACAAGGCGCCATGCGCCATGTTGATGACGCGCATGAGGCCCATGGTCAGGGACCATCCGGAAGCCAGTAGGAACAGCACCAGCCCGAGGGAGAGACCCTGCACCAAGATCGCAAGAACTTGACCCATTCCCTGCTCCTAGCCTAGCTTCGGACTGGTCTTGTCGGGACGGCGACGGGGCCATCCGTGATCGTCGGCTTTCATGCCGTTTTGTGCAGTTCGATATCGCCCACGTTGACGTCCCTGGAGGCGTCGATGGCCTCGATCGTGGCCGGGTCGTAGCCCTCGAGCTCGACCGTGAGCGCGTAGACGGCGGGCTCCTGACGCTCGAACCAGAAGTCGCCGAAGTCGTCGGTGGCGAGGCTGGCGGCGGTGCCGTCGGCGCGCCTGAGGGTGACGGTGGCGCCCTCGAGCACCTCGTCGATCTCCGGGTCCCAGACCGCGCCGGCGATGAAGTAGCGGTTGGGCAGGTTGCGGTAGTAGACCCGCGGCCTGGCCGAGGTCTCGGAGGGCAGGGTCTCGGCCGTTGCGATCAGCTCTTTGAGCTCCTCTTCTTCGCCGAAGCGCAGCGCCCCGGTGGGGCAGGCATCGACGCAGCGCGGCTCGCTCCAGTCGTCGTCGAGCAGGTGCGCGCAGAAGGTGCACTTCTGCGAGATGTTCAGGTCGCTGTTGAAGTAGATCGAGCCGTAGGGGCAGGCATCGAGGCAGGCGCGGTTCCCGGTGCACTTCTCGGGATCGATGATCGCGATGCCGTCGGCGCGCTTGTAGATGGCGTGCGAGGTGCAGGCCGCGATGCAGGGGGCGTCGTCGCACTGGCCGCAGAGGTCGTGCATGTAGCGCACCCGCACCTTGGGCACGCTGCCCTGCACGATGTCGGTGACCTTGTGCCAGAAGTGGCCGGTGTCGGGCTGCGGCTTGGCGATCGGGGTCCAGTCGTTGCCGACGTGCTCGTCCTTGCAGGCGACCTGGCAGTTGTAGCAGCCGTTGCACTTGTCGATGTCGATGACGAGAGCTTTCATCACTCGTTCCCCCCCGCAGATGCCAGGACCCTCTCGATGACCAGGCCGGACGCCCCGTCGTACGGCCTGCTGAAGGCCTCGCGGTGCTCGCGCCTCAACCCGTCGAGGTCGGCTCGTGCGACTTCGACGAGGTACCCGCTGGTCGCCATGCCGGTGGCATTCTTTGACAGGATCTTGTGCGGCGAGATCGTGTTGATCGCCCCGCCCCTGTCCAGCTCGCCGGGTACGATCGGATCGTGCCTCGACCCATGGTCCACGTAGACGACCCCCGGCATGATCCGCTCGGTGACGTATGCGCCGCAGAGGACGTGCCCGCGCTCATTGTAGGCGTCGACGACATCGCCGTTCCCGATCCCTCTTCGCTCCGCCTCACATGGGTTGATCCACAGCGGCTCGTACAAGTAGCCGTCCGGACCCTTGACCTTGCACGTCTCTATCTCGTGGAACCAGTTGATGTCGTCGAGCTGCGCGTGGATGCGCCACCTTCCGTGGTTCGACATCATGAGCAGCGGATAGGAAGCGGCCCTCTGCGAGGAGACGCGTTCGTCGTGGCTCTCCCCCTTCTCTATCCAGTGAGGCACCGGTGGCCGCTCGTCGTCGTCCGGGAAGTATCTGGCCAGATTCTGGGAGTAGAACTCGATCTTGCCGGAGGGCGTCTTCAGCCGATTCGACTCCGGGTCCTCGTAGAACCTGAACATGGCCGGCGGAGACGGCTTCCACTCTGGGTCTGCGGGGATGACGAAGTAGCTCTGATCCATGAGCTGCTCGCGAGTGATCATGTGAGCGATACCGGAGTTGTCGAAACCCGACTGCCGCATGCCCTCGAGGTCGAGTCCCTCCGTGTACTCCTCGAGCAGGCCGAGCTTCGCGGCTATGGCGGCGACCACCTCGTGGTCGCTCATCGACTCGCCTCTGGAATCCGTGCATCTCTCTTCGAAGAAGACGGTCTCGAACTGGCCGCCGGTCACGTCGGTGTTGATGTCCTCTTCCTCGAACTTGGTGTTCACCGGCAGGATGAGGTCCGCGAACCGGCAGTCGTTCTCCATCCAGGGGTGCTGGGCCAGGATGAACTCGATCTTGGGACTCTGCAAAGCCCTGATGTAGTCGTTCGAGTCGTTCCAGCACGTGATCCAGCACGGCGTGTCCGTCCAGATCATGCGCACCTCGCCACAGCCCTCGGCCGGGTACGTGTACTCCACGAACTGGTCTTCGATCGTCTCGGCCCACACGGTGGTGGAATGCCACGTGATCGGCGGCCTGAGGATCGCGTCGTGGACGAGGTCCTTCGGGATGATCTGTCTGGGGACGAACTTCGGATCCGGCGGTCCGGCCGAAGGACGCGTGAAGGGCGGCACCACTCTGCCGGTCATGACCTTGTGCCCGTCGTGCTCCTCCCACTGCCTGGCGAACTCCTCGACCGACATGCCGTGGGCGTGAGCCGCCTGCTCCGCCGCCCAGAAGCCCCGGTAGGCGTGCATTGGGTTCGCCTTGGCCACGGTTCTGGGCGGGTCGCCGAAGATCAGGATCCCCCACAGGAGCTGGTGCACGCCCGGCTTCCCGATCCCCTGCATGGCGAGCAGACAGACCTCAAGGCGGGCGGATTCGGTCGAGTACGGCCCCCGGATGGTGCCCCCGCCCATCATGTGGGCGAGGGTGGTCCTCTTCCTGGCCCAGTCACGAGCCAGGGCCTTGATGATCCTCGAGGGCACGCCGCACTTCCCGGCCGCCCAGGCCGGCGTCTTGGGGACGCCGTCATCCTCGCCCAGTACGTAGTCGGCGAACTTCTCGAAACCGAAGGTGTGACTGGCGACGTACTCCTTGTCGTACGTGTCCTCAGTGAGCCACACGTAGGCGATGGCCAGACGCATGGCGGCGTCGGTGTTGGGCAGGATCGGGATCCACTTGTCGGCGTGGACGGCCGCGCCGTAGTTGAGCTCCGGACAGATGTAGACCTGCTTGATGCCCAGTTCCGTGAACCAGTAGCAGATGCGGCTGGTCATCTGCCCCGCCCAGCCCCACGTCGTCGTCTCGGGATCGCCTCCCCAGGAGATGATCATCTCCGAGTGTTCGGCGACGTCGTGGTACACGTTCGTCTGGTCCTCGAGCCCCAGCGGTTCGTTGCCCCAGGCGTGCTTTGCGCCCCAGACCCATCCCTCCCAGCTGTCCGGGTTCCGGGTCTGCAAGGTGTAGCCGCCCAGATGCTTGAGGAGGTTGAGATTGCAGCCGTGTGAAGGGTGGACGATCTTCGATTCGCCATGACCGTCGGCTTGGGCCAGGACCCCTTCGGGACCGTACTCCTCGACCACCCGGCGCAGTTCCTGCGCGACGATGTCCGTTGCTTCGTCCCAGGAGATCCTGACGTAGCCGCTGGTACCCCTCGTCTCAGGATGCCGCTCTCCGTTCGGGTCCCAGTCGACTCTCTTCAGTGGGTAGAGGATCCGGTTCGGAGAGTACACGCGCTTCTTGTAGGCGATGCTGTGCGGCGGCAGCAATGACTTCAGGGGCGGCTCGATCGACGTGCCGCGCGCCTCGATCTTCCAGGGACGCAGTTCTTCCTTGCTGTACTTCCAGTCGTAGTGCAGCGGCCTGATCCTGACGATCTTCCCGTTGTCCACGTCGACACAGGCCACATTGCCGCCCGCGCCGGTCTCCCCCAGGAGGCTCATGGACTTCAGATGCGTCCTGGTCCTCGACCGGACGGCTGGACCGGCATCGGCTCCGCTCGGCTGGCTGGCCGGCATCGTCATGCCTCCTTCTCGTCCGCAAGCACACGTTCCATGCACAGACCCGAGGCGCGATCGTAGGGCCGCGCGAAGGCTTCAGGGTACTGCGCGGCCAGACGATCGATGCCGACCCGCTCGACCTCTACGAGGTAACCGCTCGTAGCCATGCCGGTCGCGTTCTTCGACATGATGCTCCTGGGCGTGATCGTGTTGATGGCGCCGCCGCGGTCCAGCTCTCCCGGGACGATCGGGTCGTAGCGGGCGCCGTGATCCATGTAGGTCGCGCCCGGTATGATCCGTTCCCACACCCGCGCGCCGCCCAGAACGCCTCCGCGCTCGTTGAAGACTTTGACGATGTCGCCGTCGCGGATGCCTCTGGCCGCCGCATCGCCCGGATGCAGCCACACCGGCTCGTAGAGGTAGCCGTCCGCGCCCCGTACCTTCGAGGTCCGGATCTCGTGGAACCAGTTGATGTCGTCGTGCTGCGAGTGGACTCGCCAGCGCGGGTGGTTGGAGACGATGAGCAGCGGGAACTCGGCCGCCCTGTCGCTGGAGCGGCGCTCGTCGTGAGACGGGCCCTTCTCGATCCAGTGCGGCAGCGGAGGCCGTTCTTCATCGTCCGGGAAGTTCTCCGCCAGCCGCTCGGAGTAGAACTCGAGCTTGCCCGACGGCGTGTTCAGGGGGTTGTTCTCCGGATCGTCGAAGAACCTGAACAGACCGGCGGGTTCGTCTTCCCAGCCCTCGGCTGTGGGCACCACGTAGTAGCCGGTGCTCTTGAGCTCGTCGTAGCTGAGCTGGTCCTGGACGCCGGAATCGTTGAACCCGAACTCCATCCACTGCTCCACGCTGCGGCCGCCTGTGTACTCCTTGGTCAAGCCGAGACGCTCGGCGACCTTGCAGACCACCTCGTAGTCGCTCATGGACTCGCCCAGCGGCCGGACGCACTGCTCCTCGTACATGACCGTGTGGTACTGGCCGCTGAAGTTGTCGACGGCGATGTCCTGCTCCTCGAACTTGGTGTTGGAGGGCAGGATGAGGTCGGCCATGGTGCAGTCGTTCTCCAGCCAGGGGTGCTGCAGCAGGACGAACTCGATCTTGGGGCTGCGCAGCGCCTTGACGTAGCTGTTGCTGTCGTTCCAGCACGTCATCCACGAGGGGGTGTCGCTCCAGATCGCGTGGATCTCAGGGCATCCCTCCGCCGGGTAGCGATACTTCCTGAACTGGTCCTCCACCGGCTCCACCAGAAGCGTGGTGCCGTACCACTCTATGGGCGGCTCGAGGATCGCGCGATGGAGCAGGTTCTTCGGGATGATCTGTTCGGGCAGGGCGGCACGGCCGTGCTGCTCCTCGAAGGCGCGCTCGGCGACGTCCCAGCCGTCCTCGTCGAAGGCGATGGCGTAGCCGCCCGAGTGCGCCGCCATGACGCTGGGCATGCAGGCGCCGGGGGGCATGGGATAGACATCGGGATCGTTGAAGATGCCCCACTCGATCATCCTCAGCATGTTGACTCCGGGCCGCCCGAGACCCTGCATGCCGAGCAGGCAGATCTCCAGCCGCGCCGGCTCCGTACCGTAGGGCCCGCGGATCATGGAGCCGCCGTTCCCGTGGGCTGTGCTGGTGACGTGCGCCGCCCAGTAGCGGGCGAGAGCCTTGATGATCCTGGAGGGCACGCCGCACTTCTCCGATGCCCATGCTGGGGTCTTGGCCAGGCCGTCCTCCTTGCCGAGGACGTAGTCCGCGAACTTCTCGAACCCCACCACGTGCGTGGCGACGTACTCCTTGTCGTAGGTCCCCTCCGTCAGCCACGTGTACGCGATCGCCAGATGCATGGCAGCGTCTGTGTTGGGCAGGATCGGGATCCACTTGTCGGCGTGGACGGCCGCGCTGTAGTTCAGATCCGGGCACACGAAGACCTGCTTGATGCCCAGTTCGGTGAACCAGTAGCTGAGGCGGCTGGCCATCTGGCCCTGCCAGCCCCACGGAGTCGTCTCCAGGTCGCAGCCCCAGTGCAGGATCACGTCCGTGTTCCTGGCCACGTCGGGGATGACGTTGACGACGGGAGTCTGCAGGCCGACGGGCTCCATACCCCACACGTGCTTGGCGCCCCAGACCCAGCCTTCCCAGCTGTCCGCGTTGCGGGCCTGCAGAGTGAGCCCGCCGAGCAGCGCCAGCAGCTTTCGTGAACAGCCGTGCGGACCGTGGACCACCTTGGTCTCGCCGTGGCCGTCCGATTGGCAGAGGACGGCCTGCGGTCCGTACGTCTCCCTGATCCGGAGCAGCTCGCCGGCGATGATGTCGACGGCCTCTTCCCAGGAGATGCGGACGTACTTGCTGGCGCCGCGATTCTCGGGATGGCGCTCGCCGTTCGGATCCCAGTCGACCCTCTTCAGCGGATAGAGGATCCGGTTCGGCGAGTACACACGCTTCTTGTAGGCCAGGCTGAGCGGCGGGATGAGCGACTTGCTGCTCGGCTCGAACGTCTTGCCGCGCGCCTCGATCTTCCACGGCCTGTAGTGCGATGGGTCGTACTTGTCGTCGTAGTGCAGTGGACGGATGCGGACGATCTTGCCGTCTCGTACGTCCACAAAGACCGAGTTCGCGTCAAAACCGTTGCCGCAGAACCCAAGTCCCTTGGCTATGGTCTTCTCGCCGGATTCCCCTGTCCTGGTTGCCATGTCCCCCCCGACATCACGGACGCACCATTAGAAAGACCTTGATGGAGCACTGAGCGGTCGGCGGGCGGATGCGGGGATGACGTGCCCCGCATCCGCCCACGCCTTGGCCGGTGATCAGTACTTCATCGCACTCTTGGCGGCGATGATGCCTTGAGCCATCGAGCCTGAGGTCATGACGGCGAGCATGTAGGACTTCGACCAGAGCCCTCCCGTCGTTTCGCCGGCCGCGTACAGGCCGGGGATCGGGGAGTCGTACTGGTCGATGACCCGCATCTCCTCGTCGACCTTGAGACCGCCCTTGAACGAAGTCGTCGATGTCACGCACTGAGCCGCGTAGTAGGGCGGCTTGAGCGGCTGCACCGGGCGTGCCGAGCCGAACTGATACTCGCGGCCGAACACGGTGTCGTAGCCATGCTTTTCGATGTCGCCGTTGTAGCGAGCCAGCGACTTCTTGAAACCGTCCGGATCGAAGCCGGCCAGCGTCGCCAACTCCTCCGGCGTGTCCGCCTTGACCTTGGCGCACCAGTCGATATCGCGGAAGTGCGCCATGTTCCGCTCAACAGTGCCCTTGACCTGAGTGGTCCCCACGTGGTCGAAGACCCACTGGTCGAAGACCACCCAGTAGACCCCGCCGGGCTGTCTCATGCCGGCCTCGGTCATCCTGCCGTAGAAGCCTTCGTCTGAGGACTCCTTGAAGAACCGCTCTCCATTGACATTGACCATGATCCCGCCCCAGTCCAGGGCCCAGATGCAGCGGGAATGGGTCTCGCTGCTGACCGGCCACGAGCCGGCCACCGCCATACCGATGTCCTGGGTGGCGGCCCCAAGCTGAAGGGCCATCTTGATGCCGTCGCCCATGTGGCTGATCGGCATCTTGGGCACGCAGTCCACCATGTGCGGCGCCCATTCGCGGATCATCTTCTTGTTGCGGCCAAAGCCGCCGCTGCCGAGGATCACGCCCTTCTTCGCCTTGAAGTTGAGCGTCCTCTTGTCCTTGGTCTGGACCTCGATCCCGATGACTCTGCCGTTCTCGCGGTCCTGGATGAGGCGGGTGCCGCGGTGGCGGAACAGGATCTCGGCGCCGACCTTGCGCGCCTTGTTCTCGAGACACTGCACCACCGGCGGGCCGTAGTTCAGCATCCATCCCATCCCGCGGATCGCGCTGTGGCCGGGCAAGGCCACGATCCCCGGCCACTTGAAGGCCTCCTGCCTGAAGATGTCGTAGGCCTCGAGCTGGGCATCGGCCGTCGCCTTGGCGATCGCCGGGATGGCGCCGCCGACCTCGATAAGGTCTCTGGCGAGCAGTTCCGGCGAGTCCTCGATGCCGGCGGCCTTCTGCTCGTCGGTCCCGGCGAACGCGACGGCGCCGACGATCATGCCGAGGCTGCCGCCGCACTGCGGCCGCCACTCGAGCACCGTCGCCGTGTTTCCGCGCTCCCGCAATCTGATGGCGGCAGGCAGACCGGCGGTCCCCCCGCCCACGATCACTACATCGGATTCGTGATCCCAGTGCAGTTCATTTGCCATATCGCTCACGTCTCCCCGAAAGTGGACTCGTTCCTTGCTCAGCTGCCATCAGACGTACATCGGGGTCCGCTTTGGATGCAGCTTCTTGAACTTCGCCAGCAGTTCTTCGCGGGTCTCCTTGCGATCCGGGTCGGGAAGCGGGGCATTGACTGCACAGGTGACCATGCACTCCGCCTGGAGATGAGAGCCGACGCATTCGGTGCAGCGGTCCGGATTGATGACGCTGATCCTCTCCCCATCGCGGATCGCACCGTTTGGGCACTCGGAAATACAACAACCACAAGCTATGCAATTCTCGCCGATCATGTAAGCCATAGTTGGTTCCCATTCCCCCTATTCTTCCGTCGCTCTTCCCTACCTATCTCCCGCATCAGAGACCGGCAGGAGGAACGTTCTTGTACGTGAACACGGGCTGCCAGACGAACACCGAGCCCAGCCCGGCGACCTTGGTCTTGGCGATCTTGGCGATGTACACGTTCTTGACCGCGGACCTGGTCGCCTGGTTGAACTTGACCAGACCTTCCTCGCCCGTGAAGTTCACAGCCAGGATGGCGGCCTTCAGCTTGGCGGGAGTGGTGTCGCCCTTGGTCGCCCGCAGGGCGTGCAGGATGATCTGGGCGCCCTGATAGGGGCCAGAGTCCGTGTCCTCGGGCAGCATGTGGAACTTCTTCTTGAAGGCGGCCACGAACTTCTTGTTCGCGGGAGTGTTCAGCAGCGGGCTGTAGGGGACGGGTACGAGGCTGCCGATGTAGTAAGCGGCGATCTTCGCCGGCAGGGCGTTGAGGATGATGGGCGCCAGGAAGGAACCGTGGAACTCGGCAATGAGCGGCAGCTTCTTGATGAGGCCCATCTGGTAGTACTGGGTCAGGAACTTGATGGAGTTCGCGCCGTCAGTCCAGGAGACGAGCGCGCCTGCTGCCGGCTGCGTGGTCAGATAGGGAGACCAGTCATTGGTCGGATAGGGCGCATAGGTCTCCTTTGTGACGGTGCCGCCCAGCTTCTTGTACGTGTTGATGAACGCGGCCGAGAAGGTGTGTCCCGGCGTGAAGTCGCTGCTTAGGATATCCACCGACTTGATGCCCAGCTTCTTGTACGTGTAGGAACCCATCGCCGAGGACATCTGCGGCTCGGTGCACGAACCGCCGATGATCCAGGAGAAGTTGGGCGTGGTCGCCGCGATCGGCTCTGGATTGGTGAACATCTCCGGGACGCCCACGCTCTGGCAGTAGGCCGCGACGGCCATCTGCTCGCCGCCCTGGGTGGGGCCGACGATCATGGCCACGTGATCGCGTTCGACCAAGGTCCGGGCGCAGTCGACTGCGGTCGCGGGATCGCCCTGAGAGTCCATGGTGATGATCTGGATCTTGTGCCCCGCCACTGTGTTGCCCGCCTGCGCGAACGCCCAGTTGAAGGCTTTGACCATCCGCTGACTGGTGATGGCCATGTTTCCTGTGAGCGGCCGGATGTCGCCGATCTTGATGACGGCCGTGTCCTTGGCAGACTTGGAGCTCGCCTGAGCCGCGACCGGCGCCACCGCCAGCGCCACCAGCAGGCCGAGAACCACGACGATGAACAGCTTTCTCATTGCTTAACCCCCCTAGTACTGCAAAGAGTCTGTCTGTGCTCGAGTCGAATCGACACCCTCAGGCAGGTCCCTGTTGTGCGACGCCTCCTTTCCCCAGCTCTGGCGTCGACTCTGCTTCCCCATAAGGACGATCGCCGAAGTACGGCCTTAGCGGGCCGCACTCCTATCCACGTCGTACCAGCAAGACGATTTACTTTGACACCAAATCAATCTGGCTGTCAAGGAAACGGGACCACGCGTGCGCAATGTTCTTACCCTGTGGAAAAACGAGGTCGTGGAAGCTCGCGGACGCCGGCGAGGTTCAGTCAGGGAATCGTTGCGAGCTTTCTCGCTTCGCCGCGCGACGGACCTTGCCCAGGAGCCTGAGCAGAACGGCCGATTCCTCAGGCGAGAGGGCCGAGTCGATCACCTCGCCGACTTCCTCGGAATGGTTCCTCCACGCCGTCTCGATGACTTGTGACCCGCTGGTCGTCAACTTCACCAGGCTGCTGCGCCCGTCTCCCTGGTTCGGCTCTCGCCTGACAAGATCCCTGGCGGAGAGACGGTCTACCGCCGAGGTGATGGAGCCGCGAGTCAAGTTGACCCTCTCGCTCAACTGCGAGGGCGTCATGGGGCCCGCATGCAGGAGGTTCTCGAGAACGACGAAGTCGGTGAGGTTCAGGCCAAGGGGGGCCAGACAGAGACGGCCGAATCGATCCACAGCCGTGTGGGTGCGGACAACGCCGATCCACACAGCCATCGGCTCTGGACCTCTCTTCTCAGACCCGTCCACAGCACCCTCGCAGGCACACACCGGGGCGCATGCCCCGGTCGATGCAGGCCAGCGGCGGCATCTTCCAGCCGCACAGCCTCGTCCGAGAAGTAGTTTAGTGTCAAATCATATCGCTGGCAATCTCACTGTCTGAAAACATGGGACTTCGCGGCGTCCGCCACTCCTCACCCGGCCCATCTCGACACTTCGACGAGACACGAGTTGGAGGCCATGCCGGGCGCATTCTTGGAGACCATGCGCCCGGGCGTGAGGATGTTCGTGCACCCGCCCTTGTCTATGCTCGCTGGGTTCCCCGGCTCCAGGGGGTCGTACTTGGCGCACGACGCCCACGAGTGCACGGTGCCCGGCCTGAGCCTTTCGGTGAGCTGCGCCACTCCGAGGACGGCGCCCCGGTCGTTTGACACCTTGACGACGTCGCCCTGCCCGATGCCCCTCTCCGCGGCGTCGTCCGGGTTCATACGGATCACCTTCCAGGCATAGCCATCCTTCTGGATCCGGTGGCCGGGGATCTCGTCCAGCCAGCGCGAGTGCTTGTCGTGGTGGGTGTGGAAGGAGTACCTGGGGTGAGGCGAGATCAGCTGCAGCGGATACCTCTTGCTCTGCTCTGAGCCGAAGCCCTCCCAACTGGGGAGGTAGTGCGGGAGCGGCGGTCGCTCCGGGTCGTCGGGGAAGTGCTCCTTCAGGCTCTGGGCGACGAACTCGACCTTTCCGCTGACCGTTCCCAGCTCCCCGGCCTGCGGGGTGTTTCTCTTGGGGTTCGAAGGATCGGGTGTGTCGCAGTCGCGCCCCTCGTGGAACCAGCGCAGCGCCGGCGTGGGCTCGTAGTCGTCGGGCACTGGGATGATGTGGTAGCCCTTTTTCTCGAACTCGTCCCATGAGATCAGATCCGCAACGTCGCTGATCTCGAACATCGCCCGGATCCAGTCCTTGACCGTCTTGCCGTCCGTGAACACCTCTTCTATGCCCAGGCGCCGCGCCAGTTCGGTGAAGATCTCGTAGTCTGGCCTGGATTCGTACAGCGGCTCGATGCACTTCTTGTGCAACACCACGACGCGGTAGTTGCACATGCTGTTGGAGTGCCCGACGTAGCCGCCGGAGTTGCCCATCTCGGAGATGTCGTCTCGCTCCAGCCCCGTACAGGCGGGCAGCACGACGTCGGCGAACCTCGTCTCTCCGCCCCACCAGCAGTCCTGATTGACCACGAACTCCAGCTTGGGGCTCTGGTACATCCGGAGCCACTTGTTCGTCTCGGACATGGTGCCGATGAACGAGCTGCCGAAGCGGTAGAACATCCTGATCTCCGGCTGGCCGGGCATTGGGTAGGTGTAGCGCTTGAACTGCTGCTCGAGGGCGAAGGCGCAGAACCCCTCTCCCAGCCAGCTCACCGGCGGGTCGAGGACGGCGTCGGGGAGCAGAAGCCGGTACAGACGCTGTTCCACCGGATTGAAGACCGGCCTGCTCGCGGCCTTGGTCAGCCAGAGCATGCCGTCGGGCTGGCCATAGCCTGGGAAGTCGACCTTGGCGTTGAACGGAGCTCCGCCAGCGGTGCACAGCAGGCTCACACCGGGTTTGCCGAGGCCCTGCATGGCCTGCAGCAGCACGACCAGCCTGGCCCATTCCGTGCCGTAGACCGTGCGCGCGGGGCCGCCTTGGCCGGCGCCGATGATCATCACGTTCTTCGAGGCCCAGGTCTTCGCCAGCGCGCGGATGGTCGAGACGCGGACATCGGTGATCTGGAAAGCCCACTCCGGCGTCTTCGGTACTCCGTCTTCTCCGCCGAGCACGTAGTCCCGGAACTCCTCGAAACCCACCGTGCGCGTGGCCACGTACTCCTTGTCGTAGGTCTCTTCGGTGAGCCACACGTGGGCAATGGCCAAGGCCAGGGCGGCGTCGGTGCCGGGCCGCGGAGCGATCCACTTGTCGCCGGCGGAGGCGGCAGAGAAGTTGAAGTACGGATCGATGTGGATCTGCTTCTTGCCGGCCCGTCTGAACCACTTGAACCAGTTGGCCATGTCCTGTGCGCCGTAGCAGCCCTGGGTGGAATCGGGGTCGGAGCCCCAGTAGAGGATCACGTCGCTGTGCTTGAGCGCGTCTTCGAGCAGGTCG
>Ga0335071_10005276_pt1 | contig 13435 bp, 11 predicted proteins | sample Lox_Sample_15_FD_206724 | JGI IMG/M metagenome (GOLD analysis project Ga0335071, IMG submission 206724) | Soil microbial communities from Loxahatchee National Wildlife Refuge, Florida, United States - Lox_Sample_1.5 | ecosystem: Environmental > Terrestrial > Soil > Wetlands | place: USA... | reverse complement strand
TGACTGTTTCGCCGTTCTTGAGGTCACAACGAACCGTGCCGCCGTGCATCTTGCCTATGAAATACTCCTTGGGAATTGCTTCGTCGGCGATGTTCCCCGGCATCGGCCAGATGTGCACGCCTTGGCCACGATCCGCCATACTCATGGGCGCGCTGCCGCAGTTGAAGAAGGTGACTCGTCCCGTTCCCTTATTCAAGCGAGCGATGTCGGCAAAGAATACCGACTCGCCCGTGAGAAGGTGGAGAATATACATCGAAAGAGCCGCCGGAACGTCGGCCTCACACGCCGTCATCAACCCAGCATCGTTCAGCATGCAAGTGGCCAAGCAGGCGCAGTACCCATAACCGTATGGAATCGCCGCCATCTCCGGATGACACTTGTTGGCGAATACATCGATCCCGTACAAGCGCTGCATTCGTCGGAACCCAAGATACATCCGGACCTGCGTATGGACAGCGTCCGGCTCCATCTTGTCCTCGCCGGCCTCCCAGTGCACTTCATCGACTTTGGCCAAGAAGTCCTTCTCGACCCTTTCCACCTCCGCCGCGTCGACGCGCTCCATCTCCTTGAACACTTGGACCGCGTCATACTGAGGAAAGTCGATCCCGAAAGTCCGTTTCCAGCTAAACTCGTTCACCTGCGTCTGATACATCATCATGCACTTTCCGCCGATCGTGGCGATCTTGCGGTTCCAGAGTTGCCGACGGACCCAGGCAGCGCGGGCATACGAGCGTATAAAGTCGTGGTTGGCCTCGTCCCTCATCGGTCCGCACAGATATGGGAACCGTTTGCCCATTTCCTGAAGCACGTACCGAATTTGCAGCGAGGCGCCCAAGTTGCCGTTGGCGATACGGTCGGACAGACCATAAAGGATGAAGGGAACCTCCAAGTTGTTCACCGCAGAGATAAGGTGCGAGGAGTAAATCCACGTCCCAACGATGAAGACGATGACGTCCACACCCTCCTCCTGGAGTTGCCTCGCCCGGTTGGCAATTGCGTACTCGTCAAATAGAACTGTATCGTCCATGAGCAGGTGGAGCGAGGAGTCCGTGCCGTACCGATCCCGCAGATGGCGGACAAATTCGTAAATCTCGTCCTTCGGGTGGTTTTCCTTCGCCAAAGCAACGACCCCAATAGTCGGAACCTCCCGGCTCACGACCCCACGGTCGCTGCGTGCTGGCCCTCTCTTGACAGTCATTGTCGTGGACATGAGCGACTCCCAAGGCTCAAACTTGCCTGTCTCGCTATTCCGCTCCCAGTTCTCATGACAGCAGAGTCCATCGCATCTGCTCCACCATGCGCGTGAACCCACCCGAGGCGCAGCCGTTTCGTACTTCAGCTCCTCAAGTTAGTCCGGATTGCCCCGTCTACAGGGTTACCTCGGGAAGCACACGCCCGAGGTACTCAAGACTCTGTCGAACCCACCGCTCAGGATCATCCACAGGGATACTCGACTCGCCCATCTCGATGCCCGCAACGCACGGCTCTTTCAAACGTCGACAATTTTCTTCGATGCCCAACTCCACGGCTTTGTGCACATAAGATTTGAAGTCCGCCCTTCCGGTCCCGAGTATGCTGTTCGTATGGGCGTAGGTATCCGTCTCACTCAAATGCACCTGAATCATCCTCTCGCGGTACTTCTCAAGAGCACCAGGAGCTTCCCGCGTAATGCAAAGATGGCCGACATCGACGTTCGCGAAGAAATTCGGCAGGCCAACGTCTTCAATAATTCTTGCCATCCGGAACGTGTTGTTGACGATGAAATAGACATGAGGATCAAGTTCGAGGCCCACGAGAACACCGGATTCGTGCGCCCACGCTCCATACTCCCGCAAGGCCTCAACCGCGAATACCCAGCTTCTTTCAGGCATTACTCCCGTCTCCAGCACGCCGCAACCCCAGCACACGAGAACCTGTCTCCCACCGAGTTCGAGCAGGAATTCGGTCACCTTCTTCATGTACTCCATTGCTGACCGCCTCTTTTGCTCGTCACTGGAGGCTAGATGCTCGACGTCCGTCAATAACATCTGGCAGCACGACAGGCCTGCATCCTTGAAACGAGAAATGAGCGAGCGCCGCTCTTCCCTATTCCAAGGTAGCGGGTTCCCCCGCCGGTGTGCGGCGTACTCGACGTATTTGAAGTGCAGCCGTCGAGCGCTCTCAAGGGTGTCTTCGATGTTCCATCCTGCAACCTCGTAGACGTATGTATTCAGGGCGAGTCTCATTGATTCTCCGCCTTTCGTGCACGAGCCCGCAACTGTCCTAGGGATCGCTCAACCAGCCAGTTGCGGCATCCAGTGAATCACTCCAGCCTACTTCCAGTTACCGCGGTGTACGGACCCTGATGCTCCTCCATTCATGCGCTCTCCCTGACCTACGACGTGCTGCACCGCCATTTCCCGAAACCTGGCGGTACTTTTTTGGCGATCAACTCGAGCGCCTTCTGCCCCATTCTCGCGCTCGGAGACACTGACCCGCGCCTACAGCGTTGTGCTGATCGGCCGCCTACCTATCTCCTGGCAAGCCTCTCCCGGACCGTGTTCTTCATGGCGTCAACGACGACCGCAAATAGAATAATGAATCCCCGGGTAGTCTCTACCCAATAGATGCTGATGTTGAGCCAGGTCAACACGCTCGACAAGATGCTCAAGAGCAGTACACCCCCGATCGCGCCAACGAGGCTTCCCCTTCCTCCATTCAAAGACACTCCCCCGATCACAGCCGCGGCGAAGACGTCGAATACCATGCCGCTTCCCACGTTGTAGTCGATGGAATCGAGGCGCGAGGACAGAATGAGGCCCGCGAATGCCGCGAGAACACCGGCGAGAACGAACACCGCGAGGTGTACCCTCCCGATGCTAATTCCGGAGCTGAACGCTGCTCGAGAGTTCTGCCCCACGGCATAGAGCCTCCGCCCCCAGCGGGTACGGGCAAGGAGAACAATGAACACCACGTAAAGCGCCACCACAATCACAATAGGCGTTGGAACACCGACAATCTCGGTGTTGCCGAGGACGCGGTACGCCCGCGGGAACCCATAGACTGGTATTCCACCTGTGATGAGGAAGATCAGTCCTCGAAAGATGATCTGCATCGCCAGCGTCTGTACGAATGGATTTACGCCGAGGTAGACGATCGCGAGCCCATTGACGAGACCGATGGCGCAGCCAACCCCTAGTACGGCGACGAAGGCGGCCGATGTCCAACCCCCTGCCTTGATGATCAGCGCGCCGATCAGTGCAGCGAATGCCAGAGTGGATTCAATTGAGAGGTCAAATTTACCTATGAGAAAAGGGAGCGTGGCGGCAATGACCATGATTCCCAGGACCGAGGAACCCAGCGCGATGCTGATGAGATTCTTCACCGAGAAGAAACTCGGGCTGACCGCTGTCATCACGAGCACGCTTAGCCCGAACAGGAACCAGATCAGGTAATCGTCGGCAAGGCGCAGCAGCATCGACATGCGCGGCGCCGAGAGGGAGATGTTCATAACGCCCTCTCCCGCAGCTTGTTCTTGAGCGCATCGAGCACGATTGCCAGCAGGATGACGCAACCGCGGACCGTCTGGACGCCGAAGGGGGACACGCGAAGCCAGGTGAGGATGCTCGCTATGCACCCAAGAAACAGCACCCCCCCGACGGCCCCAATCAAGCTCCCTCGCCCGCCGCTCAGTGCGATTCCGCCCATCACCGCCGCCGCGAACACATCGAAGACCTGACCCCTAGCCAAGGTATTGGTCACCGCATCGAAACGCGTGGAGATCACGAGGCCGGCAAAAGCCGAAAGCGCGCCGGCCAAGATGAATGCTAGCACGTTCAGTCGCCCGACATTGATGCCGGAGAGAAAGGCGGCGCGCGGGTTGGAGCCCGCGGCGTACATTTGGCGGCCCCACTGGCGCTTGTGCAGGAGGACCAGAAACAGCGCGTACAATAGGGCGAGCAGGAGGATTGGCGTCGGCACACCGAGGAGGCTGGTGTCCCCGAAAAGGCGGTACCCGTCGGGGAACCCGTAGACCGTAATGCCCTTCGTCAACACGAACATCAGACCCCGAAGGATGATGTTCATGGACAGTGTTTGCATGAAGGGATTCACCCCGAGCGACACGACGAATATACCATTGATGGCTCCGACCGCCACGCCGATGAGGATGACGACGATGATCGCCAGCGCAGGAGGCGCGTTCGCCTTCACCATGAGCGCCCCGACGAGGGCGGCGAAGGCGAGCGTGGATTCGATCGAGAGGTCCAGCTTCCCGAGGATGACGCACAGCGACTCAGCGATCACGAGGATGCCAAGCGTGGTGGAGTTCATGAGCAGGTTGACGAGGTTCTGCAGCGAGAAGAAGGTTCGGGAGATGAGCCCCATCCCCAGCAAGCTAACCACCAGAAGGATCCAGATGAGGTAGTCGTCGACTATGGCGAACAAAAACCTCATGCGGGCGGCAGTGCTTCGATGATTGAAGAACAGGATTGCGTGGTCACCCATGAGCCGCCCCGCCTTCCATCATGAGACCGAGATCGACGCTGTTGAACGTCGTGTCTCCTGGCCGAATTTCACCCGAGATCTGGCCCTTCGCCAGCACCAAGATGCGATCGCTCAGCACCAGGATCTCGTCGAGATCTGAGGTGATCAGCAGGATGGAGATGCCCGCCGCCGCCAGCCTCCGAACCATCCGGTGGATGTCCATGCGGGTCTTGACATCGACACCCACCGTGGGGGAGTCCATCACCAGGATCTTCGGATCTGCGTTGAGAAGCTTGGACAGCAGCACCTTTTGCTGGTTACCACCACTCAGAAATTGCACCTGCTGCCTGAGCGTTGGGGTGACGATCGATAGTTCCGAGACGTAGGAGTCTGCGTTAGCGTCCAACCGGCGCCTGCGGATGAAGCCCAATCCGTCTACGCACTTGCGCAATGCACAGATCGAGATGTTGTCATCGACTGTCTTGTCGAGGAATAGCCCATCGCGGTGGCGGTCCTCTGGCTGAAGGTACAGGCCGTGATCCGAACAGGCCGCTGGCGAACGAGGAGTGAAGGTCTGGCCAAAGCACTCGAAGGCGACCGTCCGGCCAGCACCCGTGCCAAAGAGCTGCCCGAGGAGTTCGTCCTTTCCTCCCCCCTTGTTGCTGAGGATCCCGAGGATCTCCCCCTTATGTAGATCGAAGCCGACGTCCTGCAGCACCCTGGCGCCCGTGAGATGCCGGGCCCGGAGCACGACCTCGCTTGACGCAACTGCCGCCGTCCGGTCGAGTCCCCGAACTTCCTCGCCAACCATCTGGTAGACGAGTTGCTTCAGGTCGAGGTCTTCGGCGTTCCAAGTTCCCTGAAGTTGCCCATCCCTGAGAACTGTAATTCGCGTGCAGATCTCGAAGATTTCTTCCAAGTGATGCGAGATGTAGATGAACGTCACGCCGCGTCGGTTGAACTCCTGGATCGCCTTAAACAGTTGCTCGATCTCCTGGACGTACAAGGACGCAGTGGGCTCATCTAAGATGATGATCGAGCTTTGCCCGCGTAGGGCCTTCATGATCACCACCAGCTTTTGCTGGACGAAGGAGAGCTCGTCCATCGGCATCCGGGAATCCAGCTGGATGTCGAACTGCTGAAAGAGCTGAGCAGCTTGCGAGTGGAGCTTCTGTCTTTCGATGAGTCCGTTTCTCAGCGGAAGCGCGTCGATGAAGACATTCTCGGCTACGGACAGGTGAGGAAAGATCTCGATGTGCTGCGGGACCATCGAGATGCCGTGAACGGCCTTGGCGGTCGCGGGCGTGAGCTGGACTCGTCTTCCATTGTGTAGGAGATGCCCCTCGGTCGGCTGAATCTCCCCAGCGATGATCCGCATCAAGGTCGACTTGCCGGCACCGTTGGCTCCAACGATGGCGTGAATCTCTCCGGCCCGGAACGCAAGGGAAAGGTTGCGGAGAGCCGTGACCCCCTTGAAGCGCTGCGTTATGTTGCTGACCGCCAGGAGAACCTCAGGTTCCCGAAGAGCGTCTGTCATGCGCCATACCGCCGTGGCTTAGGGTCCCGCGGCTCGACTTGCTGAGAGTCTCCAACCTTGATCTGCACGCGCATGTAAGGGGAACGGGCCATATACAGAGGCCCGTTCCCTGATAAGCGTGCTAGTTCTTCAGGAACTCTTTCACCCGATTGCCGACAAGCGTCGCATCGTCGACGTTCGCCTTCGTGACAAGAATGGTGTTGAGCTCGAGGTAATTTCCGTTCTTGTAGTCCCTGACCATCGAACCATTCCAGCCAGCACTCGGGAGGTTGAACGGCCCCACCTTGAACCCATCGGTCTTGCCTCCGAAATGCTGGCCCAGGGCCCAGGTGCACATGTAGCCGAAATCAATTAGATAGTGGCTTACCGTGCTATCAAAGAAACCATCCCGGATTGCTTGCAAAGCCCAATCGGTTCCATCCTGCGAGCACAGGATGATGTGCTTCGGGTCACCGACTGGGTATGCCTTATGAATCTCCTTCATTGTTTGGACGAAGTTCATGCCAAAGTAGTCGACAATATTCCAGATGGCGTCGACGTCCGGGTTGGCCAACAGTGCATCCTTCAATACCTGGGCGCACTTGACTGGGTCTTCCGGGGCGGTCTTCTCGATGACCTGGATATTGGGATACTTCGGCATGATGTCCTTGAAGGCGACATATCGCTGTCGAATGGCATTGTTCTCCAGACCGGTTACAATTGCGATCACCTTCCCCTTCGGCTGCCCGTATTTATCGGTCAGCAGCTTGATCATCTGCTTGGTAGTCAGCTCCCCTTCCTGATACCAGTTGGAACCGACACCGAACACGGGCTTACCCAGAGTGGGCCAGCGGTCCATGATGACGACCGGAATGCCTTTGTCCATGACCTTTTTGAGACTGGCCGCGACACCGCCCGGATCAACGGCGTTGATGATCATGCCGTCCATGTCGCCCTTGGCAACGCTATCCTCAATCATCTTTATCTGCGTCGCGAGATCGTTCTCGGGATTCAGGATCTCATAGTCCCATCCCAACTCCTTGAACGCTATCTCGGCTCCGGCGGCCATGAAGCGATGGTTGATGTCGGCGTAGTAGGATTCGATGTAGTAGATCTTCTTTTTCAAGTTTGCCGGCAGCTGCAGACCCGGGTGATACGTCGACTCCTTCCAGGTGACTTGAGCCGACTGCGCCGCTAGCGTTGTCCTAGGCGCGAACGACGCGAGCGGAAGAGCAAGAGCTAGAACGAACACCGTGCCCCGAACTGTTTGCATCACAGGACGACCTCCTTGGAAGAACGTGTTCCGGCCCGGTCTTCCCTTGGCAACTACCGTGCCAGCCTATTTGCAGGGAGTAATCGCAGTTCTTAGTCGAAGAAGCACGGTTGAACCTCACCGCTCTTACACATTAGTGCTGAAATTACACCTATCGGTAATGGTGATGACCCGATCGCGGCACGCAAGGCCGTATGCACGGCCAACGCGACCCTTGCGTCCTCGGCTGAGCCGCTCGCCGGCGCTTCGAGTCCATGGGCCTGCGCTTCTGACGAAAAACCCAGGCGCGAGCTCCGGCTGGTCAGCATTCCTGACCACCCTGGATCCCCCGCGCGTCCACGCCGCTCACCCTTGCAGTTGCTCGAGACACAACCTCGGTACCCCGTAACCCACCGAGATGTCGCCGGATCATCGATACCCTCCCCGGAAGACCTAGGGCTAATGCCGGGTATCCAGTGGAAGCACTCCTCACGGGGACATCGCTACGGCAAACGGGCGCAAGGAGGACCTCCGGGGAAAGAGCCCCAGAGCTCGCGCGCTGAGAGCGAAATGAAGTGCAGTGTCTTACTCGGACCATCTGCTTGTTCCGCTTACGACCGAGTTCTACGGACGGCGCAACGTATAATATCAACATGCGGCAGCCCCACCTACTCGTCGTCGACGACGAACGGAAGATGTGCCTTTCGCTGCAGGAACTCCTCGAAAAGCATCAATGCCGGGTCACCACCGCTCTCTCTGCGCGAGAAGCTTTCGCCGTCCTTCAACGGCATCCAATAAACCTGATCCTCTGCGACATCGTCATGCCCGACATGAGCGGGCTTCTTTTCTTGCAAAAGCTGGGCTCCAGAATCCCGGTGATCATGATGACCGCCTACGCCTCCGTGGAAACCGCCCGGAAGGCTTTCAAACTCGGCGCGACCGACTACTTAGTCAAGCCCTTCGAGTTTGACGAACTCCTGGTGCTCATCAATCAAAAGCTCGATCTCACGCGCCACCCGGTTACCAGCGACCTCAACGCTCATCTAGCCTCCAATAATCCCGCCTTCCGCCTTGTCCTCGAACTCGCGTTCAAGTTCAGCTCCACTGACATGCCCATCCTTCTGACGGGCGAGAGCGGTACCGGGAAAGAGGTAGTAGCGGACCTCATGCAAAAGAACAGCCCGCGCAGTACCAAACCATTCGTAAAGCTCAACTGTCCCGCGATTCCGGAATCGCTTCTGGAGAGCGAGCTGTTCGGCTACGAGCGTGGAGCCTTCACCGGGGCTACGTCAAGGAAGCAGGGCAACCTAGAGGAAGCCGACGGTGGCTCGATATTTCTCGACGAAATAGCAGAGCTGCCGATGGGTTTGCAGGCCAAGCTCCTGCGTGTCCTGCAAGACATGACCTTCTCCCGACTGGGCGGCACTGAGGCTATTCACCTCGATACAAGAATTATTGCCGCAAGCAATCGAGACCTCGAAGAGGAGATCCGGGCGGGACATTTCCGCTCCGATCTCTATCATCGTCTCAACGGTATGCATTTGCACATCCCACCTTTGCGAGAGAGGAGGGAAGATATCGTCGACATGTCGCTGTATTTCCTCGATCACTTCGGTCGCAAATACCACAAGACTATCCAAGGCCTTGAGCCAGACGCGGAGCAAGCACTCTGCGCATATCGTTGGCCGGGAAACATCAGGGAGCTGCGCAACTCCATCGAACGTGCCGTCGTTGTTTGCGAGACACCTCGGGTGCAGCTCATACACCTCCCCGATAGCTTGCGAAACACGGACCGGCCTGGCCACGCTCAAGGCTCGGCAGGAGTGGTTGGCGACTACCGCGGCGAGTACATTCGGCGGCTACTCCTGGATGCTCTCAACCGCACAGGCGGTAATCGCGCGGAGGCCGCGCGTGCGCTGAACATCAGCCGCAAGACCCTGTACAACTGGATGAAGGAACTGAAGATTCACAATGACTTCTCCTGAGACACCGGACGACTTGTTGGTCGTCGATCAGGTGCGGGTCAACGAGGGGCCCGTCCAAATCTTGGATGCAGTGGATCTCAAGGTTCGCCGCGGTGAGATTCACGTTATTCTCGGCCCGCACGGCTCCGGCAAGTCTACGCTGCTGAAGGTCATAGCCGGAATCCAGCGACCCTCCGGCGGGACACTGCTGTTCCAGGGAAAAGAGCTCCGTCGCCACTCCCCTGAACGTGCAACAAAGCTGGGAATCGAGGCGGTCCTCGGAGAAAGTACACTCTACCCCAACCTGACCATCTGCCAAATCATCGCTCTGGTTCACCAACCAAGGCGCTTTCTATTTAATGATTCGAAAACTCTGCACCGATTGGTCGCCGATGTCCTGCGCGAACTATCTCCAACGTTGAACCCGGACGTTCCCATTCGTTCATATGGTGCGGTGGACCAGCAGCTCATGCAGTTCGCGAAAGCCGTGTGCTTTCCGGTCAAGCTACTGCTCGTTGATGAGCTTTCGATGAGGCTTCCACCTCGCGAGCTCGAACGCGTCCGGTACCTGTTGACTGTGTTAAGCCAGCGCGGGACAACGATCCTGTATGCGACCCACAATATGGAGGAAGTGTTCAATTTCGCCTCGAGAGTCACGGTAGTGCGGAATCGTAAGGTTGTCGATACCGCCGAGGTTGCGGACATCGACAGGATCCAGCTCGTCCAGCGAGCATATTGGTTGAACGCCAGTCGAGACGAGCTCACACGCAGCAACTTCGAGCTCTTCTACCTCAAGAGTTTCTACGAAGGAATATTCAATAGCATTCCTTTTCCGGTACTTGTTACTGACACGCGCGGGAACGTCGTCCTGATTAATAGCCGGTTCCGGGAGGTAAAACGGTTTGCTGACGGCCCTGTCACCCAACGTAGCGTTGGTGAGCTTCTCGCTCCTTCTGATGAGATGGAGAGGGTCCTAGACCGTGCTCGCCGAGGCGATAGTACGACGATCTCCGTGGCCTTCACTGGTTCATCTGGGCTTAGCCCCAGGCAAGAGGTCCAAGCCCACCCCCTTCAGGATGAGGATTCCTCGTTCATCGGTGTCCTATTCATTGGCAGCGAGCTCTCCCCGGGATCGACTAATCTTGCGCCCTCGGTGACGAACGACCAAGGCCGATTGGTCGGCGCGAGGCTTGCGCACGAGATCAGAAATCCCTTGGGCATCATCCTCAACTACCTGACCCTCATCCGCACCGAGGAATCCATACAGAAGATTAGAGAGAACGCACGAAACGTGGAGACGGAGGTCAGACGGATCAAGAGCGTAGCGGAGGAGATCTTCGGCGGGCGTCATATGGCCGATGATGTCCTGGCGTCCGTGCGAGCGGTTGTCAACGAGGTGGCGGAGTTCGTGCGCCCGACTGCGGTCGCGCTCGGCGTTCGTATCGAGCTCGCCATTCATTCAGCAGTTAACCTCCGAATCACCGAGGAACTGCTAAAACAAGTCATTCTGAACTTGGTCATTAATTCGCTAGATGCAATGTCCAGTGGAGGAGTTCTCACCATCGTTGATGCATTTCGCGACCGCACCTATGTGCTGAGTGTCGGCGACACTGGCACAGGGATTCCAGTGGAGTTGCACGAAAAGATTTTCGACCCCTTCTTCACCACCAAATCGGATCCTGGCCACCAGGGCTTGGGCCTGGCTATCAGCAAGGACATCATCTCTCGTATTGGTGGTTGGTTCGACGTCCAGAGCACTCCGGGTACGTCGACGGTTGTGAGCATCAACTTCCCGTGGGCGCTCACGAGGATTCATCGAGAGTCCGATGAGCGCTCGCACCGACAGCGTGCCCCGCCCGCTAAAGGTTCATAGTTTGTTGCTCTTGAGTACGTTGTCAGAGGTGGCGATGTTTGCAGCGTACAGGGCTTTGCGTCTAATAAGAAAATTGATGAAGAGACTCTCCACAATGCAAAGTTCCGCTAATCGCTTCGACATGATCTCGCCGGACAAGTAGGCAGTGAACACAGCCGTCTGTAACACATAGTCGGCAAGCCGTGCGAGTTCAGACGAGGGGAAATTCGTGATAGCAACCAAGTGAGCCCCTGCGTCCTTGCCTGACTTAGCTACCGTTAAGAGTGATCTGGTCTTCCCCGTATGGCTAACACCAACAAATACGCCTTTGGGACCGAGTTGGGACGCCAGTACAAGCTGGACATCGTGATCCGCAGCGAAGCTCACCGGAAAACCTATTCGAAGCCAACGCAAGTAGGCTTCCTGAGCCACAACCGCCGCATTCCCGACGCCACAGAACATGATGGCGCGCGCGCTCGACACAACGCCTCAATGGTGCCTCTATAATCAACCGGGTCGATCGTAGACTCGGTATCGCAGATGGCCTGCGGAGCAGCAGCGAAGATCGTCCGCATCACCGTTTCAGGATTGTCATCCGATCGCAACCCTTTGTACTCGAATAGCTCCGAACTCTCTTGGCCAGAGCGAAACTCAGCTCTGAGTTCTGGGTAGCCGTCCTACCCAATATGCTTCGAGAGGCGAACGATTGTTGCTTCAGAGCAACCTGCTTTATTAGCAAATGCGACAATCGAAAGATCGCGAATTTGTTCGGGACACGTCGGGAGATAGTCGGCTGCTTTGCGCTCCGCCCTCGTAAGCTCCTGGTACACTGCCTGATGCTTCAGAGCGCAGCGATGAGGAAGTCTTGCAAGGCTTTGATCGGCCATTCCGAGCCTCTACGCAAATTGGGAGTCAGCGTCCATGGAGTACATGGAGTCTTGGATTCGCCTCAGCTGCAACAGCACGGAATCGCCGAGTTCGACCATGTCGTAGGTAATGACGGTGTCCTTGGGTATGGGGACCTTGACCGTGCAGCCTTTTGCTAGACCTAAGGGGAGAAGCCGCTCCGCACGAGCAACGTTAGCCAAGTCGATCGACCCGCGGTAGCAGTACTCGCCGATCCCATCAAGGATCCGGCCTGGCTCGACGGGCCGTGAAGGTGATCTATGAACCCGAGGCCAAGGTTTTCCGGCGCATCTTCAAGGGCACGGACCGTGGCGAGGGCTCCCACGCAATTGCTCGAGCCCTCAACCGCGAGGGCATCCCCGCCCCCTACGACAAGCTGGGCTACTCCAAGCCTGCTGGACACGGCTGGAGCCACACGACCATCCGTAACATCATCCGCAACGAGCACTACATCGGCATCGTGACCTGGGGCACCACGCGCTGGGACCGCCGGGGGAAGCACAAGCGGCGAAGCCCCAGGCCGAATGAGGACGGTGAGGGCGTGATCCGGAAGGAGTACCCCAAGCTGCGGATCATCCCGCAGGCCCTCTGGGACCGGGTACAGGCCCGGCTCGGGGAGCCGAAGCGCCTGGGCAAGCCACGCACCGCCCGCCCCTCCGCACTCAGCGGCCTACTCGTCTGCGGCGTCTGCGGCAACAACATGAGCTTCGTGGGCAACAGCAAGGGCGGGAGCGGCAGCGGGCTCTACCGGAACATCAAGTGCTCTGCGAACCACACCAAGGGACCTGAAATCTGCCCCAACAGCGCGACCCTCTCGGAGGGGAAGATGATCGCAGCGCTGGCCGCCGTGATGCGCTCGCTGATCCAGGACAAGCGGCTGTTCGAGCGCTTCAAGCAGACGTTCAACCGGCTCGTGGCCGAGCACAACCGCGCCGCGTCCTCGCCCGACCCGGGGACAGCCGGGCTCGACACCGAGATCAAGAAGCAAGAGGCCAAGGTGGAGAAGCTGGCCGGCCTGGCCACGACCAACGAGGACATCGAGTCGCTGCTCAAGCTCCTCCGGGCCGAGGAGGCCAAGCTGCCCGAACACCGGGCTCGCCGGGCAGAGGTCGCCCTCCCCACGCGCCCCCGCTCGAAAGCCCTCCCCGCCCCGGCCGCGGCCAGGCTGCGGGCGCTGTTCGAGGAGGTGGAGGCTGCGTTGTACGCTGCGCCGGCGCAAGGCCAGGTCGCCCTGCGCGCTCGGCTCGGCAAGGTCGAGCTCACTCCACGCGAGTCGGTGTATGAGCCACGTACCACCCTCAAAACTGGACCGGCCGCCCTCGTGGAGGACGGCCGGAAGTACGCTCTAACGGGAATTGCGGGGGCAGGATTTGAACCTGCGACCTTCGGGTTATGAGCCTGGTTCCGGCCAGCGCTGCCCCAGGCAGCCCCCGTGTTTTCGCGGGATTAGCTGCCGCCACTGGCCGCCCGTGGCCGCCCTC
>Ga0335071_10005272_pt1 | contig 13439 bp, 10 predicted proteins | sample Lox_Sample_15_FD_206724 | JGI IMG/M metagenome (GOLD analysis project Ga0335071, IMG submission 206724) | Soil microbial communities from Loxahatchee National Wildlife Refuge, Florida, United States - Lox_Sample_1.5 | ecosystem: Environmental > Terrestrial > Soil > Wetlands | place: USA... | reverse complement strand
CCGGCAAGAGCGTGGCTATCAACGCCATGATCATGTCGATCCTGTACAAGTCAACACCGGATCAGGTGCGACTGGTGCTGGTCGATCCGAAGCGACTGGAACTCGGCAATTACGAGGGCGTGCCCCACCTTTATACCCCGATCATCACCGAGCCGAAGCTGGCGGCAAACGCGTTGCGCAATGCGGTTCGCGAGATGGAGCGGCGGCTGAAGCTACTGGCCGCAAAAGGCGTCCGCAATATCGCGAGTTATAACGCGCTCTTCGATGACACCCCGAGCCTGTTTGGCGGCGAAGCGACCGACGAAGGGCCGATTCCCTATATTGTCATCATCATCGACGAACTTGCCGACCTGATGATGCTCGATGGGCACAACGTGGAAGAGTCGATCACGCGACTGGCGCAGATGGCGCGGGCTGTCGGCATTCACCTGGTGCTGGCGACGCAGAGGCCTTCGGTCGACGTGATTACCGGGTTGATCAAGGCCAACTTCCCAGCCCGCGTCTCGTTCCGCGTGGCGACAAAGGTCGATTCACGCACAATTCTCGACGCGAACGGCGCGGAGTCACTGCTCGGCCGCGGCGATATGCTTTATCTGCCTTCGGGGTCGGCGCGCGTGCATCGGCTGCATGCTCCGTATGTCACCGAAAAGGAAATCGCGGCGGTCGTCGAATTCTGGAAAACGCAGGGACAGGCGCAGTATCAGGAGCATTTCCTCGAAACGCCGCAGGAAGAACGCGAGACGCGACTCGATGGGGAGCCGGGCGAGGAAATTTCCGAGGACGACAACGATCCGTTATTTAACGATGCGGTGCGGCTGGTGATTGAGTTCGGCAAAGCCTCGACTTCCCTGCTCCAGCGACGTCTGCGCATCGGCTACGGGCGGGCGGCGCACCTGATTGATTTGATGGAGCGCGACGGCATCGTAGGCGCGGCCGACGGGCCGAAGCCGCGCGAGGTTTTGAAGCGGCCGGACTGGATCTCCGAAATTGAAGAGTCGATGCGATAGGGTGTTCCCTTCTCCTTGGACCGTTAATCTAGTCATGCGATTTGGATTACGGTTTTCTGGGCTTGCGGATAATGGGTCCGTCTGACATGATGTGCGGTTCCGCGGAACACGCGTGGTACTACGCCTGACCGCAATCAAAACAGGCGAAGTAAGTGCCGCTAGAGCCTGGCTATGAAAACTCTTGCCCTTTATCTCTATCTGGTTATTGTCCCGACTGCGATTGCTCAGGCACCAGGCGTCACATTTGTGACAATCGATGTTCCCGGAGCCGGCATCGGAGCGGCACAAGGAACCTCCGCGACAGCCATTAACATGTCTGGCAGTATTGCCGGGGTCTATGTCGACGCTGGTAATGTGAGTCACGCCTTCCTCCGTTCCCCCGCCGGTGTCATCGACACATTCGATGTGGAAGGCGCGGGCACAGGGCCGTATGAGGGTACATCGGCCTATGCCATCAACAAAAGCGGCGCCATTGCAGGTTACTATTCAGACTCAAGCGATGTCGGCCACGGCTTCGTGCGCTCAAAGAACGGCGCCATAAGCGTTTTTGACGTGCCCGATGCAGGCAGCGGCAAATACCAAGGCACTTACGCTTTCGCGATCAATGACCGCGGCGTTGTGACAGGATACTTTGTAGATTCAAACGGCACCTTTCACGGGTTCGTACGTTCTGCCAAGAATGTAATCGCCACATTCGATGCTCCGGGTACGGGCTTGGCCGAAGGGACATTCGCCTGGGGCATCAGCGACAGTGGAGCTGTCAGCGGCTTCTATTACGACGCAAACTATGCACGACACGGGTTTGAGCGCTCATCCCAGGGTGACATTATTACGTTCGACGCGCCTGGGGCGGGCACCGGAAATGGCGAGGGTACTTACGCCAGTTCTATGAACACGGCGGGCGCCGTTGGCGGAAGTTACGCGGATACAAACTTGGTCTTTCATGGGTTTGTGCGTTCCGCAAAGGGAAAGCTAACCGGGTTTGATGTTTCCACGGCCGGGACAGGCAGCGGCCAGGGTACCTTTTGCGAAGGAATTGCCCCGGGCGGTGCAGTGACTGGCGTCTTTATCGACGAGAATTCCGCCGTTCATGGATTCGTCCGCAGTTCGAAACAGGTCATCACAACGTTTGATGTTCCTGGAGCGGCACTTGGAACCTTCGCTGGTGGCATCAACAAAGCGGGCGAAATCGTGGGAAAATTTGAAGACGCACACGAAGCGTCACATGGCTTTCTGCGACTCCCCTAACTGATTGCCCGTGTGGTCGAACTTCACGAGTCACTGAAAGCCCAGCTTCATCCTTGACCAGAAACGGCTTCTAGTCAGCTACACTGGCTTTGATCGCGATGCTCAGGGCATGAGTTCTTGGCGGAAATGCGGCTTCAGAAGCCGCCGGGGCATCGTCCCATCCTTACCCGAGGGTTCAAGAAGTTGAAATTTCATACGGAGTACATCACTGTCCACACCAAGACGAAGCGCGCCTACATTCGCATCACGCCGCAGGTAGAGTCGGCGCTGGAAAAGTCGGGTATCAAAGACGGAATGATTCTCGTTTCCGCGATGCACATCACCGCCGGCATTTATGTGAATGACGACGAAAGCGGCCTGATCGAAGACATCGACTCCTGGCTCGAAAAGCTAGCCCCGTTCAAGAAGGACTACCAGCATCATCAGACCGGAGAGGATAACGGCGACGCCCACCTCAAGTCGATGCTGGTGCACCACGAGGTCATCGTGCCCGTCACCAAAGGCCGTCTTGACTTCGGGCGCTGGCAGCAGATTTTTTATGCCGAGTTCGACGGGCAGCGGGACAAGCGGATCTTGATTAAAGTGATGGGCGAATAGGACGGCTTCGGTTATGCTCATGGATCGCGGGCGAACAAAAGTCAGAAGTGCGATTGCAGAAGTAAGACCGTACCTTTGAGGTGCTTTTCAGAGTGGCATGAGTCTTTCTCAGGAGCGCGACAAGATGAGCGACGAACTGCAGGAACTGCACGAGCACGCTGAACACGCCCGCGAGCACCCGGATCTTGCGCCGGTAAGCATGACCATGGCGGTGCTGGCGGTCCTGGTGGCCAGCGTTTCCCTGGTCGGCCATCGGACACACACGGAAGAAATCATTCTGCAGAACCAAGTCACCGACAAGTGGGCATATTACCAGGCGAAGAAGGCCCGGCAGCATACGGACGAGTTATTCGCCGACCTGGCGGGCGTGGTCTCGGCAAAAGACGGTGAGGCGGCGGCCAAAATGCAGGAGAAGGCGCGCAGCGAGGCCGACCGCTATAAAGAGGATCAGAAAGAACTGGAGAAACAGGGACACGAACTCGAGGGAGAGTTTGCGCTCACCCACGACAAAGCGGATCGCTTTGACCTGGGGGAAGTGTTTCTGGAAATCGCGCTGGTCATTACTTCCATTACGCTGCTGTCGGGGCGGCGGATATTCTGGCATTTAGGCATGGTTATAGCGGTCTTGGGATGCCTGGTGGCCGGGTCGGCTTGGCTGCTGAAGTAGAGATCGCGCGGAATACGCCTTATATGCCGATGACTATCGGTCGCCGGCTGGTTTAAGGCCGCCGAGTGCCGAGTCGCATTTGGCGATCGCTTTCGCGACCGCGTCCACATCAGCGCGGTCGTCGCTTTCCAATTCTCCGCGATTGTTCTTATCGGTCCACAGCGCCTGGCTTTTCTGGTACCAGCCACGAGCCGCCAACCAGTACTCGCGCGCCTGGATGGCAGAGGTATGCGGTTTCGTAGCCAAGGCGGAGTAGGCGTTACCCATCCCGGAGTAGGCAGCCGCCAATCCGGTGCGACGATAGCGATTGCCTGAAGTGCCTGGAGACATCGACTCGAAGGTATTGATGGCTTCGCGAAAAAATTCCAAAGCGGAAGCGGGCTTGCCGAGCGCCTTCAAGGAGTCAGCGATTCCGGTGTCGCTAAAGCCAAAGTTTGATTTGGCCAATGAGTTTTTTGGGTCTGCCTCCAGCAGTTCGAGAAATATCTGGTGGGCTTTGCGATGCGCTTCCAGAGCCGCGGAGGGATCGCCGTTATCTTGTTGCAGCGTGCCCAAGCGGTTGGTGGCTTCCGCGAGGAACTCGCGGACGGTGGCGTTGTTGTCGGGTGCCTGGGATATCCGCTCTAAAGTTTCGACCGCTTTCGTCTGCATTTGGATGGCCTGGGTCCGGTTGCCCATCTGCGTCATCGAGTGGGCCATGCCCTCAAAGTCGGCTGCGAGGTGGGTATTGAACGACACATTTGTCGGGTCCACCTGCAATAAGGGTCGTCGAATCGAGGCAGCCTTGCGATAGTTCTCCAGGGCTCCAGAAGGATCTCCGGTTTGACCGAGCAACCTGGCGGTGAAGTAATAGCTCCCGGCCAGGTGATCAACCGTCACCGGATCGTTTTTCCCGGCCGCCATCTTTTCGGTGATCGGTAGCGCCTTGCGAACCATCGCCAAAGCTCCACTGAAATCGCCGGAAGCCTCGAGCACGTTCGCGACGCGGAAGTAACTCCGCACCAACGAACCCTGCAATTGCATGTCGTCAGGATTGACGGCGGCCAGCGGTTCTCGTATGGCGAGGGACTTGCGATAGCTTTGCAAAGCACCTGAGGTATCGCCCAGGTTGGGCAGATAGGTGTATCCCAACACATCTCCGACTCTCTCATAAGCTGTGGCCAGCTCCCTCTGGAGAGAGGAATCGCCTTTTGCCTGCCGGGCGAGGCTGTCCAGGTATTCGAGCGCACGGCTGACGAGTAACTTTCTTGCGGGCGTAGAGCCGGGCAGATCCACGATGGAGTCATGGATTTCAAAGATCAGGGAGTTGGCCAGTTTGCGGACGTCGTTGAAGCGCTGATCGGCGCGCTCGCGTTCGGCGCGAGCAATGCGGGCTTCGCGCACGATCAGGCCGACTCCCACGATCAGCGCAACAAATGCGAGCCCCGCGGCAATGATGCCGGCCCGATGACGCCGCACAAACTTCCCGGCCCGGTAGTTCCACGAATCCCTGGCGGCGATGACCGGCAAACCTTCGAGATGGCGGCGGATATCCTCGGCGAACTGTTCCACCGATGCATAGCGACGCTGCGGTTCCTTGCGCAGCGCCATCAGCAGAATGTTGTCGATATCCCCCTGCAGTCTCCGGCGTAACTTCGCGGGCGATCCTTCGCCTGCAATACTCAGCGGCTCTGCGTTGGTTTTGGTATCGCCCGACTGCACAGCCATGGGCTTGAGAACCACGGAGCTTGGCCTCTGCGGCTCTGTCTCCAAAATGGCACACGACCACTCGTGGGGAGTGTTTGCGTTCACTCCGTAGGGAGAACAGCCGGTCAGCAATTGGTAAAGCACGATGCCCAAGGAGTACACATCCGAGGCGGTGGTGATGGTTTCGCCGCGAACCTGCTCTGGGCTGGCGTATTCCGGCGTCATCGATTGCCCCAGGGTTGTCTGCGCGTCGCCTCCCGGATCGAGAATCTTTGCGATGCCGAAATCGAGCAACTTCGGTACACCATCTTTATTCACCAGAACGTTGCTGGGCTTGAGGTCGCGATGGATGACCAGCCGCTGGTGGGCATATTGCACCGCTCTACAAATCTGGCGGAAGAGCTGAAGCCGTTGCGTAACGGAGAGCTTCTGTTCGTCACAGTATTGATCGATTGGAACCCCTTCGAGCAACTCCATGACGAGGTAGGGAGTGCCGCTCTCGGTGGTGCCGCCATCGAGCAGGCGGGCGATGTTGGGATGGTCGAGCGAGGCGAGGATCTGGCGCTCATGGCGGAAACGCTCCAACAGGAAGTCGGTGTCCAGTCCAACCCGAACCAGCTTGATGGCGACCTGCTTGTCATACTGCCCGTCGGCGCGGGCCGCACGATAGACCTCGCCCATGCCGCCGTGCCCGAGTTGGTCGATGATTTCGTAGACGCCGATCCGGCTGCCGGCACGCGTTGCCGAAGCGGAGACGGCGGACCTGAGATCGGCCGCAGGTTGCTTCAGGAAACTGGTTCCAGCTTGCTCATGGGCGGCGAGCAGGGATTCGACCTCCTGCCGCAACTCGCGATCTTCACCACAGACAGCGTCCAAATAGCCGGACCGTTCCCGCGGATCGGTGAGGATTGCCTGATCCACGACCTGCTTGACCCGCTGCCACTGCTCCGGATTCATGCGGGCGCTACTCCAGTCTTGACACCGGACACCCACACTTTTCGACAATTCGTCTCGGTTGCGCGTCCATTTCCTATAACCGGCGGCGTCATCGAAGGTCAGGGTAAGCGCATGACCGCCGCAGGTCAACCGGGTAGGGACCGAGAGCTTGTAGGGTTGGCTGATCGCGTCCCCATCTGGACAAACTGTCATTGGGCGTTTGACACCTCCGGGCGGGCAAGAGCTTGTGGCCGGAAAATTGTTGAAAACTGCCGTCGAGGGGCGCTGAGGCTTCTGTCTTGCCTGCCACCCCTGAATGGCAGGGCAGGGCTTTTCGGTAACTCATTGTGCTGTATAACCCAACGGGGCCGCATCTGGGTCACGGGTAGGGGTGACACCCGTCACCGCGTAGATTTGCCACATTGTTGAAACTCTCATCAGCGCGGCAGGAAATGCGGTGAATCGCTACAACGGGATTCGAGATGTCGCGGCAGTGGTGAAAAGAACAACACGTTACTTTAGCCACTGTTTCCCCTCGCGCCAACTTAAATTTTGAGAGGAAAAGCAATCATGAAGACCACCAAAATCGCGGCGCTTGTACTGACGATCGCGGTTGCTCTGTTCATTCTGATTCCGAGTCTGTCCTGGGCCGATGACGGCGCCGCTCTGTACAAGGCAAAGTGCGCTGCGTGCCATGGTGCGGATGCAGCCGGCAAGCCGGCGATGAAAGCTCCGGCTCTTACCGGCAAAGACGAAGCCACCATCGAAAAAGGGATCGCTGGCACAGCGAAGCACCCGGCGAACGTGAAGAGCGTTTCGGCTGACGACGCGAAAGCGATCGCGGCCTACCTGAAGGGCCTGAAGTAGTTTCGGTTCTACCGGAACAGGTTCAACAGGAAGAAGATCGGCTATTCCTTTGTGGTGCCTTACCGTCGGTCCCCCAGCGGCGCGGTACCAGCGGAGGTGCGCGGTGAAAGCGACCGGTCAAACTGGGCTCATCGCACTCCTGGACGACAGCTCGCCGAAACTGGTTGAGCTGCGAAGCACCTTCGCCCATACATGTAGGAACAGCCCGCCCGGGTTTCACCTGCGATGTGGAACCCGGGCATCTATCCCCGATCTTCACTCCGAAGACGGCCGATTCGGCCGTTCAGGAAATTCCGAGCTTTCGACGACGAACGGTGCAGTTTGCCGGTCGAGGAAGCCTGATTTTTGTCTGGCATACGCTCCGGCTCGGCGGCTGAGCCGGTACTTGATTGCCACTTCGCCACGGCTCTCGCATCCGCCGACGCCCACGCCCGACGCGCGGAAGTCCTGTTCCGGAGTGGCCCGGAGATCAATCCATGAGTAAGGCCATCTTGTACGACTCAACCTTGTGCATTGGCTGCAAACAATGCGAAGGCGCCTGCGCGCAGCAGAATAAGCTGCCGTACGACGACAACGTCGCAGCCGAATCGGTCCAATCGGCGCACAAGTTCACCGTCGTCCTCACGAAAGAGGACAAGTACATGCGACGGCTCTGCATGCACTGTGAAAAACCGGCTTGCGCGTCGGTTTGCCCGGTTGGCGCCCTTCACAAGACGACGGCTGGCCCGGTCGTCTACGACGTATGGAAGTGCATCGGATGCCGGTATTGCATGGTCGCGTGCCCATTTGGTCAGCCGAAGTACGAATGGGGCTCGCTCAATCCGAGAGTGCAGAAATGCATCATGTGCCCGGATCGTGTGGCCGCGGGTAAGCAGACCGCGTGCGCGGAGATCTGTCCGACCGGCGCGACTAAGTTTGGTGAGCGTGACGAACTGATTGCGGAAGCCAAGAAACGACTAGCCGACAATCCTGCGAATTACAAGCAGCGCATCTACGGCCTAGACGAAGTCGGTGGCACATCGGTCTTGCTGATTGCCGGTGTAAACGTCGAAGAATTCGGCTATCCCGCCTCGGCCAAGCTGGGCGAAACGCCGATGCCCGAATACACCGGGCGCGTCATGGAGAGAATTCCCGACTTCATTCCACTGTGGACGCTGGTGCTCGGCGGAATTTACTGGGTATCGCATCGCCGCGACGAAGTGGCAGCGGCTGAAGCGGTGGAAAAGAACGGGGGCAGGCAATGAAATTCAAACTGACTTTCTGGCGAGTCATCTTCCTTGTGATCATGGCCTTGGGCCTGTACTCCTCGTTCGTGCGCTACTTCCGCGGGCTCGGCGCGGTCTCGAACATGACCGACCAGTTCCCCTGGGGACTGTGGATCGGGTTCGACTGCCTTTGCGGCGTAATGCTGGCGGCGGGCGGCTTCTGCATGGTGGGCGCGGTTTACCTCTTTAATGTGGAGCGCCTGCACCCCGTTGTGCGCCCAGCCGTCTTGACCGCCTTCCTCGGCTACCTGCTCTTCATCGTTGGCCTGCTCTTCGACTTGGGGCGGCCCTGGTTCATCTGGCACCAGATGATCTACATGAACCCGCACTCGGTCATGTTCGAAGTCGGATTCTGCGTTATGACGTACACGACCGTGCTCTTCTTCGAATTTCTGCCCAATGTATTTGAGCGGCTGAATTGGAATAAAGGGATCAAGGTCATCAAAAAGATATATCCAGTTCTGATCGTGGCGGGCATCCTGCTCTCGACCTTGCACCAAAGCTCGCTTGGATCGCTCTATCTGATCATGCCGAGCAAACTGCATCCGTTCTGGTACACGCCGGCAATGCCATTCTTCTTCTTCGGTTCGGCGGTCGCAGTCGGACTGGCCATGACGATCTTTGAGTCGACGCAAAGCGCCAAAGCTTTCGGGCGGCAACTCGAACTGCCGGTGCTGGTCACGCTGGGGGGGGCGTTGCTGGTAGCCCTGTGGGTCAACCTGCTGCTGCGCATGGAGGATTTCTACCATCGTGGCATGCTGTCGCAGGTTTTCAAGCCGAGTTACGAGGCATATTTCCTGTGGCTGGAACTGGCGCTGACGTTCGTCATTCCGATCGGCATGTTGAGCTTCAAGAAGGTTCGATTATCGCCGCCGCTTCTCTATCTGGCCTCGATCTCGACCGTGCTGGGGTTTATCACCAACCGGCTCAACATCGCGCTGATTGGCTTTGAGTCTTTTGTCGGTCATCACTACGAGCCGAAGTGGACCGAGTTCAGCATCACCCTGATGATCATTGCCATCGGATTCGCGGCGTTTGGAGTCGCGGTGAAATATTTGCCGATTTTCGAAAGCGAGAAAGCGCACAAGCTCGAAGAACCGGAAATACCAGTGGGAGCCGGGGTCTTGAGCCATGCCGGAGACTAAGAAAGACGCGAATGGCAAGGTAGGGGCCGCGAAGGTTCGTTACGGCCTCGGAACCAAGCTCATCGTCATGCTGCTGGGAGGGATGCTGGGTATTTTTTCCCTCCTGGGCTACCTGACAATTCGGTTGCAGCGGCAGCACATGGAGGCGGCCACGCTGCTGAGCGCCGAGCGCATCAGCGACGTGATCCGCCGCAATACCACCGAGTACATGCTGCACAATGACCGGGGGGGCCTGCACCGGGCAATTTCCGCCATGGCCAATGGGCCCGGCGTAGTGCGGCTGCGCGTCTTTGATCGCGAGGGGCGCATCAGTTACTCCTCGGAAGCGCCCGAGATCGACCAAACCGTCGACAAGGATGCCGAAGCCTGCTACGGATGTCACGCACAACAGCAGCCGCTGACTCATTTGAACCGGCCGGACCGGTTCCGCATTTATCCTGCGAAGGGCGAGCGCGTGCTGGCAATCATCACGCCCATCGATAACCAGACGAACTGCTCGAATGCGAGCTGCCACGCCCATCCCGCCAACCAACAAATACTGGGCGTGCTGGACACGCATTTGTCGCTGGCGCGGACCGATCAGCAACTGGCAGAGCTGTCGTGGCGGGTCGTTGTTTGCGATGGGCTGGCGATGGCGGCGACGGCGCTCCTGAGCTGGATCTTCATCCGCCGTGTGGTCGACCGGCCTTTGAAGCGCCTCCAGGAGGGCACCGAAAAGCTAACCGAGGGCGCGCTCGGCATCCAGATTAAGTCCTCTTCCCGCGACGAGCTTGGATTACTGGCCGATTCGTTCAACGTCATGAGCCTGCAGCTTCAGGCTGCAAACGAGGAGGTCGTCGCCTGGGCGCGCACCCTCGAAGACCGCGTCGAGGAGAAAACGCGTGAACTGCGCCGGGCGCACGATGAGGTGCTGCATGTCGAGACCATGGCCTCGGTCGGCAAGATGGCCGCCGTGGTCGCGCACGAGATCAATAACCCGCTCTCCGGCATTCTGACTTATTCCAAGCTCATCAAGAAATGGGTCGACAGTGGCCAGGTCTCCGCGGAAAAGAAACAGGAGGCGCAGCAATGCCTCGAACTGATTTCGTCGGAGAGCCGCCGCTGCGGCGAGCTCGTCAAGAATCTGCTGTCCTTCTCGCGCCAGTCGCCGATGAACGTGCAATCGACCGACCTCAACAAGCTGGTCGGGCAGACCACCATGCTGGTGCGGCCTAACCTGAAGATCGCCTCCGTTGAATTGCACACTTCACTCGCCGAGGGCCTGCCCATGCTGCACTGCGATCCATCGCAGATCGAGCAGGTCCTGCTCGCCGTAATCGTGAATGCTGCTGACGCGATGCCCAAAGGCGGCAATCTCTGGATCGAGTCGCGCCTGTCCGATGACGGCAACAAAGTCTTGCTCACCGTTCGCGATGACGGCAGTGGGATTCCGCCGGAAGTTCTGCCCAAAATTTTCGAGCCCTTCGTCACTACTAAAGAACACGGTCACGGCACCGGGCTCGGACTCGCGGTGAGCCGTGGCATCATCGAGCGCCATAGCGGCCAGATCAAGATCGATTCTGAAGTCGGAAAAGGAACAACCGTAACCATCACACTGCCCGTGCCCAGCCGCTCCACGACAACAATGGAGCCCACTAGTTCCATGGCAGGCACAGAAATGAATACGAGGTGATTGCCTTGACGCCACAAGCGAAGCTGTTGATCGTGGACGACGAACTCAGCGTCCGCGATTCGTTAGCCAAATGGTTCCACGAAGAAGGATACGAGGTTGGCACCGCCGAAGACGCAAATGGCGCGCTCACCAAAATGGCCGAGAAGCCCTGGGATGCCGTGCTCTGCGACATCAAAATGCGCGGCACCGACGGCATCGAGCTCCAGCGCCGCATGCATGAGATCGATCCCAACCTGATCGTCATCATGATGACCGGATATGCGTCGGTCGAAACTGCCGTGACCGCGCTCAAGAATGGCGCCTACGACTATGTGACCAAGCCGCTCGATCCCGACGAGATCGCGCACCTGGTCAAGAAAGCGCTCGCCCACAAGCGCACGGAAGAAGAGAACGTGCGACTGCGCGAAACGGTGGCAGAAGTGGCCAGGCCGGAAGAAATCATCGGCGAGAGCGAGGCGATGCAAAAGGTCTACCACGCCATTGAAACCGTCGCTCCCACCGATGCCACCGTGCTCGTCACCGGCGAAAGCGGAACCGGCAAGGAACTCGTCACCCGCGCCATTCACCACGCCAGCGCTCGCCGCTTTCACCCGCTGGTGGTCATCCATTGCGGGGCGCTCACCGAGACCCTATTAGAGAGCGAACTCTTCGGCCACGAGAAGGGCGCATTCACCGGCGCCCAATACCGGAAAAAAGGTAAATTCGAAATCGCCGAAGGCGGCACGGTATTCCTCGACGAAATCGGCGACATCAGCCTGAAGACGCAGACCGACCTGTTACGCGTCTTGCAGGAACATGAGATTGTCCGCGTCGGCAGCACGCAGCCCATTACGGTTGACTTCCGCTGTGTTGCCGCGACCAACAAAAATCTTGAGCAGCTCATCGAGGAGGGCAAATTTCGACCCGATCTCTTCTACCGTCTGAACGTCTTCCACATTGAGTTGCCAGCTTTACGCGAACGCCGCGAGGACATTCCCCAGCTCGTCAATCACTTTGTCCGCAAGTTCTCGCTGCAGATGAACAAGAAGATCAACCGAGTGAATCCCATGGCCATGGACCTGTTGCAGCAACAACCATGGCCGGGAAACATCCGCGAACTGGAAAACGCCATCGAACGCGCCATGGTGGTGGCGCAGGAACCGGAGATCCGCGAACAGGATTTCGCCTTCAAGTCTTTAACCGCTTCGACGAATGGGACTTCGAAGTCGCTGGAGGAGATGGAGAAGACGCACATTCTGCGAGTACTGGAACAATGTAACTTCAACCAGACCCGGGCTGCCGAGATGCTCGAAATCGACCGGGTCACCCTGCACCATAAGCTGAAGAAATACGGCTGGAGTCGTCCCGTCGAGACGCGATGAAAATGATCGATCTGCTGCCGATCGGAGAGATCGACCCGCGGCTGCTGCAGGATGTGGCTCCCGGGATAGCGGACGCTTTCCGCATCCCTTGCCGCATCCGGCAAGTCGACCCGCGCCTCGATCCGCGCCTTGCTTTCCATCCCGAGCGAGGTCAGCACCATTCTTCCGAGCTTCTTCATGCCATGCAGACCTACGCCAATGGTTCCTGGCGCGTGTTGGGAGTGACAGCGGCTGACCTGTACATCCCCATTTTGACTTTCGTCTTTGGCGAAGCCCAAATGGGGGGACCGTGCGCTATCGTCTCCTATCACCGCCTTCGCCAGCAGTTCTACGGCTTGCCGGAAGACTACGACATCGTCGTCGACCGGCTCAGAAAGGAAGCCGTGCACGAGGTCGGACATACCTTCGATTTAACTCACTGCCGCGACTACTCCTGCGTGATGGCGCCTTCGCACGCCGTTGAGTGGATAGACCTGAAAGATGCGGCTTTATGTTCTGATTGCGAAGCTCAAGCACTGGAATTGAGCCGCTAAAATTCCGCGCAACCACCTTGGACTGTACTTACATTTCTTTCCTAAACTCTTTCTGATAATTCCATATTGGAACGAAATGTGAGATTGTCACATGCGCTTGGGTCGGTTTCATGTCTGCGGGGCATGTCTGACGGCATATCGTCAAACAGCAGTTAGTTCGAGTTAGCCGAAGAAAAAGATAATCCTTATAACTGGCTGTAAGGATACGCCCTAGAGGGTATGCCGAGTAACTCTGGATCTTTGGCGGTATGCGTGCAGCGACCGTGGAATCTCCTCTGGCCAAGGCTGATATTGGAGACTACGGAACCTTCGAATGCTTCAAAAATGTGCGAACCCATGCTGCACCGTCCCTTTCCGTTCGCTTCGCGACGGCAAGCTCTTCATCTCGGAGGTGCTCGTTGCCGAAGACGCAGAGAACTTCGACGGAAACCGACGAAAAATGCGACGACGCGAGC
>Ga0335071_10005271_pt1 | contig 13443 bp, 19 predicted proteins | sample Lox_Sample_15_FD_206724 | JGI IMG/M metagenome (GOLD analysis project Ga0335071, IMG submission 206724) | Soil microbial communities from Loxahatchee National Wildlife Refuge, Florida, United States - Lox_Sample_1.5 | ecosystem: Environmental > Terrestrial > Soil > Wetlands | place: USA... | reverse complement strand
CGTGCGTACGGGTTCTTGACGAACGCAGCGCCGACTGCCGGCGCCGCCACCAGGCCGACGCCCGCCACGGCGCGCTTCCAGTTCGGCATCGCCGCGACGTTGAGCGTGTTCGCGAGCGTGCCGTTGCCATCGGACGTGAACTTGTCCGTCGGCTTCGTCGCGTCCGACGGGTTGTACGTCGCGAGGAAGCGATCGACACCGTCGGCGAGGATGAAGCCGAGACCTGCGGAGGCGACCGCCACCGCGAGCTCGCCTGCACCCATGCTGCTGCCGCCGCGCGAGGCGCGGACGTGGTGCCGACGCCTGCGACGCGGAGACTCCATCGAGTAGGAGGTCTCGTGCGTGCGACGACGATGCCGACGCCTGCGACGCGGTGACTGCACTACCTCGCTCGCGCGCGCTCGACGCCGACGACGCCGCGTGGTCCCGCGCGCCTTCCGACGACGGTGACCCTTGCGAGCCGCCTTCGCGTGACCTTCCGAATCGCCGCGCCACGCTTCGCGCGTGACCCGACGCCGACGACGGCGCCTCGGCGCCATCACCATGCCGCTCGCGCGCCGACGTCGTGACCGCTTCGCCTCCACGCGCACCGTGCGCCGACGACGACGCCGAGTCACCGCTGCCGTCTTCTTCGCGCGCCGATGACGGCGACGCTTGGGCGCCGCAACCGCGTGCACTCGCCGACGACGGTGCGAACGTTTCGGCGCCTTCTTGGCGCTCTTGCGACGACGGCGACGGGAAGACTTGACGGTGGCGGTTCGCATGGTGCTTTTTTCCTCTTCTCGAGCGACTACGGCACGAATGCCGCGGCCAAACGGAACAGTCCTCTTGATTTTGAACCCTTTCGGGTCGTGTTGACGGATGCGGACGTACTGATCGGTGACGTCCACCTTCGTGGCCCTGAAGCCGTGAGACTTTGCCCACGCCTTGGCTTTGCTTTCAGTCCAGCCCTCGCCGCGATCGAAGAGCAGCGACTGCGGGACCATCGACGAGCGCCGAGTTTCTTCGGGGCGAACACGCTGGCCTCTGCGAGATTCGCTGAGGTCCGCGAGACGATCGTCGTAAAGGCCCATGTCACGGTGCGCTCAAAAGAATCGCAACCTGCGATCTGAGCGTCAAGAAACGCAAACGAACGACACACGAGCAGAGTTGACAGACAACATGATCGTGATCACGGAAACGCCCGCGCGCGCAGCGGCGGATCGCTGAGAAACGACAGCCAGGACAGCGAGTTACGAGAGACGCGCGCTTGCACGCTCCGCCGCGCTCGACACCTCTGCGATGCGAGTACGATTTCGGCGAGAAGCGAGCGCTACGTCACACGTTCGTGTTACGAACGTCCTACTAGCGTATGCCGGGAAACAGCAGATCGAGCATTCTCGACGTCGGGACGCCCGAGAGCGTGCCGCTCATTCCGACGAAGTCTCCCGCGCCGCTCACCTTCGCGTCTTCGCCCGGCTCGACCCAGAACTCGCGCATGCGCGGCGCAACTTTTCCGACGGGATGTTGCGTCGTGCCGTCCATGTAGATCCAATCGCCGCTCTCGTCTTCGAACGCCATGTAGACGTGCGTCGGAACATCGATGGGATCGCGATAGCTGCAACCGACGATCTGCGCTGGGATCCCGATCGACATCACCGCGGCGGAAAGAGTGATGGCAGCGCCGTCACAGTCCGTTCCGATGAAGCACAAGCCGCCCTCGTCGAGACAGAGCGTTTGATCGGGCGTCTCCATGAACTCGCCCATCAACGGATCGGCGACGTACGGAACCTTCGCGCGAAACTCCGTGAGGATCGCGTTGCCCTTTTGCTTGCGCGAGCCAGTCGAGACCTTGTGCTTGGCGAGCTGCTGCGTGACCCACGCGCGAAGACGCGGGCTCATGCGCGCTTTCCACGCGCGTCGCGCAACCTCTTGTAGAGAAAGTCGAGCGCCTTTGCCTCCCGCCGGGTGCGGACGAGCATCGGTCTTCACGCCTTCGACGGGTTTTTCGATCATGGCTTCTTCCAGGGTGCGACGGTGTCGTAACGCGGACCACGCGGACGGATCATCGGATTCGGTTCTGGACGAGGGCCGCGAGGACGTACACGTCGCACGCGCGGCTTGCGCGGCGCCTCGCGCATCGCGAGGTAGATCGCGCCGCCGACCGCGCCGACGCCGAGCAAGCTGATCCCGACGAGAGCACCGGTGCTGAGACCCTCGGACGGTTGAGGAGGCGTGATGCCGCCTCCGCCGCCACCAGGAATGGATGGAGGTATGTGCCCTCGAGCCGGGCACGCCGGAGGTGCCGATCCGAGCAATTTCGTGAGCACGTCGGCGGTCGCTTGTTCGTACGTGCCGGTGTTGATCGGCACGGGATTTCCCGGGTTCGCAGCGTTCCACGCGTTCTTGAACGCGTGCACGGCGGAGTTTACGGCGCTTCCCGCCTGCGCGACGGACGAGCAGAAGTTCGGATCGGCAGCCATCGCGGCGGCAGCGGCTCGCGCGACGGCGATGATGGTGTCCTGCGGGACGGGAGTCGAAGACGGGGGCGCCGGAGGCGCGGCGTTTCCGTAGACTGCCTGGAGCGCGAGCTGCGCGGCGTCGATCGCGGTCGCGAGATCCGCCTGAATGTCCGCGCGTGCCTTCGTCGCGCTCGCTTGATCACCGGCGGTGATCGCGGCGACGAGATCCTGGTTTCGCTGACGTGCTGCGTTCGTTGCGGTGTGCACGGCCTGCGCGTACGCTGCGATCCCGGGCGTCGCGCTCCCGTCGGCTTCGTGTACCGACTGATCGATGAGCGTGCAGGCGCCGTCGACCGCGTTGCTGAAAACGATGTCGCTCATCTTGGAGAGCGACGCCGCCGTTGCGGAGGCCGCGTCATAGGTGGCGAAGTCGCCGAGCACGCCCGCGGCGAGCGCGCCGAGTTTGCTCGGGGTTACGCCGTCGGGATGAGGTAACGACGCGAAGTAAGATTTGGGGCGCTTGTCGAGCTCGCCGGAAAACCACTTCTCAGGTAGACGAAGTCGCTCGCCAACACGAAGAGGAACTTTGAAAGTTCGGTAACCGTTCGGATACGAAATCGTCTCTCGGTGAGGGTGTTCCGCAAGAAGATCCCGGGCGCATTTTGGGCACCCCGCGTAAAACGCTGCGATCGATGCGGGACTGTCGCCGGCCTGAACGATGTGCTCGTGCACCCTCGAAGACTACGCGCGCCTTCGGGGAGTCGTCCAGCTGTGCGCCAGATCCCCGCAAAAAATCAGCGTTTCTTCGCTGCGGAAAGTTGCTTCGACAGATCAGCGCATCGCTTCAAAGCGGCGTCCCGTTCTTTTTCGGTTCGTGCCAGCTTCGCTCGAAGATCTGCTACTTCGTTTTCCAGTTTGGCGATCGTCCGAGCTTGCGCGTCGCCACGAGTCGCATTCCGAATCGCCTGAGGTTCCTCTTCTCTCGGATCGACTTGACGAAGGATCTTTGCCGCAGTCTCGCGCGTAGGAGCGACACCTCGATGCTGATCGCGCCACGCTTCGATGGCCGTGACGTACTTGGTCGCGGTTGGTTTTCCGTTCTGTAACCACGCGGCTTCTACGGTAGCGTCCGCACCGATCGAGAGCGCCGCGTCGGGACCGAGCTTAGCGAGTCCACTGGTGAAGTTGCGGTAACGCGCCGGATCGCAGAGCTTGTACGACTTCAGAAAGCCTTCGAACGATTCGAGCCCGTTCGCTTTGAGCAAGCCCATGTGCTGCTCCTCGACTTCTCGGAGCCGAAGAAGAAAGACAGCGTCTGCTCGTTCTCGTGTAAGACGAAGCTGTGCGAGCTCCGTAACGATCGTTTCGAGTTTTTGCTTGTAATTGATTGCGGTCATTTTTTCTCCTTTGATGCGCAAGTTCCGCGCGGGCTCCTCTTCACATTCCTTGGGCTATGGTTTGGGCCGATCCGCTCCGCATTCTCTTCATCCACGGGTAGTCGGTGGATTTCCGCTTCACATTCCTTTCGTCTATGAAATCGCAGCTCCAGTTCCTTCTCCACATTCATAGGTTCGCGATCGGTCAGCGATACGTGTTCCGCTCGACATTCCTTTCGCCAAGACGCGGACAAAGTCTCACGGCTTGTTCCGTTTCACATTCCCTTCACCGCACGCGGTACACGTGCTGGAGATTCCGTCCCAGTTCCACTTCACATTCCTTTCGATCTTCGCTTCGCCTCGTGTCCCGGCAAACATGACGACGGGCCGACCGACGGTGTTCCACTTCACATTCCTTTCGATCTTCGCTTCGCCCGGAGGAACTGCTCGTCGCTGAACGGGCACCCGATGTTCCACTTCACATTCCTTTCGATCTTCGCTTCGCCCGCAAGACCGCCGCCATTGATGCCCTCATCTCCAAGTTCCACTTCACATTCCTTTCGATCTTCGCTTCGCCCGTCTCGTGGCGGATGCCAAGTTCCGCCAACGGCTCACGTTCCACTTCACATTCCTTTCGATCTTCGCTTCGCCAGCTTCGCGAGCGCGTGAAAATTTGGAATCAGCTTCGGTTCCACTTCACATTCCTTTCGATCTTCGCTTCGCCGCGTCATGTATGCGTATATGTACTGTCGGTTCGGGCCGCGGTTCCACTTCACATTCCTTTCGATCTTCGCTTCGCCTCGAAGCAGCGCATGCAGAGGATGCGTCGGTCGTATCCGGTTCCACTTCACATTCCTTTCGATCTTCGCTTCGCCACGTCTCGCAGACCGTCAACCATTTCGCTCTCTTGAAAATCGTTCTGCGAGCGGTTCCAATCTCGGCGTTTCTCGTCTCATCCGCACAACTCTCACCGGCAATGGTTTGCAGCATGCTTTCTGCTGTGCGAGCGCTTCCCGGCTTTTTTGCGGCACCGAACCGCTCGCAATTCACGTCGAGAAGAGGACCCGCAAGGCGGAATGTGGAGTTGCCACGTATCCGATTTGTCCGAACTGCCCATGGCAGAGTTTAGCGCTCGGTCGGCTGGCGAGCGGTCATGCCCTCGCCTTAGAGCGTTGGAACACGCTCGTGTTTACCTTGCAGGTCCCCTTCTCGACGTGAAATCACTCTGCCGCGTCGGACAGAGATCCCTCCAACTGTTTCGCGAGTTTTCGCTCGTTACGAAGATTGTCTCGCGGCGCATTCGGTCGCGGCCCCATGTATCGTTGGAGCATGTGGTAGGCCGCAACCCAGTCTGCGCCGCGATCGAAGCCGCACTCGCCGCAGTGAAACATGTTGCGCGACACGTGATGGTATCCGGTATTTTGCGCGCCGCATGCAGGACACGTCGAGGAGATGTACTCCGCTGGCACCTCTTCAAGAGCGATCCCTTCGCGTTCGCATGCGCTCACGAGCGCCTGTTTGAACATGAACATCGGGAACCGATCGAGAAACCGCCGAACTCCACGTTCCGCGTGCGGCTCAATCCCGCCGTAGTCTTCGATGACGATCACCGTCGCCCCAAGATGCTTCGCCCTGCGAATCACTTTCATCGCAGACTGCTGGCAGAACGTCTGCTTGCAGCGGTGGATCTTGTCTCCGATGAGTCCGTGCGTTCGGTAGCGACGTGTACGACCGTGGCCTCGAGCTCCAGAACCGATTTCGTCGAGACCGTTCTTCGCGTCGCGCGATCGAGCTTCGAGCTGTCGCCAGCGGTTCCGCATGCCGTAGCCGCCCACGTATTTCACCAGTCCTACCGAGCTCGACATGAGCGTCAGGAAGTTTCGGTGGCCTCGATGTACGACCAAGGCGCCTCCAGATTCAGGCGCTGCCTTCGCCGGCATCGGCATCGAGTAGGAGATGAGCGCGTACCACTTGCCGCGCTTCCCGTCCTTCCGGCGAGCGCTCGGCGAGTAGACGATTTTGACCGCGCCGTGCTGAACTTTGCCCTCGGCAATCTCGCGTAGACGCGCCCAGTGTCCACCTTTCGACGGTCGAATTGAAACGACGTGGCGTGCACGCGACTTGTCGGCGATACGTAGATCCAGAACAACGCTCGGACCGTCTGTTCGGATCTCGACCTCTTGCTTTCGCAGCTCGATCGGAGCGCCTTGTTTCGCGGTCGGAAGCGACGTGATGCGCCCAGACTTTTGCCAGCGCTGCCACGCCTGGTAGCCGGCACTCGCCCAACCGGAGGTGAGTCCGCCTCCTGGTTCGATCTCTGCGAGCGCGCGCACGCTGGGATCTTTGTGCTCCTTCGCCCATGCGTAGAACCCGGCAAGCTCCCACTGCGTCGCTCGGTAGGCTACCGTCTCCATGGCGACGTCCCAATTGCAGACGCGCGCCACTTCGCATGCTGTTGCCGCAGCATTGATTGCTCGGTGAGCGACAGCACGAAGACGACGTAGATCTCGCCCGAGATCGTCCCAAGACATGTCGATTGGCTTCCCTAGCTCGGCGCGAAGAGCGCGCACGAGCATCTTGGGTTTGGCTTGGGCAGTCGTGGGTTTCGTTCGAGCCATGGTTGCCTACTTCTTCGACGAGCGAGAACGAGAAGAATTCACTTCCTCCTCGTGCGCCCTCACGAGCAGGCGAATCATATTGCTAACAGGCAGCCCCATGTTATCGGCGGCGGACGTGAAACGCCTGTGTTCGTCCGCGCTCAGCCTGAGCGTGATGAGACGGTCGCGTTTCTTGGATTCGGTCTTTTTGGTCACCGGCAAAAATGTATATCCGATGGCTACGGATAGTCAACGCCTATTTTCGCCCCCAGAATCGCGCCAGCAACGCCTCCAACGAGGGCCCCCGGCGGACCACTGAAGGCTCCGCCCATCGCGGCGCCAAACGCGCCGAGCAGACAAATGGCGGCGTAGTTAGGCGCGGCGGCTTTCTTCATTTGTGGTACGCGACGATCCATCCTACTGATCTGTCGAGCGGATCTCGAGTACGCCGCCGCACCCGATATCGAATCCGGCGGAATCCGAGAGCACGGCGACAAGAAGGTCTTCGAGTGAGATCATTCAACGCTCGGTCATCGCTCGCGCTCGAGAATCGCACCAATGAAGCCTCCGCAGAGCATCCCTTTGGTACCGCATGCACTTCCGAACGTCGCACCCAACGCCCCATAGAAAATCGAGGCAAGCACGGTCAGATTTTCCCTTCTTTCATCGCGCTGAAAATTCGACCATCCAACATTTTTTGGGCGTCACGCTCTTGTAGTCTCTGCGCGATCTCTACGAGCGGCGCGATGCACCGGGGGCACAGAGTCGCGTGCTGTTTGTCTGATCCCACGAAGACAGCGACGGCTTCGAATTGCGGATCCCCTCCCATTCCAATGGCGTCACAGAGATCGCAGCCCATGATGTGTGTGCAGGCCATGTTCAAAACTCCGGCTGCGGCTGATGCACGACCGGCTTCCCATCGTCGGCGAGACGGATCCCTTCCCCCTCGACCGCCATCCTCACGAGCGGCGACTTGAGGAGCTCCTTGAGCTTCAGCGCATACTCGTGCGCCTGGCGATCGTTGCGCGCCTCGACGGCCATGCTCATCACGATGCGGTATCGCACGGCGAGCTCTACGCGGATGCGACGTCCGGAGGTGGTGGCACGTCGCAGCGCAGGTGGCCGCAGTTCCGGCACGTCACTTGGTCGAGCACGTTGTAGACGGAACAGGCGCAACACGCCCAGCCTTCCGGGCACGACGGAGCGGACTCGACTCGAGCGCAACGTTCCGAAGGCGTGAACGGCGACGCGGGCTTCGAATCGTCCGGGAATTTCTCACCGCGCTTCACGCCGTCCGAAAATGCTTGCACGAGCATTTCCAAGAAGCCTGGTGGGATCTTGAACCCTCGCGCATGTTGCATCACGTCGTGAATGAAGTTGAGGCCCACGCGCCGCGCGACATCCGCCGCGTACTTCTTCAGCTCTTCGTCCGTGAACTCGACGTTGATCGTGGCGCGCATCACCCTTCTCCTTCGCCTGGGATCGTAGACGTGCCCCAAGCCGCTCTTCCTGGAGACGGCGCCGCCTCGATCGGCGGAGGTACGTGTGTGGGTGGCGGCGGCAGATCGGCCGGCACCGCCACGTAGCCGGGGGGCGGGCGGTAATCCGGACCGACCTCGACGTAGCCTGGAGGAAGCTGCTGGCGTGGAGGTTGTTGAGGCTGCTCTCGCCGTCGTCGCTCCTCGGACGCCTTCACGATCTCTTCGCGCACTTCGCTGAGCCACTTGGCGATCGACGGCATGTTCGCGATCCCCGTCTCGAAGAGGCGTGTCTTCCCGTCTTCTTTGTTGACGATGAGCTTGACGGGGCCTGCCTCGAAGGTGCTGATGGGGCTGTCGTCGTCTTCCGCCGCGACCGGCACCGCGGAGGCGCCGTCGAACCCGGGCATCATCGCCTGGATCTCTTGCATCGCGTGCGAGAGCGTTCGGAAGGTGCCCATCGACTCGCGAACCTGCTCAGCGATCGACTTTGGCTGCTGCGGAGGCGGAGGCTGTTGGTGTTGGGGCGGCTGGTAGTGCTGCTGCCCGTCGCCCTGCGGAGCGTAAGGAGAACGCCCGCGGTACATCGGACCGGTGCGTTGCGGCGGCTCTTGCTGCGCCATCGGAGTGAGCACGAAACTCTGAAAACTCGGCTCCCAGATCCACTGCATGCCGGGTGGAGCTGGACGCGACGGACCCATCATCTGCGGCTGAGGCTGTTGTTGAGGTTGCGGTTGCGGCTGCTGCTGGGGCGCGGAGTGTTGCAGCGCGGTCTGCATTTCTCGGAACAGCTTCATCGCCTGATCCATCCACGCCATCTGCGCAGAAGGGTCGTTGGTCTGCGGGGGCGGCGGCATCATCACGGGCTGAGGAGGCTGCTGATACACCTGCGGCTGTGGTTGAGGCGCCGGTTGCAGCGACCGCTGCATTTCCTGAAAAAAGGCGAAGAACTGGTTCATCATCGCCAGCGGATCCATCGCTGGCGGCACGACCTGCACGGTAGGCTGCGGCGTGGGCTGGTACTGCGGTTGCTGCGGCTGCGGCGCCGGCTGTTGGTACTGCGGCGGATAGCCGGGAGGCGGGTACTGCATGGGCTGTCCTTGCTGCGGCGCCGGACGCGTGTCGGGCATCGTGATCTTCCCGTTGACGCGAAACTGTTTCGTGGCGCGGTCCTTGGCGATGATCTCGTATTCCGCCTCTTCGTACAGACCGTGGAGTACCTTGATCGCGTCGTAGAGCTCCGTTCCGGAGCGAGGCCGGCTCGTGATCGTGTGCATCACCGGAGTCCCGGTGAGGCGTCTCATCGTGATGTCGAACGTGGCCGATCCCCACGAAGACGCCGCCACGTCGAACTGGCTGAGCAAGTCGTTCGAACTGAATTGCACCTTCTCGCCCCTGCGTCTCCGGCTCACGGCGGTGCGCGTTCGTCGGTTCTCGATCACTGACGCCGTATCGGCTGCGCCCAGCTTGCGGATCGCTTCTTCGTCGACCATGAGCGCGCCGGTCTCCTCGTCACGCTCGGCGCCGACCTCGTCGATGATGTCCGCTTCGTCATCTTGGGCGGGCAGGACACTTCCGCGAGAGTCGTCGTCTTGTTCTCTTCGTCGACGCGAAGCCATGCGTTCTCGGATTTCTTTCGAAGACGTTTTCAGGACGACGCCGCTGTCTGGCCGTTCGGAGGATCGAGTTCGGGGATCTCGTCGGGCCCAGTGGGATCGGGCTCGTCGTCATCATCTTCGCCAGCTTCGGCGGCAGCGAGCTCTTCGACGAAAACGTCGAGCGGCATCTCTTCGCCGATGAGACGGATCTGCGACATGGGGATGAAGTCGCGGATCCCCGTGCGCCTGTCCTCCGAGAGCGAGTAGATTTCGACGCCACCGCGGGCGGCGAACATGCGGAAGATCGTCGTCTTCGCCACGAGCGGATGAGGTTTCCCGACGAGCCACGCGACCGGATCTTCGCGACGCACCAGCTGCTTCGTGATCTCGTCTTGCACGATCTCGGGAGAGAGCGCGTGCGCGATCATGCGCGTCAGGTACGGAGGCTGCGCGTCGGGGATTTGGATCTGTCGCAAACCGGGGGCGGTCGGCATGGTCATGAGGGGTGGATCTCCGTGGGGAAGTTGGGGCGAGCGAACTCGCCGAAGTGTTGGAGGGCGGCAGCGTCGTAGGCGCGGGCGGCTTCGAGTTCGGTGGCGAAGCGTCCGAGGTGAATCAGTTTCTTGTTCACGCGGATACGCGCGATCCACGGATAGTCGATAGCCTTCTTTGTGATTTTTCGCTGATACTCGCGAGTGTAGTGCTTGCTTCTGTCGATGACGCCCTTGTAGCGCGACGTGAACTTGCGCCCCGGAGCGCCAACGAATTTCTCGCGATTGATACTGTTCTGCTGCCTGCTCGCCACGCGAAGATTTGAGCGGCGGCAGTCGAGTCCATTATTATCACGATGATCAACGAATACCCGATCGTCGCACACGCCGAGCACTACTCGGTGCAAGAACACTCGTTCTCTATCATCGTCTTTGGCCGCATGCCCCGCACTCGTGCCGGCGCTCGTCCAGTGCCACTTGCTTTGATTCAACTGATCGAAGAGATCTTCGTCCACAAGAGCGAATTTGCCGCGCGTCAAACGCAGCCATCTCGCTCCTGGCACAGGATCAGGCTCTGGATGCTGCCGGGGATCGTCTTTTCGGAAGGTGCACGATCTGGAGCAATAAGGACCGGGACACCCGCGCCTGATGCGAGAGGTTTCGATGCTCTTCCTTCGGTGAATCGGCGCGCCGCACCTGACGCACTCCAGATCGACCATCGTCACTGTCACAGCAGTCCCGCCTCCAAAAAAGAAAAAAATGAACGGTTCCTCGCGTCGCCTCCAAGAATTTGATGGTCGATGAGCGGAAGCCCGATCACCTCGCATGCTTCGGCGAACGCTTCCGTTGTCTCTTTGTCCGCCTCGCTCGGCTCCGCTTCGATGCCGGAGGGGTGGCAATGCCAGATCAAAATACTGTTCGCGCCGGACGCGATTGCAATCTGGAGAGTCGGTTGAAGCGGCGCCATCACGCTCGCCGCTTCTCCGCGTCCGGTCTCGGCGAGACCTTTGAAGCGGAGATGAATGTCCAGCATCATCACGCCGAACACCTCATTGACTTCGTCCCCTATTGCGTCCTCGATGATCTCGAACGCCTTCTTCGGCGTATTGATCTCTCCGAGTTCTTCCGCGAGCGCGTTGCACGCGGCGAACTTCTCGGCGTCTTTCTCGATCTTGAGGAAGGGCCGGCACTTCGATCCCGGCTTGCCGGCGAGGATCACCGGCTCGGTGCCGCTCGGGCGGCGGGGCTTCACGTATTCGGCGGCTTCGCGCACGAGACGAGGTTGCACGATGGGCCGTCGGACCTCACGCACGAGAGGACGACGCGCAGGCGCGCGACACGCGCAGGCACCGCCGCGGTTGCGCGAGAGCGCGTTCACTGCGCCGCCTCGGCGACTTCCGGCGGTGCGCCGAACGACTTCGCAGCGGCTTCGTCACCGAACGGGACGAAGCGATCTCCGCGCGAAGTCTGCACGAGAAGATCTTTCTGCTCCACGTCCGTCACGGAAAACACGACGTTCTTCTCTTCGAAGACCGGCAAGAAAACCGTACCTGCGTCGAGCACGATGTTGCCGAGCGCCTTCACGACGATGAGGTCGCCGACCTTGATCCCCGACGCGGCGGCGTCGGCGCCCACGGCGTCGACGAGAATGAACTTCGTGACCTTCGACTCGTCGATGCGAATGATCTGCGACTCGGATTTCTTGATGACCATTCGACCGATGGCCATGTCGTGCTTGGGTACGAATTTCACGTGGTGCTCTCCTCTAGTTGTGGCAGCTCTTCCGGACTCACCGGCGGGGGCGTCGGTACGTCCACGCCCATCTTGCGTAGCACTTCGCGGAGCGCGTCGCGCTCGATCTGCGCCACCCCGAGCTCTGCCATCACCTCGCTGAAACGCTCGCGGCTCGGCGCGAAGTAGGGCTCGTTCGGTTTCCGAGCGTCGACGGGCGCGAACGAACGCGCAGCGTTGAGGATGACGAGTGCGCTCATGCGAAGCTCGCGGTCCGGACAGTTCGCCCAACACGGAGCGCTCTCGCTATTCTCGCCGGGACACTTCTCCGCATGCCGGCACCTCGCGATGATCTCGACCGCCTCGCGCGCGGCGATTTCGAACGCAACGAAGCTCCGCCACATCGCGAGCTTCATCGCGGTCCACTCTCGAACCGAAACAGGTACTCGCTGATCCGCGGGCGTCTCGAAGCCCATCAGCTTCTTCGGATCCATCAGACACTATCTCCATCGGGTTCGCGGATGCGCAAGTAACCCTTGTCCGCCTTGCTGGCGGCGGCTTGCAGCAAGATCGACCGCATCCAGATGCTCATTCGTACCCCGCACTGCTCTGCCCGCTGCGCAATCGTCCGGAATTGCTCGGGAGTAAGCCTGATCGTCTTCCCCTTGGTCTTGATTACGACGTGCGCCATTCGTGTTACCAGCGGAGTCTGTTCGGGATACTGCTCTTCCTCAAGTAGACGTGTCAAGGGCGCACACGTAGACTGCAAGGGGATGGCTCAATTCGGCGCCGGTCCCGATCTCGCGGCGCAATGCCCGACCGCTCCGACACCGGACGGCTGGAGAGCGTGGGTCGACGGAGACGGACCTCTCCCTGCCGATCTGACGAAGCGCGCGCAGGCCGTCGTAGACGATCCGTCCGTGCCGCTCGGCGCGACCGAAAGTTACCCGCTCCCCGGCGTCACGGTGCTCATTCGAATCGAACCGCGCCTCTGGAGCCGCGACGCGCAGGGGAACCTCGTGCAAGGATGCTTCAGATCCGCGGGTATTTACTTGCCGAGCGGGACGATGGCGATCACGCCGCCGACGACAACAGACAGCACGAGCAAAGTCGTGGGCTGGCTTACGGCCGCGAGCCTCGTGGTAGGGATCGGCGCGACGATCTTCGGGAGCGGAAAATGATCACACGAAACGGTCACGCGGTCGTCGGCTTCGGAGAGACAGCGACGGCGCCTCCGCGATCTCGGATCGCGCAAACGCTCGCGGACGCTTTCCTCGGCGCAGCAGCAGGCGCGGGGCTCGGCGGTCTCATCGGAGGGAAGACGGGCGCGCTGATCGGCGTCGCGGTAGGGAGCATCGGCGTGGGCGCGGTCACGTACGCGGTGCTCGGAGAGGATGCGGCTCCGGCGGCGCCAAGTCCGATGCCTCCGAACGACGGACCACCCGCGCTGCCCGCTGCGACGTGGTGGTCGCCGTGGAAGCGCATTCAAATCAGCGACATCGCCAACCTGAAAGCCGGTCAGCAGCTAGCTACGACTTTCGCGCTTCCAGGTGGTGCCGTCATTCCGCCTGAAGACGTCGCAAATATAACGACGCAATTCACTGCGCTGACAACCGCGCCCGCAAATCTGCCGGTCAAAAACATCGTTCCGTATCCGCCGGGATCTCATCTTCCGCTTGACTGGCCGCCGGACGACGACTTAGGCCCCAACGCCTACCGCGTGATCGAAGA
>Ga0335071_10005270_pt1 | contig 13443 bp, 14 predicted proteins | sample Lox_Sample_15_FD_206724 | JGI IMG/M metagenome (GOLD analysis project Ga0335071, IMG submission 206724) | Soil microbial communities from Loxahatchee National Wildlife Refuge, Florida, United States - Lox_Sample_1.5 | ecosystem: Environmental > Terrestrial > Soil > Wetlands | place: USA... | reverse complement strand
TCGCCGCTGGCGCCGACCGCGCCGGACGCCCCCGTCGCAAGCTGGCGCAACGGCGCGCTCGCGCTCACCTGGACCGGCGTGACGGACGGCCTGCTGCCGGTGGCGAAGTACGAGATCCTGCTGGACGGGAAGGTCGTCGCGACCTCGACGGGGACGTCGATCCGCCTCCGCACCTTCACCCCGGGCAAGCCGAGCAGGTTCACGATCGTCGGCGTCGACCCGCTCGGGCAGGACGGCGCCGTCTCGGCGACGATCGTGGTCGGCTGGAAGGCGCGCCCCGCTTCGGCGCCGCGGATCCTGCCCGGCTGGGCCTGGAAGCTGCTCGCCTGGCAGCAGAAGCCGAAGGCGAGCCGCGGCGCCCGGCCGAAGGCTGCGCCCGCCAAGCTGCCCGCGTGGTGGTGGGCCTGGCGTGCCTGGCGCCTCGACCCGCACACGATCCAGGCCGGCTGACTCCCGACACAGACGCGCCGGCTCGGTAGCGTTCGCCGCCGATGCTGACCGTGCACCACATCAATGCGTTCCTCGTGATCGGCGTTTGCGTCGCCGCATCCGCGGCCGCGTTCTGGGCGCGGCGGACGCGGCCGGGCGCCGTCGTCACGCAGCTGCTCGCGCTCGCACAGACGCTCATCGTGGCGCAGGTCGGGCTCGGGCTGCTGCTCCTCTCGCGCCACTACCGCGCGAAGGACCACCTGCACTACGCGTACGGGACGTTCGCGCTGCTCGCGGTGCTCTCGCCGTGGCTCTACGCGCCGAGCGATCCCAAGGCCCGGCTACTCTGGTTCGGCGTCGCGACGCTGCTCGCAGCCGCGCTGGGCGTCCGCGCGTGGATGACCGCGTGATGAACCCGTTCCTGCGCAACCTCGCGATCCTCGCCGTCGTGGCGGTCTTGATCGTCGTCCTGAACCAGGAGACGGCGCTCGCCACCGCCGGGGAGCTCGTCAAGGTGGCGTTCTTCATCGTGCTGGGCGTCGTCGCGTACTTCTTCTGGCGCGACTTTGCACGCCGCGAGATCGAGACGTGGCCTTCCCGGCCGACGCGCGTCTTCTATGTCGCCTGCGGCCTGCTCGTGCTCGACATCGGCTGGTACATGATCGACGGGGTCACCGGCCGCGATGCGCTCGCGTTCTTCGTCGTCGCCGCGATCTGCGTCTACGTCGGGATCAGGACGTGGCGCGAGCAGAAGTCGGTTCTGTAGCGGCGACGCTGACGCCGTCCAGGCGGTCGAGCGCCTCGCGGAGCGGCAGGTGCTGGCCGACGAAGATCGGGACGTCGCGCTCGGTGTAGGACGACGCCTCCGTGTCGCGCAGCCGCAGCATCAGATGCATGAAGTCGGCGGGCTCGTCGCACTCGAACGCGGTCATGAACTCCTGGTCGTCGATCCCGAACGAGTACGTCGTGTGGTTCCGGATCCCCGGGAACTCGTCGCGGCCGATCCGGATGTGCTCGTCCATCGCGACCTGGCGCTGCTCCTCGGTGAGCGCATACCACGGGCGCACCTTCACGAACGGATAGACGACGAGGTAGGGGAGGCCGTGCGGCGTGATCTTCCGCGCCTTGCGCGCCTGCGTGTACTGCGAGGCGCGCGTCGTTGCGAGGTAGGAGTACGGCGTCTCCAGCCAGCCCGCCAGCGGCGTCCCGTTCAGGGCCGCGCCGAGCTCGCCGAGGTCCTCGTAGCGCTCGGTGATCTTCCAGAGGAAGAAGTCCGTCTCGGGGCGGACGCCCGTCGTCGAGTAGGCGCGCAGATGGTCGAAGCGCGGCGCGAAGTCGTCCACGACCTCGGCGAACGCCTCCTTCGCCGCCGTTCGCTCCTCGACCGGCAGGCGGCGCCACGCCGGGTCGAGCCGGAAGAACGTGTACGCGACGTACTGGCCGTCCACGACCCGAACGTTACCCTGGCCGCATGGCGTCCGAGCGCATCGAGGAGCAGCTGAAGCGGGTTCCTGCGAAGCCCGGCGTCTACCTCTTCCGGGACGACCGCAGCGACGTCCTCTACGTCGGCAAGGCGAAGTCGCTGCGGCCGCGCGTCCGCTCGTACTTCCAGGCCGGCTCGAGCGACACGCGCGCCGGCATCCGCACGATGGCGAGCCGCGTCGAGACGATCGAGACGATCGTCACCACGAGCGAGGTCGAGGCGCTCCACCTCGAGCAGAACCTCGTCAAGCGCCACCGGCCGCCGTTCAACGTGCGGCTGCGCGACGACAAGTCGTTCCCCTATATCGCCGTCACCGTCGAGGACGAGTACCCGCGCGTGATGTTCACGCGTGAGCGGCACCGGCGCGGCGTCCAGTACTTCGGCCCGTACGCGAACGCGAAGAAGGTGCGCGAGACGCTCGACGTCCTGAACCGCGTCTTCCGCTACCGGCCGTGCGAGGGGCCGCAGCCCGGGCGGCACAGCGGCATCCCGTGCCTCGACTTCCACATCGAGCGCTGCTTCGCGCCCTGCGTCGGCTACATCTCGAAGGAGGACTACCGGACGCTGATCGACCAGGTGATCGAGTTCCTGGCCGGCGACGACAAGCCGATCCGGCGGAAGCTCGAGGACGAGATGCGGCAGGCGGCCGCCGAGGAGCGGTTCGAGGACGCCGCGCGCTACCGCAACCGGCTGCGTGCGATCGAGCGCCTCTCCGAGCGGCAGGCGGTCGAGCGGCCGTCGACGGGCTCGGTCGACGTGATCGGGATCGCCGTCTCACCCGAGCGCGCAGCCGTGCAGCTCTTCCCGCTGCGCGAGGGCCGGATGGTCGACCGCTACTCCTTCCACCTCGAGAACGCGGCCGGCGAGGAGCTCTCGGAGGTGCTCGAGCAGTTCTGCCTCGAGTACTACGGGTCGGCGCCGTCGATCCCGCCGCAGATCCTCGTGCCGCGCGGCTCCGGCGACACGGCGGCGCTGGAGGAGTTCTTGAGCTCGGCGCGCGGCGCGCACGTCGAGGTGCGCGCGCCGGAGCGCGGCGAGAAGCGCCGGCTGCAGGAGCTCGCCCAGCAGAACGCCGAGCTGGCGCTCGAGTCGGAGTCGTTCGTCGCCGAGACGAAGCGCGCCCGCCGGCTCGAGTCGCTCGAGGAGCTGCGGGAGACGCTGAACCTCGAGTCGCTGCCGATCCGGATCGAGTGCTTCGACATCTCGAACATCCAGGGGCAGGAGATCGTCGGCTCGATGGTCGTGTTCGAGGACGCCGTCGCGAAGCGGTCGCACTACCGCAAGTTCACCGTGCGGAGCCTCGACGGCCAGGACGACTTCGGTGCGATGCGGGAGGTGATCACGCGGCGCTTTTCCCGGCTCGGCGCCGACCCCGGGTCGGACGACTGGAACGAGTCGTTCGCCGCGACCCCGAACCTGGTCGTCATCGACGGCGGCAAGGGACAGCTTTCGGCGGCGCTCGCCGCGATGCAGGAGCTCGACCTGCCGCGCGTCGCGGTCATCTCCCTCGCCAAGCGGATCGAGGAGGTCTTCGTCCCGGGGCGGGTCGACCCGATCCTCCTGCCGCGGGAGTCGCCGGCGCTCCAGCTCCTGCAGCGGATCCGCGACGAGGCGCACCGCTTCGCGATCACGTTCCACCGCCAGCGCCGCGACGCCGCCTCGCGCGCCTCGATGTTCGACCAGCTCGACGGGGTCGGCCCGGCGCGGCGCCGCGCGCTGCTCCAGCACTTCGGCTCGGCGGAACGGGTCGTCGAGGCGACCCAGGAGGAGCTCGAGGGCGTCCCGGGCGTCCCTGCTAAGACTGCGCGAAGGATCTACGCCCAGCTGCACCGCACCGGACGCGCCTGACTACGCTGTGCGGCCGTGCGCCGTCTCGTCCCCCTTCTCGTCCTCGCCGTGGTCCTCGCCGGCTGCGGTTCGTCCGGCAAACAGGCCGCGACGAAGACCACGGCCCCGCCGCGCCCTCCGGGCGACGTCCTCTATCAGGGAAGCGCCTGGGCGGTCTCGGTCGCGGGGGGCAAGGCGACCGCGTACCACCTCGTCGGCGGCAGCTGGAAGGCGGATCGCAGCGGCAAAGTGACGATCGACATCCTCGGGCCCAAGCCCGGCTCGAAGCAGCCGGCCAGGCCGCAGGTCGCCGTCGAGGTCACCGGGCCGACCGCGCTCGTCGACACGGCGCTCTGGGTGGACGGGACGGAGGTCCTGACGAAGGGCGGTGGGCTGACACCCGACCGGGGAACGATCTACGGCGCGCCCACCGCGGCCCTGAAGAAGGGCACCCACACGGTCGTCGCCTACGGGCGGACGGCCGGCCACGCGACTGCGGTCGCGTGGACGTTCCACGTGTGAAACGCGTGTGAACCCGGGGCAGGGGGGTTGAAGCCGTCCGCCCCGCAGTGTTGGATTCGCCGTGCAGTCGGCGTAACTGCGTCAATCCCCCACCGCACGCAGACCGCCGACCGACCCGCTGCGGCCCATGCGGCACGGGCTTTCGGGTCACGCGAAGCGGCCGCCGGATTGCGGCAACTCTCCCGGCGGCCGCTTCGTGCGCGCTTCCCTACTCGCCCATGAACGGGTAGCGGTAGTCGCGCGCCGGGATGAACGTCTCCTTGATCGAGCGCGGGCTCACCCAGCGGATCAGGTTCCACATCGAGCCCGCCTTGTCGTTCGTCCCGGACGCGCGCGCGCCGCCGAACGGCTGCTGGCCCACGACCGCGCCGGTCGGCTTGTCGTTGACGTAGAAGTTGCCCGCGGCGTAGCGCAGCTTCGCCTTCGCGTCGTCGATCGCCGCCCGGTCCTCCGAGAACACCGCACCGGTCAGCCCGTACGGCGCCGTGCTGTCGATCAGCCCCAGCGTGTCGTCCCAGCGGCTCTCGTCGTAGACGTAGGCCGTCACGACAGGGCCGAAGAGCTCCTCCTTCATCGTCCGGAACTCCGGGTTGCGCGTCTCGATCACGGTCGGCTCGACGAACCAGCCACGGGATTCGTCGGTGCCGCCGCCGACGATCACGTCGGTGTCGGGATTCGACTGGGCGTCCGCGATCGCCTGCGACTGCGTGCGGAACGACGCCTCGTCGATCACCGCTCCCATGAAATTGCGGAAGTCGGAGACGTCGCCCATCGCGATCGTGCCCACCTGCTCCTGCACGCGCTCGCGAATCGCAGGCCAGAGGTTCGACGGCGCGTAGACGCGCGACGACGCCGAGCATTTCTGGCCCTGGTACTCGAACGACCCGCGGACGATCGCGGTCGCGACGGCATCGGCGTCGGCGGACGGGTGGGCGACGATGAAGTCCTTGCCGCCGGTCTCGCCGACGATGCGCGGGTAGTTGCGGTAGCGCTCCATGTTCGACGCGACCGTGCGCCACATCCCGTTGAACACCGGCGTCGAGCCGGTGAAGTGGATGCCGGCGAGATGCGGGCTCGCGAGCGCCGCGTCGCCGATCGTCGCGCCGGGGCCATAGACGAGGTTGATCACGCCGTCGGGGAGTCCCGCCGCCTGCAGCAAGCGCATCAGGTAGTAGGCCGAGAGCATCGCCGTCCCCGCCGGCTTCCAGACAACCACGTTCCCCATCAGCGCCGCCGACGTCGTCAGGTTCGCGGCGATCGCGGTGAAGTTGAACGGCGAGACGGCGAATACGAAGCCTTCGAGCGGCCGGTACTCGAGCCGGTTCCAGACGCCCGGCGAGGACTGCGGCTGCTCGCTGTAGATCCGCGTCATGAACTCGACGTTGAAGCGGAAGAAGTCGATCGCCTCGCAGGCGGCGTCGATCTCGGCCTGGTGCGCCGTCTTCGACTGGCCGAGCATGGTGGCCGCGTTCAGGGTGTCGCGCCACGGGCCGGAGAGCAGCTCCGCGGCGCGGAGCAGCACGGCGGCGCGCTCCTCCCACGGCCAGCGCGACCAGTCCTCCCATGCGGCGGCGGCCGCGTCGATCGCCTGCTGGACATGCTCGGCGCCGCCCTGGTGGACGTCGGCGAGGACGTGGGCCTTGTCGTGCGGCATGACGGCCGGTTTCAGGTCGCCGGTGGTGACGTCCCTGCCGCCGATCACCATCGGGATCTCGATGCGCTCGCCGCGCATCTGCTCGAGGCGCTGCTGCAGGCGCGCGCGCTCGGGGCTGCCCGGCGCGAAGTCGTGAACGGGCTCGTTGGTCGGAGCCGGGGGGCGGAAGATCGCATGGCTGCTCATGCGCCGTAGATTACGGCGATGGACCCGGCTCACGTGCTCTGGATCGGCGGGCCCCAGGGGAGCGGCAAGTCGTCGATCGCAGGTGCGCTCGCCGAGCGGTTCGGGCTCCAGCTCTACCACGTCGACCATCGCGTCTGGGTGCACGAGCCGCGGATGCCGCCGACGGAGTTCTCGGCGCTCTCGATGGACGAGCGCTGGGTGGAGGCGGAGCCCGAGCGGATGCTCGGCTGGTTCGTCACCACGTCACGGCACCGGTTCCGGCTCGTGCTCGAAGACCTGCGCGCCCTGCCGGACGAGCCCGCCTGCATCGTCGAGGGGCCGCAGCTCTTCCCGACCTCCGTCTCGGCGGTGCTCCGGGAGCCCGACCAGGCGCTCTTCCTGCTCCCGGACCCGGAGGAGATGCGCGAACGCCTCCAGGCGCGCGGGCCGATGAAGGGGACCTCGGACGGCGCCCGCGCTCGACAGAACGCGGTGGCGCGCGACCTGCTGATCGCGCAGACGATCGCGCGCGAGGCACGCGAGCTGCGCCTGCCGACGCTCGCCGTCGACCGGCCCCTCGAAGGGATGGTCGAGGCGGCCGCGGCGAAGCTCGCCCCGGCGGTCGAGCGGCTGCCGCGCGGCGGCGACCTGGCGGCGGCGCGCGCGTTCGAGGCGGAGGCGCGCGCGACCCAGATCCGGCTCTACGAGGAGTGGCTCGCTAGCGGCGAAGCAGGTGGGTCGCGGTGACCACGACCCAGACCATGAAGCCGAGCGACGAGGCGAAGCCTGCGTCGCCGGTGAGCGTCCAGCCTGCCGCGCCCTCGACGAGGCCGACGGCGAGAACGGCGAGCCCGCCAGCCACGCCGGCCTGGCCGAACCACTTCGAGATCTTCCGGGCGCGCAGTGCGGCGAGGGACGAGCCGATGATCACCGCCGCGGCGGCGGCCGAAGCCGGGGCCGCGAACTGGGGGTTGGCGGACAGGACGGCGACCGCCTGCAGGACGATGAACGCGGCTCCGCCCATCGAGACGACGCTCGCGAAGAGCCCGTCGGGGTCGTAGCGCACGACCTTCGCGCGGAGGCTGGCGATGAACCAGAGGTAGGCGAACGCGGCGCCCGTGTAGAGCGCCGAGACGGCGCCGCCGTGCCCGAGCCCGAGCAGCACCGCAGGCAGCGCGAGCGCCACGTATGCGTATCCCAGAGCCGGCAACTGCGCCCGCGTCACGCGGCGAAGCTACAACATCCGAGGATGAGGCCGACGCTCGTTCAGTACGAGGCTCCCGGCTTCGGGGTCGGCGAGATCTGGCTCGACGAGTCCGGACGCGTCTTTCACAGCGAGCTGCCCCGTCCGCGCGGGACGTGTCTGGGCTCTGAGCCGGGACACGTCCTCGGAAGACGGCTCATGGCCTGGTTCGCGGGGGCGGACGACGATCTGCTCGACGTGCCGCTCGTGCTGCCGGACGGGTTCCACGGCGACTGCGCCCGCGCGCTCCGGAGCGTGCCGCGCGGGGAGGTGGTCACCTACGGCGAGCTCGCAGCGCTTGCCGGCCGCCCGAACGCAGCCCGCGCCGCCGGGACGTTCTGCGCCCGCTGCGAGCTCGCCCCGTTCCTGCCCGTGCACCGCGTGGTCAGCGCAGGCGGGATCGGCAGCTGGGGTGCCGACGGGGTCGAGGTCAAGCGGCGGCTGCTCGCGCTCGAGGGGGTGACATACCTGTGACCCTGACCATGAGTACCTATGTGTATGGGTACCTATGACCCTCTCCGAGGATCTCCGCGAGGAGCTCGCCCAGATCGCCCCGGCGCGCCGCTGCTGCCGCCTCGCCGAGCTGTCGGCGCTCTTCCACGCCTCCGGCGCGTGGCACCTCCGTGACGGGCGGATCGCGGTGCACCTCGACCTGGCGAGCTCGGCCGCGGCCCGCCGCGCGTTCGCGCTCCTGCGCAACCTCGGGGTGCGGTCGGAGATCCGCACCTACAAGCGCCGCGCGTTCGACCAGGCGACCCGCTACCAGCTGAACGTCGAGGTCGACGACCGCGCGCTCGACCTGCTCCGCGAGGCCGGGGTGCTGTCCGCGTCGGGCGCGCCGCTCGAGGCGCCGCCGAAGCGCGTCGTCGGCCGCTCCTGCTGCCGCGGCGCCTACCTGCGCGGCGCGCTTCTCGGAGCCGGCTCGCTCTCGGGCCCGCGTAACCCGCACCTCGAGCTGCGGGCCGCGTCGCTCGCGGGCGCCGAGTTCATCGCCGACGTCGCGGCGAAGGACGGCGTGCCGCTGACGGTCGCCGAGCGAAGGTCCCATGCGGTCGCCTACGCGAAGGGCCACGACGCGATCGCGGACGTGCTCGCGCTGGCGGGCGCGGGGGACACGGCGCTCGCGCTGGAGGAGCACGCCGTCCTGGGGGCGATCCGCGCCGACGCCAACCGGCTCGCGAACGCCGACGAGGCGAACCTCGAGCGGACGGCCCGCGCCGCGCACCGCCAGCTCGAGGCGATCCGCCGGCTCGGGCTCGACAGCCTCCCGGCGGAGCTCGCCGAGATCGCCGAGCTCCGATTGCGCCACCCGTCGGCGTCGCTCGCCGAGCTGGCCGCGAAGGCGCGGCCGCCGATCACCAAGTCCGCCGCGCACCGCCGTCTACGAGCAGTAGTGAAACGTCTTGAAACCTAGTGTTGCCTCGCTTGTAACTCCTCTAGCGCGGCACGGGGGGTGCTTTCCATACTCCCGGGGTGGCGGGACCGGGTTCGGCAGGCGGTGGATACAGACCCCATCCGCCGTCGCAGTAGACCCCGGTACACCCGGGGGGAGGGTCGTCCTCGGAGCCTCCCCCCGGCCGCCGACCGGTTGCGGGCCGTGATATACGCTCCGCTTTCATGAGCCAGGCGCGGTTCGACGAGCTCCGGGGACGCCTCGCCGAGATCTCGGATCTCGTGAAGACGGCAGCGCTGCTCTCCTGGGACCAGCACGTGATGATGCCCGTCCGCGGCGCCGCGATCCGCGCCGAGCAGATGGCGACCGTCGGCCGCATCGCGCACCAGAAGTTCACCTCGGCCGAGGTCGGCACGCTGATCGACGGCCTCCGGGACTGGGGCGAGCAGCAGGACTACGACTCCTTCGAGGCGTCCCTGATCCGCGTCGCCGCGCGCGACTGGGAGAAGGCGAGCAAGGTGCCGGCCGACCTGCGCGCCGAGATGACCCGCTCGGCGGCGCTCGCGAACCAGGTCTGGATCGACGCCCGCCGGAACAACGACTTCGCCGGCTTCCTGCCGGCGCTGCGCGCGAACCTCGACCTGCGCAAGCGCTACATCGACTGCTTCGAGGTCGGGGACGAGCCGTACGACATCGTGCTCGACGACTACGAGCGCGACATGAAGACGGCTGAGGTGCGGCGGCTGTTCGACTATCTGAAGGAGCACCAGGCGCCGCTCGTCAAGGCGATGGCCGCCGGTGAGACGGTGCCGGCGAAGACGTTCGACATCGACGCGCAGAAGGTGTTCGAGCTCGAGGTCGTGCGCGACTTCGGCTTCTCCGACGACGCCTGGCGGCTCGACCCGACCGTGCATCCGTTCGCGTCCGGGACCGGCATCTTCGACATCCGGATCACCACCCGGTACTTCGACGACCATCTCGGCGGCCTCTTCGGGACGATGCACGAGTTCGGGCACGGCCTCTACGAGCACCAGGTCGACCAGAGCCTGGAACGGTCGCCGCTCGCGCGCGGCGTGTCGCTCGGCCTGCACGAGTCGCAGAGCCGGATGTGGGAGAACCTCGTCGGCCGCTCGCTGCCGTTCTGGCGGCGCTATTTCCCACGGCTCCAGGAGCTCCAGCCCCAGGCGCTCGAGGGCTACGACGCGGAGCGGTGGTACCGCGAGGTGAACCGGGTCGAGCCGTCGCTGATCCGCGTCGAGGCCGACGAGGCGACGTACAACCTCCACATCATCCTGCGGTTCGAGCTCGAGCAGGCGATGCTCGCCGACGCGTTCCCGCTGGAGCAGCTTCCGGAGGAGTGGAACCGCCGCATGTGGGAGTACCTCGGGATCGAGGTGCCGAGCGACACCGAGGGCGTCCTGCAAGACGTCCACTGGTCGGGCGGCTCGATCGGCTACTTCCCGACCTACGCGCTCGGCAACCTGATCTCGGCCCAGATCTGGGAGAAGGTCACCGCCGACCTGCCTGATCTGGAAGACGGCTTCGAGCAGGGCGCGTTCGCGCCGCTGCGGGACTGGCTGCGCGAGCACCTGCACCGTCACGGGCGCAAATACACGCCTGCGGAGACGCTCGAGCGGGTCGTCGGCACGCGGGAGATCGACCCGGAGCCGTACGTGCGGTACCTCCGCGCGAAGCTCGCGGGGATCTACGGCAGCTCCTCCTAGCCTCGTCGTTAGAGTCCTTCCCATGGCGAAGACACGCGTGGGAATCAACGGATTCGGCCGGATCGGCCGTAACTTCTACCGCGCCGCGCTCGAGCGCGGCGGGGACTTCGAGATCGTGGCGTTCAACGACCTCGGCGACGTCGAGACGATGGCGCACCTGCTCAAGTACGACTCGCTCCTCGGCACGCTCCCCCAGGACGTGGAGGTGGCGGGCGGGTCGCTGAAGGTCGGCGGCAAGGAGCTGACCGGGCTCGCGGAGCGCGACCCGGCGAACATGCCGTGGCGCGACCTCGAGGTCGACGTGGTGATCGAGTCGACCGGCTTCTTCACGAGCCGAGACGGGGCGCAGAAGCACCTCGACGCCGGAGCGAAGAAAGTCGTCATCTCGGCGCCGGCGACCGACCCGGACATCACGCTCGTCCTGGGCGTCAACGACGGCGACTACGACCCGGAGCAGCACTCGATCATCTCCAACGCGTCGTGCACGACGAACTGCGTCGCGCCGATGGCGAAGGTGCTCGACGATGCCTTCGGCATCGAGCGCGGGTTCATGACCACGATCCACGCGTACACCCAGGATCAGAACCTCCAGGACGGCCCGCACAAGGATCCGCGCCGCGCCCGCGCGGCCGCGCTGAATCTCGTCCCGACCTCGACGGGTGCCGCCCGCGCGATCGGGCTCGTGCTGCCGCACCTGAAGGGCAAGGTCGACGGGATGTCGATGCGCGCCCCGGTGCCGACCGGCTCGGTCACCGACCTGGTTGTCGAGCTGCGCGGCGAGGCGACGGTCGACGCGATCAACGCGGCGTTCGCGGCGGCCGCGTCGAGCGGGCCGCTTGCGCCGTACCTCGACTACTCGACCGCGCCGCTCGTCTCGACCGACATCGTCCACTCGCCCGCGTCGTGCACGTTCGACAGCGGGCTGACGATGGCGACGGGAACGTCGGCGAAGGTGTTCGGCTGGTACGACAACGAATGGGGTTACTCGTGCCGGCTGGTCGACCTGGTCGCGAAGCTGGTCTAGCGATGCTCCCGCGCTCCGTCGAGTCGGCCGCCGTCGAGGGCAAGGTCGTCCTCGTCCGGTCGGATCTCAACGTGCCGCTCGACGGCGGCCGCGTGGCTGACGACACCCGCATCACGGCCTCGCTGCCCACGATCGAACTGCTCCTCGCGCGCGGCGCCTCCGAGGTGCGGGTGTGCTCGCACCTCGGACGCCCGAAGACGGAGGAGGACCGCGCGAAGTACTCGATGGAGCCGGTGCGCGCACGCGTCGCCGAGCTCGTCGGCGACCCGCGCGTGACCGTGCTCGAGAACACGCGCTTCAATCCGGGGGAGACGAAGAACGACCCGGAGTTCGCGCGCGAGCTCGCCGCCGGCTGCGATCTGTACGTGAACGACGCCTTCGGCTCGGCGCACCGCGCGCACTCCTCGACGGTGGGCGTCGCCGAGCTGCTCCCGGCCTATGCCGGGCTGCTGCTCCTCGCCGAGCTGCGAAACCTCGGGGCGCTGCTCGGCGAGGTCGAGCGGCCGTTCGTGATCGTCTCCGGCGGGGCTAAGGTCGAGGACAAGATCGCCGTGCTCGAGAACCTGGGCGGCAGAGCCGACGAGGTGCTGATCGGCGGCAAGATGGCCGAGGACATCCGCGAGGCGAACCCGTTCTCGTTCGAGGCGGTGCTCCCGACCGACGTCGTCGCCGCCTCCGCGTTCGAGGCGGACGCGGAGACGCGGGTGACGCCGTTCGACGCGCTGCCCGACGGCTGGCTCGGCCTCGACATCGGGCCCGAGACCCGCGCCGACTTCGCGCGCCGGCTCGCCGCGGCGAAGACGGTGTTCTGGAACGGGCCGATGGGCGTCTTCGAATGGCCGGCGTTCGCGGAGGGCACCTTCGCCGTCGCGCGCGCGCTCGCCGACTGCGACGGCTTCACGGTCGTCGGCGGGGGAGACTCCGTGCGCGCCGTGCACGAGGCGGGTGTCGCCGACCGCATCTCGTGGATCTCGACCGGCGGCGGAGCCTCGCTCGAGCTGCTCGAGGGCAAGGAGCTTCCCGGCGTGGCGGCGATCCCGGAGGCGTAAGCGATGCTGATCGCCGGCAACTGGAAGATGTTCAAAGGCCCGGCGGAGGCAGGGGAGTTCTGCCGCGCGCTCCGCGACGTCGACCTGCCGTCGGTGGTCGACGTCGTCGTGTGCCCGCCGTACGTCTCGCTTGCGGCGTCCGTGCAGGCGCTCGCGGGGACCGAGATCGGGGTCTTCGCGCAGAACTGCCACTGGGAGGACCAGGGCGCCTTCACGGGTGAAGTGTCCGCGCCCATGCTGCAGGAGCTCGGCGTCTACGGGACGCTGATCGGCCACTCCGAGCGGCGACAGCTCTTCGGCGAGACCGACGCGACGGTCGCGCGCCGCGTGCACGCCTGCCTGGAGGCCGGGCTGCACGTGATCGCGTGCGTCGGCGAGACCGACGAGGAGCGCGACAAGGGCGCGACGCACGCGGTGCTGCGCCGCCAGGTGGCGGCGTTCGAGCCGGACGAGAACCTCGTGATCGCGTACGAGCCCGTGTGGGCGATCGGCACGGGAAAGACCGCAACACCGCAGATGGCGCAGGAGGCGCACGAGACGATCAAGGAGCTGATCGACGTCCCGATGCTGTACGGCGGCTCGGTCAAGCCGGACAACGCAGCCGAGCTGATGGCGCAGCCCGCGATCGACGGCGCGCTCGTCGGCGGTGCCTCCCTCGAGATCGACTCGTTCGCAGCGATATGCCGGGCAGCTATCCCCTCGTAACCCTCATCATCCTCGACGGCTTCGGCTGCGCGCCGCCCGGGCCGGGCAATGCCGTCGACCTGGCCGAGACCCCGGTGTTCGACCGGCTGTGGCGCGACTTCCCGCACACGACGATCGAGGCGTCGGGCGAGGCGGCCGGACTGCCTCCGGGTCAGATGGGAAACAGCGAGGTCGGCCACCTGACCATCGGGTCCGGGCGGCGGCTCTATCAGGACCTGATGCGCG
>Ga0335071_10005268_pt1 | contig 13445 bp, 12 predicted proteins | sample Lox_Sample_15_FD_206724 | JGI IMG/M metagenome (GOLD analysis project Ga0335071, IMG submission 206724) | Soil microbial communities from Loxahatchee National Wildlife Refuge, Florida, United States - Lox_Sample_1.5 | ecosystem: Environmental > Terrestrial > Soil > Wetlands | place: USA... | reverse complement strand
GAAGGTGGTCGGCATCGTCAGTTTGGGCAGATCGTCGACGAATGTCGCCTTCGAGATGCAGTTCGAGAGGTTCTTCGACATGATCTCCCAGCGGGTGGGGAGATCGCCATCCGTTCGCATGAGCTGCTGCGTGACGTTCCTCAACCGCCCACTGGCGACCTGGTAGAAGGCAGTGGAATCGCGCTTCCCTCGTGCCAGGAACGCCCAGGCCCAGCGCATCAGCGTCGCCTGGATGACCTGAGCCGCGTACCCCCCGGCCGTGTACCTCTCCGGCGGCAGGTAGAATGGCGTGGACAGCAGGAACAGTCGCCGGACCCGATGCGGACACATCGAGGCGTAGCGCACGGCGATGTCGCCGCCCATGGAGTACCCCACAAGAACGAACGGCTCCTCGAGCCCGAGGTCATGCAATGTATTCTCGAGGACGATCGCGTGCTCGTCGGCCGAGTAGTCGATGTCAAGGGGCTGAGGCGACTCACCGAAGCCGAGCAGATCGAAGGCGAGGCAATGGTACGCCGGCCCGATGGTGTCGATGACGGGACGCCACTCTCTTGCGTCAGCGTTGAGGCCATGGAGCAACACGATGAGCGGGCCGTCCCCCTCGTCGTAGCGCTTGTGGAGTCGCAGCGACTGGATGTCGGTGCCGGCATTCACCCCATCGTTCACGCCCTCTCCAGTTGGGTCGTCGTGCGGACTTCGCGGGTACGCACACGTCGGCGACTCCAGAACACGCTCGTGCCGGAGTCCGCGAGGACCAGTGCTGCCATGACCTTCGGCAGATCCCGCTCTCCCGGATAGACCAGGTAGCGTGGAGACCACTCCGGACCGAACTTCGACTTGAACGAGTGCAGGCCGCGAAAGGAATAGAAGCGCTGGACGTGCTCGAACACGAAGTGCATGGCCCTCTCGGCTGGCGGGTCCTCGTGATGTTCTCCCACTCCCGCGAGCGCGCACAGGCCGAGACTGAAGCTGTCGTACCCGTGGTCGCGCGCCCAGAGGATGAGTTGGGTGAACAGGAATTCCATCCCGCCGCGTGCCATCTCCGCCCGGTGCCGCATGAGATCGATGGTCAGCTCGTTGCGACGATACTCGGGCACGAGGTTCGCGAACGCGAGGATGCGCTCCCCAGGACCGCATACCACCATCACGGGAGCGTTGCGGATGTACGCGTCGTCGAACCAGCCCAGCGAGAATCGCTTCTCCTGGCCCCGCTTGAGGGTGAGCCACTCGTCGCTGATGGATCTCAGCTCCCTCATCGTCCCGTCCGCAAGCGGAGGCTCGAGCACCTCGGCCCGGTAGCCGAGGCGCTCGATACGGTGGATCGCGCTCCGCAGGGCCCGGGGCACGTTGCCCGCCACGGCAAACGTCGCAGTGCGCACGATGCCCTCCTCGCCGATGCAGAGCGTCTTGAACCCGGCGACCCGATACGCGTCGAGAGCGTCCGGAAGGACCTGGTAGAACGCGGTGGCCCAGCCCTCGCTCTCGCAGAAGCGGGCGAACGCGGCAATCGTAGAACGCGCGTCCGCCTCGGGTCCGATGGGGTCCCCGAGCGAGACCGCCACGCCGGCCTTGACCACGTAGGGCACCACCGACCCGCCTGGCGAGAAGAAGTACGACTTGTCCTCCAGCAGCGTACAGCGGGCGAGCGAGGATCGTCCGAACGCCTCGACGATCGTCCGAGCCCGTTCTCGTTCCTCCTTCGTCGCGGGGGCCCGCAGCAGCACGGGGCGCAGCATCAGGCTCAGGGCCCAGGCACCGGTCGCAATGCCGACCGCGAAGACGGAGGTCACGAACCAGCGCCCGAACCGAGTGGCCCCAGGAAACTCCGGACTTCGGAACTGAGCGAGCATCATGAGGGTCTGCTTCGCGGCCATCCTGACGTCGAAGTGGGCGTGGAGCTGGCGGTCCAGCAGGTAGAATCCGAGGGAGCCGTAGAGCAAAGTGAAGACAGCCGCCGCGAGGAGCACCCGCCCCGCGCGCCGCACGGACGGGGGATCGGACCGTGCGTGGAAATGAGCGCCGAATGCGAGCAAGTAGGCGGCGAGCCCCCCTGTGATCACCACCTCCTCGAAATCGAGGCCCTTCACCATGTGGCTGATCGCCGACACGGTCAGAACCACAAGCGTCAGCGCCCACGCGGCGCGCTTGCGACGCGAGAGGCCGAGCGCCAGTTGCAGGAGCGCAAACCCGCTGACCGCGGCCGCGAGCCTGCCTCCCTCGCGCACCGCGAGCGGCAACCACGGCGACAGCCACTTCAGCCTCGACGCGAGGGGCGGCGTGAGTGCGGACAGGACGTTCACGACGCCCATCAGGGCGGTGAGGACGGCCGCGAGGCGGACCCGCAGATCAGACATGCGGCGCATGGCGGTCCCCCGCGTTCCTTTGGCAAGCGAGCACGCACCCAACGAGGGTCCACTGCGCGAGCCCGCCGTGTCGTTGTGACGGCGCGATTGTGCGCCTTCGAGTGAGGATCATGGCCTCAAACCGCCTCCAGCGCCTCCGTCACGGCATCCCCACCCACGGTCTCCTTCTTCAGCAGTTCCTGGGCCAGTGTCTTGAGGGCGGGGCGGTGCTCCTTCAGAAGTGCCTGCGCGCGCTCGTATTGTTCGGTCACGAGACGCTTGACTTCCGCGTCGATCACCTGGCGCGTCTCTGGACTGTTCTGGCCACCGTCCTCGACCGAGCCCCCGAGGTACTGCAGCTGCTGGCCCGCGTAGCGCACCGATCCGAGCTTCTCGCTCATGCCGAACTCCGTGACCATGCGGCGGGCCAGCTCGGTCGCTCGCATGATGTCGTCACTGGCTCCCGTGCTGATCGTCCCGACCTCCACTTTCTCGGCGGCGCGCCCGCCCAGCATGACGGCGATCCTGTCCTGCAGCTCGTCGATCGTGAGCAGGTAGCGGTCTTCCGTCGGCATCTGCATCGTGTAGCCGAGGGCTCCCCGGCTGTGGGGAACGATGCTGATCTTGCTGACCGGCTCGCCGTGCGGCACCAGTCCAGCCACCAGCGCGTGGCCGGACTCGTGGTAGGCGACCGTGGTGCGCTCCTGCTCGTTCATCACCCGACTCTTCTTCTCGGAACCTGCGATCACCCGCTCGATGGCGGCCTCGAAGTCGCTCAGCCCGACCGCCGCTGCCTTCTGCCGGGCGGCGAGCAGTGCCGCTTCGTTCATGGCATTCGCCAGATCCGCCCCGCTGAACCCCGCTGTCATCCGGGCGGCTCGCTCGACGTCGAAGTCCGCTGCCAACTTCACGTTCTTGCTGTGAATCCTCAGGATCTGCTCGCGGCCGACGAGATCTGGATTACCGATGGCGATCTGGCGATCGAAGCGGCCTGCGCGCTGAAGCGCCGGGTCGAGCACCTCCGGACGGTTGGTGGCCGCCATGATGATCACCGGGGCGCTGACGTCGCTCTTGAAGCCGTCGATCTCGGCGAGCAACTGGTTGAGGGTCTGCTCACGCTCGTCATTGCCGCCCATGCGCATCACCCCGCCGCGACTCTGACCAATGGAATCGATCTCGTCGATGAAGACGATCGCGGGAGCCGCCTTGCGCGCCTGATCGAAGAGGTCCCGCATGCGCGCCGCGCCGACCCCCACGAACATCTCGACGAATTCGGAGCCACTGGTCTCGAAGAACGCGACCTGGGCCTCACCGGCGGTGGCCTTGGCCAGAAGCGTCTTGCCGGTACCCGGCGGGCCGACCAGCAGGACTCCCTTCGGAATGCGTCCACCGAGTTGCGCGAACTGGCCTGGTTCCTTCAGGAACTGGATGATCTCCTGGAGCTCCGCGATGGCTTCATCCGCTCCACCCACATCCTTGTAGGTGACCGTGACATCCTCGGGCTTGACCTCGACCGCCTTGCTCTTGCCGACCCCGAAGATGCCACCGCCCGCTCCGCCGGCCATCCCGCCGCCTCGCCGGTAGGCCATGTACCAGAGACCCCCGAACAGCACGAGCGGCAGAAGGTACTCGAGCAGGATGCCACCGAGAGGGTTCGGTGGGCGCTTGAAGTCGTAGGTCACGTGTGCAGCCTGTAACTCCTCGATCAGCTTGGGGTCGCCTGCGGGCGAGGAGACGGTGATGAACGGCACGACCGGGGACGCTCTGTCCGGCTTGGGGTTCTTCATCTCACCGACGATGTCCCTGTCACCAAGGGTCGCCCTCTGGATTCGACCTTCAGCCAGTTGCTTCTTGAACTCGCTGTACGGCAGTTCTGCCTTCCGGGCCAGAGGCGCCACGATCATCACCTGGAACAGCCACAGGAAGATCAGGCTCGTGATCAAGTAGCTGAAGCCGAACTGGAGCTGACGCCGATTCTGCTCCTTGCGCTTCTTCTCATCGTGGCGGTCGCGTCTTCTCGGTGACGGTTGTGGCTCGTTCATGGTCCACCCCCTCGGTGCGAAGCTCCTATTCCCACTTCCTTGGTCCCGGTCCATCGCGGCCGGCGCAGACATCACCAGTTGAGCACACACGAATGGAACGCAGTGCCTCACGTTCGCAACCCACGTCCCGGTGGACGCGCGACCTCCTCATCTCCTCTTGCCACTGGCATGCGCCTCGGCGCGAGCTCGCGACGTCGCCCGTGAATGCGGAACTCGTGGCCGCGGCGAGCGGGAGGACGATCAGCGGGTTGCCGAAGCGGGAGAGGAACTGCAGCACCACTCCCCACTCGCGGCGGGGCCGCAGCACGTTCGGGCCGTAGACCGCGCTGCGTCGGGCGGCCTCGGCTACGTCGAGGCCCGTGCCGTCCGTGCGCAGGTCCGTCTCGAGCGATGCGAGCGTGCGCTGCCAGAAGGGCTGCTGGGTTCCGCTTTCCGTCTTCGCCACGCGTCCTCCATCCTACTCGGGCCGCCCGTGGACGACCGGATGGATCCGGATGCCCCGAGCGACCGGAAGCTTAGGGCCGATCGGCGAGCGAGGTCACCACCACGTTCGCATAACGCACCGAGCAGGCACCCTTCCCGCCCGTGTATGCGGCCAGCGCAATCCGCCCATGCCGCGCGCCGGGAAGCTTGTCGTGGCAGCGGAGCATGAGCCGGCCGTCGACAAGGACGGAGTACCGGTTTCCGCGGGCCTCGACTCGCAGGTGGTGCCACTGGCGATCCGGGTTTGGCGCCTGTGCGTGACCGAGCGGCACCTCGCGGCGGTAGACCAGCACGTCCTGGTACTCCCCTCCACGCAGGTCCACGCCGATCCCGACGTCGCCCCGAACGCGAACGGCCAGCCCCTTGTCCGCGCCCCGCGATTGAAGGACGTCGAGGTCCACGGCGTAGTCTCCCCAGTCCACCGAACCCGCGTAGACGAGCGATCGTTCCTGTGGTCTGTCGGGAAGCTGTGCCAGGAGGATCCCCCGCTGCGCCGACCAGACACCCTCGCGATCGGGCTGCCAGGCGTCGAGATTCTGGAACCGCTCGGCCATGACCACGTCGGCCGGTGGGGCTGGACTGGGCGGTGGCGCGAGAGAGTCCAGGTTCGACTGCCCGCGGGCCGGTCCGGCGAGGACCAGCAGCGCGGGCGCGGCCCAGCAGGCGTGACGAATCGTCGTTACGATGTGCACGAAGGGGCACCTCCCTCCCGACGAGCGCCGGCGTCCAGCGTCTCGCCGATACTGGTGCATCTTCCCCGGCTGGAACTCGATCCCGACCCGAGTCATCTTCTCCTCCACTTCCTCCCGTTCGCACCCGGACTGCATCAGGCGGGTCAGGTCCTACCCTCACTGAACCCAGCGAGCCACTCCTCGGCTGCTTCCCTCTGGTAGAACGGCTTCACGGCGCAGACATCATCCAGGAGGGCCTCGAACATCCGGAGCACTCCATAGCCGACCTGGGAATCCACGAGCACTGCGGTCGGGCCCAACAGCGAATCGCTTCCCAGCCGGCGGAGGATGGCCACCACCGAGCGTACGTCCTCGGAGGAAAAGGCGGGAGTGGCACCGCGGCCGTCGATCAACTCACGGTAGGCAAGGGCACCTGCAATGCGCTCTTCCTCCATGTGAGCACTGATGTCGGCGAGGATGATCAGGCCCTGCGCTCTCGCGCTGACGAACCGCCGGGCGTGATCGACAGCAAGTGTGACTCCCACGTGCGCTCCTTTGGCGCATTCAAGGGAATGCGCTGGTCGAGATGTTCAAGCGGCCGGAATACGTCGCTCATGTCAGTGTTCCTTCCCGGACCAGAAGCCGATCGCCGGCCGACTCATCCTCTGGTCGCCCTCCCGCGGTGGCGCGGCGTCCTACCTACCCCCGGCTCCCTCCGGCCGCTCGCCATGGCCCGCCGTGACCCGGCCGGCCACGGCGTGAATCGCCCCGGCGATCGCTGGGCCTATCGCCACGATGCCCCCCAGGATTCCGCGAAGCGATTCGCGCAGCTCCCCCAGGGAGTCCGCCACGCTGCCGGCGACCCCAAGCAGCTTCTGGAGTTCCGTCACGCCACCCTCGATGTGACCGGCAACACGATGGACCCTCGCGGCAGCCTCCGAGGTCTGGTCGAGCGCGTGGTTGAGGTGCGCCCCGGTCGTCTCGAGGAACGCCTCCACGGTTCGAAGCGTGCGCCGGAGCTGAAGGAGCGCGGGAACAGCCGCGCCCACCAGGACAGCTACGAGGACGACTGCCACCACCACCAGGATCTGTTCCATGTCGGGGCTCCTTCTTCGGTGCGTTGCCTGCGAACTGTCGTGGAGGCTTCGGGGTCACCGCACCCGTGAAGCCAAGCCGCCTTCCCCGCGTTCATGCGGTGCCTCTTCCTTCTCCGTGGGATGCCAGTTGCGTCAACAGAGCGAGCTGCCGTTCCTGGGCCTTCATGAGGTCGACCCACTTCTGCTCGCGAAGCTCGTCGAGCTTGGCGTGGAGCCCGACGATCTCCATTTCAGCCTTCGTGTTCACTTCGTAGTCGTGCTGGGCATCCAGTCGATCATGGGCTGCTTGCCGGTTCTGACTCATCATGATGACGGGGGCCTGCAAGGCCGCGAGACACGAGAGCACCAGATTCAGGAGGATGAAGGGGTACGGGTCGAATGCCTTGGTCATGTGCGCATTGATCAACAGCCACGCCGCGATCACGGCCACCGAGACGAAGATGAAGCTCCAGCTACCACCGAACGCAGCGACGCGATCGGCCACGCGATCACCGAAGGACACCTGGCCTTGCGAACTGCCGCGTGACACGCGCTGCCGATGGATGAACTGCTCGATGATCCGTTTCTCGATCGCGTTCAGGCGCTCGATGTCAGCCACCAACGTATGCGTCTCGGGCATCTGAGCCTCCCCTCGAGGTGTCCACCGCCCCTACGTGTTCTGCTGACGGGGGCTGCAGGGCAAGGACCAGCACACCCCCGTCAGCGCGGCACGCAAGACTACGCCTGGCCATGAACAAGACGCTCCACGTGTGTGGCACCCGTGCGGATCTTGCTTGCGATGAGGATCCGGGAGATCCCGCTCATCAGCACCGAGACGCCGACCAGTGTCCCGATCGCCCACACGGAACTGAATGGCCACTGTGCGAGGATCAATGCGCCGAGCAGGAGGTCCCACACCCCGTCGAAGAGGAACCATCCCCAACCCTTCAGCGGCCTCAGTTGGAAGGCGGTGATGGCCTGCAGGACGCTCTGGATCAGGAGCAGCCAGCCCAGGATTCCCGTCAGGGCCGCCACGCCCGCGACGGGAGTCGCCGCCAGCAGGGCGCCGCACCCCACGTAGAGGATGCTCGACAGGACCTTCCAGAAGAACTGACCCGATTTCCGCGAGTGCAGCGCGAAGATGAACTGGGCGACGCCAACGAGGATCAACGTCCATGCGAGCAACACGGTCGTGATCGTCGCCGTGAACATGGGATAGAGCACCAGGAACACTCCGAGGGCGGCCGTCAACGCTCCCATGAGGATGGCCCACGCGGAGCGCGACTTGACTTCACCGACTACGTCGTGAGTTGCCATTGGATTCTCCTCGAGCGTCGGGCAGGCCACCCCGTGGCCGTTCCCGACGCCATTCGTGGCCGGCTCCGAACCGACCAGGACCACTCTTGTCAGGACGCCGCGCCCTTCGCGCCGGCCGCCCTTGCACCCAGAGTCTCCGCCTTCGATTGCTCCTCTCAGGGCGTGAGTGCGGACTTCGTGAGCTCCCACGCCCGCTGGAGCTTGGCCGTGCGCTCCTTGTACTCGGCGCGGACCTTCTCCAGACGCTTCTCCAGCACGTCCTTCCGCTCGTCCCTCGCCGCTGCGATCTGCCGCTGCAGGGACTCCACCTTGGCCTCGCCCTCCCGCTTCACCGACTCGATGCGGGCCTTCAGCTCATCCTGTTTCGCCTGGAGCTTCCGGCGGGTCGCCAGAACACTCGCTTCGAGACGTGCCCTCCGCTCTGCCGAGGCCTTGCTCAACTCGGCCTCGAGCGCATCGAGCTCCGCCTGATACGCGGCGATGTCCTTCTCGAAGAACGCGTCCTCCACCTGGATGCGGTTCCGGCGGAGCACCTGGCCGCCCAGCGCCTCCATGCGGGTGTCGAGAGGGGTCTGCCACTCCTCGTCGATCTCCGCGACGACGGCCGCCTTCCCCGGCACGAGCGACTCCGACACTTCACCGACGAAGTCGTCCCCGACTGCCGCACGGGTCAGATCGAAGGCCGCTCCGATCATCGTTCCCGAGCTTGCCCCGACGGCAAGACCGACGGGCCCACCCAGCAGACCCACGAGGCTGCCGATCAGGAAGCCCGACAGCGCTCCCTCCGGGTCGGGGGCCGGGGCGACACGCGAAGACACCTTGCCGCCCGTGTCCTTTGCGATCACCGCGTCCGCGTACACCGTGATCGTGCCTTCTTGATGGAGATCCCGAAGCGCCCGAGACCCCTGGTATGCCTGCTTCTCGCTGTCGAAGATGACGACCGCTGCCTTGTTCATGTTCTCCTCCGTGTTCGTGTTGTGAGACCGTTGAAATCACTGGTACCGTGGGAACATTTCCCGGCGCTTCGCCCCCGACTCACGCCCAGATGATGTCGCCCGGGCGGATGTGAGACGTCTTCGCCGTCTTGCGGGCCATTTCCTTCAGGCGCGCCCGGACCTCATCGGTGAGCGCTTCAGCGGTCACAGGCGCGGTGCGGAACCGCTCGACTCCAACGAGCCGGCGCTGGGGCACGTCGTCCACGAGGATCTCGCTGTAATACGCCCCCCCCATGAACTGGGTCACGACCATGCTGAACGAGTGCGTCACAGAACCTCCTCGACGATCAGGACCACTCCCTGCTGCATCACCGGAACTGCGCGTTGCGGAGTCACAGCAAGCGCTGTACCATCCGGGTTCCGGTCGTTGCACATGGACTTAGGACGCCATCGGGCATACACGCAGTGACCGGTTCTGGGGACTTCCTCGAAACTGGGAACCCACCGTGAATCCGACCGACGACCCGACGCGTGAGCGGAACTTCCGGCTCCTACTCGAGGTGGCGGAGGCCGCGAACTCCCACCTCGACCTCGATGGCGTGCTCGAGGCGTTGGCCGGCGTGGTGAAGCCCCGGGTGCGGGTGGACGCGATCGGCGTCGCGACCCTGTCGGGCGACGACCGAGTCCGTCTTCTCGCCCTGTATTTCGCCCGCATCCGGAAGCCGGGCGAATCCGTAGGCCGTGCGCTGAATCGCCTTCTCGCGCTGTCCCCCGAGAACCTCGAGGACGTTCCGGAGTTTCCTCTGGTGGGCTCCCCGGTCGAGCGCGTGCGCGACACGCGTTCCGCGCTGCTCTGCGCCGATGTCCGGAACGACTATCCCTTTGACGATCCCTATCACCTGGCGGCCAACGGCGTCCGCTCGGTCGTGTTCGTGCCGCTGTTCGCGCGCGGCACGTACCTGGGCGCGGTCGTGTACCAGAGGCTGGACGACCCCCCGTTCGACGGGAACGACCTGCGCCTGCTGGAGGATCTGTCTCAACCCGTCTCCGGCGCGGTGGCCAACGCGCTCGCCGTCCAGGAGATTCTGCGGCTGCGTGGGTTGACGGCGCGCGAGAACACGGCCCTGCGGGAGGAGATCGCGGAGCGTGGCATGTTCGGCGAGATCGTGGGCAGCTCGCCCGGACTCCGTGCCGCGCTGAGCAGGGTCGAAAAGGTCGCTGGGACCGAGACCACCGTCCTGATTGCCGGCGAAACGGGCACCGGAAAGGAGTTGATCGCACGGGCCATCCACCGGCGGTCACCTCGCGCCGGCGGCCCGCTGGTGTGCGTGAACTGCGCGGCCTTGTCGCCCGGGCTGATCGCCTCCGAGCTGTTCGGCCACGAGAAGGGTGCGTTCACAGGTGCCACGCAGCGCCGGATCGGCCGCTTCGAGCTGGCGGCCGGGGGCACGATCTTCCTGGACGAGGTCGGGGACCTGCCGCTGGATCTCCAAGTGTTGCTGCTGAGGGTGCTGCAGGAGCAGCAGTTCGAACGGGTCGGCAGCTCGCGCACGCTGCAGGCAGATGTCCGGGTGATCGCGGCGACCCACCGCGATCTACGCGCATGCGTCGCAAGCGGGACGTTTCGCGAAGATCTCTACTACCGGCTGAGCGTGTTTCCGATCCAACTGCCGCCGCTGCGCGAGCGCCCCGACGACATCCCGGCGCTCGTGGAGCACTTCGCGCGGCGGCTCGCGAAGCAGCGCGGACTTCTCCACGTCGGCATCGACCCGGCCAGTCTCGAGCGTTTGATCGCGTACGACTGGCCTGGCAACGTGCGGGAGCTCGGCAACGTCGTCGAGCGGGCCATGATTCTCTCCACCGGCGGGCCTTTGCAGTTGGACGACCTCGGGCTGGACCTGACGGCCGAACCCAGCACGGAGGGACTGTGGCGCGCCCCGGCGGCGTCCACGCACGGCAGTCTGCGCGAACAGCTGCACGCGCAGGAGAAACGGTTGATCGAGGAGGCGCTCGAAGCCTGCCGCGGTCGGGTGGCCGGGCCCCGTGGCGCAGCGCGCCAATTGGGCATTCCGCGCGCGACCCTCGACAACAAGATCCGGCTCTTCCACATCGACAAGGCGCGCTTCCTCCCGAAGCCGTAGCCGTCGTGTCCTCGCCGCCGCCCGCCGCGCGCGGCAGGCTCGCTCCTCCCCAGAATTGGGCAATTCCCCGCCGCTAAGGACCCTCGTCCGCGAGCAGCGGCGCAACCCGTTCGATTGCAACGCGTGTTCGGTGGCACTCCGCTTGCGTGTGGCCCAGCACGGAGGATCTCACGAACATGTTGCGGATCACCCCGATCTCAGTGTCGCCGCAGCGGACGACGTACGCGCTGGCCGGCGAGATCACGGCAGACCAACTGCCCCGCCTCGGGCGCCTCGTGCGCTCGGCGCACGCAGCCGGCAAGGAGCTGACGTTCGATCTCTCCGGGGTCTGGTTGGTCGAGCGCGGCACGGCGCGGCTGATCGTGCCGCACACCTCGGGGCCCGCCCCGCGGGTCCACCTCGAGGGTGCCCGGGACGGCCTGCTCGATTGGTTGCGCAGCGTATCGAGCGAGGAGGAACGATGAAGGCGCCACACTGGGCCGACTCCGTCAATCGCGCGCGGCTGCGCCTGCTGCAGCAGCCCGCGACCCTGACGGCGGACCAGCTCCTCATCGAGCTGCTCAACGAAGCCGAGATTCTGAGCAACAGCCGCATCTCGTTCCACCACTGTGTCGGACCGGACGAGGACACGCTGCTGGCGCAGGCCTGGTCTCCCCGGACACGAGGGGAGGCCTGCGTCGGCGCGGGTGAGCGCCTTCACCACCAGGTCTCTGATGCCGGCTTCTGGGCCGACTGCATCCGCAAGCGTCGCCCCGTCGTCCACAACGATTGCGCGGCGCTCCCGCACCGGAAGGGCGTGCCTCCCGGCCACCCCGTCTTGAGACGGGTGCTCGCCGTGCCGGTCTTCCGCGGTGGCCGGATCGTCGCGGTGCTCGGAGTGGGCAACAAACCGGAGGACTACACCGATCAGGACACCGAGACCGTGACGCTCCTCGCCGACCTGGCCTGGGAGATCGTCGAGCGCAAACGGGCCGAGGAGACGCTGAAGCGGATGAACGAGCGCTTCGATCTCGCGATCAAGAGCGCTGACCTCGGCGTGTGGGAGTGGGACCTGCGCACCGGCGCGCTGGTCGCGGACCGCCGGGTGATCGAGATGTCCGGCGTGAGCCGGGACGATCTGCCGGGCACGTTCGACGCCTGGCTCGACCGCGTCCACCCGGATGACCGCGGGATCACCCGCGAGGCCGTGCAGCGTCTCCTCCGGGATGAGGATCCCCGCGGTGCCGCGTTCCGGGTCCTATGGCCAGACGGCACGGATCATCACCTCTCCATGCATGGGCTGGTGCAGAGGGATCCGGAGGGTCAGCCCGTCCGCATGGTGGGAGTCGCCTTCGACATCACGGCGCGCGAGGAGGCCGAGGAGGCGGTTCGCAGGAGCGAGGCCCAGCTCTCGAACGCGCTGAGGATGGCCCGGGCCGGCCACTGGGAGTACGACGTCGCCAGCGACACGTTCACGTTCAACGACAACTTCTACCGGATCTTCCGGACCACTGCCGAAGAGGTGGGGGGATACCGGATGTCGTCGGCCGAGTACGCTCGCAGGTTCTGTCATCCCGACGACGCGCACATGGTGGGCGCGCGAAGCGCTGCCATCGAGGTCACGGATCCCAACCGTGGCCGCGAGCTGGAGCACCGGATTCTCTTCACCGACGGCACGGTGGGGCACATCGTCGTGCGCTTCTCCTTGGTCAGGGACTCCGCGGGGCGCGTGATCAGGACGTACGGGGTGAATCAGGACATCACCGAGCGGAAGCGGGCGGAGGAAGATCGCGTACGGCTGGTGACCGCCATCGAGCAGGCCGCCGAATCGATCATGATCACAGACACCGCGGGGACGATTCTGTACGTCAACCCGGCGTTCGAGCGCATCTCGGGGTACAGCCGGCAGGAGGCGTTGGGAACGAACCCGCGCATTCTCAAGAGCGGCGAGCACGATGCTGCCTTCTACCGGCACCTCTGGGAGACGCTCGCTCGTGGCGACGACTGGCATGGCCGCTTCAGGAACCGACGCAAGGACGGCAGGCTGTACGACGAGGACGCCACCATCTCGCCGGTGCGCGACTCGGCCGGGACGATCGTCAGCTACATCGCCCTGAAGCTCGATGTGACGCACGAAACAGAGCTCGAGGCACAGCTGCGCCAGGCACAGAAGATGGAGGCCTTCGGCCAGCTCGCGAGTGGCGTTGCCCACGACTTCAACAACATCCTCACCGTCATTCGGGGCAATGCCACTCTGATGCAGCGGGCCCCGGAGGCCGCGACGCGGCAGGACGGGCCGCTCGACCAGGTGTTGTCTGCCGTCGATCGCGCCGCCCGGTTGACGCAGCAGTTGCTCCTCTTCAGCCGACGGCAGGTCGCGCAGAAGAAGGCTCTCGATCTCAACGCACTGATCGTCGAGATGGGCAAGATGCTGCATCGTCTGATTGGCGAGCACATCA
>Ga0335071_10005267_pt1 | contig 13445 bp, 12 predicted proteins | sample Lox_Sample_15_FD_206724 | JGI IMG/M metagenome (GOLD analysis project Ga0335071, IMG submission 206724) | Soil microbial communities from Loxahatchee National Wildlife Refuge, Florida, United States - Lox_Sample_1.5 | ecosystem: Environmental > Terrestrial > Soil > Wetlands | place: USA... | reverse complement strand
CACGTGGGACAGACGGAGCACGCCATCTACGGCTCGACCAAGGGCGCCATCATCGCCTTTACCCGAGCGGTGGCCTGGGAGCTGGCCAAGTACAACATCCGGGTGAACTCGGTCAGCCCCGGCTCGGTGGATACGCCCATGCTTCGCAGCGACATTCGGCTCGAGTCCACCAGGACCGGCATGCCCTTCGACGAGGTGAAGAGGCTGCGCGAGCATGAACAGGCCTTCGATCGCTGGGCTGAACCGGAAGAGATCGCGGAAGCCATCTACTTCCTCGCCAGCGACGCCGCGTCCTTCATCACCGGCACGGATCTGCTGGTCGACTGCGGATGGGTTTCAAAATGACGACTCTCTCCGTCAATACGCTCATCCACGTGAAGCGGCCAGGGCGGGAGCACGCATCCAGGTGGAAGGGGCGGGCCACGATGCGGTGGAGCGGTGCAAGAGGGTAGACGAACATGACCGACAGGGCGGCCATCGTGACCGGCGCGGGGAAAGGAATCGGCGAAGCTCTGGCCTTGAAACTCGGCACCATGGGCATCGCGGTGTGCTGTAATTCGCTGACCGACTCGGGGGCGAAGACCGCCAAGAGAATCCGAGCGGCCGGAGGCAAGGCCATCTTCGTAGCCGGCGACGCGGCAGTGGAAGAAACCGCCTCGCGCGTGGTCGCGGAGACCGCGGCCGCCTATGGCGGGATCGACATTCTGGTCAACAACGCGGGCATCGTGCTGCCGGGAACGGCGGAAACCACCAGCATCGACGACTGGGACAGGACCATGGCGGTGAACGTGCGGAGCGTCTTCTTGCTCTCCGCTTCGGCGCTCCCTCACCTCATCGGCCGCAAGGGCGTCATCGTGAACACATCCTCGTCGGTCGCTTTGAAGGGCGTGAAGGATCGCCTCGCTTACACCGCGTCCAAGGGGGCGGTCCTGTCCATGACCCGTGCCATGGCGGCGGATCTCATCGGCACCGGGGTGCGGGTAAACTGCGTTTGTCCGGGGACCACCTGGACGCCGTCGCTCAATGACCGGCTCGCGAAGTTTCCCGATCCGGAAGCGAAGCGGATCGAGTTCGTCGCACGCCAGCCCATGGGACGCTTCGGGACTCCGGAAGAAATCGCCGACGGGATCATCTACCTAATAAACGCCACGTTCTGCACCGGCGCCGTCCTTTCGATAGACGGGGGAATGACCATGGCCTGATCGGGAAGCCTCGCCCGTTCGGCGGCGGAATCCCGCGGGTGGCATGGGAGGTACCCGGTGGAGGCGCCAAGGTCAAGGAGCAGCCGATCGGACCCACCGAGTTCGCCCGTGTACCGCAAGCGACTCCGGAACGGGGTCCACGTGATCTCCAGGTCCCCGGCCACCCGAAGATGAGCTTTGGCTTTGGTGCCCGAGGGGCTGCGGCCAGCACTGGAAGCCTCCAGGGCCTCCCCAGTCCGGCCGGTAGATCCAGAGCTGCTGCAACAGCACCGCCGACAGTCGAGGTGTTCGCGTCCATTCTCGGGCCGGCATGACCAGGGAGATCGGTGAAGGGCTGGCCGTGCGGCGCGGCGATGCAGCGCTCGCCTGCCGCGGCGGATCCCAGGCGGGGCCTTTCTGTAATCACCGGCCCTTGGCGGGGTCTCTTGTGGTTGGCCCCCCGCGGTGGCAGCCCCTTCGCGAGCCGCCAGGCCGCCGGGTGCTAGGATATGGATCCAGGGGGTGAGCCGTATGAGAACCCTTGCCGCAACGGCACTGCTTAGCCTGATTTTTCCGCTTTCTCCCGTCGTCGCCCGCGCCCAAGACGAAGCAGCCGAGGTCACGACACCGCCGAGCGCCGCTCCAGCCGAGACGCCGCCTCCTCCGACCGCCCAGCCACCCCCCCCTCCGGCGCAGCGCCCAGCGCAGCCCGCCCAGCCCGGGGGGCAGTGGGTCTACACCGATCAGTACGGCTGGATCTGGATGCCGTACGGCGACACCTATTCGTGGGTCCCGCCTGACGGGTACGGCGAGCCCTATGCGTACGTCTACTACCCGGACTACGGATGGACCTGGGTGGTCGCGCCCTGGGTCTGGGGCATCGGCCCCTGGCCGTTCTTTGGCGTGCTCGGCCCGGTGCGGTTCGGCTGGTATGTCCATGGCTGGTGGCACACCCCATGGCGCTGGCACTACCGGCCGTACTGGGGCGTCGGCGGGTACGGGGGTCGCGGGTACTGGCGCGGCGGCAGCCGCCCCATCGCTCCCGCCCCCAACCGCCCCGTGCCCGGGTTCGGCCGGGGCAGCGTCCACAGCTTCGGGGCCCGCTCGGTCCCGCGTCTGGAGATCGGCCACGGCACGGCGCGCGCGCCGATGCACTTCGGCCGCTAAAAAAGCCCGCGGGGCTCGCCCTCATCGCCGCTCGGCCGACCCGGCGCGCGCCTCGAACGCCTCCACGTCCTCATAGTACGCTTGGGCCAGGGCCTTGTGGGCGGGGCTCGTGTAGACCTCGGCGACCGGCCTCTCGATGAGCGTGGCGATGCACTCGGCAACCTCCTCGGCTGTCTGCGCCCTTGTCCCGGGCGGGACGACCGAGGGGGTAGCCGCGCCCATGGCGTTCCGGGAGAAGTCGGTCCTCACCACGCCGGGCATGACCAGCGAGACGTGGATGCCGGGGTGCGTCCTCCGCAGGTCGACCCGCAGGTTGGCGGTGAGCGCATTCAGGGCAGCCTTGGCCGCGTTGTAGGCGGAGCGAAAGGTGACGAGGGGGACCCGGCCCAAGAACGAGGAGACGTTCACGATGTGTCCGCGCCCGCGCTCTGCAAAGTGCGGGAAGACGGCCTGGATGCCGTAGAGCGCGGATTTGAGGTTCACGGCCATCATCCCGTCGACATCCTCGTCGGTGAGCTCGAGGACGGGCTTGCTGATGCCCTGGCCGGCGTTGTTCACCCAGACGTCGATGGCCCCGAACCGCTGCAACGCCGCTTCACAGAGGGCCCGCACCTCCTCGCGCCGGGTGACGTCAGCCACCACTGGCAGGCCCCTCGTGCCACAGTCCTTCGCCACCGCCTCGAGCTCGGCCCTGCGTCGAGCCGCAAGCACCACCGTATCGCCGTCTCGCGCCAGCCGCCGAGCGAGGGCCGCCCCGATCCCGCTGCTTGCACCCGTGATGACGATGACCTTGGACATTCCCCCGATTGTAGCGGGGGTGGCGCCGGCCGGGGGTACCTCGGCCAGAAGAGGCTCGGCGTTGTTCAAGCCGCGGCAGGCAAGGGCGGGGGTGACTAGGGTGTCTCGAGCGGGCGGCGCGGGGCCGGGAAGGGGAGTGGGCGGGCGAGCGTGAGGAGCCGCGGCCCAAAGCGGCTCGGCCCGCCAGGGTTATGCATGGTCCAGCGCTGCGCCTATCCTCTCGTTCTCTTGGCGCTCGCTGCTGCGCGCCCGGCTCGGCCTGCCGAACAGCCACCGCCCCAACCGATCATCGCCTACCTGAACGAGGTGGTCCGCTGGTACCACGAGCAGGGCGCGGTCGAGCTCCTCTCCGGCGACCCAGGCGATGTCGTGTTCGCCGACGGCGTGCGCCGCAACGCACGGCAGGTGCTGCAGCTCGCGTTCGTGTTCGCCCGGGCGGACGCCGTTCTCGAGCCCAGCCCCTCGGCCCCTGCCAACGGCGCTGCCGGTGGCGGCCAGGGGCTCACGGCGATGGCCCGGCGGGTGGACGAAGCCTCGGCAGCCGTGGAGAGGGCCCAGGCCGACGTCGATGCGCTCCAGCGGCAGCTGTCCCAGGCAACGGCGGCGGATCGGCCGCTTCTGGGGGAGCGGCTGGCCGAGGCGCGCGGTGAGCTGCAGCTAGCCACGGTCCGCAAGGACACCCTCGCCGGAATGGCCGAGTTCGCGAGCGAGGCCGGGCTGGGGGGGGGCGGGGGGCTCCTCGGGCAGATCGACGAGCTGCAGCGGGCGGTCCCGGAGAGCACCTCCCAGGGTGCTCCACCGGCCCCGGTTCCCACGCAGCCGACGGCCTCGCGGCCCGCGGAGGGCGGCATCGCCGCCCTGACCGCCCAGGCGGTGGGACTTGGCCAGAAGGTGCGACAGCTCCGCGGGGACGAGGCGCTCACCGCCCGGCTGCGCGAGGACTCACGGAAGCTGACCACGCCTCTCGCCGGTACCCTGCGAGGCACGCTGCAAGCCGCCGACCAGCTCGAGCAGGCTCCGGCCACGGACGACCCGGCCACGCTCAAGGAACGGATCCAGTCGCTCGCCGAGCTCACGAGCCGCTTCAAGGCGGTGTCCTCGGCGCTCGTCCCGCTCGGCAAGGTGAACCTCCTGCTCGACGCTCACCGGGCCAATCTGGCCCAGTGGCGGGCGGCGGTGAACGCGCAGTTCGACTCGGCGCTCTGGACGCTGCTTCTCCACCTCGCCTTCCTGGCCGCAGCCATCGCCGCCATCCTGGTCGCCTCCGGCTTCTGGCGCCGGGCCACCTTCCGCTACGTCCGCGACCCGAGGCGGCGGCAACAGTCCTTGCTGCTGCGGAGGATCGTGGTGACCGCGGCGGTGCTCCTCATGGTGGTGTTCTCGGTGGCCACCGAGCTGGGATCGGTGGCCACCTTCGCCGGCTTCCTCACCGCCGGGATGGCGGTGGCCCTGCAGAACGTGATCCTCTCGGTGGCCGCCTACTTCTTCCTCATCGGCAAGTACGGTATCCGCGTCGGCGACCGGGTGCAGATCACCGGGGTGACCGGCGACGTCATGGACATCGGCCTCGTCCGCCTCCACCTCATGGAGATCGGCCCGGACGCGCTCCCCACCGGCCGGGTGGTGGTGTTCTCGAACGCGGTCCTCTTTCAGCCCACCGCCAACTTCTTCAAGCAGATCCCGGGCTCGGACTTCGCCTGGCACCAGCTCACCCTGACGCTCGCTCCGGACACCGACTACCGCTACGCCGAGGAGCGGCTGATGGAGGCGGTCCGGAAGGTCTTCGGCCGCTACCGCGATCGCATCGCCCGCCAGCACCGGGAGATGACCCAGAACGTGTCGCTGCCCGTGAACCAGCCCGGCCCGCAGAGCCAGATCCGGCTCACGCAGACGGGGCTGGAGATGACCATCCGCTTCCCGGTGCCGCTGGAGGCGATCCCGGCCGCCGACGACGAGGTCACCCGAGCCTTGCTCGACGCCGTCGACCGCGAGCCGCGCCTCAAGCTGGTCGGCTCGGGGACGCCGAACATCCAGTCGACACCGGCACCGGCGGGGGCCTAGGTCCGGCGGCCACCCCCGCGCCCCCGCGGCGATCACCCATTTGCCGGTGGTGCCCTGGTCCCAGAGCCGGTCTCCCGGGAATGCAGTAACTTCCTCCCATGCGCCTGCTCGCAGCCGCCCTCCTCCTCGCCGGCCCGAACCTCTCGGCCCTCGCGGATGCGCCCGTGTCGCTCGTCGTGTGCGCGCCCGGCTACCCGGGCACGACCGAGGAGGCCCAACCCAGCATGGATACGCTGGCGGCACAGCTCGCCAGGTCCGCCGGGCTCCCTCCCGGCGCCGTAGCCGCCGTCTACCTGAACGGTGAAGAGGAGGGGGTGGCCCGGCTCCGCGCCCCGGGCGCGACCGTGGCCATGGTGCCGCTGCCATTCTACGCGAAGTATGCGAAGACACTTGCGCTCCGGCCCAGGCTGACGGTCGTCCGGCAGGGCGCGCAGGGGCCGCTCGAGACCTGGACGCTCGTCGCCAAGAAGGGACGAGTCGGCTCGCCGGCGGCGCTCTCCGGGTTCATCCTGGCCTCGACGGCCGGCTTCTCGCCGGCGTTCGTGCGCGGCGCGCTGGCCGGGTGGGGGCCCTTGCCCCCGGACGTGAAGGTGGTCGCCTCGAATCAGGTCCTCTCCTCCCTGCGCCGGGCGGCGGCGGGCGAGGGCGTAGCCGTGCTGCTCGACCCCGAGCAGGCCGCCGCCCTCCCTGGCCTGCCCTTCGCCTCCGACCTGGAGGTCGTTGCTCGTTCCCCCCCGATGCCCGGGGCGTTCGTGACCACCGTGGGCGCAGGTTTCGCCGAGGCGCGGTGGAAGGTGCTCGAGAAGGGGCTCCTCACCCTGAACTCCGAGCCACAGGGGACGGAGGTGCTCGGGGCGGTGCGGCTAGAGTCGTTCGCACCGCTCTCGCCCGAGGCGCTCTCCCTCGCCAACCACCTGGTGACGCCGTGAGGGCGGGGCCGGCCGCGCTCCTCGCCGCGGCGGCACTGTCTTGTGCCCCTGCCCTTCAGAAGCGCACACCCGGCGAGCCGCCCCGGGCTGCACCCGCGGTCGGCGGAACCGCGGACGCCGCTGCCCTGGTGGCAGAGGGGCGCGAGCACTTTTCTCACCGGGCCGAGCCGGGCGAGGCCCAAGAGGCTGAGCGACTCTTCCTCGCCGCCGCGGAACGAGACGGTGGTGAGGTGGATGGGCTCTACGGTGCCATCCAGGCCCGCATCTGGCGCATCGACCACGAAGCGGGAGTGGACCGCCCGGCGCTCTCGGCCGCCGCGGTCGACGCCGGACAGGCCTGCCTCGAGCGAGTGCCGGAGAGCGCGCTGTGCCATTACGGGCTGGCGCTGGCCCTCGGGATCCAGGCCCGCGAGCGGCGCGCCACCGCCACCGATGGCCTGCGCAAGATGGTCGAGAACCTCCGCACGGCCGCCCGGCGCGATCCAGGGCTGGACCAAGCGGGGCCGGACCGGGTGCTGGCGCTCGTCCTGGTCCGCGCCCCGGGCTGGCCGGTGGGCCCCGGGGACGTCGATGCCTCGGTCGAGGCCGCGCGCCGAGCGGTCGAGCTCGCGCCCGGGTACCCGCCCAACCGGCTGGCGTTGGCAGAGACGCTCATCGCCGCCGGCCGCGGCGATGAGGGCAAGGCCGAGGCCAAGCAGGCACTCTCACTCGCCCGCGGGTATGAGGGCGACCCGGACCAGGAGGCCTGGCTGAAGCAGGGCAAGTCGCTCCTCGCCCGGGCCGAGCGGGCCAGCTAGTAGGAAGTCAGTTGCAGGTCGGCGTCCCGCCGCAGGTTCCGGCGCCGGCTGCCAATTGGCACAGGTCGAAGGAAACGTCCTCACTGCAGAGGATGGCGTCGAAAGTGCCTTTGAAGGTTCCCTGACCTGCCGTGAAGTTCCCACCACTAAAGGTACCCAAGGTCAGGTCGAGGCTACCGGTCACGTGCCCACCGGCAGTCGTGTCCATCGAGTCGATGGTCAGTGAGCCCTGTGCCGCCGCCGTCTTCAGGTCCGGGAGGCATTGCGCACCCGCGCCGGTCACGGTCGATATGGCGAAGGCTACTGTCGCTGTCCCGGCGAGCGGGCCGGACAAGTGCACCTCGACGTTGCTGGGGTTACTCGGATCGGGGGTCACCTGGAACGTTCCCGGTGCCAGGGTCGGGCCAGCAGTGCCCTCGATATCGGCCATGGCCACGGTGACCGTGGTCTCGCTTGCCGTGAACTTGCACAGCGGGTCGGAGGTCAAATCGGTGCACATATCGACGTTGGCGAAGCGGAGGGCTACCGCCTTGGGCGTGAAGGTCGTCGGCTCTGTGCAGGGGGACAAGGGGGGGCCGACGATCACCGCAGAGACGTTCGTAGGCGTAAACGCCTCGCCGGAGATGGTGCCGGTGGCTGGCCCACTCGGGCCCGAACCCCCTCCGCCTCCGCCACACCCGGCGCCGACCGCCAGCAGCACCCCGATGAGCAGCTTTCGCATGTGTGTTCCTCCCGATGAGCGTGACAGTCTAGTAAAGACCCCACCGAGGCGCGCCGCCTACGGTGGGGCCAGCCCGAGACAGTCCATGACCGTGGGTGACGGCGCCGCTACCGGGCTCTCCGTGGTGGTGGCGCCGCCGGCCAACGTGATCACGTAGTTGCCGCCACTCGCAGAGCCGCTGGAGATTTGGACGGCATCCCCATCCGAGCCGTAGTCGACGCTGCCTTGGATCTCGGGCGCCGGGGCGGCGGGTGAGAGGGTGAGCGTGACGATCCCGGACATGTGCCCGTTGCCGCCGGCGTTGACGCGGGTGGTCTGCGTGCCGTCGATGACCACGCCGCCGAAGTCGGAGAACTGGTGGTAGCTGACGTCGGTCGTCACCGTGGTACCGCCACCGACCGAGACTCCGACCTGGCCCTGGACCGTGCCCCGGAAGGTCGCGGGCCTTCGGTACTGGGTCATGGCGGCGCTGCCGAAGCCGATGATCCGCACCTGTGAGCTGAGCACGGCCAGGTTGGCGATGTTGAAGGCACAGGCGGCGTCGGAAGGCGAGGCGCTCCCGAGGTGCCCCAGGGCGGCGCTGAGGGGGACGTAGGTCCCGGCGATGGACGCGTCGCCGGAGAGGACGAGCTGCCCCTCGGGTCCAGTCTGGCGGTCGAAGGCGAGGTTGGCGCTGACGTCGCTTCGGGTGGCGCCGTAACGCTCGAGTAGCGGCCTCCCGCGCTCGTCGGGCATCTGGTAGAGGTACCGCTCGTGGAGGGTGAGGGTGGGGTCGGCTGGCCCGCCCGTGAATGTCCCCTGTGTCGCCCAGACGGCCGTCCCGGCGGCGATGGGCAACTCCATCGAGGTGAAGGCGAACTGGGCGGTGTCGGGCGGTCCGAGGAGGAGGATCCGCGCCTCGGATGGCGAGGCGGAGATCCAGGCCTCTCCGCCGGCGATGGTGAAGCCCACGTCGAGCTTCTGGCCGAGCTCGGCATAGGTGCCGCACCCCGCCGAGAGCAGGGCGAGGAGGAGGGGGGGGCCCGCCCTCATGAGGTCCCCCGGGAGGCGATCCCCACTGATACTCCCAGGCGGAAGGTGAAGCCGCGCTTCAGGTCCTTGCCGTGGAAGGGGTCCCAGAAGTCCCAGGCCGCGCTCCCCAGGAGCCCCAGGTCGAGCGGCCGGCGGAAGAGCGAGCCTCCCGTGCGCCAGCGGGCCACCGCGTCGAGCCCCAGCCCCATGGGCGAGGCATTGAAGTCGCGGTACCCGGAGATCCCCTTCATCACCACGAAGGCGACGTGGGGCCCACCTCCCACCTCCAGCTCGGCACGCCGGCCCAAGCCGAAGCGGGCCTCATACCCGGTGAGCACGTCGCCGCCCCAGCGCTGCGCATAGTAGGCGCCCAGGTTCACCACCCGGTCGTCCTCGCGCCCCTGGAGCGGGAGGAGCGCCGTGGCGTGCAGGAAGTACCCCCGCCGCCCCCAGGAGCCCTGGTATCCGAGGGACAGAGAGTGAATGGCGTAGTGGTGATGGCTCTTGCTCCAGAAGGTCGTGGTGTGCAGCCCGGTCCCTAGCTCCTGCCGATAGCCGCGCAGCGCGGCGCGGTCCGGATGGGAGGCGGGGACCGGACTGGGGGGCTCGGCGCGTTCCGGCGCCTCCGGCTGGCTCTCCTCTACTCCCGCTTCCGCCTGCGGCGCCTGTTCGGGCGCGGACGGAGCCGCGACCTCGCCGGCGGCGGCCAGCGCCAAGGTGAGGAGGACCACCGGAGCCATCATTGGACTGTACGTCATCGGGGCGCGGGCCGCCACGAGCTTTCGGTACCGTCAGGAGAGTGCCATCTGGGCCGGGTCCGGAGTATGAGATCCCGCCATGCGGCTTGCCATCCCGCTATCGCGCCGGCCGCTGGACGCGGCGCTCGTCGCCTTCTTCGGGGTGAACCTCCTGTTCACCACCTACGTGGTGAGCCTCGAGCAGGTGGTCATCGCCGATCCCTTCCATTTCACGCCTCCGGTCTGGCCGCCCGGGCCGCTCCTCGCCCTGGTCCACTGGTGGGAGAGGAGCTTCGATCCGCTGCTCCTCGCCCGACCAGCCTGGTACCGGGGCACCATCTGGCTGGATCTCCTCGCCTTCGGCCCGTTCTACGCCTTTGCCGTCTACGCCTTCGTCCGGGGCCGCGACTGGATCCGTACCCCGGCACTGCTCTGGTCGGCCTCGCTCTTCACCAACGTGGTGGTCATCCTCTTCGACGAGCTGAAGGGCATCCACGCCACCCCCCACCCGGTGACGGTGGTCGCGGCCAATGCCGCCTGGCTCCTCGTCCCGGTGCTGGTGGTTTGGCGGCTTGGCTTCCGCGAGCACCCCTTCACCATCGAGGCCCCGGAGGCGGCCGGATCGGGTGGGGGGGCGGCGTGAACGCGTTCCGCGATCGCTACGGACCTTGGGCCCTGTTGGCCGGTGCCTCGGCCGGGCTGGGCGCGGCCTTCGCCCGGCAGCTGGCCGCGCGTGGGCTCTCGCTCGTGCTTCTGGCGCGCCGGCGCGAGGCCCTGGACCAGCTGGCGCTCGAGTTGCGGGCCGCCCACGGCGTCGAGGCGCGGCCGGTCGTCGCCGACCTGGGTGCCGCCGGGCTCTCCGAGATCGTCTCCCGGGCCACCGATGGGCTGGAGGTGGGGTTACTCGTCTACAACGCTGCCCACTCGGTCATCGGCCCGTTCCTGGAACGGCCGCTCGCGGAGCAGCTCAGGGTCGTGGACGTCAACTGCCGCGGCCCGCTGCTTCTCGCCCACCTCTTGGGCACGCCCATGGCCCGGCGCGGGCGGGGGGGAATCGTGCTCATGGCCTCGCTCTCCGGCTCGCAGGGCAACCCCTGGCTGGCCTCCTACGCGGCCTCGAAGGCATTCAACCTGGTGCTGGCCGAGGGGCTCTGGGCCGAGCTGCGCGCCCGGGGCGTGGACGTGGTTGCCTGCCGGGCCGGGGCCACCCGGACCCCCGGCTTCGCCGCCTCGCGCCCGAAGCGGAGCGTGCCGCTCCAGTCGGCCGAGGCGGTCGCGGCCGCGGCCCTGGCCGCGCTGGGCCGCGGGCCCTCGGTGGTCACCGGAGCGCTGAACCGGGTGGCGTCCTTCGTCTTCGGCCGGCTTCTTCCGAGGCGCGCCTCGATCCGCATCATGGAGCGGGCCACCCGGAGGCTCTACGAGTGAGGCCCACCCCGGCCATTCCCGCTGAGACCGCCCTGGCCCGGCACCGGGGCCGCGTCGCCCTGGCCCTGGCGTACGGCTTCGCCCTCGCGGCCGCACTGGGAGTGGGAAGGGGCCTCCACGGCCGGGAGCCGCTCTGGGTGGCCGCCTTTGCGGACGTGATCGCCACCGGGGCCGTCTTCTTGGTGAGCATGGCGACCAACAACTCCAGCATCTACGATCCGTACTGGAGCGTCGCGCCCATTCCCGTCGTCCTCTACTGGGCGTCGGTGGGCGGATTCCGCCTCCGTGCGGTCCTGGTGGTCGTGCTGGTGTGCGCCTGGGGCGTGCGGCTCACCGCCAACCAGCTTCTCCGCTGGCGCGGCCTCCTCGAGGAGGACTTCCGCTACCGCGAGCTGCGGCGGCGGACCGGCCGCGCCTACTGGGCGGCGAGCCTCGTCGGCATCCACCTTCTCCCCACCGCCTGGGTTTTTCTCGGGCTGGTCCCGCTCTACCCGGCCCTGGCCCTCCCCTCCCGCCCCCTCGGTCCTCTCGATGGGCTGGCGGTGGCGCTGGCCAGCTTCGCCATCGCCCTCGAGGCCGCTGCCGACCTGCAGCTCCGCCGGTTCCTCGCCCGGCGGAATGACCGGTCCGAGATCCTGTCCCGAGGCCTCTGGGCGCTGTGCCGCCACCCCAACTACCTGGGCGAGATCCTCTTCTGGTGGGGCCTCTTCCTCTTCGGGCTCTCGGCGGCCCCGCACTGGGCCTGGGCCGCGATCGGCCCAGCCGCCATCACCCTGCTCTTCCTGCTCGTGAGCGTGCCCTGGATGGACCGGCGGATGCGGGAGGGGCATGCCGCCTACGAGGAGCGGCTGCGGAGCACTCCGTCCCTCTTGCCCTGGCCCCGGCGCCGTCCCTCATGACCACCCGACTCCAGGCTCTCTTCGCTCGGGTGGTGGCCCTGCGCTTCCCCATCCTGGCCGTCTATGCGGTGGCGGCCGGGGTGGCCGGCTGGCTGGCCACGGGGATCCCTTCCGACTCCGGCATCGACCGGCTACTGGTCGCCTCCGACCCGGACACCATCGCGACCCGCTCCTTCGAGCGCATCTTTCCCGAGCAGCCGCTGGTCCTCCTGCTCGTCGAGGCAAGGGACCCCTGGGCGCCGGAGGTCTTGTCCCGCACGGCCGCGCTGGAGTCGAGCCTGCGCGCCATCCCCGGGGTGACGCCTTACTCGGCGCTGGACGTGTACCGCCGCGCTCACCCTGGCTTCCGCCCCGATGCCTCCGGGGCTGCCGAGTACCGGACCTTCGCCACCGGCACCGACTTCTTCCGCCGGCAGGGGCTCGTCGGCGATCGCTTCCAGGGACTGGCCGTCTCGCTCGCGACGAGGACCGCCGCCGACCGGGACCGTCTCCTCTCCGCGGTGGACCAGGCCGCGATGAAGGTGCCGGGAGGCCCGGTGGAACGGGTGCGCCGGGTGGGCGCGCCCTACCTGGAGTCCTGGATCGAGCGCCAGTCGGGCCGGGCCACCGTCCGCTACTTTCCGCTCTTCGCGCTGTTCGTCGTGGGCATCGCCCTCTACCTCTACCGCTCGATCCGCTCGCTGCTCGCCATCGTCCTCGCCCTGGGCACGGCGGTGACCCTGGGTGTCGGCGTGGCCCGGCCGCTCGGCTTCTCCTTCTCGGTGGTGGCGGCCCTCGTGCCGCTCACCATCCTCGTCACCTGCCTGGCCTCCCTCATCTACGTCCACTCCCGGCTGGTGGACCAGCCGGAGGGGGTCGACTGGGAGGAGCACCAGCTGTTCGCCCTGGCCAACAAGTTCCTGCCGGTCACCGCCTCGACGGTGGCCGCGGTGCTCGGGTTCGGGGCCCTGGCCGTCTCGCCCATCCGCCCCATCCGGGAGATGGGCGTCTGGACGGCCGTGGGGCTGGCCCTCTCCTGGCTGGTGGTGTTCACCCTTTTCCCGGCGCTGCAGCGAACGCTGCGCACCCCCACCATCCGCACCGTTCCCATCCGAACCCGGCTTTACGACCGTGTGGCGGCCGCCATCCCCCGGTTCAGCTGGCGCTGGCGCTGGCCGCTGGTGACGGGCTCGCTGCTCCTCGCCGCCGCGGGGCTTCTCGCCTTGACCGGGATCCGCGGCCGGCTCTCGCCCATGAAGGTCGGCGTCGACGCGCTCGACTACGTCGACCCCGGCGAGGACATCGCCCGGGACCTCCGCTTCTACCGCGAAGAGGTGGGCGGGCTGAACGTGGCCCGGGTCTGGATTCGCACCCCGCCCGGCCTCATCACCGACCCCAGGGTGCTGGCGGCGCTCGATCGCTTCACCCGCGCGGTCGAGCGGGAGCCGGATGTGAGCTCGGCGGTGGGCCCCACCACGTTCTTGCGCATGCGCAGCTATCTGGCCGGGAGGGGCGATCAGCTCCCGGGCGATCCGGCCGCCTTGGCCCGCCTGACCGGCGACCTCGAGCAGCTCCTCCTCACCGAACCGGAGTTGCGCGCCTTCATCGACGTGGGCTCGCTCGCCGATGCCCAGCTCACCGTGGTCTTCCGGAGCACCGACGAGGCCGGCTACCGAGCCCTGGCCCGGGCCATCGAGGCGGACTGGGAGGCGTCGGTGGCCCACGCCGGGCTGGGCGACC
>Ga0335071_10005265_pt1 | contig 13449 bp, 9 predicted proteins | sample Lox_Sample_15_FD_206724 | JGI IMG/M metagenome (GOLD analysis project Ga0335071, IMG submission 206724) | Soil microbial communities from Loxahatchee National Wildlife Refuge, Florida, United States - Lox_Sample_1.5 | ecosystem: Environmental > Terrestrial > Soil > Wetlands | place: USA: Florida... | reverse complement strand
ATCCGCGCCGCCGGCAAGGCCCGGTCCATCGGGGTCTCCAACTACACCCCCCGTCACCTCGAGGAGCTCCTCGGGCACGCCCGCGTGCCCCCGTCGGTGGACCAGGTGGAGCTGCACCCCTTCCTCCGACAGGACGCGCTCGAGGCGTTCGCGCGCCTGCACCGCGTGCAGGTCGAGGCCTACGCCCCGCTCGCCAAGGCGCTCCGGATGGACCACCCGACCCTGCGCGCGGTCGCGGCGCGCCACGGCAAGACCCCGGCCCAGGTCCTCGTCCGCTGGGGGATCCAGCGCGACCTCGTCGTCATCCCGAAGTCGGTCCGCCCCGAGCGCATCCGGGAGAACGCCCAGGTGTTCGACTTCGCGCTCGACGACGCCGACTTGAAGGCCCTCCGGGGCCTCGACGAAGGGCTGCGCACGAGCTGGGACCCGACCGGCGCCCCGTGATGGACCCCTGCCCCGCCCCGGAACGCTCGACCCGCCGCGCGGGGCGCCTCCCGCGCGCCGGCTGGGCCGTCGCCGCCCTCGCGCTCCCGTCGGCCGCCTCCGCCATGGGCACGGACCCGGTCACGCCCGTGGCGCTCGCGCTCGCGGTCGTCCTGGCTGCGGCCTGGCTCGGCGGTGAGGCCGCCGTGCGCCTGGGACAGCCGGCCGTCCTCGGAGAGCTGCTGGCGGGCATCGCGCTCGGGAACCTCGGGCTGCTTGGCGTCCACGGGCTCGCCTTCGTCCATGCGGACCCGTCGGTCGAGATGCTCTCCCGTCTCGGGGCGCTCGTCCTCCTCTTCGAGGTGGGGCTCGGGTCGACCGTGGGCGAGATGGCCCGCGTCGGCCTCTCCTCGCTCCTCGTCGCGGTCATGGGCGTCGCCGCCCCGTTCGCCCTCGGGTGGGCGGTGAGCGCGTGGCTCCTTCCCGAGAGCGGCCCCTACGTCCACGCGTTCCTCGGGGCGACGCTGTGCGCCACCAGCGTGGGGATCACCGCGCGCGTCCTCAAGGACCTCGGCTGGTCGCAGAGCCCGGAGGCACGGATCGTCCTCGGCGCCGCGGTGATCGACGACGTGCTCGGGCTCGTCCTCCTGGCGGTCGTGGCGGGGGTGGTCGGCGCCGCCGACGAGGGTGCCGGGATCTCCTGGGCCGCCATCGGCGCGGTGGTGGGAAAGGCGGGAGGCTTCCTCGTCGGCGCGCTCCTCCTGGGCCGGTTCGCCGTGCCGCGGCTGTTCGCCACCGGGGCGCGGTTCCGCGGGACCGGGACCCTGCTCTCGCTCGGGCTCGTCCTCGCCTTCGCCTTCTCGTGGCTCGCCGGCCTGATGGGGCTCGCCCCCATCGTCGGCGCCTTCGCGGCGGGCCTGGTCCTCGAGCCGCGCCACTTCGAGCCCTACCTCGCCAGGGGCGGCCGCGGCCTGGACGACCTCCTCCACCCCATCTCCGCCTTCCTGGTGCCGGTGTTCTTCGTCGTCATGGGCGCGAGCACCGACCTGGCGAGCCTCGGGAGAGGGGGCGTCCTCGGCCTCGCCGCCGCGCTCACCGTGGCCGGGATCGTCGGGAAGCTCGCGGCCGGGCTGGGCGTCGCCCAGCGCGGCGTCGACCGCCTCAGCGTGGGCATCGGGATGGTTCCCCGCGGCGAGGTGGGCCTGATCTTCGCCGGGGTGGGCCTCGCGCTCCGGTTGCGGGGCCGGCCCCTGCTCGACGCCGGCGCCTACTCGGCCGTGGTGGTCCTGGTGGTCGCGACCACGCTCGTCACCCCACCCGCCCTGCGCTTCAGCCTGTCCCGACGGCGCGCCGGGGTGGTGGCCGCGGAGCAAGACGGGCCCGCCCGTCGAGGGTAGCGCCCGGGCTACGGGGTCTCCATCCCCTCGACGACCACCGGGTCGCTCTGCTCAGCGAGCCGCTTCTCGGTGAGGTCGATCATGTGGCCGGACCGGCGCGCCTTGGTCTCGAGGTAGAAGCGGTTGAACTCGTTCGGCGGGATCACGTGGGGGATCCGGCCGGCGACCACCACCCCGTGCTGGGTGAGCTGGCGGATCTTGTCGGGGTTGTTGGTGATGAGCCGGACCGAGCGGATTCCCAGGGTCTTCAGCATGTGGGCGGCGACGGCGTAGTCGCGCTCGTCGTCCCGGAAGCCGAGCGCCCGGTTGGCCTCCACGGTGTCGAGGCCCTGCTCCTGGAGGGCGTAGGCGCGGATCTTGTTGAGCAGGCCGATCCCGCGCCCTTCCTGACGCAGGTAGAGCAGCACGCCGCGGGGCCCGCGGGCGATGGTCCGCAGGGCCTCGGTGAGCTGGTCGCGGCAGTCGCAGCGCAGGGACCCCATCACGTCGCCCGTCAGGCACTCGGAGTGGAGCCGGACCGGCACGTCCTCCTCACCCACCACGGCCCCGTGCACCATGGCGACGTGCTCCTTCGAGTCGCGGTTGTTCCAGAACCCCACCAGCCGGAACGCGCCGAACCGCGTGGGGAGGTCCGCCACGGCCACCGCCCGGACGCACACCTGGGACGATCCGTATCCCTCGCACTCGTGATCCCGGTCCCGGGCCACGAGCTCGTCAAGGGCGTCTCCGTCCTGTCTCATGCACCCTCCTCGGCGAGGATCCGCCCCGCCAGCGCCCTACCGGATAGCCACGCTGCCTCGACGCCGCCACCGGGAGCGAACCGATCCCCGCACAGGCCGAGGCGCCCGCCGCCGGGCAGCCGGACGAGCAGCGGGCTCGCCATCTCCCCGGACCGGTCCGTGCGGGCGAAGCGCCACCGGTGGGGGTGGCGGTGGAGCGGAGCCGCCGCCCAGGCTCCGAGCAGCCGCGCCGCCTCGGCGAGGAGGAGGTCGGGCCACTCCGGCCGGTCGGCGTGCGCGCGCGACCAGCGCGGGTGCGCCTGGAACACCATGGCCAGGAAGCGGGGGGCCCGCCTCTTCGTCGAGTCGTGCGAGGCGAGCTGCAGCACCGTCGACTCCGACGGGTAGCAGACCTGCCAGCGGGGCCCGTCCGCCGAGGACGGGTAGAGTGCCGCGAGCGAGAGCGACGGCTCGCTCGCCGCCATGCCGAGAAGCGCCCGGGCGGTGGCCACCGGCGAAGGCGCGGCGGGAGCGGAGGCGAGCAGCCGCCCCGACTGCTCCGGGGCGAGCGCCAGCACGAGCGTCTCCGCCTCGATCGCCTCCCCTCCCTCGAGGACCGCGCGGGGGAGCCTGTCCGAGAGCTCGAGCCGCTCCACCCGAGCGCCCAGGCGCACTCCGATCCCCCGGGCGAGCCAGCGCGGGAACGCGTTCACCCCCTCGACGTAGGCGCGCCGCCCCTCCCCGGGCCGGAACGCCTCCGGCTGGCAGGGACGCCCCGTCCCGTGGACCTCCTGCGGCCAGCCCGGAAGCGGCGTGGCCGGCACCGACTCCAGGGCCGCGAGGAAGTCCGGGTCCCTCCCGTGGAGGAAGGCGACCCCCAGGTCCACTGGCTGCCCCTCGACGCGGCGCGTGGCGCACCGTCCGCCGACGCCGCGGGCCCGGTCGATGACCGAGACGCTGGCCCCCGCCGCGGAGAGCGCACGCGCGCAGGCGAGCCCGGCGACGCCCGCGCCCACCACCAGGACCGATTCGCCGAGCGGCATGGCGGGAATCTAACGCGCGTCGAGGCGGACGGTGCGGGTGAAGAGGGTCACGTCTCCGTCCTGGGCGGTCACCGCTGCCGGCGGCCGCGACGCCGCGACCCGGGCGCCCTCCGGGGGCAGCCCCGCCGACTGGTCCGCCACCTGCACGTCGACCGGCCCAGGCGAGGCGAGCACCATCTCCACCCGCGTGCCCTCCCTCTGCAGCGCCAGGTGCCGGTACACAGACCAGGTACCGAACCACCGGGAGGCGCGTCTCTCCACGGGGGGCACCGCCACGCCGTCGAAGGAGAGGGACTCGACCGCAGTTCCCGGGGGCACCGCCAGCTGGCCCACCGGGGCCCCGCGCGGCGACGAGAGCGTGGCGCGAACCCGCAGCCGCTCGCCCCGGCGGGAAACCTCCTCCACCCGGAGCTCCGGAGGCGGGTCCGGAAGCGGGGTCGCCTCGGCCTCGAAGGCCCGGCGCAGCGCCGCCCAGCCGAAGGGGACCCGCGCCTCCGCGGAGAAGCGGGCCGAAGCCCGAACCGGCTCCGGCAGCCGCTCCAGGTCCGAGCTGGCGAGCAGGCGCGCCCTGCCGGAGTCGGCGTCCTGGTGGAAGTAGACCACCAGGTGCTCGGGGCTGTCCGCGTCCGCCGGGGCGAGGAGACTCGCCCATGCGACCGCCGCGGCCGCGAGGAGCCCGGGCGCGGCGAGGGCGAGGAGCCGCGGGCGACGGGCGAGGCCGGCCACCTCGGGTGCGAGCGGCAGCGCGGCGAGGGCGACCGCCGATGCGACCGCCGGTCCCGCGAGGTGGCCCATCGCCGGGTAGAGGAGCCACGCCGGGGAAGAGAGCACGGCCGCCGCCGCGAGCGCCGTGGCGAGGTCCGCCGCCGGGCCGCCGCCCCGGCGCACCGCGCCCGCCAGGCCGGCGGCGCCGGCCACGAGCGCCGGGGCGAGCAAGAGGTACGAGGCACCGGGCAGCATCCCACTGAGTCCGGTGGCGGCCGCGGCGAGGCCGACGGCGACCCCGGACCGGAGGCCTGCCGGCCCCGCCCGCGCCAGCGCGACGCCGGGCACGGCCGCCGCGAGGAGGCCGCAGAGGAGGAAGCTGGCCCCGAGCGGCCCGGGGTCCGCCACCCACGGGCGCCGCAGCGGGTCGAGTCCGGTGGCCCGCCCGGCGATGAACCCCGCGAGCACCGCCACCGCGATCCCGAGCGGCAGCGCGGCCAGCCCCAGCGCCGCCTGCCCCGGGCGAAGGCCGCGGCGGACGCCGAGGGCGGCGGCTCCGATCGACAGGGCGAGCGCCGCCAGCGCAGCAGGCAGGGCGCACTGCCCGGGAACGCGCAAGAGCGTCCAGCCCATGACGTCGAAGAACACCGGGTCGCTGCCGGCCGGGTGCCCGAGGTCGGAGGCCGCGAGCCCCCGCACGAGCCTCAGGGCGCCCTGGCCCTGGTGCTGGACGCTGCGCGGGTCGAGGTGGGCGAGGTCGTCGCGCGGCGTGTGGTAGCGGGCGGCGCATCCGATGAAGGCCAGGTTCGCGCCCGGCACCCCGGGCTCCCGCAGCGCCGTCAGGTCGGTGTCGTTCGGGAACATCCGGTAGACCGCGGCGAACAGCGAGCTCGCCACGGGCGGGTTCGCGGACGACGCGAGGGCCCCGGCGACGACGCCTCCTGGGCCCGCCGTCTCGAACAGGACGGAGGGGCCGCAGGTGCCGCGCGCCTCGAGGTTCACCACGGCGCCCACCTCGCGCGCGAGCGGGGAGGCGCGGAAGGCCTCGGCGCCGACGAGGCCCGCCTCCTCGCCGTCGTCGAGGAGCAGGACCACGTCCCGTTCCGCCGGCTCGGCGGAGAGAGCGCGCGCGACCTCGAGGGCGATGGCCACGCCCGCGCCGTCGTCCGCGGCTCCCGGCCCGGCCGGCACCGAGTCGTAGTGGGCGGCGAGGAGCACGACGCCCCCGCCGCGGCGCCCCGGGACGCGAGCGACCACGTTCGCCACCGGGGCGCAGAGGCGGTAGCGCCCGCAGGCGAATCGCTCCTGCACCTCGGGCTCGAGCCCGAGTCCGCGGAGCTCCGCGAGGAGCCGCTCGCGCAGGCGGCGGTTCGCCGCCGAGGCCACCGGGTGCGGCTCCCCGCCGCGCTCGCCGAGCAGCCGCCCGAGGCGGCCGAGCGCTCGATCCGCGGAGAAGTCGCCCGGCGGGTCCGAGGCTGGCCGCGGCGCCGGGGGACGAAGGCCGAGCCATCCCGCGACGAGCGCCGCGGCGAGGAGGCACGCCCCGCCCGCGAGCCATCGAGCGCCGCCGTCCGGGGTCGCGCCCGTCACGTCCGGCGGCGCCCCCGGCGGCGGGGCCGTGCCCTCCCCGCTCCGGCCCGCCGCGCGGCGGCGCCCGGGGCGATCGACCGCAGCGCGCGCCGGTAGGCGGCGCGGTCGTTCAGGTTCGCGAGGACCAGGGGATCGTAGGCCTCGACGCGGTCGGCGGCCCCGGCGGCCTCCAGGCGGTGGAGCAGCTCGTCGAGCCGGGCCTTCCGCGGGTAGAGGCGAACGGCCTCCTCGGCAAACTCGCGCGACAGCATCACGGGGTGGCCCCCCCGTCCCCGGTGGGCGGGGATGACGGCGTGCACGCCCCCTTCCAGGAAGCGCTCCGCCAGGGCGGCGACGAGCACCGGGTGCGGCGGGACGGCGTCGACGGGCTGGACCACCACGGCGGGCCACTCCTCGGCGGCGAGGAGGGCCTCGAGCCCGATTTGGAGCGAGGAGAAGGGCGCGGAGAGGCGGGCCCGGTTGCGCACGAAGTTCTCGCGCGCGAGCCCGGACCCCGCGACGACGCGGAGGGCGTCGCGGCCGACGACGATGCGAAGCGGGTCGAGCCCCGCCGACCGCAGGGCGAGCCACTGCGCCGCCACCAGCGGCACATCCGGGAACGGCAGGAGGGCCTTGGGCTCGCCCATTCGTCCCGAGCCGCCGCCCGCCAGGATGAGCGCCGCGATCATCTCTCCTCCCTCCCGCCGCCGGGCCGGGCGCGAACTAGGCCTTCTTCCCCGCCCCCTGCCGTCCGGCCGGCAAGGTTCTCACCCGGACCCCGCTCGCCGCCGCCACCGCGTTCAGGACCGCGGGCGCGACGGGGGGCACCCCGGGCTCGCCGATGCCACCGGGCGGCTCGTCGCTCGGCACCCGGTGGACCTCCACCGCCGGCATCTCGTGGATCCGCAGCGGCTCGTACTCGTCGAAGTTCCGCTGCATGGCCGCCCCGTCGCGGATGGTGATGGCCGCGCGAAGCGCCGGCCCCAGGCCGTAGGCGACGGCGCTCTCCATCTGCGCCTCGATGGTGTTGGGGTTCACGATCCGGCCGCAGTCGACCGCGACGACGACCCGGTGGACCCGGATCTCGCCTCCCTCCACCGAGACCTCGGCCACCTCGGCCACGTAGCTGCCGAAGGAGGCGTGGCAGGCGATGCCCCGGCCGCGCCCCGCCGGGAGCGGTCGGCCCCACCCGGCCCGGGCGGCGGCGAGCTCGAGCGCGCCGCGCAGCCGGGGCGACCCGCCGAGGAGGTCGCGGCGGAAGGCGAACGGGTCCTTGCCGGCTCTGAGCGCCACCTCGTCCAGGAAGCACTCCTCCGCGCAGGCGTTCTGCGACGAGTACACCGATCGCCACCAGCCGATGGTCACCCCCACGGGCGGCGTGAAGGCGTCCACCCGCACGGCCCCGGCGCGGTACGGGAAGCCGACCGCGCCCTCGACCACGTCCGGACGGCCCTGCGCCTTGCCGAAGAGCTGGGCGGCGACGGATGGGGCACGGACCGTGTGGCGCCACGCCGCGAGACCGCCCTGGGCGTCCAGGCCGGCGGCGAGCACGTTGCGGGACACCGGCCGGAAGAAGTCGTGGACCATGTCGTCCTCACGGGTCCAGACGAGCTGCACCGGTGCACCGGCGGCGCGGGCGACGTGGGCCGCCTCGACCGGCACGTCCGACATGGCGCGCCGCCCGAAGCCGCCCCCGAGCAGGGTGGTGTGCACGAGGACTCTCTCGGCGGGCAGGCCGAGCGCCTTCGCCACGTCGTCCTGGGCCCCGGTGGGCGACTGGGTCGGCGACCAGATCTCGGCTCCCCCGGGGCCGACCCGCGCCGTGGTGTTCATCGGCTCCGGGGTGACGTGCGCCAGGAAGGGAAACTCGTAGACGGCCTCCAGCTTGCGTTCCGACGCGGCGAACGCCGCCTCGAAGTCCCCGTCCTGCCGGGCCACCTCCAGCTTCGCCTTGGGGTCGGCGAGGATGGCCGAGATGGCCGCGCTGTCGAGCCCGGCGTTGGAGCCGGGGTCGAAGGTGAGCTTCAGCGCCTCCCGCCCGCGGATGGCGGCCCAGGTGGAGTCGGCGACCACCGCCACGCCGCTCGGGACCTCGAACACCTGGCGCACGCCCGGGACCTTCAGGGCCGCCTCCTCGCGGACCGCCTTCACCCTCCCCCCGCGGACCGGGCAGCGCGCCACGGTGGCGAAGAGCATTCCCGGCAGGCGCACGTCGATGCCGAAGATGGCCCTGCCGTCCACCTTCTCGGGCACGTCGAGGCGCGCCACGGGCTTGCCGAGGATCCGGAAGTCCGCCGGCGGCTTGAGCCTGGGCTCGGCGGGGACCTCGTGCTTCGCCGCCGCCGCAGCGAGCTCCCCGTAGGAGAGGACGCGGCCGCGGGAGTCGACGACGGTGCCGGACGAGGTGGAGCAGGTCTCCGGCGCGACCCCCCAGCGCTGCGCGGCGGCCGCCACGAGCATCTGGCGCGCCGCGGCCCCCGCCTTCTGCAGGGGCTCCCAGGACCGGCGCACGCTGGTGGACCCGCCCGTCGACATGCGCCCGTACTTCGGATTCGCGACCGCCTGGACCACCTTGACCTTCGACCAGTCGGCGTCGAGCTGCTCGGCCACGAGCATCGGCATGGAGGTGAGGACCCCCTGCCCCATCTCCGACCGGGCCACCCAGACCGTCACGGTCCCGGCCTCGTCGATGGAGAGCCACGCGTTGGGGGTGAGGGCGTTCGCGCCCGGGGCGGCCCGGGCGGCCCCGGGCAGGTGCACCCCGAGGGCGAGCGCGGCGGCGGTGCCCCCGGAGATGCGCAGGAAGTCCCTGCGCGACATCCTCACCACCGCGGTCACGGCCGCACCCCCTTCCCCATCGCCTCGGCGGCGCGCCGAACCGCGCTTCGGATCCGGTTGTAGCTCCCGCAGACGCACAGCACGCCGGCGAGCGCGTCGTCGACCTGCTTGTCCGTCGGCAGCGGGGTCCGGGCGAGCAGCGCCGCGGCCGCGAGGATCTGCCCCGACTGGCAGTAGCCGCACTGCGGCACCTCCTCCGCAACCCAGGCCCGCTGCACGGGGTGCCCGGCGTCCGGGGAGAGGCCCTCGATCGTGACGATGCGGTGGCCGACCGCATCCTTCACCGTGACGGCGCAGGAGCGGACGGCGGCGCCGTCGAGGAGAACGGTGCACGCGCCGCACTGGCCGATCCCGCAACCGTACTTGGTCCCGGTCAGCCCCAGCGCGTCGCGCAAGACCCACAACAGGGGCGTGTCCGCCTGTGCGTCGGCGGTTCGGCGGGCTCCGTTCACGTCGAGGCTGAAGACTGGCATGGGCTCGCTCCTCGGGCGACCCATGGTACGCCCCTGCCCCGGGAACGGGCGGGGCGCACAAGGGCGTGCCCGAAAAGGGGGTCCGGGGCTCGCTCCCGGCACGGCGGGCCATGCGGCCCGGAGGCGGGCCCTGGGGTCGCTCCCGCGCAGTTTCGCCTTGTCGCGCGCGGGGCCCCCGGGCGAGACTACGCGTCGCTCGCGGGCAGCCGCCCCGCCTCGACCCCCGGGGGACCTCCATGAAGCATTCGCCATCGATCCCGAAGACCTCGCTCGGAATGCTCGGCGCCGCCCTGGCCGCCGTCTCCGGGGCCATCATCCTGGGGCTCGCCGTCCTCGCCATCGCCGGCTTCGTGGGCAGCCCCTACATCGGGATCTTCGCGTTCCTGGTCCTTCCCGGAGTCTTCGTCCTCGGGCTCCTCCTCATCCCCCTCGGCAGCTGGATGGAGCGCCGCAAGGCGCGCCTCGCGGCCGAGCGCGGCGAGGAGATCCCGCCGCTCCCGGTCGTCGACCTGAACGACCGGACCACCCGCGGGCGGGTCATCATCTTCGCCGTCCTCACCGGCCTGAACGTCCTCATCCTGGCCCTCGCCGGGTACAAGGGCATGCAGGTGATGGACTCGCCCGCCTTCTGCGGGGCCTGCCACAAGGTGATGGACCCCGAGTTCACCGCCTACCAGCGTTCCCCGCACGCGCGCGTCGCCTGCGTCGAGTGCCACATCGGCGAGGGCGCCTCCTGGTTCGTGAAGTCGAAGCTCTCGGGCGCGTGGCAGCTCGTCTCGGTCACCTTCAGCCTCTACCAGCGGCCCATTCCCACTCCCATCCACAACCTGCGGCCGGCCCGCGAGACCTGCGAGCAGTGCCACTGGCCCTCCAAGTTCTCCGGCGACCGGCTCCACGTCTCCACCGTGTACGGCGACGACGAGAAGAACACCGAGAAGAAGACGGTCGTCTTGCTCCACGTGGGAGGGGGCGAGACGGCGGCGGGCCCGGTTCACGGCATCCACGCCCACGTCGCGCCGGGCGTGAAGATCCGCTACCTGGCGGACCCGAGCCGCAAGTCGATCAGCACGGTCGAGCTCACCCTCCCCGACGGGCGCGTCGAGCTCTACCGCACCAAGGACACGCCGCAGGCGCTCCCTCCGGCCGAGACCTGGCGCCAGATGGACTGCATCGACTGCCACAACCGGCCCACCCACCGGTTCCGCATGCCGGCCCCGGAGATCGACCAGGAGATCCTCTCCGGCCACATCTCCTCCGCGCTCCCCTACGTGAAGCGGGAAGGCCTGAAGGCCCTGCAGGCGGAGTACCCGAGCCACGAGGCCGCCCGGCAGGGCATCGAGAAGCAGATCGTCGACTTCTACCGGACCCTCGACCCCGCCGCCTATCCCAAGCGCGAGGCCGACGTGAAGGCGGCCGCGGTGGTGCTCGGCAACCTCTACGCCTGGAACGTCTGGCCCTCCATGCGCATCACCTGGGGCACCTACCCGACCTTCCTCGGGCACGACCAGGCTCCCGGCTGCTTCCGGTGCCACGACGGCGACCACAAGACCGCCGCCGGCAAGGAGATCTCGCAGGACTGCGCGCTGTGCCACAGCCTCCTCGCCGTCGAGGAGGTGAACCCCAAGATCCTGGCCGAGCTGAAGCCCTAAGCAGCCCGGCCGGGCCGTCAGACGACCTTCAGGACCGTCCTCCGCAGGGAGGCGAGCCCGGCCTTGACGTCGCTCCCGAGGTGGATGCGCAGGACCCTGCGCCCGCGCTCGGCGAGCACCTCGAAGTCCCCTCGCGCCTGGGCGCGAGAGAGCACCCCGAAGTCGAAGCGACGGCCGGGGATGGGGACCCTCTCGGCGTCGTCGGCGGTGACCTCGAGGAACACGCCGAAGTTCGGCCCCCCCTTGTGGAGCTGGCCGGTGGAGTGGAGGAAGCGCGGTCCGTAGCCCACGGTGGTGGCCACCCGGGCCGACTGCCGCACCGCCTCCCGGATCTCCTGGAGCACGGCGTCGTTCGAGGGGCTCATCTCCAGGAAGGCGTTGAGCGCCAGGTAGTCCCCTTTGCCGAGGCGGGCCAGGTGGGCGCGCACCCACCCCGCCGGGCTCTGGTCGCGCGCCGACGCCGACAGCGCCTGGGCGTTGCCGGGATCGGCAAAGAGGCGCATGCCGTCTCCCTCGAGCACCGGGACCTCTGGCGGCAGCGCCCCGGACTCCTCGAAGGCGGCGGTGACCCTGCGAGCGGCAACCTTGGCCGTCTCGACGTCGGGCTGGTCGAACGGGTTCACGCCCAGCACCGCCCCGGCGACGGCGGTCGCCACCTCCCAGCGGAAGAACTCCTGGCCGAGGTCGTTGGGGTCGGCGAGCTCGATGCGCACCACCGGGAAGCCCGCCCGCTCGAGCGCGGCGACCGCCTTGTCCTGCTCGGGCGACGCGGCGGAGGCGAGCCTCACGTAGGCGAAGAACCGGTCCTCGCCGTAGGACCGGGGCGTCCCGAGCGCCTCCCCGGCGACCGGGACGAGCCCGAGCCCGTGCTTGCCGAGGGACTCGGCCACGAGCTGCTCGAGCCAGCCTCCGAGCGCGGCGATGGCCGGGGAGCACACCAGGGTGAGCTTGTCTCGCCCTCCGCGGGCCGCGGCCCCGAGCGCCACGCCCAGGACGAGGCCCGGGTTCCCGGAGGCCGGCCGATCGGGAGCGCACGCATCCGCCATGAGCAGTGCCCGGTCGAGCAGCCGGGGCGCGTCCACGCCCATCGACGCGGCCGGGACCATGCCGAAGTGAGACAGGGCGGAGTACCGCCCGCCGATGCTGGGGACGCCGTGGAAGACCTTGCGGAACCCCTCGCGCTGCGCGAGCTTCTCGAGCTCGGTCCCGGGGTCGGTGATGGCGACGAAGCGGCTGCCCGCCCCGGCTCCCATGAGGCTCCTCACCCGGTCGAGGAAGTAGGCGAGGAGCGCGGCGGGCTCGATGGTCGTCCCGGACTTGGACGCCACCAGGAACAGCGTTCGGCGCAGGTCGAGCTGTCGCTCGAGGGAGCGGATCTCCGCCGGGACGGTCGAGTCGAGTACGAGCGCCTGCGGGAAGCCCGGCACCCGGCCGAACGTCCGCGCGAGGACGTCGGGGCACAGGCTCGAGCCGCCCATCCCGAGCACGACGACCGCCCCGAAGCCCGCCAGCCTCACGTCCTCCGCCACCCGCCCGAACTCCTCGCGGCGCGCGCGCTGCTGGTCGATGATGCGGAGCCACCCCACCCACCGGTCCTCGTCGCGGCCCGTCCAGAGCGTGGCGTCGCCCTTCCACAGCCGCGCGACCTTGCCGCCGGCGGCCCACTCGTCGACCGTCCCCCTCACCTCCGAGGCCAGCCCGGGCGGCAGGCTGAGCACCTGCGAGCCGACCGCGGGGCCGGCGGCCCGTGCCCTCGGCGGCGGGGCGTCGGCGCGCGCCCGCGCCGCAACGGCCTTGCGAGCCGGCGCCCGCTCGGCCGCCGGGGAGGCGCGCTTGGCAGGCCGCGCCGACGGCGACCTCTTCGGGCCGTGCCGGGCCTTCGGGGCCGTCTTCGCCCGTGGACGGCGGGCCTTGGCGACCGGCTTCGCCCTGCGGTCCTTGGTCGCCCGCCGCGCCGACTTCCCCGACTTGCCCTGCTTGGCCATCTGGCCTTCTCCCTTCCCGACCTGCCCTGGGCTCGCGTGCCGCCGCCTGCGAGGCGAGGGTCCCTCGGTCCGCCACCGCTCCCGGCGTGCACCCTGTAGACGCTCTCCGTACCCGAAGGCCGCTCCGCAAGCCAGCCTCCGTCCGAGACAACCGCGCCGGCGCCGCCGGAGGCTTCGCCGCCGGCCGCTCCGATCCCGTCTCGGACCCGTACGGGTACCGGGGACGGATTCGAGCCGTGCAGAATGCGGGAGGTCGGGCCCGCGCGCAAGGGCCGGGCGCGACTGCCGGCGAACCCCCGCAGGGGCGAACATGGACCGACGGCCAGCAGGGCCCCGGCCGCCGCCGGGCACCCGGCACGGCGGCCGCGGCTGCCGCGAGCGGGCGCGGGCCGACCGACGGCCATGAAGCGCTGGAAGGCCGCCCTCCCCCGGTGTCCGCGGCTCGGGTCGAACTCGCGGACCGGAGCGCCCCCCGGTCCGGGAGAAGCGGCCCAAGGCACGTTCCACCCGGCGCCGCAGCGAAGCAGGGCCCGCGGGCGAGGGGTCGTCGCCTCGACCGCGCGTCCGCCGCGTGGAAAGCCGGCCAGGCGTCCGACGCCCTCGGGTGCGACGTCCGCGACCTCGTCGCCGAGGGGGTGCTCCCCCCGC
>Ga0335071_10005264_pt1 | contig 13449 bp, 9 predicted proteins | sample Lox_Sample_15_FD_206724 | JGI IMG/M metagenome (GOLD analysis project Ga0335071, IMG submission 206724) | Soil microbial communities from Loxahatchee National Wildlife Refuge, Florida, United States - Lox_Sample_1.5 | ecosystem: Environmental > Terrestrial > Soil > Wetlands | place: USA: Florida... | reverse complement strand
ACACTGGTCCGCTGAGATCTTCTATTGGCTGACGTCGATCCACCCGTCGCTGCGAAGTGGTGCGGCAGCCACCGAGTTAGAGAACCTGGATTACCCGGGGAAAGGCCAAGACACGCCTGGCCTCTCCATCAGCTTCCCGGTTTCCAGGACGACAATGCTGAACTTATCGGGATTCGTGGCAAAAGGATCCTCTGACACTACGGCTTCACAAGCCGTTGCCCTATTTGGAACCAACTACAGTGCGGGCGACTATCTGACATCCACCTATCACATTGACAACTTCAAGTTGTCCCTCCAGGACTTGTTCTTCCCGTTCCCGCGCAAAGAAGATCAAAGATGGCGCGTGAAGACGCTCTGGGAGCTGCAATACGACAACATCTCCACCTCCGTCAATGCGCCGTTTGCCCCCAACACCGATAGCTCCGGCAATCCGGTGGACAACTCTGTCAAAGGCAGCCGGTTCGTTGTGTATCCCACCTTCGGCCTGGCGGGCGAATATCATCTGACCAAAAACGTGGCCTTGCATGTCACCGGATCCGGCTTCGCGATTCCTCACCACTCCGCCATTGGCGACGCGGAAGGATCTATCAGCGACCGGATCGGCCCCATGGAGCTGATTGGCGCCTACAAGTACTATCACTTCAAAACGTCCGCGCAAAACGATGAATACTTCAAGACGACGTTGGATGGTGCGTACGTGGCAGTCCGCTGGTATCTGGAGAAGCTCTCTGTACCGTGCCCATTCTGCCGCGGAGGATCAACGACGACCGCAAAGAACGATGGAACGAATGCGCCGCCATCTTCCGGAGCCCAAGCGCCCAACCAGACCGCGTTAGCCTCCGGCACCAGCCGCAGCCCCGCCGCGAATGCGCCTGCGGAGGTCACTTATGTACGACGCTTCTCCGGCGGAGCCACTGTCTCGGTGCTGGGCTTGAGCCTGATCCCGAACTCCACCAGCACCGTCAACAACTCAGCCGATGTGAGCACCCAATATCAGACGCAGGGCGCATCGTCGCGAATCGGTTACGGGCTTACCGGCCAAGTGGCCCTCACCGATCGCTTCGCGGTGGCGGTGGAAGGACTGGTACGGCGGATCGGATACCAGCTCACCACCACCACTACTACGAACGCAACCGTCAACGCCGTCACCACAACCACCACTACCAGCACGCATGAAGACACCCGGGCCCGGCTGATCGATGTTCCGGCAGCGCTGCGGTTCTACAACCGTGGCCGCCACACACCCGGGGGCGCGCGCTTCTTCCTCGAGGGTGGCGGCGCGTTTCGCGATGCCGGGTCCATCCGGACATCGCTTTCGTCCACCGACAGCAGCGGCAACCTGACTTGTTGCACCGACACACCCACCCGTCCCATGCACAAGAATGTGGAGGGAGTTGTAGGCGGCGTGGGACTGCTCCTCATCGATCCGGTCGGTATCCACCTCATACCGGAAGTCCGTTACACGCACTGGATGAATCCCACCTTCGACGCCTTCACCACCAGCACCAATCGCAACGAAGTCGCCGCCGGCTTCTCGCTGTCATTCTAAGCCGAAAGACCCTCCCGGCATGCCGGGTCCGGGGGCATTCCGGCCCCAAACGTGCAGGCTCAATCGGATAGAGCTATCCCTGAGCGGCATGAGCGGCGTTCGGCGCAGCAAAGTCGCGGGTTACGTAGCGGCGGTCCTGGGTGTCGCCGCGGTGACGGCTATCTGCGCGTTAATACGCACCCACATCAATGAAATGACCGTCGCCCTGGCGATGCTGCTGGTGGTGCTTTCGGTCGCCACCTTGTGGGAACTCGGGCCCGGCCTGGTGGCGTCCGTGCTGGGCATGCTGTTGTTTAATTACTACTTCCTGCCGCCGATTTACGCATTGACCATAGAGGATCCCAAGAATTGGGTCGCGCTCGGCGCCTTCTTCATTACTGCCGTCACCGCCAGCCGCCTTTCTGCCTGGGCAAAACAGCAAGCGGCCCAGGCGGAAGCCAGCCGAAGCCAGGCCAGGCAGGCGAGCGCATACAATCGCAGCCTGTTGGAGGCCAGTCTGGACCCGCTGCTGACCATCGGTTCCGACGGCAAAATCAACGACGTAAATGCAGCAGCCGAAACCGTCACAGGGCGTTCGCGAGCAGAGTTGATTGGCAGCGATTTCGCGGGGCATTTCGCGGAACCGGAGAAGGCCCGTACGGCTTATCAGCAGGTGGTGCGCGATGGCTCGGTGCGAGGCGTGGCGTTGGAATTGCGGCATCGCAGCGGGCATCGCACCTCGATCCTGTACGACGGATCGCTTTACCGGGACTCAGACGGCAACGTGATCGGGGTGATCGCAACCGCGCGCCCCGTCCGTACCTATGTCGCAAGGCCTGTGGCCGCTGAGCCTGACCCGCTGGTGCTTCGGCACCTGCGTTTGTTCGTCGGCTTCGCCAGCCTGTTCTCGATTGCCGTGGGAATTCTGTCCATCATTGGCTTGACATTCCACATTGCGGTTTTCAAGAGCGTCATCCCCAGGCAACCCGTCATCAAGATGAACACCGCTGTCTGCCTGGTGCTGCTCGGTCTCTGTTTATGGATGATGCGGAAGATCGACCGCCGCCCCCGCATCGCCGGGCTGTGCGCCCGGATAACGGCTGGCGTAGTGGCACTGGTTGGCTTATCGAGCCTGATGGAACACTTGTTCCACTGGAATCTGGGAATCGACGAGTTGCTGTTTCATGAATCCGCACCGGATGCATTCTTCAGTGCCCGTCCGGGCCTGATGGCGTTCGTCACGGCTCTCGATCTTCTGCTCCTGGGGCTGGCCCTCTTACTGCTGGACCGTTCGGTGTCGTGGAGGTCGCGACGCCATTGGCCGGCTCAGCCCCTTGCTTCCGCGACGGCCATTCTGGCGATCGTCGGGCTCCTGGATTTCGTTCTCGCGGCCCACACTTTCTTCACTCATGTTGCTCTCCAGACCGCCATCACATTACTGGTGGTTTCCCTGGGCGTGCTCTGTAGCCGTACAGAACGCGGGCTTGGGGAACTGCTGGCGAGTTCGACGGCTGGTGGCGTGCTGACGCGCCGGCTGCTTCCTGCCGCGATCGTAATTCCGCTTGCGATCGGTGCCCTGTCGTGGAGAGCCTTATCCGCAGGCCGGTACTCCCAGGGGAACGCCCTGAGTCTGGTTGTGATCGCGATGATCACGCTGCTGGCCGCGTTCGCGATTTGGAACGGATACGTCGTCAATCGCGGAGACGTGCAACGCCGAAGGGCCGAGGCAGCTCTGCATCGCAACGAACTGGAGCTTCGGGAGGCACAGAGGCTGGCGCAATTAGGTAACTGGTGGTGGGATCCGGCGACGGACAGCGTGACGTGGTCGGCCGGACTTTCTCATCTTGCGGACCGCGAGCCCATGCTACCGCCCCCCACCTACAAAGAACACCTCGGGTTCTTCACTTCGCAGAGCTCGAACCTGCTCGACAACGCGATTCAAACGGCCATCCGGACCGGAGCAGGCTTCGAGTTGGAACTGGAGTTGGTCCGCACCGACGGTGTCCCTCGCTACGTGATCGGACGCGGAGAAGTGGAGCGGGACTCCGGCGGGAGGATTGCGCTGGTACGCGGGACCGTCGAGGACATTACTGACCGCAAACAGGCCGAGAACGCGATCCGTCTGGCCGCGCTGCGGCAAGAGGTTGTCGCCGAGCTAGGCGAGCAGGCATTGCGCAACGAACCGCCGGCAACCGTGCTGAACGAAGCCGTCGCACGGGTTGCGCGGACGCTGGGGGTCGAATACTCAAAAGTGCTGGAGCTGCTCCCGGATGGCCAGGCACTGGTACTGCGGGCCGGCGTGGGCTGGAAGGACGGACTGGTTGGCCACGCCACGGTTGGCAGCGGTCTGGATTCACAAGCCGGCTTCACTCTGCTTTCCAAGGATCCGGTAGTGGTGGAGGATTTACGCACTGAGCAGCGCTTCAGCGGCCCTCCGTTGCTTCACGAACACGAAGTCGTCAGCGGCGTGAGCGTTATCATCTCCACCAGCGCAGGCCCCTACGGTGTCCTGGGCGCCCACACGCGCCAGCGCAGGGCGTTCTCTCCGGACGAAGCCAACTTTCTCCAGTCCGTCGCCAACGTGCTTGGCTCGATGATCGAGCGCCGGCGGGCCGAAGATGCGCTGCTGCGGAGCAATCGCGCCCACCGTGCGCTCAGCTTCTGCAACCAGGCCCTCATCCGCGCCACGGAAGAATCGACGTTACTGCAGGAAATCTGCAGGATTGTTGTCGAAGAAGCGGGATACCGTTTCTGCTGGGTTGGCCTTCCGGAACCGGATGAAAGCAAGTCCATCCGGCCCCTGACCCGCGCGGGCTTCGAAGAAGGTTACCTGGATGTGGTGAACATCAGTTGGGGCGACAACGAGCGCGGCCGCGGACCTACAGGCACGTGCATCCGCACGGGCGAGAGACAGCTCGTGAACGACATCGCCACGGATCCGAGGATTCGCCCTTGGCTGCCGGAAGCTCTGAAACGGGGTTATGCGTCGTCCTTGGCCGTTCCGCTCGTGGTTGATGAGAAAATCTTCGGGGCGCTCACCATATATTCCGAAGAAACGGGCGCATTCGGACCAAAAGAAGTAGATCTATTGGCCGAGTTGGCCGCTGACCTCGGCTTTGGAATCACCGGGCTCCATACGCGCGCGCACCGGGAACGGGCCGAACGGGAAATCCGAGCGCTCAACGCCGAATTGGAACAACGCGTCCTTCGCCGGACGGCCCAGCTGCAACAAGCCAACAAGGAAATTGAGCAGGCTCGGGAGCGGGAAATTGAGGTCGGCTTTAAGATCCAGCAGACCCTGCTGCTCGATCAGCCGCCGCAGGATGTTCCGGGGCTGCGCGTGGCGGCTTTGACGATCCCGTCGCAGAGAATCGACGGCGATTTCTACATCTTCCTCCGGCACTCCCAGGAATGCCTGGACGTCATCATCGGCGACGTGATGGGCAAGGGAATCCCGGCGGCACTGCTGGGCGCCGCCACCAAGACCCACTTCCTGAGAGCACTCAGCGACCTGATGGCCCTGTCCGCGGATGGCAAGCTTCCCTCACCGAAAGACGTTGTGATGCTGGCGCACGCGGAATTGGCGCGGCATCTCATCGAGCTGGACAGCTTCGTCACCATGTGCTATGCACGGCTGGACATGAACCGGCAGCGCCTTACGCTGGTCGATTGCGGGCACACGGGCATCGTTCACCGCCATGGCGGCACCGGGCTATGCCAGACGCTGCATGGCGATAATCTGCCGCTCGGTGTCCGCGAGGGCGAGATCTACGACGAGGTTTCGGCCAGCTTCGAGCCGGGCGACCTGCTGCTGTTTTATTCCGACGGAATCACCGAGGCGCGTAATTCCGCGGGCGAGCTGTTCACCCCGGAGCGGCTGGAAGAATACGTCCGGATCAACGGAGAACTCGATTCGGGCGCGCTGGTGGAGGGCATTCGAAAAGCGGTCGCCGATTTTTGCGGGGACGAGCGGCTCAGCGACGACCTGACCAGCGTTGCGGTCCGCGTGGAAGAAAGGCAAGTGCCGGTTGCGCGGGCCGGTGTGGAAATCGGCAGCGATCTCAAACAGCTTCGCCGGGCGCGAGAATTTGTCCGGCGCTTCTGCCGGAAGCTTCCGGGGCTGCCCCTCGACGAGGCGAGTGAAGACGCGCTCGAACTGGCCGTCAACGAGGCGGCGAGCAACATCATGAAGCATGCCTACCACGGCCGTGCGGACCAATGGATTCACCTGGACGCGGAAGCATTCCCAGGCTATCTTTCCGTCCGGCTGCACCACTTCGGCGATTCGTTCGATCCGTCCAAGGTTCCGCCACCGCCTATGGACGGCTCCCGCGACTCTGGATTTGGCGCCTATATCATCAGCCGGAGCGTGGACCATGTCCGTTACTATCGCGACGACCACGGCAGAAACTGCGTGGTGTTGATCAAATCCCGGAAGCCTCCCGAGCTTCAGCCGCACCTGGCGGGCGCTGCCGGCCGGATTAGCCAGAAAGGATGCGAGCCCTAATGGAAATACCTACCGACAATTTGGACGGTGTGACGATCGCTACCGTGGCAGTGGATGAATTGGATGCAAGCAACAGTGCGGAGTTCAAGCGCGACATCGGCACGGTCCTGCAAACCCAATCGAATCTGGTGCTCGATTTGAGCCAGCTGCGCTTCGTGGACAGCTCGGGATTGGGCGCCATGCTCTCCTGCCTGCGGCAAGTAACCGCGAAAGGCGGCGACTTGAAGCTGTGCGCGATGTCCAAACAGGTGCGCGCGCTGTTCGAGCTCGTTCGCATGCACCGCATCTTCGATATTTACGGCACCCGAGATGAGGCAGTCCACGCATTTCAGCACTAGCAGGGGAGCCACTATGACCGGCCCGCGAAGTTCTGTGCAAGATACGACGACGCTGGAACAGTCCATCCGGCGGCGCGCACGATACTCGCTCGGTAAGGACTGGCAGGACCTTTCCGCGCGCGACCGTTTCGCCGCGGTGGCCCTCGCCGTCCGCGATCGCATGGTGGACCTGAGCCTGGAAACAGAAGAACGTTACCGCCAGCAAGACCCCAAGCTGCTCTACTACCTTTCGATCGAGTTCCTGATCGGACAATCGCTGGGAAACAATCTTCACAATCTTGGCCTGCGCGAATCCTGCCGCCAGGCGCTCCGCAACCTGGGAGCGGACCTCGACGAAATCGAGCGGATTGAACCCGACGCCGCGCTGGGTAATGGTGGGTTGGGCCGCCTGGCCGCCTGTTTCCTGGATTCCCTGGCCACTCTCGGAATGCCGGGATACGGCTACGGCATCAACTACGAGTATGGTCTCTTCAAGCAGGAGATCGATAACGGCTATCAGCGGGAGAAGCCGGACAACTGGCTGGCGCAGAGCAGCCCCTGGCAGATCGCGCGTCCCGATGAGGCCTGCGTGATTCCCGTCTATGGTCGCATTGAACACAGCCTGGATCGTAAGGGCGGCTACAACCCGATGTGGATGGATTGGAAAGTGCTGATCGGTACGCCGCACGACATGCTCATACCGGGCTATGGCGGGCGAACTGTTAATTTCCTGCGGCTTTATTCGGCGCGCTCTTCGCACGACTTCGACATGGGCATCTTCAACGATGGCGATTACTTCCAGGCAGTCGCTCAGAAAATCGCTTCCGAGACCATTTCCAAAGTGCTGTATCCTTCCGATGCGGCCGTTGCCGGTCAGGAACTGCGTCTTGTGCAGGAGTACTTCCTGGTGGCCTGCACACTTCGCGACATCGTCCGCCGATTCGAGCAGCAGCACACTTCCTACCGGGACTTTTCTTCTAAAGTCGCGATACAGATGAACGACACGCACCCGTCGCTGGCGGTCGCGGAGTTGATGCGCATTCTGGTGGACGAAAAGAATCTCGAATGGGAAGAAGCCTGGGCAACCACGCAGGCCACCTTGGCTTACACAAATCACACCCTGTTGCCGGAGGCGTTGGAGAAGTGGCCCGTACCGCTGCTGGAGCGCGTACTCCCGCGGCATCTGCAGATCATTCTCGAAATCAACCGGCGTTTCCTGGGGCAGGTTGCATCGTCCAGCCCAGGCGATACGGCCCTGCTGAGCCGCATGTCCCTCGTCGAAGAATCCGCGCCGCAGCAGGTGCGCATGGCGAATCTGGCCATCGTGGGGAGCCACTCCATCAATGGCGTTGCGGCCATTCACACCCAATTGCTCCAGACTTCCCTGGTCCCGGATTTCTACCGCCTGTGGCCGGAGCGGTTCAACAATAAGACCAACGGGATCACGCAGCGCCGCTGGTTGCTAAAGGCCAATCCAGCGTTGGCAAATCTCATTTGTTCCCTCATTGGTGACGCTTGGATCACCGATCTCACTCAGCTCCGGGCACTCGAAAACTTCGCGGCCGATAGCGGCTTCCAACACGGATTCGCCAAGGCGAAGCGCACAAACAAAGAGCGCCTGGCGGGAATCATTCAAGACACCTCCCGTGTGAAGTGTGATCCCGATTCGTTGTTCGACATTCAGGTCAAGCGGATGCACGCCTACAAGCGGCAACTGCTCAATGTCATGCATGTGGTGCACGAGTACCTGTCGCTGATCGAGGACGGCCGCCAGCCCGCGGTTCCGCGCACCTACGTGTTCGCGGGCAAAGCCGCCCCCGGCTACTGGGTGGCCAAGCAGATCATCAAATTGATCCACAACGTGGGCCGCGTCATCAACAGCGACGCGCGCGCCAAGCCGTGGATGAAGGTGGCCTTCATCCCGGACTACCGCGTCTCGCTGGCCGAGCAGGTCATCCCCGCCGCCGATCTCAGCGAGCAAATCTCCACGGCTGGAACCGAGGCCTCCGGGACCGGCAATATGAAGTTTGCGCTGAACGGCGCACTCACCATCGGGACTCTGGACGGCGCCAACATCGAAATCCTCCAGGAGGTGGGGCCGGCCAACATCTTCATCTTCGGGCTGAAACCCGGTGAAGTCCAAGCCATGCGATGCGAGAGGTCCTACCGGCCGCGCGAAGTGTATGCTCGCGATCCCCGAGTGCGGCGTGTGGCAGATGCCTTCCGCTCGAATTTGTTTTGCCCTCAGGAGCCGGATCTCTTCACCTGGATCTATCAAACGCTTCTGGATGAGAATGACGCCTACTTCCACCTGGCCGACCTTCCCACATATTTGGAAGCGCACGAACAGGCCGGCACGGCCTTTCGGGATCGCGCGCGATGGGCGCACATGGCCATATTGAACGTCGCACGCCTGGGCAAGTTCTCCAGCGACCGCACCATCCAGGAGTACGCCCGCGGCATCTGGGCGCTTTCCCCGGTCCTCTCCGAATTGCCCGAATTCCAGTACCGCTGACTCGCCACCGCCGCGGCTGGTGTCTTCTCAGCACGACTGCGTTCTTGATATTCTGATACAACCCAGTTCAAGGAGACCAAAACATACATGAGAATCAATTGCACGTTCGCTGTCGCAACTTTGTTGCTCGCCGGCATCGGTTCGGCGTTTGCCCAACAAAAGGGCGGTCCACCGCGCCCCGGCCTCACCATCACTACCACCGCGTTTCCTGACGGCGGCGAAGTTCCGAAAGAATACACACAGTCGGTGGAGAATGCCCCGTCGCCCAAACTGGAATGGACCAACGTTCCCATGGGCACAGTCACCTTCGCGCTCATCATGCACGATCCCGACGTCGCACTCCAGAAGAAAACGGACGACGTGCTGCACTGGATGATCTTCAACATTCCCGGCACTGCCACCGGCCTTCCCCAGGGCGTGCCCGCCACCGCTACGCTGCCGGATGGCTCCATCAACGCGAAGAATCTGCGCGGCGGCGTGGGCTACATGGGTCCGGGCGCTCCGCCCGCCGGCCCAATGCACCACTACACCTGGGAACTGTTCGCTCTGGATACCAAGCTCGATCTGGGACCGGAGGCTACGCGTGCGCAGGTTCTGGACGCCATGCAGGGCCACATCCTCGGCAAGGGTGTGCTGGTCGGACGCTTCCATCGCTAATATCGTGCGTCTGGCGCTATCGTTTCTGGCGGCGGCGTGTCTCGCGGCGCCGCCTGATCACGCCGCCGAATTGCCAGATGGCGCGGGCAAGACGATCATCATGCGAACTTGCGTAGGCTGCCACAAGGTCGACGAGTTCATGGTGTATCGTCTCACCAAGGAGCAGTACGTCAGAGCCGTCTACAGCATGCTGGACCGCGGCGCTCAGGCCACGAACACCGAACTCGACACCGTCGCGGATTATCTGTACAAGAATTTTCCCAAGGTCGAGGACGCCACCCGGATCAATGTCAATAAGGCGTCCGCCGCCGACCTCGCGAAGGGCCTGGACCTCACCGCGAAAGAGGCCGAGGCCATCGTCACCTACCGCGACAAGCACGGAGAGTTCCATGCCTGGGGCGACCTGCTGGTGATCTACGGCGTCGACGGGAAAAAAATCGAAGCGGTCAAGGACCGCATGACTTTCTAAAGGACATCACATGACGACCCGTAAGCTCGGAGGCTCAGGCCTGGAAGTATCCACTCTGTGCCTGGGCGGAAACGTCTTCGGCTGGACCGCGGACGAACCGACCTCCTTCAAAATCCTGGACGCCTTCGTCGCCGCGGGATGCAATTTCATCGACACAGCCGATGTGTACTCGCGCTGGGCGCCCGGCCATAAGGGGGGCGAATCGGAAATCGTGCTCGGCAACTGGTTCCAACGCAGCGGCAACCGCGTGCGTGTGATTCTCGCCACGAAGGTCGGCATCGAGATGGCGCCCGACAAGAAGGGGCTCTCGAAGGCCTACATCCTGCGCGAAGTCGAGGATTCGCTGCAGCGCCTGCAGACCGATTACATCGACCTGTATCAGTCGCACATCGACGATGCGAACACCCCGCTCGAAGAAACTCTGGAAGCCTATGATCAATTGATCAAACAAGGCAAGGTGCGGGCCATCGGTGCCTCGAATTACACCGGCGCGCGCCTGGCCGCCGCCGTCGACATCAGCGCAAAGCGTGGGCTTCCCAAATACCAGTGCCTGCAGCCGCATTACAACTTGATCGAACGCGCCGGCTACGAGAAAGACTTGGAGCCGTTGTGCCTGAAACACGGCATCGGCGTGATCCCCTATTTCGCGCTGGCCGCCGGTTTCCTCACCGGCAAATATCGCTCTGAAGCCGATCTCGGCAAGAGCCCGCGCGGCATGGGCGTGAAGAAATATCTGGATGAGCGCGGCTTCCGCATCCTCGGCGCTCTGGATCAGGTGGCCAAGCAGTACAATTCCACGCCGGGCAAGGTCGCTCTGGCCTGGCTGATCGCGCGCCCCAGCGTCACTGCGCCGATCGCGAGCGCCACCAGCCTGGAGCAATTGCACGATCTGATCGACGCGACGCGCCTTCAACTCGATGCGGCTTCGATTGACTTGTTGAACCATGCCAGCGCCTGAACTCCGTTTCGCCTTTGAAGTCGCGGTTGCGGTGAGCACGCCGCTCGATCTGGGCATCACGCAGAACGGCCACCGGCGCATCGTTCTGATTGCGAGCGGGCAGGTGGAAGGGCCGCGTCTCAACGGGCGCGTCTTGCCGGGCAGCGCCGACTGGCAGATACTCCGGCCGGATGGCGCCGCTGAACTGGACGCTCGCTACACCATCGAAACCGATCGGCACACCTTCATCTATGTCGTCAACCGGGGTGTGCGTCACGGCCCGCCCGACGTTCTGCAAAAACTGAATCGCGGCGAGCACGTCGATCCTTCCGCGTACTACTTCCGCACCACGGCAACGTTCGAGACCTCCGATCCCGATTGCAAATGGCTCGAGCGTGCCATAGTGATCGGCGTCGGTGAGCGTTATCCAGACAAGGTGATCGTCCGATTCTGGGAAGTCCTGTGAACCGCGTTGCGCTTGTCACCGGCGCCGGCAGCGGCATCGGTCGCGCGGTTAGCCTGGCACTGAACGCCGCCGGATACTCGGTCGTCCTGGCCGGACGCCGCGCCCCGGAACTCGACCGCACGGCCTCGCTCGCCGAAAAGCGGGACCTGCCAATGCTCGCGGTACCCACCGACATCAGCCAGCCAGATTCCGTCCGGGCACTGTTCGCGCGGACCAAGGAAAAGTTAGGCCGCCTGGATGTCCTCTTCAACAACGCTGGATCGAGTGCTCCCGGCGTGCCCTTGGAAGAGTTGAGCTTCGAGCAATGGAGCGCAGTCGTGGCCGTCAATCTCACCGGCACGTTCCTCTGCTGCCAGGAAGCCATCAAGCTGATGAAATCGCAAATGCCCCGCGGAGGCCGCATCATCAACAACGGCTCCATTTCCGCGCACGCTCCGCGCCCCAACTCCGCGCCCTACACGGCGACGAAACACGCCATCACCGGTCTGACCAAAAGCATCTCGCTCGACGGCCGCAAGTACGACATCGCCTGCGGCCAGATCGACATCGGGAATGCCGATACGGAAATGACCGAACGAATGAAAAGCGGAGTTCCGCAGGCTGACGGCACAATGAAGCCCGAGCCGCGCATGGACGTGCGCCTGGTGGCCGACGCGGTGGTCTATATGGCGAACTTGCCGCTGGAAGCCAACGTGCAATTCATGACCGTGATGGCCACGAAGATGCCATTCGTCGGCCGAGGGTAATCGACCCTACCCCACCGCGGTCTTCTGCGTCTGCTTCGCCAACTGCGCCTTCAACCGCGGATACACTTTATACGCGTTGCCTTCGAAAACTTTCTGGCGGTCCACGTCGCTCAGCGGCAACGCGTCGACGTAACGCTTCGTGTCGTCGTAATTCAAGCCCGTGTTCGGATCAATGCCCTTCACCGCGCCCACCATCTCGGATGCGAATAGAATGTTGTCCACCGGAACAATCTCGAATAGGAGCTTGATCCCGGGCAGGTGGTACACGCAGGTGTCGAAGTAGACGTTCCTCAGCAGCTCCGTCAAAGGCGGCTTGCCGGCATCTTGCACCAGCCCGCGATACCGTCCCCAATGGTAGGGAACCGCGCCGCCGCCATGCGGAATGATGAACTTCAGCGTCGGAAAATCCTTGAACAAATCGGAGATGGCGAGCTGCATGAACGCCGTCGTATCCGCGTTGATGTAATAAGACCCGGTCGTGTGGAAACTTGGGTTGCACGACGCGCTCACATGAACCATCGCGGGCACGTCCAGTTCGCACATCTTCTCGTACATCGGGTACCAGAAGCGATCCGTCAAGGGCGGCGAGTTGAATTGCCCGCCGGAGGGGTCGGGATTCAGATTGCAGCCGATAAATCCCAGCTCGTTCACACAGCGTTCGAGTTCCCGAATCGAATTGTCCAGCGAAGCTCCCGGCGACTGCGGCAACTGGCAAACACCCACAAAATTCTCCGGATACAGTCCGCACACGCGGTGAATCAGATCGTTGCAAACCTCGGACCAGTGCAGGCTCGTGGTCGGCGTGCCGACATGCGGGCCCATCGCCGACGCGCGCGGTGAAAAAATCGTAACGTCGGTGCCGCGCTCCCGCTGCAATTTCAGTTGAGCGACTTCCAGGCTCTCCCGAATCTCGTCGTCGGTGATCGCCACGGGGCCCTTTTGCGGTGCGTGGTTGGGATCCTTCAGACCGGCGAGTTGGCTGTCGCGATAAACCTGCAAGCCTTTGGGCGCCGTGGTGTAGTGCCCGTGGCAATCGATAATCATAACCTTACATTATATTCGGAGCGGTTCGGAACGTTGAAATGTCAGATTGACAGGCCGCTAAACCCCTGTCATACTGCGAGATTGCCATGAGCGCAGCAGCAGTAACAGAGACATCTCTTCAGCCTTCCGAGGCGGCCTGGAAGGCCATTGAAGGCGGCTACGATTTACAAGTTCACGTCGCTCCGGACGTCATCGAACGGCGCATCGACGACCTCGATTTGGGTAAAGAATTCCTGGCGCGGGGCCTGAAAGGCTTCGTGCTG
>Ga0335071_10005263_pt1 | contig 13450 bp, 7 predicted proteins | sample Lox_Sample_15_FD_206724 | JGI IMG/M metagenome (GOLD analysis project Ga0335071, IMG submission 206724) | Soil microbial communities from Loxahatchee National Wildlife Refuge, Florida, United States - Lox_Sample_1.5 | ecosystem: Environmental > Terrestrial > Soil > Wetlands | place: USA: Florida... | reverse complement strand
CGTGCGGTCTGGGGCAAGGCAATGGTTGCGAGGCAGCCGATCACAACTACTGTCACTAGCGCAAGAAGACGCCTCAATATCCTCTGGATTGATGCATCGGTTCTCGAATATGTTCTCATCGTTTCATGCATTCCCCTCCTCCCGGGACGCAGGCAAGTGGAAGGGTACTAGGGAAGTGCTCGCGCGTCAGAAACGGGCTTCGCGGAGATGACGACGCCAGAAACGTCCGCCGCGAACTCACTTCCTCGAACCGGATTTCTGGACAGCCGGAGAGACATACCGATTGACGCGTCAACGGAACTCCACACTGCCGTCCGGCGCCAGACGCCACCCTGGATTCCAGGCGACTTCCCACGCAAATCCATCGGGGTCAGCAAAATAGCCCGAGTAACCGCCCCAGGATGCTTGTCGGGCGGACCTCAGAATCGTTGCTCCAGCACTCGCAGCATGTTTCATCAGCGGATCCACTTCGCTTTTCTCACGTACGTTGTAAGCCAGTGACATGCATGCTCGCCCGAACGCTGCCGGATCGGTCTGAAAATCCTCAGCCAGTTTGTCACGCAGGAATAGGGCAAAAATCATTCCACCGACTTGAAAGAAGATGATCTCTTGGTTTTGGAACACCGGTTTCCACCCAAGGCCATCGACGTAGAATTGCTTTGAAGCCACAAGGTCTTTCACTCCAAGCGTTACAAGGCTAATCCGCTGCTCCATTGTTTTCTCCTGTCGCAAAGGGGAAATTGACGCTACCGCAAACACTGCCAAGAGTTCTCTTCGGGTCACCCTTACGCTCATATTAAGAATTCAATTTACTTGCTAAATCCCGGTCGGATTGATATTTCCTGCGAGTTTCGCTCGACCGACCTCTTGATGGTTCTAAACTAAAGAGGTACTTGGTGCTAAATACGCAGCAATTGAAAAGTCAATCAAGCGATACCTAGCTTTTTTTGCATTCCCTCTAGAGAGATACCTTTGGTCTCCGGGTAGAAAAAAAGGACGACAAAAAACTGCAGGACCATCATTGCGGAAAATAAGACGAACGGATAGCCACCAGATTTCACAGCAACCATGGGAAACATTCCTGAAATCAGTGCGTTCATGAACCAGTGAGAGAAACTCCCAAGGCTCTGACCGCCCGCACGGACACGATTGGGAAAGACTTCACTCAAGTAGACCCATATGACGGCTCCCTGGGAGAACGCGAAGAATGCAATGAAGCCAATCAAAAACCAAACCAGAAGAATCTGATGCCGTCCCATTAAAAAAATTGCAGACACTCCCGCCAGGCACGCTGCCGTACCTACAGAGCCTATGAGAAGGAGTGTCTTCCGGCCGAGCCGATCGATCACTGCCATAGCCAGCATTGTGAACACCAGGTTTGTGGCTCCGATCGCGACAGCTTGCAAATCGGAAGAGACTTTGTTGAAACCCGCGAGGGCAAAAATGTCGTTTAGATAGTACAAAATCGCATTGATGCCGGAAAGTTGGTTGAACATACCAATCGTAACCGCCAGGAAGATCGGCAGCCGGTACTTCCAGGAAAAAAGTGAATCTGTTTGTAAGTGTTCGGCGTCGATCGAAGAAATAATCTCCTGCAACTCTTGTTCGCAATTCTCCTCGCCCGTCAGACGCAACACTGTCAGAGCCTCTTCATTGCGCCGCCTCTTGACCAACCAGCGAGGGCTACGGGGAATGTGAAAAAGCATAAGTAGAAAGAGCAGAGCGGGGATCGCAAGAACACCAAGTTTCCATCTCCATTCGGTCGCGCCTAATTGCATCTGGCCGACCAGAAAATTGGAAAAGTAAGCCAGCAGAATTCCCAAGACGATATCGAATTGAAATAGACCGACCAGACGGCCGCGCCATTTCGCAGGCGCAACCTCGGCGATATACATCGGGCCAAGAACGGAGGAGCCGCCAATCCCGAGTCCTCCAATAAACCGAAAACTGATTAGGGAGGGCAGATTCCATGCAAGTGCACAGCCAAGCGACGAGATCAAATAAAGTACAGCGAGAATTCGCAGACTGTCCCTCCGGCCGATTCGATCCCCCGGAAACCCTGCCAACAGGGAGCCGAGAATTGTTCCCCAAAGAGCAGCGGAAACCACCATACCCAAAGTCGAGGGGGAAAGATGAAAGGTTTCCGTGAGTGCGTGGGTGGTCCCGGCAATCACAGCGGTGTCAAACCCGAAGAGGAGCCCACCCAATGCCGCGACCAGCGCGCTTTTGAGCAGGTAAGCATTGAGCTTCATTTGATTCCTCTTGATATCCTCTTTACTTCTTTATCTTTGCAGACGGGAATCACACTTTGTATAATTCGGGCCAGATTTGAAGAACTTCGCGTCGTGGCTGGTTGCAGACTCTTCGCTGAAACTCGGCTCAAAATGAATCCTCAGACAAAAGTGGCCATTGGAGTGGACATCGGTGGGACGAAAATTGCCGCAGGACTCGTCTCTGCGACGGGCGAAATTCTCGCGCAAAGTCGGACTCCCATGATCAGTTCCGGGGATGCCGAACAAGGCTTGGTGGCGGTCTCCCAGGCGATGGAATCCCTGTACACAAAGCTTGGCGGGCGGCCGGCAATCGAGACCATTGGTATCTGCGCTCCCGGCCCGTTGAATCCCCTGACCGGCGTAATTATCAATCCGCCGAATCTTCCTATCTGGCAGAACTACCCGCTTGCGCAGGAAATCCGTCGGCGTTTCGAAGTGGAGGCGGTGATTGACAATGATGCGAATGCCGCTGCTCTGGCTGAGACCATCTGGGGCGCTGGTCGGGGCTATCGAAATGTATTTTACGCGACAATCGGCACGGGGATCGGGACGGGAATCGTATTCGATGGAAAGATCTACCACGGAAAGACAGGAGCTGCGGGCGAGGGAGGGCACGTTGGAATCGATATTCACGGACCTCGGTGCAATTGCGGAAAGCGCGGCTGCATTGAAACCCTTGCGGCTGGTCCAGGAATCGCGCGGCGCGCCAGGCAAAAACTTTCCACGTTCCCTAACTCGCTCATGAAAGAAATGGCCAATGGTAATGAGAACGCTTTGACCAGTCACATTGTTGGCAAAGCCTACGAGGCTGGCGACCCCGCGGCGCGGGAGGTGATGGCAGAGACTTTGGACATGATGGCCTACTGGCTCGGAAACATAATTGATTTGCTGGAACCTGATGTCATGGTCGTGGGCGGAGGAGTGTCTTTGATGTTCGCTCCCTTTATGGAAGAAATTCGTGAGCGCTGGCGTGGCGCCTGTACGAATCCTGCACCAGAAGCCATTCCACTTGTACCTGCGAGGTACGGAGAGGATGCTGGCATCGCGGGAGCAGCTGCCCTGTGTTGGCCGAGTGCCCATTAGATCTGGCTCATTTCGCGGGAGCGGCGCAAACCCCAACATTCTTGTCAGCAGCTCCGTAGTAAAAGAGCCAGCGTTTCTTCTCGCGGACCATCCCTTCCACAAACACAACATTCGGAACCTGCCCGATTTTTTCCCATTCGTGCTCCGGTCTAAAAATTGGCGTATCCGCGCGAGCCAGGACCTTGGAGGGATCGTTCTTGTCAAACAGCACCCAGCCCGTGGCATAGACATCGTGATCGTCCGCGCCGTTGTAGATAAGGAAGATACCCTCCCGCGTCAGTATCGGGGGCGGTCCCGGCTCCACAACATGCGCGTCGAACATTCCCGGGCGGCTCGAGAGAACCGGGTGGTCCAGCGCTTCCGTCCAGTGCAGTAAATCCTCCGAGTAGGCAATTCCCATCTGGGTATCTTGGCCCTTCGCATCCCCCAGAAAATACATCCAGTATTTGCCGTTGATCTTTTCGTTGAGGATCGCGCCGGACTTCGTCCACTTCACATTCCAGCGGCCTTGATACGAAGGAACCAGGACTCCCTGGCGATCCCAGTGGAGAAGATCCCTCGAAGTGGCTAGACACAATTGCGCATTGCCTCGGTCGGAAAGGTGATCGTCCACGTTGTTGTATCCCGTGTAGGTGAGGTAAAAGGTTTCGCCAATTTTCACCAATCGGGGATCTTCTACCCCGCCGCCCTTTTCATAAGGGGCCTCGCCTACAAAGACGGGCTCCGCACGCCGCGTGAAATGAACGCCGTCCTCGCTTGTGGCGTAACCCAGCGAAGACCTGCCTTTCGTGTCCTGCGCGCGATAGAGCATCACAAACTTTCCATCGTGCAGGATCACCGAGGGATTGAACGTGCCGGCAGATTCAAATCCATCGCCTCTCGGAGAAAGGATCGGCTTGGACGACACTCGCTCCCATTTCCCAAATGGCAAATGGAAATCCCCTTTTGCAGCAGTGCAAATCACGGCCACAAGCAATGCGAAAACCGCGGGCAAGACACCGAGGCGCCAGAGCGCTGAGGACTTTCGCATGACGACCACTCCTTGGGTTTTACTCATATCCGCTGCAATCTCGAATCCCATCTCCAAAGCGCGGAACTTCCCCTTAGTACTCGGCGGTGAACTGGAATATCCCGCGCGCCGGAATTCGTAACTTGCTATCCACAGTCTTCGCTCCCGCGCTCAATCGCACCGGTTTCCCCTGGGCGGCCGGAAAATCCAGAGTGGCGGAGCGCTCCGCCTCGGTTGGGTTGTAGAGAACAAACTGGAGACGTTTCCCGGGAAAATCCGCCGCGCGCGGAGTCTCGAGAAGATCCAGATTCACCAGCAGGAGTTCCCGGTCGCCCGTACGGCCCAGCGCCTCAAACATCAGGTACAGCCACAAACATTCCCCGGCGCCGTATATTTCCTTCCCGACATTCCCCGTCTGTCCCCCAAGCTCCAGTGTGCCCAGGTTTTCGAAGGGAATAAACGCCATCGGTGCGCCTTTGGAATTGCCGGCGCAATTTTGAAAGAAGTAAAAATTGTTCCGCCGTTGCTGGTCCATGAAGCGCAGCATTCCTTCCATCACGATTCCGCGCTTCATCAGTCCGGTCCACGGAAGAATGGCCTCCACGTTTTCCTTGAACGCCGGATACAGAATGGACGCGGCGGCTTGCACCATCCCGCGCACGCTGTGCGCCTTCTGGCTGGGGTCCGAATACCAATAAAACATCCGCAACTGTTCGTACAAAAGGTAGGTCGCTTCCGCCTTCATCCCCAGTTCCGCAGCCGCCAGCGCCCCATAGGCCAGTTCTTGCGGCTCGTGGAAGAGCCGGTCGGCCGGCACGGTATAGAGAACCTGAATCGCACGCCGCGCTTCCTCGCGGTAATGCTCGTCGCCGGTCAAGCGGTACGCCAGAATTGCGCCCCAGGCATAGAGTCCACCAATCGCATAATTTGTTCCCGCGCCTTCGGCCTGCAAATCCGCAACCCGGTAGTAAATCGGAAACAAGTAGTTGTACTGGTGCGCGAATTTTTCGGCCGTTCGGAAGGCTTCCAGGAATTTACCGGTGACCTCCTGGGATCCGCTGAGCATTCCGATCGCCGGATACTTCACAAGGCCGTTTTCAAAGGGGTACCAGGAATCAGCGCGTTCGTTTGGCTTACGAACGTAGTCATTGCTGATGCTGCGCGTGTCCCCCGTGTAAAATCCTGGCAGATCAGCGAGCAATTCTTTGCATTCAGACTCATAGTCCGATGACGGGTGCAGTCTTAGGAAAAGCAGCGAAGGCCACAACACGTCGGCGACTGTCATCAACTCGAAGTTTTGTCCCGATTCTCCCCAGATTTGCGAACTGTTCTTCACATAAGCCCGAAGCCCGCGGTGGCCATTCACTTCGACCTGCGCAGCCTCCTTGTTCTGCAGATCCACCACCGTCGCCTCGGCAAACTGCTTCCAACTTGCGGCACATGGCGGCCAGTCCAGTCTCTCTTCAAACAGTGGAAGCAACGCGGACATCCAGCGCGTGATGGCTTCTTGCTCCGAGAGCAGGCTCGTTATGGGCCGTTGCAGAAAACAGTAGGAAAAGCGCACATCCCCCGCCGGCAGCACGTCGCCCGTCGCTTGGTCCGCCAGCAGGCCAATCCCCAGGCGCTGCGTCCCATCCCGCTCAATCTCCGCGCGCGTGGAGCACCGGTACACCAGGAAACGGGGCATATTCTCCGCGGACATCCAGGACATCGCATCCATGTCGAAGAACATCATGGATTCCACGCCGCTCGTCTGGTCCAGAAGGTACACGGCCGGCAGATCGTTCCCTGCCGTGCCCAGCGAGTTTTTCGTTGGTTGGCTTAGCGTCACACGTCGCCAGCTTCCGGATTGCCCCTCCATTAATGTCGAAAGCGATTCCAGCCACACGATAATCTGCGGTTCCACTTTCGAGCCTTGTTGCAGGCGAAGAGCGGCAGGCAGGTGCAATGTTAGGTCAATCCGGAACCACGGGGCTTCTGCGTTGGGCAAAGCGTGGATTTCGGCGTTCCAGGGATAACTCAGCGGCATTCCGTCCAAACCATGAGCACTCCCCGTGCCTTCGGCGAGGACGCGCTGACCTTCAGCCCGGATACGCGTGGCTATCAGGGGGAAGGAAGCCCCGGAGACTAACGGGGTGTGGGGCAGTGTCGAGGGCTTCCATTCCCCATCCGCACGCAAAAAGTTTTGAACGGAAAAAGCGTTCCCGGGCGCCGAGAAATGCAGCTTTTGATTCCCGTTCTCGAGCGCGGCCGTCTCGCTCTCTTCGGAGCTTCCCAAAAGGGCGGAAAGCCTCGCCCCCGGGCCACCGCCGCAGACGGGGGTCACGCCTGCGGCGGTTACGATCATGGATTTCACAAATCCACGCCTGCTGAACTGACTCATCTGGCCGTTTCCCGGGAAGCGACAATTTTAGTTCATGGCTCCCCGCGAGAACTTTCCGGCGAGCCCTTCGACCTAGTATGTGATCTTCAATCCAAACTGAATTACACGCGGGCCGCTTGCGGATGTAATCGCACCAAAGCCGCAGGAGAGCACCCCCGCACAGCCCGGGCCTCCCGCAGGGATAAATGGTGTCTGCAAACTCGGCCCGAACACATTGCTAGATGTCTGGAAGATGTGACGGTTGAATATGTCGAAGAACGAGGCTTGGAAGTCGACCACCGCTCTCTCTCCGATAATGTGCGTCTTCTTCCCGAAGGTAATGTCCTCGTTCTTTACGCCAAATCCTCGCGCTGTGGACAGAGAGCGCGGCTCATCGCCAAAGGCGCAGACAGACCCGCCGGCTGCGGCTGTCGCGCAGTTTGCCGCCGGCGTAAAGGCAGCGGGATTCCAGAACGGCATTGTGGTTGGATTGAAACCTGACTTATTGGTCTGAGACACTCCCGGAACGATGTCCACGCGCGCTCCGGCTCCCGTGACGTTGCAGCCGCCGAACAGTACATCCCCCGCGGTGCCTTGGCAATTGCCATAAACCTCTGTGGGAAGGCCGGAGTGATACGTCAGGATGCCGGAAACGTACCAGCCTCCAAACACCTTGTCTTTCACCCCTCCTTCGTTCATGTAGCGCTTGCCCTGCCCAACCGGCAGCTCATAGAAGAAGCTGGCAACCAGCGATTGCGGTGTGTCCAACTGGCTGACCGCCTTTTCTGCCTTCCGGTCGTAGGAGTTTTCCCCGATGAAGCTGTTCGTTCCGATAAACCCGGAAACGCCTGGGCCCGCGGAATCGGCATCGGTGATGTTCTTCGAAACCGTATAGGAAACCAGGAAGGTCAGTCCTTGCGATACTCGCTTGGTGACCTGCAATTGCATCGCGTTGTACGTGGAATTCCCCGTGCGGTCCGGCGAGAAGGAATTGTCCTCCTGGTTGAAGTTGCCGTACTGCGGGTAGGGGCGAAGCGCCTGGTTGATATTGCCGGTGAATCCCGGATAGGGCAGCGTCACGCCCGCCGCTACCGCGTTGGGGCAGGTATCCGCCGCAAGGCAGGACGCGGGCATCGTCAGTTCGCCGCCGAGGGACAAGTAAGTCGGATTCGCCTGGTTGGGAATGATGTTTAGCGCAGGCAGGTGCGTGCCCTTGGAACCCACATACGCAACGCTCACCATTAAATCCTTCATCACCTGCCTCTGTACGTCGAGGTTCCAGGTCTGGATATCTGCAGGCCGCCCGGTATTCGCCGGAACGCTGATGACCCCGTTTTGGTCGTTCTGCCCATCGGGAGTGAATGGGCCGAGGGGCGGGAATAAGTGAGTGATCCCATTGTCGATCTGCGTGGGGCCACCATTTGTCACATTCACCGTCTGGCGGTTGAAGAAACCCAAACCATCCTGGTCGGCGAACGATCCTTCCTTCAAAGCCTCGTAATAGATTCCATAGCCCCCACGCAGCACGGTCTTGTCATTGATGCTGTATGCAAAGCCGACTCGCGGACCGAACGCCTTGCCATAGATATCCTGTGGACGCTTCTGCCCATTGCGGCCCGTTCCAGACCCAAAATAGGTGTATGCGCCGAGAATGTCTCCGGCACCCGGATTGGGAAGGTTTGGATCCACCATGGAGAAACGATTAAATGCCTCGGTCGCCGGTATATTGACGTCGTACCGAAGCCCGAGGTTCAACGTAAGTTTTGCGGAGACCTTGTAAGTGTCCTGCGCATACAGCGCAAAGTCCTTGTAGCGCACGCCGCTGAAGTTGCCGTAGTTGAGCGTTGTGGTGTCCGATAACCCGTACAAGCCACTCGCCACGGAATACCCACCAACTCCCGATGCATCACCTGTGCTGCTGGTTTGAGCTGCGGCAAAGTCGAATTCTCCGGAAGCTTGCGTCAAGCGCCGCACGTTGAACTGCAGCATGCGGATTTCTCCGCCAAATTTCCAGGTGTGCTTCCCCTTCACCCAGCTCACCGCGTCGTTAATCTGGTAAACGTTGTCCGCAAATTGCGAGGCACCGCAGTTGTTTACGTTGTAAGCCGTATCCCCCCACTTGATACACGGGAACGTCGTATTGTTCACGCCGATCAGTCCGATCTTGTCGGGATAACCTTCGCCAAGGCTGTCGGAAATTTCACCCCGGTACCGTCGGCTAAAGCCAAACAACGCCTGGTTCACCACGGTCGGAGAAAACGTGTACGTATCGCTGACGCGCGCATAGTAGGTATTTTGCGGCGTGCTTGAACCGAAGATGGGCCCCAAATTGGATGTCCCCCCCGTATCCGTGTGGTCAATGTCAAAACCGCCGGAAACCCGGTGCTTCGATGAAAAGCTGTGGTCAATCTTTACATCGTAGATATTCGCCGTTGTGCTCGATATCGTGGTGTCTATAACGTTGTTGTTGAGCGCCCCGCTCGTCGGGGGCAGGAGGCCAAAAATATTGGTCATCACCTTGCTCGCAGTGAAATTGGGATCGTTCGCTAGAACGTCGCCCGGCACGGCTGCGTGGGTGGTTGGATCATAAATCTGCTGGGTGAGATCATTACAAACGTTTGAGGAATTAAACCCCGCGGTGCAGATCGCGGAAAAATCGCCCTTGCGGAAGTTTTCATTCGGCATGCTGACGGTGCTGGATCCGCCGGTGCGGAACCTGAATCCCTCATAAGCAAAGAAAAAGAAGGTCTTGTTTCGGCCATTGTAAACCTTTGGAATATACACAGGGCCCCCGACGGTCGCGCCGAAGTCGTTCTGCGTATCCACGGGCCTCTGCAGGTCCTGCAGGTTGTTAAACCAGTTGTTCGCATCCAGGGACTTGTTGCGCAGAAAATCATAAGCGGACCCGTGCAACTCATTCGTCCCGGATTTCACCGTCAGGTTCACGATGCCGTCCCCGGCCTGTCCGTATTCCGCAGTGAAGTTGCTTTGCAGTACTTTGAATTCGTCCACCGCATCGGTCGAAACTCCCTTGTTCCACTGGGTATTGGGAGAAACCAAAGAGATGGAGACGCCATCCACAAGAATGTCGGTGCCGCCTTCTTGTCCGCCATTCACTTTGAAGTCGTCCGTCGAATTGCTGCCGGGGTTGTTGCCAAGATTGCCGACGAAGCCGGGGACAAGGCCGACGAATTGCACCGGGTTGCGAACCGTCCCGGAAACCTGAAGGGGCAGGTTTTGCACGAGTTCCGTCTGCACGGTCGCGCCAATATCAGAGGAAGTGGTCTGCAGTTGGCTGGCATCCGCCGACACCGTAATGCTCTCGGTGACCGCGCCTATCTGCATCTGTATATTCAACGGGGTGGTCGTGCCAACGCTGACAGTGACTCCCTCCTGCGAATATTTCTTTAACCCTTTCGCCTCAACCGTGACGCTATACCTCCCGGGGGGCAGATTGGGCAAAAAATATACCCCGGCATCGCTGGTCTCAGTTGGCTCTGTCAGGCCAGTGTCCATATTGCGAGCCGTGACCGTCGCTCCCACCACGGCGCCGCCGCTCGCGTCCGTGACCGAACCTTGGATGCCGCCATTTGTGGTCTGGGAGTACAACGGAACTGCGAACGCCAACGACAGAACTCCGAGTACAAAAGCCAACCTTTTCATAGGCTCCCCCCTGAATCACCCTCAGCAAAAGCTGCCCGTTACCCAGGAACCATTTCTTCTTCCAGGCCGCCCCTTGCTGATCCGCGGACTCGGTCCCCAACAAACTCCCTAAACTGCTTTCCAACAACCCACAACGACCTAATAGTTTTATACTAGAGAACGCGCAATGCATGGATACTGCACCTATCTACTGTATTTTGAAAAGGGTGTCACACGTGAAATCTTGGTGATTCACGTGGAATCCGGGGCTCTAGATTGAAAAAAATACATTTAAAAAATGGAAGAAATCCCAAACTCCCTGTGGAAATCGACCTGCTTTATCCGATTTTCCAAAGAACGGACTTGCTCAGCGGACGCACTGCGGTCCAGATCTTGGAATCCGCAGAAATGCAGAAGCTCACTCTGGGTGCAGGAGGCCTGGCCCACTTTTTGGCGGTCGAAACACCCTTCTCACATGAAAGTTTTTCCGCTTCTTGACTTGTGCACCTTCTAGCGTTAAGAATACTCGGAACTTATGTCGGCCTGACCGGGGTAGCTGGCCTTCCTCCAATGCTGGCAACGAAACCGAACGTAACGGACGACCTGTCCTTGGATGATCGCTGGCAACTTGTCCAGAGAATCGTCTCCAGCCCCCCTTTTCAAAAAAGTGCACGGCTTCGCGAGTTGCTTGAGTACATCACCGAACGCACCATCCACGGTCACCCTCACGAGCTCACCGAACAACATATCGGAAATGCCCTGTTCCACAAGCCAGCCGGCTACGACCCCCTGGAGGACAGCTCCGTCCGCGTCCATGTCCGCCAGTTGCGCTTGAAACTCCACGAGTATTTCGACGAGGAAGGCCGCAACGAAGCCCTCATCTTGACCATCCCGAAGGGCAGCTACGCCCCTGTCTTCAAGCCGGCCGCTAGGCCACAAGACCAGGCGATTGCCGAGCCCGTCGAAACCCACCCCGTAAATGATTGGCGAAGCCACGCCATCCTGGCTTGGATTGTCTGCGCTGCCCTGCTGATTTTCAGCGCCGTACTTCTCTATCAAAGTTCCAGGCGCGCTTCAGCTTCCGCTATACCGGCCGCAGCGATTCCTCCCTGGCCGTTCTCTCAGATCTTCGATTTGCGGCACCAGACCATCATCGTCGTCGCCGACAGCAATTATGGGATGTCCCGCATCCTTTCCGAGAAGTCCGGCTCCTTGGATCAATATCTGAAACGCGATTTCTTGCAGAACAGCTCCGGGCACAAGCTGACTGGCGCCGACTCTCGCCTCAGCGAGTACATCGCCAACTCCACCCTCACTTCCTTTGCTGACGTCGCCAACGTGGTCACCCTGCTCAATGCCGCCGGACCTTTGCAGAAGCGCGTCTCCGTGAGGTTTCCCAGAGACCTCGGACTCCGCGACCTGGATCACGAGAACTTTGTGTTCATCGGGAGTCCCGCTTCCAATCCTTGGGCTTCTCTTTTTCAAAACCGCCTGAACTTCCGGGAAGGCGAATCCGTGGTCGGCGACAGCGTCAAATTCTTTATAAACACAAATCCCCAGCCCGGGGAACAGCCTCGCTACGAAGGTCTCCGATGGACCGGAAGCCTCGGCGAGGACTACGCGGTTATCGCGCTTCTTCCCAACAATACCAACGACGGAAGTATCTTGACCCTCCAGGGATTGCAGCAGGAAGGAACGGAAGCGGCGGGGCGGTTCCTGGCCGATCCTGAGAACCGTCGCCAATTAAAAGTTGCCCTGGGCCTCTCTCCTTCTTCGGACAGCTTTCCGGAAAACATTTGGTTCGAGGCACTCATCCGCTCACGCACCGTCGCGGGCGCTCCCAATACCACAACTTTGGTCGCCGTCCGCCGCATCCACTAATCGTGCCCCCGCTTTCGAAGCCTCAACTCCCTGGAATTGGTGTACTCTGTTGCAAATTTTGGCCACATGATGGATTCGCAAAATGATCAGTGCCAGGCATAAGCTCTTGAGCCGTTACCACCGCTGCGCCGCCCGGTTTTTTCTCACCGCTGCGTTGCTACCGCTTTCCGTGCAGGCGCTTCCGCAATCCGATGTGGCTTCTCTCCTGGCAAAGGCGCGAGAAGCAGAAAAAAATTCTGACTTTGCCACAGCCGAAGGCATTTATCGTCAAGCCCTGCAACTCGCGCCAGACAATCTGGAAGTCTTGAAACGCCTCGGAGTCGTGGAACAAACCGAATTGAAGTTTGCCGATTCCATTGCTCACTTTAAGATGATTCTGGCAGGCGACCCCAACTATCCGGAAGTTCATTTTTTCCTCGGCGCCTCGTACCTGGGACAAGGCGATGTCCCAAACGCCATTCAGCGCTTTCAGGAGGAATTGAAAACGCCCAAGCCCCATCCGCGCTGCCGCTACTATCTCGGAGTCGCCTACGAATCGGCGGGCCAGATCGAAGCGGCCATCGCCCAATTCAACGCCGCACTGACGGAAAATCCGAAAGACGCGGATTCTCTCTACCAATTGGCTCGCATTTACAAAAACGCTTCCATGGAGGCTATTGACCGTCTCCGTTCGTTGGACCCGGACTCCTTCCAGCTTCATATCCTGCAAGGTGAGGTTTACGCCGACACAGAGCGGTATTCCGATGCGATCAAGGAATATGAAGCGGCTCTGACCAAGCGTCCCGACTCCACGGGCATTCATTTCTCCATCGGCGTTGCCTACTGGACGCAACACCAGATTGCCCCCGCAAAAAAAGAATTCCTGGAAGCTTTAAAAGAAAACCTCAACGACCCTCTCACGAATCTCTATCTGGGGGACATTGCCGTTCGCGATCGCGAGTTTGACAGTGCCTTGCGCTACTTAACCGTCGCCTCGCAGGGCAACGCCGACCCTTTCCGCGTTCACTTGCTCCTCGGAAAGGCCTACCGCGGCCAGCATCAATTGGTACAGGCGAAAACCGAACTCCTGGCCGCGGCCGAGACAAACCCCAAAGTTCCCGAAGTACACTACCTGTTGGCCCAGGTCTATCAGGAATTAAAAGACCCCCAGAGCAGCGAGAAAGAATTTGCGGAGTTTCAACGGCTCTCCCAGACAGATCA
>Ga0335071_10005262_pt1 | contig 13450 bp, 6 predicted proteins | sample Lox_Sample_15_FD_206724 | JGI IMG/M metagenome (GOLD analysis project Ga0335071, IMG submission 206724) | Soil microbial communities from Loxahatchee National Wildlife Refuge, Florida, United States - Lox_Sample_1.5 | ecosystem: Environmental > Terrestrial > Soil > Wetlands | place: USA: Florida... | reverse complement strand
TTTGACTGAGCGAAGTCGGGATAAGGCGCATTTGAGGACTAAAACCGGTGATCAGCCCCGCGACAAGTTTCCCGACTTCGCTCAGTCAAACTCCCATCCCGGTACCCTATCCGTGCCCATCCGTGAAATCCGTGGCGAAAAAGGTCGAACGTCCTATCGTTCGAGCGTCGCCGCCATCAGGCCGATCACGACCTCGTTGGCCAGCGTCCGCACCGTGAGTGACCGCAGCTCCCGCTGCGGATCCAGCGGCAGCTCGAGCACGGTGGCCGCGCCGCCGGGAATCCGCCCACCCTGCCCCGCGAACGCCGGCAGCTCCGGCAGCCGCACCCGCCCGGTCCGCAGATCCACCCGCGGCGGAATCGGCTCCGGCCGGCGGAACTGGTAGTCGTCGATGAAGTAGTCCTGCTCGATCGGCCACCAGCTGGTGGGGTTCACCAGCGGCAGCCCGGCGATCGTGCCGTCCGCGTAGGTCACGACCACCTCCCCGTTCTCGAGGCGGCTTTGCATCCAGTTGGTCGACCCGGCCATCAGCAGGTACAGATGCCGCGCCCGGCCCTGCAGCGGCACGGTCGCCTCGCGCGGAAAGTTGTCCCACTGCGACGTGAAGAGGATGTTGGGCGCCACGCCCGACCCGGGCGTGGCGAACGGCACGCCGTCGGGCAGCAGGAACCGCCCGCCATGGGCGGCCGCCGCCGCGCGCAGCCCGGCGTCATCGATGTCCGCGGTGGCGTGGAGTTCGCCGGCCCAGCCCCCGATGCCCTGTTGCGGAATCGCCAGCGAACAGCCGGGCGAGCGGGGCGTGCGGTAGGCGTGTTGGAAAATGTTCGTGACCCGGTCGTTGAAATATGGCGCGAGGTCGACCGGGTCGAAGGGTCCCGCCGCCGGCTGCCGCCAGTCCATCGTGGGCGCCTGGGGCGGTGCCGGTGGCCAGACGTTCTCCGCCGGGTGTGCCGCGACCCCTTCCGTACCACGCCAGGTGATCACTACGTCGGCCTCCGCCACGAGCGGCCCGCGGACCTCCAGGAATTTCCCTCCGGCCGGGCGGTCGCTCCAGCGTGTCTCCGTCGCCGCGCCATTGATCGTGACCGCCGCCGCGTCCCGGCGCGCCGGCACCTCCAGCTGCAGCGTCAGCGGCCGCCCGAAGCGCGATTCGATCCGGTAGCGATCGACGTCGCCCTCCCGGCGCCAGTCGACGCCCACGTCCGGATGGGCGAGGCGCGCATGGTCCCACGCCGCCGGGAAGCCCGGCGTCACCCGCAGCTCGCCGGCCAGCAGATCCGGGTGCACGCCGAACAGGCCCTCGACCACCGCGCGGGCCATCACCCCGCCGCCGTCGGCGAAGTCGCGTTGCGACTCGCGCCGGTAGGCGTCGAGGCAGTTCATCGTCCCCACGTTCCCCGGGCAGATGCCCATGAACATGCTCGCCAGCACCGCGCTCTGCAGCAGGCGGTGGGCTTCCTCCGGCCGGCCCGCCTGCCAGAAGCCCAACGCGGCATGCACGTTCTCCCCGAACACCACGTTGTTTACCGACCACGAGTACGGCATCCAGTCGGTCGTTGAGAGCACGTGGTGCTCGCCCCGCGGCACGCCCGGCCCGCGCACCGGCAGGTGCGGCAGCCGCGCGTCGACCTCCCGGCTCATCCGCAGCGCCTCGCCGGCGGTGGGCAGCCCGGAGTCCATGGTGGTATAGAACGTCCACAAGCCCGCGCTGGGATGCACCAGCTGGCGGCCAAGGGAATCCTTGTACTCCGCGAAACCGCCGCGCTCCGGCAGCCAGAGGTACTCCCGCATGGCCCGCGCGATCAGGTCGGCCTCGCGTTCGTACGGCGCCGGGTCGTGCCCGAGCAGGCGCGCGAGCCGCGCCGCCATCCGGTTGTCGTAGTAATTGTAGGCCGAGGCGTAGGCGACGCCGCCGCCGTCGTACTCCAAGTCGTCGCTCGCCCAGATGTCGGCGTAGGCCTCGTAGAGCGGCAGGCGCTCGGGGCCGAATTCGCGCCGGAACAGCCGCCGCTCCCACGCGAGGTGCCGCTCGATGACCGGCCAGAGCTGCCGGGCCAGGTCGAGATCGCCGGTCCACTCGAGGTGCCGGAAGAGCACGTCCATGTAGACCAGGTTCATGTCGTAGTGGCTGTTCGACAGGTCGCCGTTGCTGTGCAGCGCCGCCTCGTTGCGCGCGAGGTTCGCGCTCGCGTCGGCCGGCGGCAGCTGCGCCGGGATCGGGTCGGTGTTCTGGCGCGCGGCCCAAGTTGTGAGGTAGCGCCGGGCGCGGTCGTGCCAGCCGAGGGCGTCGAGCGCGTAGGGCCCGCGCCAGCCCAGCAGCGGCGTGCGCCAGGCGATGGCGCCGTGCATGATAAGGTCGCTCGGCCCGTCCCACACCGCGTCCGCCGCGACGTCGAGCGCGCCGACGGCCGCGTCGAGATAGGGGTCGGGCGTGTCGATGGCCACCCGCCCGCGCAACGCGGCGAAGTGCGCCTCGGCCGCGGCGAACCCGGCGGGCAATTCGTCCGCGCGGTACGCCGGCGGCAACGGATAGGTCGCCGGCGGCGTGGTGCGGCCGGGGCGCGCCGCCGTGACCTCGCGGTAGGTGGCGAGGTCGCCCGCCCCGGCGGCGGCGTCCGCTGTGATCCGCTGCAACGAGAAAAACAGCGGCACGCCGTCCGTCAGCGGGACGGTGCCGGCGACGACCGGCTCGACCGGCGCCGCGCCCGCCGAGGCCAGCAGGCCGCCGCAGGTCGACCACTGCGCCGCATCGGCGACGGCGAGGCGGGTGCCGGCCGGCATCACGCCGGCGATCGTCGCTGGCGGACCCGTGAGCGTGAACGTGTCGCCCGCCAGCGCGAAGCGGTTGTCGCGGCAGAACTCCGGCTGCAGCTGGAAATACTCGCTGATCGGCACGCGCTCGGTGCCGATGTCGCCGTCGCGCTGGCCGCGCTGGCCGTTGACCCCGCCGTAGGCCGCCACGAGCTCCACGCCGGCGCCCACTCCCTCCCCTTCGGCCCGCACGATCAGGCCGTCCGTCTGGTCGAGCGCCACCGCCACCAGCCGCAGGACGCCGCCGGGTCCGAGCAGCGGATCGCGGATCTCGTAGCGCATCTCGCCCGGCCGGTAGCGCGCCACGACGGTCGCCGCCTCATGCAGCCAGATCGCCTTGCCCCCGGCGCGCAGCCCGAAACGGAGGTTGCCCCCGCGCCCCGGCAGGTAGAGCGAGAACTCCGGGCGGTCGCCGGCGTCGACGCGGAAGGCGGTGTTGCCGCCATAGAGCGGCCGGTTGAAGAATTCGGTGCCGTTGGTGATGACGAAGTCGCCGCGCTCCGGCGTGTAACGCAGCGGGCGCCCGATGTTGCCCGGCAGGTTCGGCGTCAGCCGCGCCGCCGCCGGCGCCTGCGCCCAGACCGCGCCCCCGCCGAAGGCGAGCAGGAGGACGAACGCCCGGGCGCGCGGCATCATGACCGGCCGATTCAACGCTCCGGGAGCGTGCTCGCAAACGTATAAACACCCGAGCCGACGGCGTAGACCGCCACGCCGTCCCTCCAGCCGCGGTAGCGGACGCCGAAGGCGTCGGCCGCCCGCACGCCGCTCTCCGTGACCGTGCCGGCGGCGTCGGCCGGGACGTACACGTCCGCCGTGCAGTTGGGCGGGATCGTCACCTGCAGGCTGAACTGGCGCCCGCTCCGCCGCCACTCGCTGGCGATGCGGCCGCGGACCGATTCGTAGCCGGCCTTCACCCAGGTCAGGTCGCCCACGACGGCGGGACGGATGGCGATGCGCTTGAAGCCCGGGCCGGTCGGGTCGCCCTGGATGCCGGCCAGGTCGTGGTAGAACCACTCGTTGATCTGGCCGAGCATGAAATGATTCTGCGACGCGTGGGGGTTGGCGTCCCAGGCCTCGGTCAGGCTCGTGGCGCCGTGCTTGAGCTGGTACCCGTAGCCGGGCTTGTCCGACTGATTGTTCAGGTCGAAGACGACGTCCGACCGGCCGCCGTCGGCGAGGGCGCGCAGGAGGTAACGGTAGCCGATGTCGCCGGCGGTGAGGGCGTCGCCGCGGTCGCGCACGTCCTTGACCAGCGCCGCCAGCACCGCCGGGCGCTGGGCGCGCTCGACGAGGCCCATCGCGAGGGGAATGGCGTCGGCGCATTGCGAGCCGGTGGCGTAGTGTCCCAGCTTCGGGTCGAAAAACGCCTGGTTGAACGCCGTGCGGATCTGCTCCCCCAGCTCCCGGTAGCGGCGGGCCTCGCTGCCCTTGCCGACGAGCACGGCCACCCGGGAGAGGATCCGCGCGTCCTCGCCATAGAACGCCGTCGCGGTGAGCGCGAGCGGCGTGAGCTGCGCCACGCCCGGCGCGTTCGGGCCGAGGTCAAACCAGTCCCCGAGGCCGAAGTTCAGCAGGTGATGGTCGGCGCGGCTGCCGAGGTAATCGACGTAGCGCTTCATCATCGGATAGGCGCGCCGGAGGAGCGCCGTGTCGCCCGTCCACTCGTATTGCTGCCACGGAATGAGGATGCAGGCGCTGCCCCACTCCGGTGAGTCGCGGAAGCCGTCGGTGAAGATGATGTATTCCGGCGCGATGTTGGGCACGAGCCCGTCGGGCTGCTGGGCGTCCGCCATGTCGTCGGTCACCTTGGCGAACAACGGCGCGAGGTTGAATTCGTAGCGGAGCGCGGGGCCGTTCAGGTGGTCCTGCTCCAGCCAGCCGAGCCGCTCGCGGTGCGGGCAGTCGGTCAGCACGCTCACCATGTTGCTGCGCTGCGCCCAGCGCACGAGCGTGTGGATGCGGTTGAACAGCTCGTTGGAGCAGGCGAATTCGCCCGCCGCCGGCGCCGCCGCCTGCACCACCACCCCGCCGACCGCGAGCACCACCGGCAGCGACCCTCCGGGGCTGGCCACGCACTCCACCTGCAGGTAGCGGCAGCCGTGATAGAAGAACCGCGCCGCCCAGGTCTCCTCGCCGCGGCCGGACAGGGTGTACTGCCACCAAGCCGGGCCGCGCGCGCCGACCGAGCTGCGGTCGACCGAGCCACCCGCCGCCAGGAGCTCCGCCGGCACCACCCGCACGACCGCGCCCGACGGGCCGCGGACCTTCAGCCGGAGCATCACGGCGGCGTTCTGGCCGAGATCATAGACGGTGACCCCCGGGCCGACCTCGTGGCTCGCCACCGGCGTCAGCGTCTCGAAATCGCGCACCGGCGGGGCGGCGTAGGAGTGGCCCCGCAGCGCGCCCCCGGGTCCCGCCCAGGCGGCGGCGGGCGCCCAATGCGCATCGTCGAACCCCGGGCGGTCCCAGCCGGCGGGCTCGAGACGGGCGTCATCGTCCTCCCCGCCGTACATGTTCGCGAACGTCACCGGGCCGCGGGCCAGCCGCCACCGGGCGTCGGTCCCGACGGTGTCGACCGAACCGTCCTCATATTCGAGGCGGATTTCCGCGATCGCTGTCAGCGGCCGGAAGGGCGTGACGAACTTCACGAACCGGCCCTCCTGCACGTTGTACATGCCGCCCGCCAGATCGAGGCCGACGGCGTTGGCGCCGGGCTGCAGGAGGCGGGTGATGTCCAGGGTGTCGTACAGGCAGGTCTTCGCGAAATCCGTCCAGCCCGGCGCGACCGCGGGCGATCCGCCGGGCTGGCCGTTGACCGTCAGCTGGTATTGGCCGAGGCCGCAGACGAAGATGAGCGCGCGCCGCAGGCCCGGGCGGACCGGAAATTCGCGGCGCAGCAGCAGGGTCGCGTTTGCGCGCGGATTGGTCCACGGCACGCCGAGGCCGTCGGTCAGCGCGCGGACCGACCAGGGTCCGCGCTCCCAGCTGTCCGACGCCGTCACCGCCGCGCCCACCGCGACGTTTTCGCCGCCGGAGAGGGTCTCCAGCTGGAGCGCACTGATGACCTCGATCTGGCTGAGCGCGAGGCACGCCTTCCCGTCCTCCACCCGCAGGCCGTTGGCCGTGAGGCGCAGGTAGCGGCCCGTCACGGCCGGCGCCACCGGCAGGTCGATCCGCCGGAGCCACGGGTTGGGAAACTCCTTCTGGCTGAAGTCGGCCACGACCGTGCCGGAGGCGAAGGAGGGGTCGTCCGAGATCTCGACCTTGAACTTGCGCGGGAATCCGAGGCCCTCGACCACGCCGTAGCGCAGCGCATGCAGGGTGACCCGGGCGATGGCCTTGGGCGCGCCGAGATCGAGCTGCACCCATTTGACGGCGGCGGGATCGGTCGTCTCCTCGGAATGATAGCCGTACACCGGCCGCCGCCAGCGGAACAGATCCGGATCCGTGATCCACTGCGCCTGCCAGCCTGCCGCGCCGGAGCCGGCGGACGGCGTGGCCGGAGCCGGTCCGGACGCCAGCAGGCCCATCGTCCATTGGGCCACCGGACTCCAGGAGGTGACGCGGCCGCGGCGGTCCCACACGCGGACCTTCCAGAAGACCTCCTGGGCGGAGGCCAGCGCCCGGCCTTGGTACGGGATGTCCACGGATTCGTCCGACGCGACCCGTCCGCTCTCCCAGAGGTCGCCCTGGTCGCGCGCCAGGACCTCCGGCGCCGTGGCCACGAGCACCTCGTAGGCCGACTGTCCCACGTCCCGCCGCGACGCGCGCAGCTGCCAGCTCAGCCGCGGCTGCGCCGCGTCCACCCCCAGCGGCTCGCGATCGAAGTCGCAGCGGAGGCGGACCACCTCCAGGTCCGACCAGCGGGAGGGCACGCAACCGGCGGCGGCCAGGAGCGCGGCGCTCAGCAGCACGGGATGGATTTTCATCGGGGGAACGGATGGGCGGCGGCGCGGACCGCGGATCGACCGACCCCAGCATGGACGCGCGACCGCCCGAGGTCGAGCCGGCGTCGCACAGGTCGACCCCGCCGCAATTTCTGCTGACTTCGGCGGCCGGCCCGCCATGGTGGGGGCCTCCAGCCCCTTCGCCGTCCGCCGCCGAATTCCGCCGCCCAGGCCCCGTCCGCACCCGGCTTGGAAAGTCGCGACTCCGGCCGGTCGGCAGGAAACCAACCCCCGCCTCCCCGGAAAGGAGTCCGTCATGTTTGAAGCCGCCGAACTGGGACGCACCCTCAGCAAGGAAAAGTACGACGCCGCGCTGCCCCGGCTGCGCGCCAAGCTGCTCACCGCCCACTTCGCCCTGCGCGGGCAGAAGTTCCCCGTCATCGTCATCGTCTCCGGCGCGGACGGGGCGGGCAAGGGCGAGGTCGTCCACCGGCTCAACGAGTGGCTCGACCCGCGGGGCGTCGAGACGCACGCGTTCTGGGAAAAGAGCGACGAGGAGTCGGAGCGCCCGCCGTACTGGCGCTTCTGGCGCGCCATGCCGGGCCGCGGGCGCATCGGCATCTTTTTCGGCTCGTGGTACAGCGCGCCGATCATCCGCCGGGTCTACGGCGAGACCAAGACCAGCCAGTTCGACCGCGAGCTCGACCGCATCGCCGCCTTCGAGAAGATGCTGGTCCAGGACGGCGCCCTGCTGGTGAAACTCTGGCTGCACCTGCCGAAGAAGGCGCAGAAGAAGGCGCTCCGGCGCCTGGAGAAGGAAGGCCGGACCACGCCGACCGACTGGAAGCACTTCAAGCTCTTCGACAAGTTCACGCGGGTCTCCGAGCGCGCCATCCGCCACACCGACGCCCCGGGCGCGCCGTGGCATCCGATCGAGGCCACCGACCGCCACTACCGCGAGTTCACCGTCGGCACGATCCTGCTCAACGCGATCGAGCACCGGCTGAAAGAGGCCGCCGCCAAAGCCGCCGCCAAGACCGCGGCCCCCGCGCCCGCCGGGCCGCCGGCGCGGCCCGCCCGGCTCCGCAATCACGCCGACTCGATCCTCGACCACGTCGACCTGAGCCAGCAGCTCACCACGGCCGAGTACCAGAAGGCGCTGGAGAAGCAGCAGGCCCGCCTCGCGCGGCTGATGTGGGTCGCGCGGGCGAAGAAGCGCTCGATGGCCATGGTCTTCGAGGGCTGGGACGCCGCCGGCAAGGGCAGCGCGATCCGGCGCGTGACCCAGGCGATGGACCCGCGGCTGTACCGCATCGTCGGGATCGCCGCGCCGAGCGACGAGGAGCGCGCCCAGCACTACCTCTGGCGCTTCTGGCGCCAGCTCCCGCGGGCCGGCTTCACCACGATCTTCGACCGGTCGTGGTACGGGCGCGTGCTGGTCGAGCGGGTCGAGGGCTTCGCCGCGCCGGCCGAGTGGGGCCGCGCCTACGGCGAGATCAACGACTTCGAGGAGCAGCTCAGCGACCACGGCATCGTGGTGAACAAGTTCTGGGTGCACATCAGCCCGGACGAGCAGCTGCACCGCTTCAAGGAGCGCCAGACCATCGCCTACAAGCAGTACAAGATCACCGACGAGGACTGGCGGAATCGGAAGAAGTGGGACGACTACAAGCTGGCGGTGAACGACATGGTCACGCGCTGCAGCACCGAGTTCGCGCCGTGGACGCTGGTGGCGGGCAACGACAAGAAGTTTGCCCGGGTCCAGATCCTGAAGACGATCGTGAAGCGCCTGGAGGAGGCGCTGTAGCCGCCCCCAGGGCGGAAAATCCGAAACCGGCCCGCAAGCGCCAATTTCACGATCCTCCCTCGCATCGGCCTGCGCGTTTAGCGCCTTCGGATTCGTCTCGGATTTCGTGGTTCGGATCTCCGCCTGACGCCATGTCCCCCGCCGCCCCCGCCCCGTCGAAACGCCCCGCCGGATTCGCCGGCGACCTCTGGGGCGGCTTCGCGGCGATGCTGGTGGTGCTGCCGTCGTCCGTCGCCTACGGCGTGGCGGTGTACGGCCTGCTCGGCGCGGATTACATCGGGCTCGGGGTGCGCACCGGCCTGCTCGGCGCGATTGCGCTCGGCGCGGTGGCCGCCGCGCTGGGCGGCGCCCCGCGGCTGATATCCACTCCGAGCGCGCCGGCGGCGGCGACGCTCGCGGCGCTCGTCACCCAGCTGGCGGCGGGCGACGCCAACGGCCCGACGCCGCCCGACCGGATCCTGCAACTGCTGCTCCTGGTGGCGCTGCTCTCCGGCGCGCTGCAATGCCTCTACGGCTTCCTCGGCGGCGGCCGGCTGATCAAATACATCCCCTACCCGGTGGTCGCCGGCTATCTCAGCGGTGTCGGCCTGCTGATCTTCCTCGGCCAGGTGCCGAAATTCTTCGGCTGGCCGGCCCACACCCCGCTCGGCGCCGGGCTTGCTTCGCCCGGCCTCTGGCAATGGCCGGCGGTCGTCGTGGGCGGGGTGACCGTCGCCGGCATGCTGCTGGCGCCGCGCATCACCAAGGCGGTGCCGGCCACCATCCTCGGGCTGCTCGCCGGCATGCTCGCCTACCTCGGGCTGGGTCTGGCCCGGCCGGAGCTGCTCTCGCTCGCGCACAATCCGCTGGTGCTCGGACCCGTCGGCGGCAGTGCCCGCGCGCTCGGCGCCGCGGTGGCGGACCACTGGACCGTCCTCGGCGGCCTCCGCCTCGCGGACGCCGGGGCCCTGCTCGGGCCCGCGCTCACGCTCTCGGTCCTGCTTTCGATCGACACGCTCAAGAGCTGCGTGGTGGTCGATGCGCTGACGCGCAGCCGCCACCACTCGAACCGCGAGCTGGTCGCGCAGGGCGCGGGCAACCTCGCCTCCGCCCTGGTCGGCGGCATGCCCGGCTCCGGCATGATGGGCGCGACGCTCGTCAACGTGAACAGCGGCGGGCGCACGCGCCTCTCCGGCCTGCTCGAGGCCGGGTTCGTCCTCGCCGTCTTCCTCCTCTTCGGCAACTGGATCGCCTGGGTGCCGGTCGCCGGCCTCGCCGGCATCCTCTTCGTCGTCGCCCTCCGCATGTTCGACTGGGGCAGCTTCGCCCTGCTGCGCCAGCGGTCGACGATGCTCGACTTTGCCGTGATCGCCGCGGTGGTGATCGTGGCGGTGGCGTTCAACCTCATCGCCGCCGCCGGCGCCGGCCTTGCCCTGGCCATCCTGCTCTTCATCCGCGAGCAGATCCGCGGCTCCGTCATCCATCGCAAGGTCACCGGCGACCGGATGTCGTCCACCCAGCGCCGGCTGGTCGAGGAACAGGCCGCCCTCCAGCAGCACGGCGCCCAGACCACAATCTGCGAACTGCAGGGCAGCCTGTTCTTCGGCACCACCGACCGGCTGTTCACCGAGCTGGAGCCCGACCTGAAGCGCTGCCGCTACCTCATCCTCGACATGCGCCGGGTGCAGTCGGTCGACTACACCGCGGCCCACCTGCTCGAGCAGTTCGAGGCGGTCCTGCGGGAGCGCGGCGGCTTCCTGCTCTTCAGCCGGCTGCCGGCGAGCCTGCCCTCCGGGCAGGACCTGCGCGCCTACTTCGCCCAGGTCGGGGTGACCGGCCAGAAGGAGCATGTGCGCAAGTTCGACACCCTCGACGACGCGCTGCAGTGGGTCGAGGACCGGATCCTCGCCGAGGTCCTGCCGCGGGCGGCCGCGGGCGGCGCGCCGCTGGCGCTCGGGCAGTTCGAGCTGCTGCGGGAATTCGAGACCGAGCACACCCATGTGCCGTTCGAGCCGCTCGCCGCCTGCGTCGTCGAGCGCACCTGCGCGCCGGGCGAGATGATCTTCCAGCGCGGCGACCCGGGCGACGAGCTGTTCCTCATCCGCCGCGGGGCGGTGCGGCTGTTCCTGCCCGTGGGCGAGGGCAACTACCACAACCTGGCCACCTGCGGGGCGGGCGATTTCTTCGGCGAGGTGGCGTTCCTCGACCGCGGGCGGCGCACGGCCAGCGCGGTGGCGACGACCGGCACCGACCTGTACGTGATTTCGCGCGCCCGGTTCGACGAGGTCTCGCGCGGCCACCCGGTGATCGGGGTAAAGATGTTCGCGCGCCTGGCCCGGATGCAGGCGCTCCGGCTGCGCCGGGCCGACGCCGAGCTGCGGGCGTTGTACGAGACCTGAGGGGCGCCCTTTGCCGCATTGCAGCCCGCGGCGCCCGGGGCAGGATCGGATCCGCATGAAACCGGATCCAGCCCTCCTGCTCGCCGCCGCCAGCTTGGGCTGGCTCGCCGCCCCAGCCATGACCGCCGAACCGGCACCCCGCACGCTCGCCGAAGTGGTCGCCGACGCGGCCGGCAGGCTGCCGGCCGGCGGCATCGTCGCGGCCGAAATCGACCACGGCGCCGTGCACTACACCAGCGCGGGCGATTTCGCCCCGCGCCCGGGGATTCCGCCGGAGAAGGTCATCTTCGAGATCGGCTCGATGACCAAGGTGTTCACCGGCCTGCTCCTCGCGGATACGGTGAACGAAGGGAAGGCGCGGCTCGACGATCCGATCGGCAAGTTTCTCCCCGCCAGCCTGAAACTCGCGCCCGAGGTCGCGGCGATCACGCTGGAGCAGCTCGCCACCCACACCAGCGGCCTGCCGCGGCTGCCGGACAATTTTGCGCCGGCCGACCGGCTCGACCCCTACGCCGATTACGGCGTGCCCGCGATGTATGCCTTCCTCCAGAGTTACCATCCGGCGAAGCCCGTGCCCCAGCCGGCCGACTACTCGAACTTCGGCATGGGCCTGCTCGGGCACATCCTGGCCCTGATCCACGGCCAGAGCTACGCCGCCCTGGTCGCCGAGCGCATCACAGGGCCACTCGGCATGAAGGACACGGCAATCGACCTCAGCCTGGAACAGCAGACGCGCTTCGCGGTGCCGCACGCCGGCGCGAAGGCGGTCAAGCCGTGGCGCCTGACCGCGCTCGCCGGCGCGGGCGCGCTGCGCTCGACCGCGGCCGACCTCGTGCGCTTTGCCCAGGCGCTGATGAGTCCGGGCGACACGCCGCTCCAGCAGGCGTGGACGCTCGCCCGGCAGCCGCGGACCGACATGGACGGGGAGAAGATCGGCCTCGCCATCATGATCGGCAAGCGCAACGGCGCGGTGAATTACTGGCACAACGGCGGTACCGGCGGATTCCGCAGCGCCCTCGACTTCTCCCCGGAGGCCGGCCACGCGGTCGTCGTCCTGATCAACAGCGACGCCCGCGAGGCCGAAACGATCTCCGCGGCGCTGACCCTGCCGCCGGCGGACAAGACCGCGCTGGCCGAGCGCGCGGTCGTGCCCTTGGCGCCGGAAAAAGCCGGAGACTATCCCGGGGTCTACGAACTTGGTCCGCGCGCCCGCTTCACGGTGCTGCCGGGCGGGGCGAACCAGCTTCTGATCCGCCTGACCGGCCAGCCCTTCGGGCCGGTGTTCCACGCCGGGAACGATCGGTTTTTCGCCCGGTTCGTGCAGGCCGAGTTCCAGTTCAACCGCGGCGCCGACGGCCGTGTGGCCTCGGTCACCCTGCTCCAGAACGGGAAGGAGCTGAACGCGAAGCGCACGGACGAACCGCTGCCCACGGTGCTGCCGACGACCGACGCCGAGCTGCAGGCCTACGTGGGCACCTACGACCCGCCGCCGCTCGCCGCGCTGGGCGGGGCGCAGTTCGTGTTCACCGTGCGCCGCAGCACCCTCTTCGGCAAGCTGGACGGGCAGCCGGCCCTCCCGGTGTTCGCGGACCGCGCCGACCACTTCGTTTACGACGTCGTTGACGCGCAGCTGACCTTCGAGCGCGACGCCGACGGCAAGGTCACCGCGGTGGTGCTGCACCAGAACGGCGACGACCTCCGCTTCACGCGCGCCGGGCCGTAACGCGGGCGGTAGCTCACCTCGATTCGCCGGCAACGCGGTTGACACGGCGATCTTCCGCAATCTGGGAAACCCCATCCGCAACATAAAACCGTCGGACTCCGAAACCGGGCTGAATCTCCACGTGTTGGTCGTTCGCGGCCAACGCGTCGTATTCGGTAGCGATCTCGCGGCTCTCTACGGAGTGACAACCAAGGCATTCAATCAGACGTTCCGCCGCAACCTCGACCGTTTCCCAAAGGACTTCGTCTTTCAGCTTACCTCCGAGGAGTTTGCGCCTTTGAAGTCGCAAAATGCGGCCTCAAACACCGGGCTGAACCCAGCTTTAAGGTCACAAATTGTGACCTTAAAAACACCGGGGAGTGGGCGGCACCGGAAATACCTCCCTTGGGCCTTCACGGAGCACGGTGCGATCATGGCCGCCACCCTCTTGCCAGTAAACGCGCCGTGACCATGAGCGTTTACATTGTCCGCGCCTTTGTCCGCATGCGCGAGGAGTTGGCGACGAGCGCCGTCATCCTGCGGCGGCTGGCGGAGATCGACAAAAAGTTGGTGATCCACGACGTGGTCCTGCGCGACATCTACACGAAACTGCGCCCCCTGCTGCGGCCGCCGCGCCAAGAGATCGGATTCCACACAGCGCTGCGGCGGACTTAAGCCGGCCCCCGCCATCATCCGCGTCATCCGCGGAGAAAAAGGACTCGGCCTACTCGAGGTGAAAGACCTCGGTGAGCTCCTTGGACACGGGGCTGTTGTCCGGATGGCTCGGCATGACGTCGCGCATGTGTTTCCACCAGCGCCGGCAGACGTCCGTCTGCGCGACGGCGTTCCAGCGCTCCTCGCTCTC
>Ga0335071_10005260_pt1 | contig 13454 bp, 17 predicted proteins | sample Lox_Sample_15_FD_206724 | JGI IMG/M metagenome (GOLD analysis project Ga0335071, IMG submission 206724) | Soil microbial communities from Loxahatchee National Wildlife Refuge, Florida, United States - Lox_Sample_1.5 | ecosystem: Environmental > Terrestrial > Soil > Wetlands | place: USA... | reverse complement strand
GGCGGATACGATCTTTTTGCCGAACATCGACGCCAAAATCGGGTCAATGTCCGGGGGCGTACCGGCCGTACCGCTAGGCGACATTTCGACCTGGATTTTTCCGTTCGGTTTGCGCTGGCCGAGCAATTCGATTTTGCGCGCACGGTTGTAGGTGTGCGGCTTCTGTTCAAGACGTTCCTGCCCGGAGTTGATGTCGGGGTTGCCGGTGAACTTGAACGCATCATCGGCGGTAATAACCAGCGGCACGCCGGAACTGCTTTCGGCTTTGCAGAATAGCCACGAATCCCACGGGTGAACGAAGTTTTCACGCGAGAACACTGATACGGTCATGGGTCTCTCTCCTCAATTGTAGAGATTTGGTTATTGAATGGTGTACGGGTGTCTAACGAATATCAGCACGTCGCATTCGATGTATGCGATATCGGTCAAAAAGGTTTCTTCGGCCGGTAGCTTGACCGGGAGCGCCACAAGCAGCGCATGAATATTTGACGGCGGGTGCATTTCAACCAATGTCACACCGGCCATTTCAAGCGACTGCGCCACGGCCAGTTGATTCGCGTAAAGCGCCTTGCGTAGATCGGCTAGCCACGCTTGCGCCAGTTTGGTTTTCTTGTCAGTGTCCGGCGCGGACGGGTCGAATAGCGGCGCGCCGTCGCCCGGCTCGTACCGAATGACGCAACCGACGCGCTGGGTAACCGTATAGTTTTCCCAGCCCGCTTCCCGTCCGGTCAACACGCTGCCAAACCATTTGGTATTTACGTTTGGCGCACCGTCCATGATTACGCGCGCCGGGCGTCCATCGGTGTAGACCTGATTCGCCTGGGTGTTGTAGTTCCCGCCCTTGATTGACGCGAGCACGCCCGCAACGGCAGTACTAACCAGCGTATCGACTACAACCGGCTTGGACACTTCTTAGCCCCGATAGATCGAAACGGTTTTCGAGACATACGGTTGAATGAGCGGCCACGCATCGACGTGCCAATGCTGCGCTAGCGTGGTGCGCGCTCCCGCCTTGTGCTCTTCGTTGATTCGCTCCGCCTGTCCTGCACCGCGCGCCTTTTCCGCCGCCTGAATTGCAAACCCGTATTTCAGCGGTTGCGGGAGTCGGAAGGTAATCAACAGTTGCTTGCCGACTACGCCGATATCAAACTCAACGTCGGCTAGCGTGAGAGACCCGGCGTTTTCATCGTGCGCCACAATTCGCGCGCACTGGAAATGCTCAGGCACGGCGTAGTGATAGACGCACACCGAACCGCCAACTAGCACGCCATGCGGCCAATAGAACGTAGTGTAGATTAGCTGATTCGACTGGACGGAAATTACGCCGCCGGACCCGGACACCGCGCTATCGCAATGGACGAACCACGGCCAGTTAGTACCACCATAGGCAACGTCGGTTGGCAGGCGCACGCCGCGTATGCTCTGAAATTCGCCCGTCAACGCCGGGGCATTCCAGGGCGTTGCAAGCACGTCAAGCCAGCATTCGCGCAACCACGCCTCTTTTTCCGCCGTGGTCAGTTTCGACCACGCCAGACCGCGCGGCGTCACCATGCCGAGCAGGCTATCAACCTCGCTGGGCTGTAGCGGCGAGTTTTGCTGTTCACTTAGCAATGTGCTGATAACTGACATTAGATTCCCGCCTCGGCCATGTCGGATTCAACACAAGCAAGAAACTCCCGCAAATCGGCAATCTTTTCTTTGGTCAAGACGAACTTGGGGCCAACGGGCTCCTCTTCTAGCGGCGCGCCGCAACCCATGTACCGACCGTGAACAATTTGTGCCAATCTGTTAGCTGCAAAATATCTCAATTGAATCCGCTCCGGTATTCCCCGCTGTGAATGTCCGGTTTGTTCAACCCCGTCCGATCCAACTAGGCCAAAAGACAAATCAACCCGCAATTCTCTTAGTTTGGTAATCATTTAGAACCCCTGCATCCCGCCGAAAAACGATTCGCCGGAAAAGCCGGTTTCAGTCCCGTAGTTGAAAGAGCCCATGCCGCCCTCTTCGTTTGTGCCGATGGCTAGATTTGATTCGCCGAGCACGCGGCGGACAGCGTCTTGCAATTTGTTACGCGCGTTACGCACGGTCTTGGCTTCCCATTCCGATCCCATTGGATTCCACGCGATACCGCCGCGCCGCGCCAGGGCGGGGCCGTAAATCATCGGGTCGTTACCGACCATGCCGGTACGAATCTCGGACACGCCCGCCAAGTCGGACAACATGCGGAACGCGATATGTCCGACGTATCCGCCTTCGTCGGATCGGCTGGTAAGCTGGGACGCCACAGGGGGCGGCACAGGCCGCAGACCGCCGCGCGGCCCGATGCGCTGGTAGCTGCCCTTGCGGAAGCGGCCCTTGCTACCCTGGACGTGCTCCGCTAAAAGTTCTTGAATCGTCTCGCGTAGAATCTGGCGAAGGTCCGCGTCCAGCCCGCGCAATCGCTCCGCGATATGGCTTACAACGGTAATCGACGCCATGGTTACACGCTGGTAGCGGCGTCTTGTTTCGGCACGGGCGCGCCCTTGCCTTGCGTTTGGTCTGGCGCACCGCCGCCGCCCGCCGCGTCAATTCCCGTCGCGTTGTGCGCTGGAGAAAACGCCCGGCGCTTGACTGCCATTTCCGCGCGTTGTGCGGTCAACTGTTTCGCCAAGTCAGTTAGTTCGGGGAACTGCAATTCGGCGATGCGCTTTTCAACCTGTTCAATCAACGCGGGCGCTCCATTGGCCGCCACGAGCTTATTCATTTCGTCAAGTAATTCGTTGATTTCCGTTGTCACATCGTCAATGCCGAAATCTTCAGGACAGATAACCGATTCTTTGCCGTCGTCGCGGTCCATCATGCGGCAAGCGCATTTCATCGCCGCCATTTGCGCGTTAGCGATGTTCTGTGCGGGAACCTTTAGGGCGGCCGTGGTATCGTCATAGGACAATTTGAGGGCCACGCCGGACAGCGGGCGGCCGATCTCTAGCGCCTTCGGCGGCTTCAAACGAGCAACCCGCCACATGGCTTCTTCGATATCCATTAGCCGATTGCGGAACGTCTCGGCATTCGTCGCATCGGGGCTCATTCGCGTCGGCGCATTCATGCCTTCGGGATAGACAAAGGCCTTCATATTGCCGTCATCGGCCCCGCCCGTGTCCGAGTAATTCGTGATATCGCCCTGTAGCGCCCATGTCGTGAATGTTTCGCGGTCCAGAATCGCGCGGTAGAGTGAGCTAATGTTGACGTGTTCGCGCAACAGCGGCTCTAGCGTTTCGCCAAGCCCCACGCCGACAACAGGATCATCTTCGTAGTCATTGAAGCAGCATGGGAAGATCGGAATTTCGCCGTGGGGGTTTGACTCCTGTTCGACCACCTGCCCCTTTTCGTCGAAAAGCGTCACCTCTTCCGGCGTCCACAGTCGCCAGAATTTGTCGGTCAATTTGTCGGGGTCGCCGCGCTCCTCTTCGTTCGGTCGATTGCCGAGACTGCCACGCCAGCGGCGCACAATCTGAATGAGGCGCGTAAATGTGCGTTCGCCGCCGACTTCCCAATCCTGCAAATCGGCCGCGCGCACGGTGTAGAAATACGGCCGAATGCCAAGCGCCGCAACTTCGGCGACGGTCATGGGCCGATCATCGTTATCGACGCGCGGCTTGTCTACGCCAATACCAAGATAACCGTCCGCGCCAAGGATGGACGCTTGGACCTTGAAAAACACGTCGATGGAGTGTTCTTTCAAGTCGATATTGTCTAGCCAATCGTCATCTAGGTTGCTTTCGCGCTTCCAGGGCTTGCGAAACATGTACTGAGCGTAGGTTTGGAGAATGGCGGCATAGTGGTTAATGACGATAGCCTTCAAAACGCGGGACTTGTACGCGCTAGGCAGTTCGCGGTTATTACGCTGTAGCGCCGCGTTGATATAGGCCGTGCCGCCGCGATACGCCTCAGTCCACATGGGGAACAGCTTTTCGCGCATCAGGAACAGCGGGTGTTTGCTGTTCACAATGGCTTTTCCGGCTAGTTCGCTGTAGTTCAAATCACAAACCCCATGTTTGGCGCGTTGACAGTTCGTCGCCGATGTGAACAATGGGCGTCGGCACAACTAGGCGCTCAATCCATGACGTATTTCCGCCCGCTACGTTGTAGCGGTCCCGAAACTCGATTTCCGTTTCCCACGTCAAATGGTTTTCGATGTACGAGCCGAAACGCTGTTGGAAATTCGCGCTCCGCATGTGCGGCCGGTCGCTGTAACAATGGACGCCGCTGCCCGCCGGGGCGCTTGCCATGGTCACAACTTCAACCCGGCCATTCAGCACCAAGGCGCGTTCGTACTTTTTCAGTTTGTCCGTAGTCGCTTGCGTTAGGTGCGGATCGTCGAAGCGCACCATGTCAGCACCGCCGCGCCTTAGCAAATCCGACGCGGCCAGCAGGCCCGGCGTCAAATCAACCACGGGCATGAAATCGTCTTGCAAGCAAAAATGAAAGTCGCCGCGCGCCGCCGCAAATCCTTTGTTCATGTTGTAGCCCAGACCGTAGTGCGCGGCCCGATCTGAGTTCGCAATGAATTGGTCCGGCTTCAACGCTTCAATGATGGCTAGCGTGTCCGCGTCTGAACCATCATCGGTTATCACAACCTCGTATTCAACGCCCGCGCCGATGTTCGCGCGCAACGCCTGGACCGTGCGCCGCAGAAACGCCCCGCGATTGTAGGACGTGATAACGAAGGAAATCACGATTTCACCGCCGCAAGTTCCGGGTTTTTGTGGCGCATCCGAACTGCTGGGGCGGCAGCCAAATAGCCGGGGGTTTTTACAAGCTGTTGGTCATGTTGCCGATAGAAGCACCATTGGTTGTCTACCACGGCAAAGGATGCGCCCGTCTTTTCAAGTGCTAGCCATGTGGCCAAGTCTTCGCACAGCATTTGCCCGTCACCGAACCCGCCGATGGCCAGGAACGCCGGCCGGCGGCCGCAAACGGTCGAATTGGCGATGCACCATGCGCTATCGGACACACGGCCGGACGCGGGCAACGCCAGCTTGGTTTGCTCGCCAAGCACGCCGTTCGCGTCCATATACCGCATTTGGCCGCCGAGAACGTCAACGTCGGGATGTGCGCCCATGTAATCGATTTGTTCGCGCAAGCGGCCGGGCACCATCAAATCATCGGAATCCAGCAGCGCGACAAGCGGGCTGCGCGCGTTGACGATGCCAAGCGCGCGCGCCGCTCCCGGTCCGCCATTTGTCGCCACACGAATGAGGCGCACCCGATCATCGTCGGCGGCAATCTGTTCAACCAAGCGCCGCGCCGGTTCGTCGCTACCATCGTCGATGATGATTAGCTCTAGCGTTACGCCCTGTTGAGATAATACGGAATCAACCGCGTCGCCAATGTACTCCGGCCGATTGTGGACCGGCATTACAACCGACACCTCAACATCGCAGTGCTTTGCGCCAAAGGCCCCGGCGGTGCGTTCGTTGTAGATTCGCAGGTAGTCAGCACGCATTCGCGCTAGATCGAATCGCGTCTCCGCCGATGCCCGTGCCGCAATCTGCAACGCCTGTCGCCGCGCCTTGTCGTGGGCCAAGCTGGACACGGCCGCCATAATTTCGGCGTCGGTCTGGCAAAGCACGCCCGCTTCGCCTACCACGTCGGGAATGCCTTGCACGCCACGGGCCACAACGGCGCAACCGCTAGCCATTGCCTCCAGGACGTTGTACGGGCAGGCGTCCATCGTGGTCGCATTCACCACGATATCTAGGCCGCGATAGACCAGCGGCATATGCTCGGCTGCGATATCGCCGCGCAAGGTCAAATGCGGTATCGCGTTAAGCTTCTTTTCCAGGGCTACCGTATACTGACTGCCACGGCCGATGATCCACCACTTGATTTGCGGATCATGGAATTTTTCCAGCGCGGCAAGAAACGAATCGGGCAAGCGCTCGGCTGAAATGCGACCGACTATGCCGACGTTGACCACGTTCGGATTGAACGCCTGCAAATCAACACCGTGCAAGACCGCCTTGGGTCCGCAAATCGGGACAACCGAATCGTGAAAGCGCGAATAATCCGTCGCGTAATTGTGCTTGGTTGATACGAGCGGGAAACGCTCGCACTCATCCATCAACCATCGGCCGTCCGGCAAATGATGATGAATGATCGTCGGCGCTAACTCCGCCAAATCCTTGCGCGCCCGCTCGATATCGGGCTTGTCCGGTTGCTGCCACAGGGCCGTGCCGGGCTTGCAATAGCGGTGGATAATTACGCCCGCTTTTTCTAGCGCGGCGTCCCAAAAATCCGAAGTGCCAAACAGGAACAAATGCACTTCGGCATATTTCGTTTGCTCAGCTGCAAGGTCAAAAATGAATCGTTCAAGGCCGCCCATAACGAGCCAGCCCGGAAACGTGTGCAAAATAACTGGCCGTCGCCACGGCTTGTGCTGGGGTAGTGCGGTTTTTGCTTCGGTCTTTGGCGGTTGCTCGTTGACCAATTTCCAATGGTTGCACTGCGGCAACTTTGAATTGGCGCTAAACGCGGTCCACGGCATACGCCGCGTTTTGCCGTTGCCCGTGTCCACCTCAACCGTTTTGTCTTTGTCCATGTTTTCACAAATGGGGGCGGCCGAAACCGCCCCCGATTGGTAGTTATTGATTAGGAGACTTTCACCAGGATATCGACGCACTGGTAGTTGTTGGTGCCGTCGTTTGGCATGGTGGCATAACCATAGCTCAAACGCTGGGTAATCTGCGTCGCGGGGAAGCGCGCCGTCTCGCCCTCGAACATCGGCAGGTTGAGCCGCGAAACGAAGCCGAGTGCGCTCTTGTGCGTGTAGATGCAGTGGCGATAGTCGCTACCGCTCAGCGTCTCTTTGTAGAGGTTGGTCGATTTGACAGCGGGCGCGCCAAGCACATTGCCAATGACGCCGCTTTCCACGGCCATGTCCTTCGACCAGAGGGTTTGAGCAAACTGCAAAGCAGTCGCCACGCGGTTGTAGGTGTAGGGATCGAATACCCAGCAACGCTCATCGTCCGGCACTTCCGGCGCGTTGGCGGGCGGCTGATCCAACAGCGACTTGACGTTGCGCAGATATTCAAGCAACTGCGGGTCGGTCATGTTGCTGGTCGGACTGCAATCCATGCCGGTCTGCTGGGTCTGCGCGGTGATGCTGGCGACCTGCTGGAACAGCACGGCGTCAAGTTCCAAAGCCAGGGCGTAGCCGAGCTTCGGGGCGTAGAGCGCCGCATAATCCAGGTACGCAAGCTCCTGCAACGGAACAGACAGCGCGAACGAAGCGTATTTGAACTGGTTCAGGGTAATCGCGTTCACGCCGTCAACAATGGCCGTCGCCGCGTAGCGGTCCAGTTCGTCGGTTTCCGGCACGGAACCAGCCACGGTAGTGTTGCGAATGAGTGGGATGTAGGCCGTCTTGGAGCCGGTCAACATCGGCGTCATGTCGGTGAACACCTTCGTGGCGCGCAACGCTTTCTGATACTGAATGATCGCCTTGAGCATCCACGCCAAGCGTAACTGGTCAAGGTTTGTGGTTTGGGTATTGAACGACAAGGGCTTGCCTTTCTTTTACAAGCCCGGCCGTTAGTTATTCGCCTGAATGAATCGCCTTGGTTACTTTCTGATCGGCCTCTTCAAGCTCTTTCAAGTTCATGGTCAAGAGCTTGTCGGGATTGTCGATCAGGGCGTCAATGTCGGCGCTGGCCGGGCCTGTGATTGGAGTCACACTCCCGCGTGCGCCGGTCCCGCCTTTGACCGAAGAGAGTTGCACGGTATCATCGACTAGGCCGTTTTCCGCGATGAAGTCCGCAAGGGGCTTACCGTCGAAAGTTACGACCTTCGCCAATTCGCCGTCCCACTCAACTTCAGTTTGTGAGTTGATAGCAGCGAGGGCAATTGCCTTTTTGGTGGTCGGTTGAACGTTCTTGAACGCTTCGCCGCCTAGAACCTCCTGAATGTGCACCTTGGCCGCGTCTTTGTTGCGCGACAGTCGCAAGGCAGTCAGGGCTTTGTCGGCGTCTTTGTGTTTCTTTTCCCAGCGCTCAGCCGCCGCCGTCTGTTCGGCAATTTTGGTCTTGGCGTCGTCAAGTTCGGCTCGCAATGCGGCAATCCGTCCAGTTGCGCTTTCGGCGTCTCCTCTGGCGTCCTTTTCGCCGTCGAGCCGCGACGCCTTCATTGCCGCGTTGTACTCCTTAAGCGCCGCCTCGTTTCCCTCTTGTCTCAATATCTCCTGCAAAGTCGGAACCATAGCACGTTACCTTTCTCGCGCCGCATTTTCGGACGCGGTGAGTCCGCCGCCGGTTGCGCTCCGGCAACGCCAGCTTGTTTGCGCCACAAGCCAAAGCGATGTTAGCGGTTATCCGTTATTGGTTGCGGGACAGCCCCGCTTGGGTCACTTGTTAGGATCGGCTGTTGAAATCGTGTCCAGCCAAATGCTTGTCAAAAAAATTACGTATTTCGCTGGTCATTTCGCGCCATTCTTCGTTGGCCTGCTTGTGGGCGCGCTCCCATTCGTCAACTTCTTTTTGCAACTTGGTGTTTTCCGACGCAAGCACATTCCGCTCCGCAATTACGCGGTCCAAGTCGCGCTGAAGGTGGCGAATCTTTAGTGCGCTCTCTCGCAGCCACCTGGACACGTCCTCACGATCTAGGCCGATTTGGCATTCGATGTCTTTTGGGATGCCCGCGTAACAACCACGCGCGTTTCCAGCTTCCGCAAATACTCTTTCACCACCAATTCGGGAACAGCCATATTTGCGTTCGGTTGAAATCCCATCCTGGCAGTTGTCGCACGCCACAAACATTTTCTTCCCCCTTGTTATTTCCTGTTCTAGTCCAACCCCGGCACAGGAACGTGACCGGGGATTGACGCCGCCTGCTGTGACGGCGTGTGGAGCATGTAACGTAGGGCGTCCATTGCGTGATCGTTGTCCTTGACCGGCTCTTCGTGTTTGGCACCTTCGCGCCAGCGGTACGCCGGGAACTCGCCGAGCGTGCGCGAGCAACGCCGATGGATTTTCAGGCCCGGCTTGCCGTCGATAACGCGGAGCGCCTTGGACACAGTGCGTATGCCGTCGATAACCGCCTTCTTGTTTGCCGGGCGCACAGACAGCCCGGCGCGGCGTAGGGCGTTCATGGCCCGCGCATCTTCGGAGTCGCAGAACCACGTTCCCGCGCCGTATGTCGCCGCAAACTCTTTGGCGCTTGCGGCTAACTGATCTTCGGCTTGCCCCGCCTTGACGAACTCGCCCACAACTGTCCAGAGCCCGCTACCGTCGCGCTTTCCGCAAACAAAAACGTTTGGGTCGCGGAAACCAAAATCGACCCCGTACCGCGTTTCAACCACGTCGGCTGGTGCGTCGCCAGTGACGTGAATCGAGGGATTCCACTCTTCGTAGACTTGGCCCAGGAACGCATCGAAACTCGCCTCGTACTCACGCCGGAAGAAAGCGGGCGGCAGTTCGCGCCTGGCCTTCTCAACCTCTTCGGGCGGATAGTACGGGTTGTCCGAAGTGAACCACGTATGACACCCATACTCCGGGTTGCCCTCTAGCGCGGGCTTGATTAGATATTCATAGTACCAGTTCCGGCCCTTTGGCGTGCCGGTGAATATCGCCCAGCCCGCGCGGCGCGATAGCCGAGCGCGCAGGTTTAGCCACGCCTCTTCGTCAATCCGCGCCGGTTCGTCTAGCCACAATCCGTCAAGACCGACGGCAACCAGCGAATCCGGGTTGTCCGCCGACTTGAACTCTATCAGGGTCTTTTGCTTGCCTTCGGCGCTTCGCAGCCAAAGCTCGCGTTCGGTCTTTTTCCAATCCTCAACAATCGGCGAGCCAGCGCCGCCGATGTATTGAAACCACGCCCGCCTTTGCGGTTTGCCAAGCGGGAAATCCGGCGCGATAACCCAAAAGTGTAGAAACCCGCGTTTCTCCCGCCGCGTCTTGGCGATACGCGCCCATGCCTTCGGCGGACCCGCGAACGTCTTGCCGCCGCCGATCCCGGCCGATGCGCTACAGTACCGCGCGGGGTCCGCGTGGAACGCCGCCTGTTTCGGGTGCGGTTGATACGGGGCCAAATAACCCATATCACGCCCCGCCGTTGTCGTCGCTGTTCTCTACCGTCGGTTGCTCTTCGGTGTCGCCGCGCCCATCGTCTCGCATCGCCAGCAACTTCGGTTGCTTTGACAGATAAATAGCGCACTGATAACTCTTAGTTGCGTGGTGCCAAAGTAACCGGCGTAGGCTTTCCTTGGCCTGCGACATTCCCCTTTTGTAAGCGGCGCTAAACTCCGGATCATCGACCATTCGCCGCTTGACGGTTTCAACATGGACCCCGCAACCATCGGCAATCTCGGAAAGGGTAGACCCGATGCGCGCAAGGGCCTCCACCGTTTCTAAGTTGAACTCATGTCTTGGTCTGCCGACTGGATTAGCCACACGCTACGCTCCCGCCTTATCGAGAATGGCTTTTTTGCCCGTAAACTCTTCCCAACGCTTTACCGCCACGTCCACATAGCGCGGCTCGATTTCAACCGCGTAGCATTTGCGGCCCGCCATCTCTGCGGCGATGATGGTCGTGCCGGAGCCGGAAAACGGCTCAATAACTACGTCGCTTTCTTTTGAGTAAAGGCGAACGAATCGGCCCGGCAGTTCCGCCGGATATGGGCATGGATGGTCGTCGCCGACTTCATTTTTGCCGACGCCGGGGAACTCCCAGTATCCGCATTGCGCCCACGGCTCACCCACCCGCTCTTGTCCGCCTTCGTTTTTCCCCGGCCTAAAAAATGTCATCAACATTTCGCAAGATTCGTCAACCAAGTCAGAAACGGGGCTGTTGTGGATTAATGCGCCACCCTTGACCCAAATGCGGCGGTGGCGCAATTCCCAACCCGCTGCTGAGAGCGCCCTATGCCATTCCCAATCAAGCGCGACACGAACGCCGGATCGCTTCTCTCCAATGCTTTTCTCGTTTGTGTAACCTGTGTTAATAACAATCCGACGGTTAACAAACGGCGACACCGTTTTCGCAACATCGGTCATGAACAAACGCGCGCCTTCGATCCCTGGCTTATTATCATATTCCTGGTTGGCCCAATATGGAGGCGAAGTAACAAGCATCGCCGCCATCTCCCCGCCCATCAGCCGTGCCACGTCCTCGACTTTTGTGCAGTCTCCGCAAAGCAGCCGATGATCGCCGAGCAGCCACAGGTCGCCGGTCTTGGAAATCGGCTCAACTGGCGCATCCGGCACTTCGTCGGGATCGGTGTTGCCAACAATCGGCTCCTTGGCAAATTCCATTCCCTCCAGCGCGTCCAGCCTCAGATCGTCAAACCCCTCTTCCATGACCTCTTTCAGTTCGTCCAGAATGTCCGGCAGATCGTCGGTGAACTCGCCCGCGATGAATTGGTTATTGAGCGAGACATTCAGCGCCTTTTCGTTGGCTTCGTCCAAGTCAACTACGATTACTTCGGCCTCGGACGCGCCGATTTTTTCTAGCGCCTTGATTCGCTGGTGTCCGGCGACAACGCGGTTCGTCCGCTCATTCCACACGATAGGCTGGACAAGGCCGAAGCGTTTGATACTTTCGGTCAGACCCGCCAACGCCTCTGCGCCGATCTTGCGGGGGTTGTATGGTGCCGCTATCAAGTCCGGCAGAAGTATCTTTTTGAGTTTCAAACTACCAGCCTTCGGCCTCTAGGGCCGCATCTAGTTCGTTCGGATGGTGCCTGCATCGCCATTCCAGGCGGCTTGATTCGGCGTGTGCCGCGTCGTACCAAATACCGTCGTTAGCCATTCGGTTGCGTTCGTGCAATTCGTGCAAGAGCACAAAGCCCCACTCTTCCGGCTCTACGTCGTTATCTAGCCAGATTTCACGCTCAGGTATGAACGTGTAAACTTGATCGTGTCCGCCCTCTGTGAAGTCAATGTCGTACTTGTCGCGGACTAAACGACCGTTGACTAGCCAGACGTTCAAGCCGTTTGCCGTGGTGTGCAAACAGCGGACGTGGGCGAAGCCCGCGCTACCGGCGGGGCCGATTGGCAGGGCGTCGCCGTTGCGTTTCCGTTCGCGCCGCTCCACGTCATCGGCCGCCGCAAGGGCCTCGTCATAGGACGCGCCGTCGTGCATCAGCCGCCACTCTGTCAACAGGTGGTCGATGAAAAAGGCACGTTCGTCTGGCGTCGCTTCCTGGTCTAGCCAAAGCTCGTTTTTCGGGATGAACGAAAACCGGAAGTGTTGCCCGAAGTTGGTAAACTCTTCGTCGATTTGGCCGCGTATGTATTCGCCGTCAACGAGCCAAATAACCAGATTGCCGCGTTGGTCAAGTTTTTCGAGGTAAAGAGGTTTCATTTGCCGCTTGTACCACCAACTTCAATCGCTCAAATTCGTAGGGGCCAATGATAACCGGCGGAGTTTTCCGTATCGCAAACGAGCGTTCATCAATCAACGCGAGGGCCGCCCGCAACTCTCGCCTACCCAGTTCGGTCAACTCTATTCGCGGCTTTTCATTCATCGGCCGCCACGTTTCCGGCCGCTGTTCTTTCTCGCGTGCATCGCCCGCATTCCGGCGTCGGCGTCCGCTTTGGTTTTGTAGACCGCCGGGCCTCTGCCGATTCGCCATTTGCCGTTGCGGGCCCTGCGAACGGGCATGTCAACCTCGTTTGAATTTGCGGGTTAGAAACACGAACGCCCCTGCAATTGCCGGGGCGCACAAAACCTAGTCTGCACTTTGACCTACTGCAAAATTACCCCGTTGTCAAGGGTTTTTTCGTGGCTGTTGCTTTTTGTCGATTTGGGGCAAAAAGCCAACTTCGCGGAAAGTGCTAACGATTTGGCGTTCAAGCATTCGGCGCCGGTCCCGACCTGGAAATATTTTATCCGATGCCCCTCCCGACAAAATCAGCCTTGCGCGCGCCGCCGGATAGCGTAGCCAAGATAACCGATTGTGGTTTCTGCCCTCTCCGTCGTCAATGACTTCAACGCGGGGCAGGCGTAGCACCTGAGCGAGCACAGTGTACTCGCGTTCCGATTCGTCGGGAACGGCCGTTTTCAGCGCGCGGCCCATTTCCGCGACGAAAACGACCATTGCCTTTGGGCCGAAAACCGGCATGGTCATAATCTCTTGGACGTGGCCCAGCGTGCTTGGCAGTTCTCCGTCGCGACCGATTAGATAGGCCGCTAGCAGCCACGGGAGCTTAGGCAGGTTGCGACTCGGCTCTGTGTCTGCGTCCATTGTCCAGGCGTGCACGAGCTTCGCCCACGCGCGGCGCGTGCCTTGGTAGCCAAGGGCAATAACGTCCATTCCCGCGCAACGCTTAGGGCAGCGCGCGGTGTACTCGCCCTCTTGCGGCCCGATGCTGATTACCGGGTGACTTCCGCAAATCGGGCAATGCGGCAGGGCCGTGGAGCGGGTCATTCAACCGCCTTTGTTTTCAGGTTGATTATTGGGTAATCACCGATCTTTCCGA
>Ga0335071_10005259_pt1 | contig 13454 bp, 13 predicted proteins | sample Lox_Sample_15_FD_206724 | JGI IMG/M metagenome (GOLD analysis project Ga0335071, IMG submission 206724) | Soil microbial communities from Loxahatchee National Wildlife Refuge, Florida, United States - Lox_Sample_1.5 | ecosystem: Environmental > Terrestrial > Soil > Wetlands | place: USA... | reverse complement strand
TGCAGCTTGAGGGCAAGGTCTGCTTCGTTACCGGCTCCACCCGCGGCATCGGCTGGGCCTGCGCCCAGGATCTGGCGCGCGTCGGCGCGAGCGTCATACTCAACGGCCGTACAGATCCGAAGTCGCGCCTGGCGGAGCTCGAAGCCATATCTCCGGGCCCGCACCTGGCGCTGTGCGGAGATATCGCGAACTCGGGCGAAATACAGCGTTTATACCGGGCCATCTTCTCCGCCTATAAGCGGCTCGATGTTCTCGTGAATAATGCCGGCGTCGCCGCCGACGGCCTTCTCGGGATGATTCCCGCGGACAGCATCGAAGCGACGCTGCGCGTCAACGTCGCCTCGGTGATCCTGAACATGCAGGAGGCGGCCCGGCTGATGATGCGCAACAAATCTGGGTCCATCGTCAATCTCACCTCCATCATGGGCGTCCGCGGGCAGGCGGGCTTGAGCGTCTACAGCGCCTCCAAGTCGGCGGTGATCGGCGCCACCTACGCGGCGGCCAAAGAACTCGCCCCGCGAGGGATTCGCGTCAACGCCGTCGCGCCCGGTTTTATCGATACAGATATGGCGCGCCAGTTGCCACCCGAAAAGTATCAGGAGCGATTGAGCGCCATCAAAATGCAACGCATCGGCCGACCCGAGGAGGTCGCATCGGTCGTGCTGTTTCTCGCCTCGCCGATGTCCGGGTACGTAACTGGCCAGGTGATCGGCGTGGACGGCGGAATGGTCGTTTGATGAATGTCCTCTTCCCCGACCCGCTGCCCGGCTCGTCCCCGGCCCTGCGCATCGCCGCTACCGGCGCACATATCTCCTTTGCCGAACTCGCCCAGCGGACAGATAGCCTGGCCAACCTTCTCGACGTCGGCCGCAAAGCGCTGGCGTTCTGTTTCTTCCGCAACGACCTCGCCTCCATCGAGAACTACCTAGCTTGTCTCACCGCCGGTACGGCCGCCTACCTCGCCGATCCCGCCATCGACTCCGCGATGCAGCAGCGCCTGGTCGCGCTGTACGAACCGGACTGGGTGCTGTCCTCCTCGGCGGCCGATGAGCGGTATCTGCCGGAAGGCGGCTACGAGCGTGCGCCCGAAGCAGGCGCGGGCGTCTGGTGGCGCCGCAAAAAGGATCGCCCCCGCGCCATTCACTCCGATCTCGCCGTGCTGCTGTCCACCTCCGGCAGCACCGGCTCCTCGAAGCTCGCGCGCCTCAGCCTGCGGAATCTAGTAAGCAACGCCGGATCCATTGCGGCGGCTCTGTCGCTCGCGCCGGATCACCGACCCATCACCAGTCTCCCGCTGCATTACTCCTATGGCCTGTCGGTGCTCAACAGTCACCTGGCGACCGGCGCCGAGACTGTAGTGACTGCCGAGCCGATTCTCTCGGCCGGCTTCTGGGACACCTTCCGGCAGTATGAGTGTACGTCTTGGGCCGGCGTGCCCTACTCCTACCAGGTGCTGCGGCGGCTCGACCTGAGAAACCTGAAGCTGCCCTCGCTCCGCGATCTCACCCAGGCCGGGGGCAAGCTCCAGAACGATCTCATCGCGCATTTCCACGGAATCGCGTCGTCGTTCGGCGTACGCTTCTGGGTGATGTATGGGCAAACCGAAGCCACCGCGCGAATCAGCATTCTGCCGTCCTCGGATCTGCCGGAGCGGATCGGATCTGCCGGACGGGCGATCCCCGGAGGCGAACTGTGGACCGAGAACGGCGAGCTGTTCTACCGCGGCCCGAACGTCATGCTGGGCTACGCCACTTCGCCCGAACAGCTCGGCGCGGGTGACGAGTTGCAGAGCGTGTTAGCCACCGGAGATCTCGGCTACATGGACGTGCAGGGTTACTGCTACGTCACCGGACGGCTTAAGCGCATCGCGAAACTGATGGGCGTCCGTGTCAACCTCGATGAAGTGGAACAGATGGTGCGCTCGCGCGTCCCGGCGGCTGTGGTCGGTCGCGACGACCGGCTGGTGATCTTCGCCGAGCAGAACGACGACGCGTTGTTCCAATCGCTCAAGAGCGAATTATCGGAGCACCTGCGATTGAATCATACTTGCTTCACATTCCGGTATATTCCAGCGCTTCCGGTGAATACGAACGGCAAGGTGGATTATCCAAAATTGCAGGAACAGCTGTGAAACTGGAAAGTCTCTTTGAAGCCCCGGCCTATACGCTCCCGCAGGACGTCAAGGAACGGCTGCTTGTCGACGAGTTGAACGAGCTCACCGCCCGTCACTCGAAGCGATGCCCTGAGTACGCCCGTGTGGTGCGCGCCCTGTTCCCGGATTTCCGGGGCGCCCGGACCATTGTCAATGTCCCCTATATCCCGGTGGGGCTGTTCAAGTCGCATCGCCTGGCCAGCGTGCCGGAAAGCGAAGTGTTCCGCGTGCTTGCCTCGAGCGGCACCACGGGCCAGCAGCCGAGCCGCGTGTATCTCGATCGCGAAACGGCCGAGTTGCAGTCGCGCGCGCTTGTGCACATCATGACTTCGCTGTTGGGCGGCCAGCGTCTGCCCATGCTCATCGTGGACGCGGCCAACATCCTGCGCGGAGACAAGCGCTTCAGCGCACGGGCGGTCGGCATCCTGGGCATGATGAGCCTAGGCCGCAATCACACCTACTTATTCGACGACGACCTGCGGCTCGAGCGCGACCGCCTGAAGGCGTTCCTCGAGTGCTTCGGCGGTGAGCCGTTCCTGCTGTTCGGCTTCACGTTCCTGGTCTGGCAGGCGCTGTATGAACAGGCGGCCGACAGCGAGTTCGATCTCTCGAACGGCACGCTCATTCACAGCGGAGGGTGGAAGAAGCTGCAAGACAAGGCGGTGTCTCCCGAGGTATTCCGGTCCATTCTCGAGCGCAAGCTGGGATTGCGGCGCAATTACAACTTCTACGGCATGGTGGAGCAGGTGGGCGGTATCTTTCTCGAAGGCGACGACGGGTATCTCTATCCGTCGAACTTCGGCGACGTTCTGATCCGCGACCCCGAGACGTTCGAAGTTGTGCCCGACGGGCGGCCCGGACTCGTACAGGTAGTGAGCGCGCTGCCGCGAAGTTATCCGGGTCACTCGATACTCACCGAGGACCTGGGAGTGATCATCGACACCGATACCGTTCAGGCCGGCCGCCGCGGCAAGCGTTTCCGTATCCTCGGCCGCATCCCGCGAGCCGAACTGCGAGGCTGCAGCGACACCGCCGCGCCCTGGCGCGAGGAGCCAGCGCGCGTATGAGCGAGCTCGTCGAAGTGGTCCCTTGCGAGCGTTCCCTGCCCATCGAGGCTGCGCTCGCGGTTTGCTCAAAACGAGCCGTGGGCCGGTTCGAACCATTTGCCCCGCCTGTGGTCGAGTTCTGCTCTGCCCTGGCGACAGCTATCTCGCGCGACTCCGAAGCGCGGCGCTATCCGGAGCTGCAGACGCTCGCGTTCTGCATGCGTCGCAGCGCGCTCCACCAATTGCGTGCGGAGTACGAAAAGCTAGCTACGCGGGACACGTTGCTCACTCCGCGAGGCGTCGTGTTCCATCTTCCGCCGTCGAACGTCGACACCATCTTCCTGTACTCCTGGCTGAACTCGGTGCTGGTGGGCAATCGCAACATAGTGCGGCTTTCACAGCACGAATCGCCGCAGGTGGCGCTGCTCTGCCGTCTGTATCGCGCTGTCCTCGCCGGTCATCCGGAGCTCGCCACCAACACGGTGATGTACCGCTACGGCCACGACGCCGCCATCACCCAGGCGTTTTCGGATATCTGCGACCTGCGGGTCATCTGGGGAGGCGACGCAACGGTGAACACAATCCGCGCCATTACCTTGCCCCCTCACGCGCGTGAGATCGCGTTTCCCAATCGCTATTCGATGTCAGTGTTTCGCGCGGCCGCCGTCGTGAACCTCTCCGGGCCGGAACTCGAAACCCTCGCCGAACGCTTCTACAATGACGTGTACTGGTTCGACCAGATGGCCTGCAGCTCGCCGCAACTGCTCGTGTGGATCGGCAGCGAAGAGGAGACGTGCGACGCTTCGCTCCGGCTATCCGACGCCGTTTCCGACGAACTACGCCGCCGTCAGTTTCAGCCGCATGCGGGAATCGGAATTGAGAAGCTGACCTTCTTGAGCCGGGCGGCCATCGATCGCGATGTCCTCTCGGCCGACCGCCGCGGATCGGCATGGATCTCGGCGCGTCTCGGCACCCTCGTAGGTTTCGATCGCGAGCACTGCGGCGGCGGCTTCCTGTTCGAAGCGCGCCTGGACGCGCTTGACCGGCTGGCTCCTCACCTGCGTCGCCGGGACCAGACGCTGACCTACTTCGGCTTCCACTCGGACGACCTCCGTAATCTCGCCAGGCTGACCGAAGGCGAAGGCGTGGATCGGATGGTTCCGGTGGGCCAGGCGCTCAACTTCAACCGCTACTGGGATGGCATGGATCTACTGGCGGAATTCAGCCGGCGGATTCATATTGTCTAATCGACTTTTGCCAAATAGAGTATGCAGGTGGACTCATCGCTGATGGGAAAGATGCAGATAAACGAGGGCGAGATTGGCATGTCCCACCAAAGACCCGGGATAGTGCGCAGCTAAACCCCAGCCTCGACGCGGGGCAGGATCCAGAACATAGCCCCCGAGTCTACTTAGCATGGCGTTTCCAATTGGCCAAATCAGCCTGCCAATCTACTCAATTGTTCCCCCTTCCACCCGAATTGCAACTGAGGATTGCCGGATCTCAGAGAGAAAGATCGCGACGGACGGGGGCCCCGATACGCCGAGCCGATCCACTTGGCTGCCCTCACTTCCCTGCGAGAACCTGTTCGACTTCTGGATATCAATCACTTTGCTCGACGGTTGCGCCGGTTGTGGAGAATCGTCGGGGAGCTGGCGAATTGGATGCGCCACACAACGTCAACGCGGAAACCACGTTCCTGATTTTGCCGAGGATAGTGCGTCTCATCGAGTCGCCGAATGCGCCGGAGCGGCTGAGACCATGTGTAGGGCTGGACACGCAACCGCCAGGTGAAATCCGCAAGACGACTTACAATTGTTGTCGTTTCCGCGCGCGTTGCATCTTCCGAAGCTCACGCTCCAGCGCGTCGGCTTCGTGTCGCATCCACCGAAGTACGGCACGAAAGCGGCGGCGTTCAGCCTTGTGCTCAGCCGAGTACCGGCCATGCTTCCAGGCCGCTTTCCGGCAACGCTCGCGTCCTTCCGCCGTGCGCGGGCCGGTGGACGCGCCGCCGTGCAGCCGACATCTCGTGTACTGTCCAGCCTTGGACAACATCGCCGGAGCACGGCACGGCGCTCCGCTCCGTGTTTTTGCTCCGCATCTCGGGCTGAGATGTGGGTTACCGACAGGATTTCCGTTCCTAAGCTTGTAAACCTTAACGTTTACAGCCGGGTCCCTTTGCGTGGGGTCCTCTGTCATTTTCTACCAAGTCCGCCTTTACGCGCCCCCTTCCACCTGATTTTCATTAGCATTTGGTCACGAACATTCCAAGGCTCCGCCGGGCTCTTTTCCATCTCAGCGAGAACACCAGCAGGAACGGGTTCGCCTTCGACTCGCCGCAATCGGTAACGTGCGGGAATGCCGACACTGTCAAGGTAACGGACCGGTATCCCATCCAGCCCGAGCGTGTGAAGCGCAGCGCGTACTTCCGGCCCATCCAAATCGCTCCACACGCCGATCGTTGCACCGCCCTCAAGTGCCATAATGCGGACTCCTGCCGGGTTCAATACGGCGGACGCGCGGGCTAACTCTGCCGGGTGCGGCCCCGACAGAAGCCCAGTTGCTTCCGCCTTGCCGACGCGTAAGGTGTCAATGGCTGGCTGGAGTTCCGAAGTGGCGGCCTCGGGGAATCGTAACTTCAGGTTGCCCGCTTGGTTTTCAACCGTGCCCACCCGCCGGATGGCGTTCAACGCTTCCGCCACGGTTATAGTTCCACCTCGACAATGGCGTCTTCGGACTTCCGAAGGTGCCCAACTTCCTCGAAGGTGCCCATGCAATTCTGTTGGGCATCTTCGGACGTTTTGGGCATCTTCGGCGGGAGTGACCACACCCATCCCGCCTTCATGCCGGTCTTTTCCTTGATGATTCTCAGCGAATCAGACGCTCGCCGGAGGGTCTTTCTTGAAATACCCGCCTCGGCTGCCATGCGAGGTATCTCCGCTGCGGGTGTCGGTTCGCTCAGTGTCCCTCGCAGCCATTCCTCCGCCTCTCGGAGTGCTGAAACGTGTTCCGGCACCTGCGTCCGCATGACTTCATCGGCGGTAGCGGTAACTGGCGTTGAGTCCCAGACCACCAGTGAAGTCTCCAACGGCCCAGCGGCGCTTTGAACCGTGGCCCCTTCGATGCGGAAGGCCAAACCCGCCGAATCTGGTCCGATGTTGTTCTTCATCGGAAGGAAGAAGCGTCGCGCCGGGTTCTCAGGGTCTTGCGCCACCAGATACGCCGCCCGCGCCGCCGCCACGAATGCAAGCGACCCCGTAACCCGCATCAGAGCCTCGGTACCTGCCGATTTATTCAGGTGCGATACCCCAATGATGGCTGTGCGGTGTTGTGCGGCCAGTTCAGACAGTGGAGCCAAGAGGGCACGGACTTCAGCGTTGCGGTGGCTGTCCACGTCCCCGAGAAACGCTGTAATCGGATCAATGACCACGGCGGCCACGTCCCCGAGTTCGGTGAGTTTCGCCGAAAGCGCCTCCATGTCCCGCTGCAAATTGAATGCCCTATTTTGCTGCCGCCCTTCGCCCGTGTAACCCAGGATGACGGAATCCATGACATGAATGCGGTGAAGGTTGGCACCGGCAGCTTCGAGACGTGGCCGCAACGTATCGGCTGGGTCGTCTTCCGCCGAAAGGAACACCACGTCGCCGGGTGTACATTGGGTGCGGTCCACGGGCCAGCGTCCCCCGGTGGATACAACCACCGCAATGCTGGCTGTGACCTGCGACTTTCCCAGTCCAGGATTCCCCGCGACGATACTCACCTTGCCCCGCGCGATGCGTCCCGGCCAAAGCCAGCTTACGGGCTTTGCCTCGATATCCGACAATCGCCGGGTAACGAGCGCTCCTGCTTCTGCGCGCCCCTGGTGGTGCGGCTCGTCCGCTAGTCCCCACCGCGCCCGAAGCTCGGAGAGTGCCGCCGTGTCCACCATGGCCGCCGCGTCCGTGAGTTCGACGAACTGCTCGATTGTGCCGCCTGCGGTCCGCCAATCGGTAACGTCACCCTTCGCGGGTAATCCTGGAAGCTCCAGGATTCGGATGGAAGCCGCCACGTCTAGCAGAGCCGCTGCTACCTCTGTCGCGTGGTTCCGGCCCGGTACGTCATTGTCGGGAAGAATGACAATATGCCGGTTCCGGAAATACTCCGTCCAACCCGCGTACAACCCGCTGTTGCCGGACCCGCCTGGATTGCAGGACGCCACCAGCCCCCATTCTTCAAGGGTGTGAACGTCTTTTTCCCCTTCGGGAAGGTAAACGGTCTCGGCCATGAGCAACTTCGGAAGGCGAAACGGAACCCTCTCGATACCATCCAGGTTCCAGACAACACCGCCGCGCCCATCGGGTCTGCATTGCCGAAAGACTTTCTCGCCATCCGGTTTCAAGTAGCGGATAACCTCGAACAGAAGGCTTCCATTCCGGTCCACATACGGGTACCGTGCCAATTCCCGCGAGCCGCCTGCCGTACTGGGGAGCTTCGTAGGTCTTGCAAGTGTCGCGCCAGCCGAATTTCCATTTGTGCGGCTGCTGTTGCCTCGGTGGTCGGGTTCAATCCGCCCCACCAGCCTGAACACCTCGGCCTTTCGGGTCGGAAAATCCCCGCCTGCCAGAGCCGCTTCGAGTTCCAGAATGTCGCCGCCGCGTCCGCAGGTCGAGTGACAGAACCACCGCCCCGTGTTCGGGTCCACCGCGAAGTTGTCATCCTTGCCCTCGTGAATCGGACATGGCCCGCGCCATTCCGCCGCACGCCGCTGCATCAAGTGCGGTACGCGCGCGGCATAGTAGGTTGAGATTTCGCCCAAAGTGAATATGAGTGGTCCTGAGTCCGGCATCGCGTATCCTTTTGCGCTTTCGCGATTGTGTTCCTGCACTATTTTTGAAGCCGATTCTCGTTGCCACCGCCGTCGCGCCACTTCCTCGGTGAGGTTCCATCGGGCCGCGATGGTCGCTACCGCCTCTTCCACGAACACCGCCGCGTGATCTCTAGTCATTGCTGCGCCCCGCGCAGCGACACCAATTGGGTCGGCGTGGCCGCTTATGTTTAGCCCTAAACATTCCGCCCTCCAGCACGTGCGTTCTCGCTTTGGCCCCTTTTTCCGCCGCCGGTAGGTTGCGCTTCGAGCCAAGCGGACAGATCGGCAAGCAAATACCGCACCGCGCGACCCAATTTGTGGTAGCGTGGCCCGTCGCCGCGAACACGCCACTTCCTCGCACATGCGAAGCTTATGCCAAGGCGTTCGCAAAGCTGTTTTTCATTAATGAAGGTTTGATCCGTAGTGTGCATGATAGGGACATAGTAAGAGCGACGTACCCGAGGGGGGAATTGAAATCTCACTCCGCAGGTGAAGCTAGTGATCTGAAGCCTCGGAGCCGAGCGGATCAGTTGATTCCCGTGGGATTGTGAGGGACTTGTGCTAGTGCAAGAATCTCGTACCCAACAATGCGAAAAGTACCCGAAGCCGTTCCATCTCGTTTTTTTGCGCAGCCCCAACGAGGTCGCCTCTATTCGGCCACGCTGTTTTCAGAGCGGCCTTTATTTTTTTGCTGGTTGCCTCGGGTTTGCGTTTGTAGTCCTTCGGCAGGAGTTGCTTTGCAAGATCGCTCGGCGTGAGGGGGCCGTGTCCGGCGAGTACGCGCTCGATGGCTTCATTCGCTTCGTCTTCAGTGATGCCGTCTGGTCGGTCACTGAATAACGCCATGACTTGGAGCGCCATTGCGTTCCTACCAAGTTCCACATTTTGCGGCAGGGGGTTAGCGCCACTGCCAGGAGACCAGGGGTTTCGCTTGAAGATCCCATCTGGCCATGGGATGTTCTGCTGGCTGAGCCAAGTCGTCAAGACCAGCGTGTACGCATCCAGAGCGTTCACGGAGGCTAGACCGTCCAAAACGCGCGCCAGCAAGCTGGGCGTCATTTGCTCGGATAAGGCGGTTCCCGGCTGTACCGGCATCTCGGGTTTGGAGGCCGTCGCGGTGGTCTGATGGTAATCGCGAAGTTGACGTTGCGCGCGCTCGTGTGATGTTTCAGTTTTTCGTTGCTGGCGGGTCGGCATGCGTTGGGCTTATCATAGTGACTTCTGAACAGTCAACTAGTGGCCGCAACGGGGTAGTGGCACAATTTGAAAGGCAAGCCTAAGCCACCAAAGAAAATCAAGCAGCGGTGAACCCTCGGGCAACTGGGCGGACTTAAGGTGGTTGAAGCTAGGCCAGACAAGCTCACCCCGGAGTACCATAAGGAGATCACCAAAAAAGCCGCTGATACGCGATGGCGAAAGCGGTAGAATTCGTGTAGTTGATGATCACAATTGGCTTCCGCGCCGAGCCTTCGGCTGTCAATTGGGCGGTAGTCGAAGGAACCAAAGAAACCCCAATTAAGATTGACGCAGGCACGTTAACGACTCCCGCAACGTATGACGAAGCTGCGGCGCTGAAGTGGTTTCGCGAAAAGGTCACCGAACTGGTCTGCGGCCTAAAACCCGAAGTCGCAGCAGTCAGGTATCCCGAGACATTCCTGAAATCAGCGAGGCAAGCTTCGCTAAACCAACGGTGTCGAGTGGAAGGCGTTATTGTCGAAACGCTGCAATCCTTAGGGCTACGTGTGCTGACGGGATCACTCGCAACGATTTCGAAAAACCTAGGGTCCAAGGCTGCGAAGCACTACCTCGATGCTCCTGACCTGCGTGGTCTGAATTGGGAAAAATACAGGCCGAACGTGAAGGAAGCTATTCTCGTGGCCGCGTCTGCATTACCGGAGCGTTGAAAGCCAGATGGATATCGTTGGAGAGATCAAATACGAACAGCGATGCCGGATAGGTATCGGCCAGGGAATGAATTCTGTAGTGTATAAATCTTTCGATCCACAACTGGGTGGTGACTTCGCCGTTAAGTTGATTGACAAAACCATGTTTGGCGGGGATGTGACGAGATACTTCGAAGAGGCACAGGCGATGTTCGCCACGTTTCACGGGAATGTGGTGCCGATCCAATCTGCCAGCCAAAATGCGAACGAAATCATACTTGCGATGCCATATTTCGCACGTGGATCTCTGGCGGATCGTATTTCCAATGCGCCTGTTACTCCCAAGGAATGGGTTCGGATCGCGCTAGGTATCCTGAATGGTGTTTCTCAAATTCACACTGCGGGATATATTCATTTCGATTTGAAGCCGTCGAACATTATGTTCAATGACACGGATGATCCTATGGTCGCTGATTTCGGCCAAGCGAGATGCGTCCTTCCAGGTGGCAGGGTCGTCGTACCACGCATGTACTATCGCGCTATGCCTCCAGAAACATTGAGCGCTCGAATCGGAAGCATGCTCGGCGATATTTACCAAGTCGGCCTGCTGCTATATAGGGCAATCAATGGTGACCCTGTCTATCAGGCGCAATTCGTTGGTATTGACGATGCGGCAATGAGGCAACGTGTAATCGCAGGTAGGCTTCCGGATCGCAAACTTTTCCTGCCCCATGTCCCGAAAAGCATTCGAAGGATTATTCGGAAAGCTCTAAAGCTAGATCCAGCGCAACGTTATCAATCCGCACAGGACTTTGCTAAGACGGTCGCTCGCGTTGATCCGCGACTCAATTGGGTCACCACTATCCACGCATCGGGTGAAATGTCATGGAAAGCCGAGCGCACAGGGAAGAGTGACCTTGAAGATGATCTGATAGGGGCACACGGAGGGAAATGGAACGTGCGCGCTTGGACCGTGAACGGCACGAGCAAACGCGCTACTGGATCAATGGTTCTGAGTCGATCTGGACTTGACGAAGACGAAGCAATGGACCATCTCAACGACGTGTTTGTTCAACTGGCGTAACTTCCATGTAATGCCCGTTTCTGCACCACTCCACTGGAGCCTGATCCCTATTTACCGACCCGGATAAACAGCGTGTGCAGCACGGATTCTCCATGAACTCTAGCGCTGGACGATCAACTTCAACGCCGCAAGTACGGCATCGGCGGATGCGCTCAAGCATAAATGGCAATTTCCGTCTCGACATACGGTTTACTCCCGTTTGAAGTCCTCTGGGTTCAAGGTGATAGCAGGAAACTGGACTAAGCCCTGAAGGGCTTGATCTACGAATCGAGCAGCTACCTCGTTAGGGTTCCGACCGTAGATTCCCCTCATCGCAATCTTGTGCAGGGCGTCTATAGACTGCTCGGAAAGCGTAATCGTTAAAGGCTTTCCTTCAGCGGCATTGCCTTTTCGTCCTGCCATAATAATGACATAATTATATCATTCTTATAAGCCAAACACACCCCCACAGCGAGAAGCGCTACAGCCCGGTCAAAGCGAGATCGCCGCGCGGGTTTTCCAGCTTGTTTGAAAACGCGTTCCTCAGCCGAGTGAACCGGCGCATGCGCATCCGGTGAGGTTCTGGCGCTTAACCCACCTGGTAGAGAGTTGCTTGTCATCCGGCTCGCGCAACGCGGAGTAAACCCGGTCGAGAGACTCATTCGGAAAAAGGGGCCATGGGGTGGGCGATGCCGTGCCGCCGGATTAATCGGCGACGCGCTTCGCCGGTATGCCCATGGGTATGCCCAATACCTGCGCGGATGGAGAAATACCGAGCGTTCAGTCATCCTAGGGAACTGATTGAAAATAATGCTCGGTATCTGTTAGTCTTAGTCCATCTAACTTATAGATTCTTCGTGCGTCATTGGCTTCGAACCAGTAGGTCGGGAGTTCGAGTCTCTCCGGGCGCGCCAGAAAAACCGCGCGGGCTTTGCCGTTTCGACATCAGTGCTTTGAATGACTTACCGGGATCTTTCGAGCATGCTGCCCGCCGGCATAAATCCGGAATCCATCGCCGCCACAGAACGCCTGATCCGGCGGCGGATTCGCCGCACGCCTGTGGTGGAGGTCGATGGCGCTGACTTCGGCCTGCCGGTTGCCAATCTCAAGTTAAAGCTTGAGCTGCTTCAGCACACGGGGTCATTCAAAACCAGAGGCGCGTTCGCCAATCTGTTGAGCCGCGAATTGCCGCCGGCCGGTGTGGTGGCGGCGTCGGGCGGAAATCATGGCGCGGCCGTGGCGTTCGCGGCGCAGAAGCTTCACTCGCCCGCTACAATCTTCGTTCCCACCGTGGCATCGAGTGCGAAAGTCGACCGAATCCGCAGCTATGGCGCGAACCTTGTGATTGCGGGAGACCGCTATGCCGAGGCGCTGGCGGCTTCCGAAGTTTGGAGCAAGAAGTCCGGTGCGTTGCCGATCCATGCCTACAATGACGTGGAGACGCTTCTTGGCCAGGGCACTGTCGGGCTCGAAACGGAACAGCAGGCTCCGGATCTGGACACGCTCCTGGTCGCGGTTGGCGGTGGCGGGCTGATTGGCGGGATTGCCGCTTGGTATAGCGGCCGAATCCAGATTATCGGCGTCGAGCCCGAAGCCGCACCCACTTTAACCAACGCGCTTGCGGCGGGCTGTCCAGTGGACGCTCCGGCGGGCGGAATCGCGGCGGATTCCTTGGCGCCGAAACACGTGGGTGAGCTGGCATTCGCCATTGCGCAATCGTTTGTCCGGCGTGTCGTTTTGGTGACTGACGATGCGATCCGGCATGCGCAGGAGACCTTGTGGGACGTGCTGCGGGTTGCTGCCGAGCCAGGGGGAGTAGCAGCTCTCGCCGCACTGCTTTCGAGGCGCTATGAGCCACAACCGAACGAGCGTGTCGGGGCGGTGGTTTGCGGAGGGAATACGGATGCGATAGCTTTCTAGGCTCCAGGTGACTCCCTTTTGTTGTATCTTTATTGAAAGGTTGGGTTGGCCTCAGTCGGCACGCCCACTTTCGTTCCCCGTAGAATTTCCTGCCCGGTTGCAACGCCCATCGAAGTGGAGGAGGTCAAACGCGGTGACTACGATGCTGCCAGCGCTAGCTTTGGGCCTTTTGCTGTGGCAGGCTCCCGAGCCCAACGGTGGCGGCGTGCGTCCAGGAACGCTTCCAAAAGCCTGGCGAACGGGCGGGCCGAATTGCCTGGAGGCGCCGGACTGGGAGATTCACGAGTACAACCCCGATTTCTTCATTTTGAGGGAAAGCGGGTGCGTAAATTACGAAAAACCTTTTCTTTACCTATTGTTCGGCAATGAGAGTTGCTTCCTGATCGATACCGGCGCCGGGCAAACCAATGTCTCTCGCACCGTTTCATCACTCATCGATAAATGGTCGGCACAGAATCACAGAGACGCGCCGCTATTGATCGTGGGGCATTCGCACTCGCATGATGACCACACAGCCGGCGATGGGCAATTTAAAGAGCGGCCA
>Ga0335071_10005258_pt1 | contig 13456 bp, 10 predicted proteins | sample Lox_Sample_15_FD_206724 | JGI IMG/M metagenome (GOLD analysis project Ga0335071, IMG submission 206724) | Soil microbial communities from Loxahatchee National Wildlife Refuge, Florida, United States - Lox_Sample_1.5 | ecosystem: Environmental > Terrestrial > Soil > Wetlands | place: USA... | reverse complement strand
GTGGCGATGGCGCGCGGCGCAAAAGCGGCGGCAGCAGCGGTTTCTGCGAATGCTGGCGGCGCGCTGTATGCGGATGAGTTCTCGCAGCCGGAGGACGTGTCGTACTCGGTTTAGGTTTATCGCGCTGCCGAGGGCGGCTGCGCGCACACAACCATCTATATGGCGACAGTTAACGAGTGGGTGAATTCGGAGCATGCCGTCAGCTACCTGGGACGGGCAGATCAGATCCCGCATCGGCGGGAGGGCGAGTCGACGTTGCTGGAGCTACTGCCAGCGGGCGTGAATCGCGTGCTCGATCTTGGGTCGGGCGACGGGCGGTTGCTGGGCTTCGTCCTGGAGAAGTTTCCGCAGTCACAGGCAGTCGCGCTCGATTTCTCGCCCGAGATGCTGGGGCGGCTAAGGCAGCGGTTCGCCGCGAACGCTAACGTTAGCGTGATCGACCACAACCTGAACGATGCGCTTCCGGAGATCGGTCCATTCGATGCGGTGGTGTCAAGTTTTGCGATTCATCATTGCACTCACGAGCGCAAGCGTGAATTGTACGAAGAGATTTTTTGCCTGCTCGCGCCGGGCGGAATCTTCTGTAACCTGGAGCACGTCGCTTCGCCGAACCGGAAGGTGCATGTGGAGTTTCTGTCGGCGATCGGGTACACGCTGGAGACGGAGGATCCGTCGAACAAGCTGCTCGACCTGCATGCGCAGCTCAACTGGCTGTGGGCGATCGGGTACGCGGACGTGGACTGCTTCTGGAAGTGGCGCGAGCTGGCATTACTGTCCGGGCGCAAGCCGGCAACGAATTCTTAAGGAGAGAAATCTATGGCAAACATTTACCGCGACAGCGATGCGGACCTGAAACTGATTCAAGGCAAGAAAGTAGCAATCATTGGCTACGGTTCGCAGGGGCACGCACACGCGCTTAACCTGAAAGATAGCGGCGTCGATGTCCGCGTTGGCCTGTCGCCGAACTCGAGCACCCGCAAGAAGGCGGAGAGCGCCGGACTGAAGGTGGAATCGGTGGCCGACGCCAGCAAGTGGGCAGACGTGATCATGATCCTCACGCCCGATACCAGCCAGGCCGAGCTCTACAAAACTTCGATCGAGCCATTCCTTACCGCCGGCAAAACGCTGATGTTTGCGCACGGATTCAACATCCGCTTCGGCACCATTACTCCGCCGAAGGATGTTGACGTGAGCATGATCGCTCCGAAATCGCCAGGGCACCGCGTCCGTGAGCTGTACACGGAAGGCGCCGGAACGCCAGCGTTACTCGCGGTACACCAGGACGCCACCGGCAACGCCAAGCAGAATGCTTTGTCGTACGGCAAGGCGCTGGGTGTAACGCGCGCGGGAGTGCTGGAGACCACGTTCTCCGAGGAGACCGAGACCGACCTGTTCGGCGAGCAGGCGGTGCTGTGCGGCGGCGCGAGCGAGCTGGTCAAGGCCGGATTCCAGACGCTGGTTGATGCTGGATATCAGCCGGAGATCGCGTATTTCGAGTGCCTGCACGAGCTGAAGCTGATCGTTGACCTCATGTACCAGGGCGGCCTGAACTACATGCGCTACTCGGTGAGCGACACGGCCGAGCACGGCGACTACACTGGCGGCCCGCGAGTGGTCACCGACGCGACGCGCGCCGAGATGAAGAAGATGCTGAAGGAGATCCAGGACGGAACCTACGCGAAGAAATGGATCGACGAGAACAAGAATGGGCGTCCGTGGTTCAATGCGACGCGCGCAAAGGAGCAGGACCAGTTGCTCGAGCAGGTGGGCGCACGGCTGCGGGCGATGATGCCGTTCCTGAAGCCGGTGAAGGTGACGCCGGCATCGGAGCAGGCAGCGGTAGGATCGCGGTAAGGTTGATGGCCGAAGTTGAGACCCCCGGTCCACGTGGCCGGGGTTTCTTTTTGTCATGTCGAGAGTTCGCGAAGCGAACTCGAGATATCCCTACTGCACCTTCGCTGCTCTCACCGATTTTCCCGCGGCCAACGCGCGGTCGATCTCGACCTTCTCGCGCAGCAACGACGCCAGTGTCAATGTGTCACCCTTCTTTTCGGCGTCGGCGATTTTGCCGCGCAGATCGCGCTGCAGATGTTCGAGGTAGCGGCGGCGCAGGGCCGCGATGGCCCCTTCCAGTAACTCCGGGGTTAGCTCTTCATTCTCGTGCATCAGGCACTCGGCGAGCGTCTTGCGGTCGTGCTCGTTAACCGGCAGAGTTGCGGGGTCGATGACGTCGAAGGCAAGCAGCGAATTGATGAGCGTTTCCGTACCGAGGCCGTGATGGAGCGGCTCCTGTTCCAGGGCAAAGCGGGCCTGGCGGGAGGGATCGAATTCGTCTTCAGCTCCGTCACGGGCGGAACGGCGGTCGACGAATCCCAAATCTCCAGATGACGCGAGGGCGCGGATGAGAATGCGCTCGGCGTCTGTCACCGATGTTGCCAAAGGCGCACTGACGGCCTTGGTTCCGCGATTGGTGGCAGCATGCTTGAGTTCCTGCTGCAGGACGGCATGATCGATGCCGAGTTTCTGCGCGATTTCGTTGGCCAGTTCGCCGCGGGCTATGCGGCTCGGCACGCGTTGGATGTGGGGCAGCAGGAAGTTGACGGCTTTGACTTTGCCTTCGGGCGTGCGGATGGGGAATTTCATCTGGGCGCGTTCAATGAGGTAGTCGAAGTAGCGTGCGGCGTTGCGTAGAGCGTTAGTGTAGGCTTCGGTACCCTTCTTGCGGATGTACAGGTCGGGGTCGAATCCGGTTTCGAGCGCCACCACCTTAATATTGAAATCCTCTTCGACCAGCATTCCAAGGGTACGTTCCGTCGCGGTGGCGCCGGCAGTGTCAGGGTCGAAATTCACGACAATGTTCTGCGTGTAACGCGCCAGCAGCTTCGCCTGCAGATCGGTAAACGCGGTGCCGGATGACGCAAGCACATTGTGGAACCCGGCAGCGTACACCGAGATGCAATCCATCTGGCCTTCGACAAGGATGACGTAGCCGAGCTGGCGAATTGCTTCCTTCGCCTTATCGAGGTTGAACAACACGCGCGACTTCACGTAGAGCGGCGTTTCGGGCGAGTTCAAATACTTAGGGCCAGATTTCTCGTCGGTGGCGAGGGTGCGTCCGGTGAAGGCGATCACGCGGCCTTGCTCGTTCATGATGGGGAACATCACGCGGTTGCGGAACTTCGCGTAGAGGTTCGTCGCCGCACTTGATTCCCCCTCGCGGCCGTCGTGCTTCCACGAGAACAGGCCCGATTCCCGCATGACCTCATCGTCGAATTGTCCGCGCACGGCGTCGCGAAGCAGAAATCCGCTTTCCGGCGCGAATCCGATGCGGAACTTGGCGATGATCTCGGGGGTCAGCCCGCGACCGGCGAGATATTCACGCGCGTAGCTGCCGTCGGGCTTGCGCAGTTGGTCCTGGAACCAGGCGCAGGCGCGCTCGTTGATGTCGATGAGCCGCGCACGCATCGCGGCCTGGCGCGCTTCGGCGGGCGAATCGTATTCCACCTTCGGCATGGGCACGCCGAGCTTCTGCGCGATGAACCGGATCGCCTCGCCAAACGTGAGGTTCTCGATTTTCTGAATGAACTTAAAGACGTCGCCCGACTCGCCGCAGCCGAAGCAGTGGTAGAACTGCCGCGTGGCGTGCACCGAAAACGACGGCGACTTCTCTTTGTGGAAGGGGCAGAGGCCCTGAAAGTTCTGTGCTCCCGACTTGCGGAGCTGCACGTATTCGCCGATGACGCGGACGATGTCCGCCTGGGCGCGCAGTTGCTCCTTGAAGTCGTTCGAAGCCATGACGTCATTCTCTAGGAGATGGGGCGGACGCGCAAAGGCGAAGTCGTGGGTCGAAGCGGAAAGTGGCTGAGAAACTGCCGAATACTGTGTAAGCAGTGTGGAAAAATCGGCACATGGTTACCACCGGCATGTGAGGGGCGTGCTTCTCCAGGACGACTTAAAACGCCCCCAGCTCGCCCCACCGCACCGCTCGACGTGACCCCCATCACGGCGGGCATTTGCGTCCCGGGCTGTAATGCCTGCTAGAAGGCAAAAGTAAGCCTTCAGGAGAAACGTCATGAGCGATTCTCCGCCGAAAGCGACGGAAAAGTTGCAGTGTCCTATCTGCGAAGGTCGCGGAGAGATTGAAAGAGAAGAGCTGCTGGCGCGCCTGAGTGAGAAAGACCTGGGCCGCAAGGTGCGGACGTATCTCTCGGACTTCATGGATGCCGAGAAGCAAGAACTGAACGAAGTGGGCCCGGACGAAACCAAGCACGACGCCAAGGCCTGGAACCTTACTCACTTTTCGTGGCGACGCAGCCCCAAGGAGTAGGAGTAACGATGCGTCCTTCACATGTCGATCATATACCCGAGCTGTTGGCACGATTTGAGAGCAAGCCGTCGAATCTTCGCCCGATCTTAGAGGCGATTATCGACGAGTACACATTTTTGCCGGAAGACGCCGTGCACCAGATTGCGGTGAAGCTGAAACTGCCGGTTGCCGATGTACTGCAAGCGGCGCATGGGCTGGTGGACCCGAATCGGGTAACGGAGCCGGTGGAAGTTTAGAACGAGATCATCCGGTGATGAGGCGCGCGGCGGGCGCACCTCGTCGGTCCGGATCAGAGCTGGCAACACCAGCTCATTTGCCGGGACTGCGAAACAGCAGTCCCGGGTTTTTGTTTGGCGTACTGCGGAGATTCCTCGCTTGATCTAGGCGGCCTTGGGCTGGCGGATGCCCTGCATCCCGCGCAGAAAGTCCTGGGCGTTGTGGTAGCCCTGGAGAGTGCCGACGTCCATGTAGGTCTCACCGACGTGCGCGGCGCGAACCGTGTTACCCGCGTCGATGTACGCGTTCAGCAGGTTGCCGAGATACTCGTCGTCACGATGACGGCTCTCCCATAAGAGTCGAAGCGCATGGAACGCCGCGCCGGTGGCTGTCACAGCCCCCCAGATCCAGTGTGATTCGGGATTGGGAACTTTCACGTCGACGCGGCGGACGTAGCTGTGCTCGTCGGTGATGACGGAATCGAAGGCGCAGGCATCGACAACCGGGAAACAAACCAGGTTCACGTCAGCGCGGCTCGCGGCCAGCGTGGTGCGATAGGCATTCTCGGGAAACCAGATGGTATCCGGCAGCCCGAGCAGGACATGGTCGTGATTGCGGGCGAAAGGCTCGCCGCGGAAGAAAGCGTCGCAGAGCCCACGCGGGCGTTGCTGCACCACGTAGAAGATCTCGGCTGCATACTCGCGCTCGGAGAAATACTTCACGATGTCGGTTTTCTCGCCGGAGATGACCATGCAGATCTCGCTGGCTCCGGCGGCGATCATGCGCTCAACTAAATATTCCGTTACAGCCTTCGGCCGTTCAACGCCGTCGATGAATTGCGAGCCGACGGGGAGCAGTTCCTTGGAGCAGCCGAGCGGCTGAATTCGCTGGCCTGCACCGGCAGCGGGAATGATGCCAATCATGCGACCTCCGCGGCCGAACGAGAGCGGCCGTTGATTGTCTGTTCGAGATAGCGGACTAATTCGCGGGCGCGTACTTCGCCGGTATTCTCGGCGAGCGTACGTTGGCGAGCCCGCTTGGCAACCCGTTGCAGTTCGCGATCGGGAAGATCGAGGACGCGCAGCATCTCGTCAGTGTCGCGGACGATGAAGATTTCCTCTTTCGGGGTGAAGAACCGATCGAGCCCGTCGAACCAGTCGGAGACGATGGGCGTGCCGCAGGCCGCAGCTTCGAACAAGCGACCAGACGGGCCGTATCCGCCGCGGGCCATGCTGCTGCGGGTGAGGTTCAGTGTCAGGCGCGATCCGGAATACAAAGCTGGATGATCGTGCGGCGATACATGTTCGAAGCGAAGCAGGTTACTGGGCCAATCGGTTTCGGCGGGGTACATGGATCCGGCGAGGACGAAGGTTTTGTCGGGCGCCTGTCGCGCGGCGCTCAGAAACAGCGTTCCGAACTTCTGCTGGCGATCGGCGGCATAGGTCCCCATGTAACTCATCGTGCAGCGATATGGTTCCGGAACATCGACGTGGTGATGGACATCGGGATCGACGCATCCATAGAGCGGCATGGCGCGACGCGCTCCCCACTGCTGTTCCAGTTCGTTGAGGATCTGGCCGCCGCACCAGGAGAGATAAAGTTCGAATTGGGGAACCTGGTAGACACGAAGGTATTCACAGTCGGCACGGGAAAGCTTGTCGAGCGTGATGGGCGTATCGAGATCGTAGAAGACGTGCGCAGGACCGGTGACGTCGGCTAACTCGTCGATGATGTGGGCACCTTCCGGGACGAAACTCGCGTGCAGAATGACGTCGGATTCGCGGGCATCGCAAACGGCGCGTGCGCGGATATGCTGCCACTCGGAATAGAGCACCAATTCGCAGAAATCGGCGGAAGGGAAATCGCGGCGCTTGGCGTAATAAGGAACGTCGCGCTCGTAGAAGACGACGCGGTGCCCCATGCGGTGCAGCGCACGCAGCAGCGCGCGGTAGGGAGTGGCGTGGCCGTTGCCCCACGAAGAGCTGACAGTCAGTCCAAAGATGGTGATCTTCAAGCGACTCCCAATACCACAAACGTACTTACCTTGTGATGGCGATTGAGAGCGGGCCGTTGCCGTGGAAAGGGCGCAGACATTCGCCTGCGCCCTTTAGAAGATTACGATTCGAGTTTGGCGTCGAGAGTGATTTTGGCGTTGAGTACTTTCGAAACCGGGCATCCCGCTTTTGCAGCAGCGGCGACTTCCTGGAACTTTTCTTCGCTGATGCCGGGAACCTTGCCGGTCATGGTGAGGTGGACAGCGGTGATCGAAAATCCGTCGCCAACTTTTTCCAGGGAGACCGCGGCTTCCGTGGCCACACGATCGGCTTTGAAGCCATTCTTTTCGAGCGCGGCCGAAAACGCCATGGAGAAGCATCCGGCGTGAGCGGCGCCGATCAACTCCTCGGGATTGGTGCCGACACCGTTCTCAAAGCGGGTGGCAAAGGAATACTGCGTGTCTTTCAGCACGCCGCTGGCGGTGGAAATGGTGCCCTTACCGTCTTTCAGGCCGCCTGTCCAGACGGCACTTCCTTTTCGTTGCATAAGCTTTCCTCGCGTGTAGATTTCATTGCGTGGAGCCCCGGCGTTAAGGTTGGTGTGCACGCGCACGGCCCCAAAATGCAGCGCCGACCATTCTAAACCGTCGGAGACATTGGCGGAGGAGCGACGAATCAGGTACGCTGTCGGCATCTTTTGTGAGGTTGGACTTGATGCGATTCAGTGGAATTGTGTTCTTGTGCTTACTGCCGATTGTGGCTGCTGCGGCAACGCCCGATATTCACAGCGCGGCTTACCAGGCGGATTTCGCGAAGTGGCATGACAGCCTCGAAAACAGCCGCCGCAAGAACTGGGTGCCGCTGGTAGGACTGTTCTGGTTGCGCGACGGCGACAACCGCATTGGCAGTGATCAGAAAGACGATGTGCCACTGCCGGAAGGAAAAGCTCCGGCGCAGGTTGGCGTGATCTCGTTTCATGCTGGGAAGGCGGTATTCACGGCGGCACCATCGGTGACAGTGACGAATCAGGGCAAGCCCGTAAAACAGATTGATTTGCAGCCGGATACTACAGACAAACCGACCGTCCTGCAGGTTGGCGCGCTGCGCATGCATATGATCCAGCGCGAGCAGCGATTTGGCATCCGCGTGAAAGACACCAGTCACGGCGGCGATTTCCACGAGCCTGAGTTCTTTCCGCTCAGCAGCAGTTATTTGGTGGAGGCGACGTTCCTTCCTTATGCGCAGCCGAAGAAGGTGGCGATTCCCACCGTGCTTGGGCAAGATGCAACGATGGACAGCCCCGGCGAAGTAGAGTTCACGCTGAACGGGCAGAAGATGCGGCTGCAGGCTGTAACCGAAGGATCACCGGAACTGATGCTCATTATTAAGGACAAGACGAGCGGGAAGACGACGTATCCGGCTGGGCGATTCATCGACACCGACGCGCCGAAGGACGGCAAAGTGCTGATTGACTTCAATCGGGCGTACAGTCCTCCGTGCGCGTTTACGGCGTATGCGACTTGCCCCATGCCTCCGCGCCAGAATTGGTTACCAACGGCGGTGGAAGCCGGCGAGAAGTACTCAGGCCATCACTGAGATTCCTTCTCGCCTGCCTGCGAGGAACGGGACCGCTGAAAATGGTAGCGGAAGTCTTTCGGCGGAATGTCTCCGAAGAAGCGCGTATTGAAATCGAGCACGGTATCGACACGCTGCGGATCGCGCCAGTAGGCTGCGCCATCCGGATATGGATATGTGCCCATCGCATGGAACGGCAGGGGATCGACCGTGAGCCCGTCGGCGGCGTAGAAGTCCATGTCTTTTTCGAATCCATCGGCAAAGAAGAAGTAGTCGCGCTCCCAACCGGCGGGCAGAGCAGGCAGTTGCGACGGATCGAAGTCGACCTTGATCACGTCTCCCGAAGCGAAAACCGCAAAGCGATCATCGCTGGACTTGATGAGGTTTAGCACGTCACCGGTACGCGTGTAGGCTCCAGCCTGACGCACGTAAGGTCCGGTTGGGCTGGCGTCTTCGTAAACGTAATAGTGATCACCCTTGACGTTCTTGCCACGCTCGAGATCGAGCGGATAGCCGTGGAACACGAGGTTTGCTGAGGCAAGTGGAACTTCGTGCAGCTTCACTTCCCCTGGCCGTTCGGTGCGGTCGATGAGGACCTGGTCCCAATAGATTTGCAAGTTGGTACCGATGCGAATACGGCGCGTTCCGAGAGGTAACTTACCTGTTAAGTCGGCAACGGTAGTGCGTGGCAAGCCCGCGGGGAATCCCATATCATCGACGACCTTCACCCAGCGGCCGTTGACCTCGGCTTCGACGTAGGGTGCAACCGGATTGATGCCAGCCTGGTGTGCGGCGAACATCGAAGTAGCGGTGAAGTACTCGATAAACCCGTGAAGTAGCAGGCGCAGCGTGCCACCGTTATATGGCTTGCCGAGATCGAGCGTCAGGTTGTGCGGCACTGCGTAACCGGCGTAGGCCGGAAGCAACTTAAAGCTTGTGACGTAAACGCGATCACGGCGCGTGAGTTCGGGCAACACGTTGCGGCCAGCATCGTCCCACGCTCCGGCGGGAAGGCGAAGATCGCGAAGATTGCTGCTGATGACCTTGAATTCCGGATACGGCGGATTCGCCGCGAAGTACTCGTTCGGCTCGACGTTGTAGTCGGCGGGATGATCGACCGCGAGCAGACGGAGTTGATCGATGTAAACAACTTCTTCCATCGGCTCCATGAAACGGAAGCTGAGGAGGCCGTTCTTCTGTTTCAGGATCTGGCCATCGACCTTCAGGTATTCGGTGGGATCGGGAATGTTGCGTTCGTTTGGACCAACCCAGTGTCCAACGACACCGGCGCCGATCATGTCGGAGATGAAACGATAGTGCGTGCCATCCCAGGCAAACAGGATCGGGCACGAACTGCCGCGGCGGTCGAGTTCAGAAATGGTGGCGGGCTTGTTTGCCGCGAGCTCGATTTCATCCTGTACCACACCCGTGGGCCAGAGAAGACGAACGACATCGGCCTGGGTGTTCTTGCCGAGTCCGACAACGAGTTCGGTAGCACTCTGGCCGAGGTATCCGGCACCGGTAATCTCGAACTTCTGCGAAGAAGTGCCGGCGAATACCTGGAGCTTCACGCCGACGGCAGTCTTGTTGTCGTTCAATCCTTTGAGCTGGACTCGAAGTGAGTTGTTCTTGCTACCGCCATCGTTACGCAGCAGAATGGCCGGAGCGGTATTCTGGGTGATGAGGAGATCGGTAGTTCCATCGTTGTTGTAATCGACCGCAAAGATGCCACGTGGATCGTTCAGTTCGATTTTGTCGAGGCCGACCTCGGAGCTCACGTCGCGGAAACCTTTGGGGCCTTCATTTCGAAGCAGGCGGACTTGAAATTTGCCGTCTTTGGTTTCACCCACAGCGGCGAGGTCGATCCAGCCATCGTTGTCATAGTCGAGGGCGGTAATGCCCCAGGCGTGTTTCCAACCAGGATCCGGGAGCTGTTCGGGAACGAATTGCCTGCCTTGATCGTTGCGGACTAACGACAAAGTTCCATCCGGCGATGCAATAGCCCAATCCATCCAGCCATCTTTGTTGTAGTCGAGGACGGCGAGACCGACGGCGGAGAAAGGCATTTTCTCTGGACTCCATTTCCCTTCATGCGGATTCTTCAGGAACTGGACCGGCTTACCCGAAACGACCATGTCAATGGCGCGATCATTGTTGGCGTCAGTACCAATCGCGGCATAGCTGATGGCGTCGCCATTGAAACCGAGATCGGCAGTGACGTCGGTGAAGGTTGAGTTTCCGTTGTTACGCCACATCTGGTTTTTGCCCGCGCTGCCAGAAGCCACATACAAGTCCACATCACCGTCGTGATCGTAGTCGATCCAGGTGAGGCCGCGGATCGAATCGCCCTTCGCACTCAGGCCTACCGTCGCGGTCACATCTTTGAAAGTGCCATTGTGCTCGTTGTGCAGGAGCTGGACGCCAGTCGTGGTTGCGATAGCGAGATCGACGAAGCCGTCGCCGTCGTAATCGGCGGCCGCGCAGGTGATGACGTCGGTCAACTTGTCGAGACCGGCAGCCTTGGTGACATCTTCGAAGTGACCATCGCCGAGATTGTGGTAGAGCGCGGGAGAGCTTTGTGGCGATCCGGCGGCGAGAAACAGATCGGGCTTGCCATCGTTGTCGTAATCGAAGAAGCAGGCACCCCGCCCTGTGTCGGGATCGTTGGCGAGAGCCGGCAGCGATTTCGGTGGTGCTTGTGCCAGCCCGGCATCAGTCTTCACGAACTGTACCGAAATCGGCGCTGGTACGGCGTTCTCGCCTGACACCATTGCTGCCAACGAGAGCGGGCCCTGGTCGCCATACGTCAGGGTGATGGGAATGCCGGTCTTGGTTTCCGTGAGATGCTGAAAGCGGACGAGGTGCGCCTTGGCTTTCTCGAAGTCGCCCATCCGGCGATACGCAGTGGCGATTCCGAATTCCGCCGAAGCGTGGAAGGGGTAAAGCTTGATCGCATCTTCGAACTGCTTGATGGCCTCGTCGTATTGACCGGTCTGCGAAAGCGTCAGCCCAAGGAAATAATGCGAATCGGCGTCGTTAGGAGCAGCCGCGACGGCGTGCTGAAAAGCATCGGCCGCCGATTTGGTGTCGCCGGTGCTTTTGTAGAGCAGGCCAAGGTTGTACCAGGCGCGCGCGCTGTTAGGGTCTTGCTTGATCGCCTCCTTCAGAAGGGTCATGGCTTCGTCATTCTTTTGAAGGTTCAGCAGCGCAATGGCCGTGTTGAGCCTGGCGTCAGAAAGTGTCGGATCGGTGTGCGAGGCCTTCTCGAAATATGTCAGAGCCTTCGCGAACTCCTGCTGATTCATGTAAGCGCTGCCGACGTTGTTCAGGCGAATGGCTTCGAAGCGCGCATCGGAAATTGCTGCGGCGGATTTGGGCGATGCGGTTTGCGCGGCAGCAACCAACGGCAGAAGCAGGGAGAACAGAAAGATTGCTCTCTTCATGAGTCGAGAAGGCTCCGAAATGCAACCGATTACTTTAAACCCGGCGGGCAGAATTAGGGTTCACTTTTCCAGCATGAGTCATGGTTCGCCTGGTATCCGCGCGACCGACCAGAGCTTACCGAGCAACCGTGCGGTGCTTGCTGGCGCTGGCCAAGGCAACCGCTGACGCGGACGCATTGTGGCCGTATTTCCGGCTGGCGACGATCCCTTTTGTTTCCTGCACCGTGATGGTCTGCCCCGCTTCGATGCTTGAGAGTCGATCGACTTCCCCGCTGGGCCAAGTGATTTCGAGCGAATCCACTTTGCGGCTTCCGGCGAGACCGAATGTCAAAACAAGCTCGTTGGCGGAAAGATAAGAACCGCCGCTTTTCATCATCTGCCACTGCTTGTCGGATCCGCTGGTGACATGAACGACGGCCCCGATGCCATCGCGATTGGAGCGCGTCCCCACGAGCCTTACGCGGAGGCTCTGGTTTGTACCTCCATCGTTACGATAGAGAAGCGCCGGGCCGGCGTTGGTGGTCATCAGCAGGTCGAGATCGCCATCATTATCGATATCGGCGTAGGCGGCGCCGCGCGCGACACGAGGCGTCCTGAAAGAACTGCCAAGCGACGCCGAGACCTCCGAAAAGCCCTGTCCATGGCCGTTATTGCGGAAGAGGTGAGGGGGCTGACGATACTTGATCCGCTTCTGCACGCGTTCCACGTCGGGTTCAATATGGCCGTCGGCGATGAAAATGTCGGGCCAGCCATCGTTGTCGTAGTCGTAGAAGAAGCAGGCAAACCCGAGAGTGAGGAGGCTGGCGCGGCCGATTTCGGAGCGAGGCGCTTCGTCGACAAACAAACCCTTTCCCTCGTTGTGATAGAGGGAAATCATCTGGTTGGAAAAATTGCTGATGAGGAGGCTGGGCCGTCCGGAACGGTCATAGTCGGCAGCATCGACTCCCATGCCGGCGCGCGCGACACCGTCTTCACTGAACGCCACGCCTGACTGCACGGCCTTCTCGGTGAACGTACCGTTTCCGTTATTACGATACAGCTTGTTGGGCTGGGTGTCGTTGGCGACAGCGATGTCGGGCCAGCCGTCGTTGTCGTAATCGAGAATACAAATGCCGAGGCTCTTCGACGTGGTATCGAAGAGACCGGATTTCGCAGTTGCATCTTCGAAGCGGCCATTGCCGAGGTTGTGCCAGAGCCGGAGCGACGCACCTTTGTACGATTCCGGCGTGCAGTAGGACTTGCGGGAGCCATCGAGCGTACAGAAGATATCGCTCTTCTCGGACCACTGCACGTAATTCGCAACCACCAGGTCGAGTTTGCCGTCGCGGTCGTAGTCGATCCAGGCGGCGCTGGTGGACAACTCGTTCGGCCCCCACAGTCCGGCCTGCTTTGTGACATCTGTAAACGTGCCGTTATGGTTGTTGTGGAAGAGATGGCTCTGACCGAGCGCGGTGATGAAGATGTCGTCGTAGCCGTCGTTGTCGTAATCGCCTACGGCCGCGCCCATGCCGTACATGCTGATGGCGAGGCCGGACTTGGCCGTAACGTCGGTAAAGGTACCGTTTCCGTTATTGTGGTAAAGCTTCAGCGTGGTCTTGCCGTGAGAGGCATGGCCAGGAAAGTCTTCGCCGTTGAGGATGAGGATGTCGGGATAGCCGTCGTTGTCGTAATCGATGAAGGCGCAGCCCGGGCCGAGAGTTTCGGGAAGGTATTTCTTTCCGAACGCGCCGTTGTTGTGCACAAACCGGATACCGGACTGTTGCGTGATGTCGCTGAAACGGATCCCAGGCTTGGCCTGCGCCGCTGCGAGCGCACTGCCCAGAAGAAGGATGAATAAGGTTCGAAACATGACTCGACTATTTTCCGCCGTGAATTTCTGAAAGTGCGCTGCTGGCTTGCCA
>Ga0335071_10005257_pt1 | contig 13456 bp, 10 predicted proteins | sample Lox_Sample_15_FD_206724 | JGI IMG/M metagenome (GOLD analysis project Ga0335071, IMG submission 206724) | Soil microbial communities from Loxahatchee National Wildlife Refuge, Florida, United States - Lox_Sample_1.5 | ecosystem: Environmental > Terrestrial > Soil > Wetlands | place: USA... | reverse complement strand
TGGCGAGCTTGCCTCTGATCACACGAAATCCGTATCAGCTCGTGCTCCTGTCGCCGGGAACTTCGCAAACGGATAGCACTACCGGCGGCATCTCGGTGAATGGCGCGCGCGATCGCAATAACAATTTCATGCTCGATGGCGTCGACAATAACGACACTTCGGTTCCGGGTGGATTTGTCAGCGTGCTGGGCGCAAATCCGGAATCGACAGAGGAGTTTCGCGTCATCACCGACAACTACAATGCCGAATTCGGCCGCAACACCGGCGCGATCATTGACGTCGTCACCAAGAGCGGCACGAACACTCTCCACGGCAACGCTTATTACTTCGGCCGCTGGAACGGCTTCGGCGGCGCGCGCGATTATTTCAATCCAGGTGTTGGACCGAACGCAGGTCCCATGAATCCTTATCAACGCCATCAGTTCGGATTTTCTCTCGGTGGTCCGATCATCAAGAACAAGACTTTCTTCTTCTTCAACGATGAGATGGACCGCTTCCTGACTACGCTGACCGATAACGCCTCGGTGCCGACCGCCGGATTTCTGTCGGGGAAGTTCAACTACACCTACACCGATTCGGGGGGCGTATCCCACACCGTACCCATCGATCTGACTCCGGGCGGAGCGAATAACCCATTCAACCTGCCTTTCGATCCCACAATGCAGGCGGTGTTTGCCAAGTATCCGGTGGTTCCGGATTCTCAATCGGCGAATGGAATCTCGGGAACGATCTTCTTTCCCACGGCATCGAGGCAGCATGCTTACAGTCCCACCATCAAGCTCGACCACCACATCAACGATCGGGAAGCAGTCAGCGTGCGTTATGGCTATACCCACTTCTTCGATCCGAACCCAGGGTTCAACGACATCCTGCCGGGATTCGGCGCGACGGAAGAGAAGGCGATCGGCCAGGGTCTGGCTGCGCAGCTGACTTCGACGCTCAGCAACAATGTGGTCAACAATTTCGTGTTTGGTTGGAACCACATTTACGCGGCATTCTATCTGTCGCAAGCGACGATCAACACCTTGGACGCGCCCGGAGGCGTGGACAGTTTCGGAAACGGCTGGGACTATCTGCTCAACCCGTTCACGAGTTTTGCCAGCACGGCATCGGGAGCGAACAGTCAGGCGCGGAAGACGGGCACGGTCAGCTATTCGGACACTCTCACGTGGGTGCATGGAGCGCACACGTTTAAGTTCGGCTTCGATTTCCGCGATGTGACCGAGTCAGGTTTTGACGATTTCACGTCGCGGCGCCAGTTGACGCTCGATCCTGCGCTGGCGTTCGGCGGCTTCGATCCCGGTGTCCTCGGCAATGAGCCGCCAAACGATCCGGGCACTGCTCTCGTGGATGGGGCAAACGCCTACTGGGGATTTGTCATTCAGGATCTCCAGTCCCAATTCTTCAATCGAGCCGCAAGCCGCGTAGGAACCGACAACAAGAACTTCAAGCAACACGAGTTCGATTGGTTCGCGCAAGACAGCTGGAAGCTGCGCCCGAACCTGACGCTAAACATCGGACTCCGCTATCAGCTCAACGGCGTTCCTTATGAAACCGGCGGAAACGTAGCGAATTTGTTCCAAGACCCCGGCTCGTTTGCGACGGGACAGCCAGTAGTGTTTACGCCAGTAGGATCGGGAACAGGACATCGACTCTACGATCCCGATTACAAAGATATCGAGCCGCGCATCGGCTTCACCTGGGATCCGTGGAAGGATGGCAAGACGGCTGTGCGAGCGGGCTTCGGCATCTTCCATGACCGAACATTTGGAAACATCTTCGGGGACGTACGCGCAAACCCGCCCTTCCAGGTGCAGTACTCTACCAACCCATTCGATACCATCAACAATTTCTTTGGATCGGGAGCATTTCCTCCCCAGATTCCCACGCAGACGCCTTCGGCATCGATTCCCGATGGCTCACTGTCGCCGGGGCTTTTCATCATCGATCAGCATTTTCCGAATGCAACCAGTAATAACTGGAACCTCGATATCCAGCGCCAACTCCCGGGCAACAACGTAGTCGACGTTGCCTATGTGGGCGCGATGGGAGTGCATGTCTGGGGACAACGCGACGGCAACCCGCCCGACCCCGCATTAGTACAGCAGTTAGTGACCTATTGCAGCGATCCGGGAAATGCCTTCGGGTGCACCCCCGAGACGGTAAGCGGCAACTTGTTATACGAAGGCGCAGAGTTCGGATTCCTGCCCTTCGACGCCGTCAACAACAATGCACTGCTTCAGCCAGATCTTCAGCTCAACGAGTTCAACTCGATCTATCACGGGCTGCAAACCAAGTTCACGCATCGCATGAGCCATGGTTTACAGATTCAGGGAGCTTACACGTGGTCGCATGCGCTCGATAACTCCGTCGATCCGCTGACGCCCGCTGTTGGAAATCGAACTTTCCCACGTAACTCGCGAAACCTGCGGCAAAGTTACGGCAACTCCGACAACGATACTCGCCATGTCGGCGTTATCAACTACGTCTGGCAGTTGCCGTTTGGGCGGGGCAAGGGCCAGCTGAATTCCGGCGCATTGGGCCGCGTGATGGAGGGCTTCGAACTCAGTGGAATTTTCACCGCGCAGACCGGACATCCGTTCAATGTTCGCGCCACCGAGGATACGCAGCGAACCGGCATCGGCGCCTGGGCGGAACAGGTCGGAGACCCGTTCGCCTCCGGAGCGTCGTGCGGAGCACCTCCGCCGCCTGTCGGAATCAAAGTGTATTTCACCAATCCATGCGCCTTCACCAATCCGCCGTTTGGCTCGGCTTCGAACAATGGCCGGAACCGCTGGTATGGTCCAGGTTTCTGGGATTGGGACATGACGGTAGCGAAACGAATGAGCCTGACCGAGCGCGTGAACGCGGAACTGCGCTTTGAAGGTTACAACATCCTCAATCACACCCATTTCCTGAATCCGGGCACAGACTCGGCAGCGCTGGGAAACGTGATTGGGCAATCGCAGTTTGGCACGATCAGTCAAACGTACGTACAGCCGGACGGAACTACGTCCGCACGGCAGCTTCAGGTCGCACTGAAGATTCTTTTCTAAGGCCGGAAAAGAGTGGGAACTCCCAGGTCTCACGTTTTCGAGACCTGGGTTTTCCACCGCGGAATAGTGGCAAGGTGCCGGTACTAGGAAGTTCGGTACAAGGGCTTGGGCGGCGAGCAGATCGATTCGAACCAGCGGCTGATGTAGACCTGCGCATGTGCTTCGCCGCAGAAATGGCGAGCGTCCGGTTCCTGGGCCTCGATGGGGTCCCAGCGCAAGACCGAAAGCTTTTGGTCTCCGCAGCGGATGATGAACCAGTGGATAGGATCGTCGCTAACAATCCCACAAATTTCGCAGCGGAACTCTTTGAGCGTGGACATGGCCGGTTATCGACCTCGCTGAAAGAGCCTAACACACCAGTGGGTGAACATTGCGCTGGTGAGGTTTGTCACAGCGGCGGCAGAAGCAGCTCCTTGCGGGCGGTTTGCGCCGAGCCAACAATGACGGCGAGGAGATTACTGTGCCTTCGATGCCGCTTCATCCTGCAATGGTTCATCTGCCGCTTGCGCTTGCTTTCGTCGCGCCCTTTATAGCTTTCGTTTTTTCATGGGCTCTTTGGAAGGGACGCTCGCAGTCGCGAGCCTGGATTGTCATTGTCGCTCTCCAGGCCTTATTGCTCGTGAGTGCACTGGTTGCTAAGAACTTCGGAGAGCGGGAAGAAGACCGTTTGAAATCCAAGCTTCCGGAGGCAGCCTTGGAGCGGCACGATGAAGCGGCAAACGTTTTCCTTGGAGCCTCGGGATTTACTTTGGCGGCTGCTGTGTTGGTGATGGTTTGGCGCCGGCCGGGCGCTCTAAAACCCCTGACGACCGTGACCATCGTCGGGTCGGTGCTGGCCGCCGGCGCGGCGGTTTTTGCCGGATACACCGGTGGAGAACTCATCTACGTGCACAACGCGGCTGCTCTGTATGTGAACAACAACAAGCCGATCGCGGAACAGGAGAAAGGTTCGCCTGTCAGTGAGGGCAAGCGGGGCTCGGCGTCAGAGAGAGGAAATCCATAATCTCCACGGGCCGTTTAGCTGAATGCGGAAAACAAACTTGCCGCTCCGATCCGCGAGACCGTCGATGCTAAAAGCGTAGAGGTCGCATACGAACTATACTTTCAGCTTCGCATTCAGGAGCATTTATGGGTAAACACAACGGGCCAGTTCCTCTTGGGGTCGGTCATGAAGGCAGTGCAACGAATATCGAGGTACATGCCGGGTCCGATGTGATGACGCGGGCGGCGTTGGAACCGGTTTCCGCAAAAGAGGCGCGCGAGAATCGGCACAAATACTTCATGAACATTGCGATGGCCGTGCGGTTGCGCGCGAACTGCAAGGGAAATCGCGTTGGCGCAATTCTCGTGCTCAACAATCGCATCATTTCCACCGGTTACAACGGCACTCCCGAAAACATGCAGAACTGCCTCGACGGAGGATGCTATCGCTGCGCAAACCGCGATAAGACGTACAAATCGGGCGAAGCTTATGACCTGTGCATTTGCGTGCATGCCGAGCAGAATGCTGCGCTGGTGGCGGCGCGGTTTGGAATTGCGATCGCTGGAAGCACGTTGTATACGACGATGCGTCCGTGCTTCGGATGCGCGAAGGAGATGCTGCAAGCGCAAGTGCATGCCGTGTACTATCTGCACGAGTGGAGTCCGCACGTCAAAGAAGATGCGCTGAAAACAGCCGAGCAGCGGGCGGAATACGAGAAGCTGATGGTGCGGTTTCCGGGCGGAGTTCACAAACTCGACGTAGCTGATCCAGACGCAGGCTGGGCTGTTTCGAAGAAAGCGCCCGCGACAGTTGGAGTGGATCATCACGGGACGCTGGATATGTGAGGGCAGGTTGCGAGCAGGGACTCTTTTTGGCTTCGAATCGTGGAATCGTGATTCGCGCCTTTGTCAAACCGGACGAAGGCGAGAATCCCGTATTGGTAGTTTTATCGAGAGATGAGTGCCAGCCTGGGGCCTGAACGAGGCAAAAAGCTACGGAGTAATCTCGTAGATGGCGCCCCAATACCAGTCGCCACCATTTTGAGATGTGCCATAGAGGTTGCCGGCGTTGTCGAAAACCAGGCTTGCGGTTGGATAGCAGGCATCGCTGTTGTAGAAGTCGAAGCTGTAAACAACCGTGTAGGTCCACTTGTCGCTTTTTCCCGGAGAGAGTTTGAAGACCGTGCCGCAATCGCCACCCTGGGAAGCTGTGCCGTAGAGATTGCCGGCTGAATCGGGCGTCAGGCCTGCCATAGGAGCCCAACCCGCATCGCTGCCGGTGGTGAAGGAATGAAGGACTTTGATGCGCCAACGATTGGAGTTCGGCTGGGTTTCGCTAAGGCGAAAGACTGTGCCGCCACCGCCTGTGCCGCCCTTCGAGGTTGTCCCATAGATCGTGCGCACGCCGTTGACATTCAGGCTTAACAGGTCGCCGACCGGCGCATAACCCGCTTTGCCGGTTGCGGTGAATGTGTGCATATTCATGAGTCCCTTCACGGGGTCCATGCGATAGATATTTCCCAGGTCCTGCTTGCCTCCGGCGGAAGTGGTTCCATAACCCCAGAGGTTGAAGGCGCTCAATGCCTCATTCCCCTTCTTTCCGGAGAAGGACTCGAATTGAAAAGAGCCGCCAGAAGTGTCGAGGGAAAAAACCGTGCCTTGGCCATAGGCACCGCCGCTGAACGTTGTGCCCCAGAGACGGCCGCTGCTGTAGGTCAAAGTTGCCTCGGGAAGATATCCGTCGGCGCAGTTGAAATAATGCAGGACGGTGTACTGGTGGGACGGCGGAATTTCGAAGACAGTGCCGCACTCAAATTCGCCGTGATCGTAGCTGGTAGTACCGTAAAGATTGTCGGCCTCATCCATGACCATGCCACCGAGAGGCCCCGCGCCTTCGGGATCGCGCATGTCGAATTCGCGGAGGACATGAAGATCCCAGCCGCCTGGTGAGGAAGTCAGCTCAAAAATCCAACCCTCATTTTCTTCTCCCCACGGGGCGGCTCCGTAAAGATTGCCGTATTGGTCGATGGTCAGGCCCGCGACGGGATTGACTGCGTCGGATTCGTAGAAAGAATAGAGCGTTTGATAGGTGGCCGCTTGAGCGGCGACTACCGCCAGCAATAGCATGAGGCAAAGCAGGGTCGCTTTTACTTGCATGATCTTGTCTCCCAGGCAGGAATTGCAGAGAGACAGGCCATGTGGATGTCGAGCACTCTGCGGTTAAAGACTAAAGATGGCGCTTAGCGGCTGCAGTGACGCAGGTATCGGTTGGATGTGACAGCGTCGGCTCGCGGGACAGAACTTGATATTTGCGCAGCAGTTCATAAAGTACGATGCCGGCTGCGGTGGCTACGTTCAGCGAGGTCTTCCTGCCGAGCATGGGAATGCGAACGTGAGTGTCGGCCAACTGCAGCAGTTCAGGATTGAGACCCTCGACCTCGTTGCCGAAGGCTACGCAGAGTGGGAATTTTGGCTGCCAGTCGAAAAGGTCGATCGACTGCCCAGTGGCTTCGATGGCGGCGAGTTCGAATCCATCCAGGCGCAACTGCTTCGCCACCTTTACCACATCCCAGTCGTGCTGCCAGGCGACGGCTTCCTCGGCGCCTAGCGCTGTTTTGGTGATGGCCTTCTTTGGAGGATAGGCGGTGATGCCGCAGAGGCAGAGTTTTTGGAGGCCAACTCCGTCGGCGGCGCGAAAGAGGGCCCCGACGTTGTACATGCTGCGAATGTTGTCGAGCAGGGCAACGGCGGGGAAGTTCAAGCCTTCGTAACTGCGAACAGAGTCTCGATGAGCCATTTTAGGTTTGCCGTCAACGTAACACTCTATTGCATTGACGTCGTCCCCTGGAGGTCCGCGCCGCAATCACGGTTCGGAAGGCCGACCAGCAGGGAGGCACACGAGGGCAAGTACTTCGGAGCCGAATTTGGATTTTCAACGCTCAATCAGGTTGGTCGGCGCTGGAACTTTCTTCACGAATTACGGAGTTAGTTCGAAGACCGTGCCTTGATAATACTCGCCCCCATCCTGGGTGGTACCGTAAAGGTTTCCTGACTTGTCGAAAACCAGGTTACCGCTCGGACTGCAGCCATCGCCGTTGTCGAGATCGAAACTGTATAGAACGGTGTAGACCCACTTGCTGTTCTTGTACCGACCGGGCGAGAGCCGGAACACCGTACCGCAATCCATGGGGCCGCCCCGGTTAGTCGTTCCGTAGAGATTGCCGGATGCGTCTGCGATCAGGCCGGCGTTCGGCGCCCAACCTTCGTCGCTGCTATACGAGAAAGAGTGCAAGACCCTCATCTGCCAGCGGTCGGAGTTGGGTTGAGTTTCAGTGAATTGATAGATGCTTCCGCCAGAGCTTGGGCCTGCGTATGAGTTGCTGCCGTAGATGGTGCGGATGCCGCCTACATAAAGGGTCAGTAAGTCACCCATCGGAAGATCTCCAGCTTTGTTGTCCGCAGCGAAGCTGTGTTTGTTGACCATACCTTTTACCGGATCGAGCCGGTAGAGATTGCCCTGCCCCTTTGCGCCTCCCTTGTAGGTCGTGCCGTAGCCCCACAGGCTGACAGCGCTTAGCGGAAAAGTACCCTCTTTCTTTGTGAATGATTTGAACTGAAACGAGCCGCCAGAAGTGTTCATCGAGAACACCGTTCCCTGATTGTTTGCACCTCCGAGAGCCGTAGTTCCCCAAATGGTCCCGTTGCTATAGGTCAGCCGCGCCTCGGGATTGCAACCATCCGGGCCGGTGAAGGAATGAAGAACAGCGAAATTGCCGTTCTCGTCGATCGTGAAGACTGTGCCACATTCGTAATCGCCGTGGTCGTAGCTGGCGGTGCCATAGATGCTGCCAGCCTCATCGATGGCGAGACCGCCAAGCGGTCCGGCGCCCTCGGGATCGCGCTCGTCAAAATGGTGTAGAACATGGAAAGTCCAGTCGTTCCCTGACGGCGAGAGCTCGAAGATGGTGCCTTCATACCAATTGCCCCATGCCGCCACGCCGTAGAGATTGCCGCTGGGGTCGATGATCACGCCCGGAACAGGATAGCTATCATCGTGATATCCATCGAAAGAGTGCAGTGTCTTGAAAGTCGTGCCTCCGGCAATCATCGTCGAAATGAGAAGGAAGGTACAGGCCAGGAACGTTTTTGCGCGCATGATTGTTGCTCCTGAATCGGATCTAGCAGAGAGAGACTAAGGGGGTGTCGAGCAGTCTGCGGTTGAAGTTTAGGCGGGTAGCTTTTGTTTGCGCAGTGATGCAAGTACCTGCAGCGTGTGACAAAGGTGCGGAAGCGGGAGGGTTGTTGACATAGAGTCGCAAAGGAGCTGACTTGCGACGCTGAAGTATTCCATGCTTCGCACAAACTCTTCGTTGGTTCAGCCGAAATCACTCTTCTACTGGTTGGGCGTTTAGTTCCTGCGGGGGGTCGCCTCCGGCTAAGCCTTGGGCAACGATCAAGCGGCGGGCTTCAACACGCAATGATGGTAAGGTGCGGGCGAACCAACTGGCACCCACGAGGCAGGCCACGCCTCCGACTGCTACGGTGATGGGCGCGCCTACGCTGTGGGCGAGCGCTCCTCCGAAGAGCGCGCCGAAGGGCGCTAGTCCCATGAACGACATGGAATAGAGCGCCATGACGCGGCCGCGGAGATCGTTGGGGACCATGGTTTGGATCAATGTGTTCGAACTCGCCATCTGGAGCATCATCGAATAGCCAGCCGGGAGCAGCAGGGCGACCGAGACCCAGAACCACTTCGAGAACGCGAAGAGAACGAGAGTGAAGCCGAAGGCGGCAGAGCTGAAGGCAACCCACCGGCCCAGGCCTCTGACACCGGTTTTTGCGGCAAGGGTCAGCGCGCCGAAAAGTGCACCGACGCCGGTTGCGCCCATGAGGATGCCGAGGCCGCGCGCTCCGCCGTGGAGAATCTTGTCGGCGAAGATGGGCATGAGAACCGTGTAGGGCATGCCGACCAGGCTGACTAACGCGAGGAGCAAGAGAAGCGTGCGGATGATGCGCGTCTGGCTGACCCAGAGGAAGCCTTCGACGATGTCATCGATGGGCGAACCGGAGCTGACGCGGCGCTCGCAGTGGACGTTCATCAGGAAGAGCCCGACGATGACCGCGATGTAGCTGATGGCGTTGGCGGCGAAGCACCAGCCTTCGCCAATGCGGGCGACGAGGATTCCCGCGATGGCCGGGCCGATGATGCGCGCGCCATTGAACATCGAGGAGTTGAGGGCGATGGCGTTCATCAGGTCTTCGCGGCCGACCATGTCGACAAGGAAGGCCTGTCGTCCGGGGATGTCGAAGGCGTTGACGACGCCTAAAAGCGCGGCGAGAACGAAGATGTGCCAGACCTGCACGCGGTCGGAGAGCGTGAGCCATGCGAGGATGGCGGCGAGGATCATGGAGGCGGTTTGGGTGGCGATGACGAGGCGCTGACGATTGACGCGGTCGGCAGCGATGCCGCCAAACGGGGCGACAAGGAAGACAGGGAACTGGCTTACGAAGCCGACCGAGCCAAGCAGGAGCGCCGAGCCGGTCTTCTTGTAGACGAGCCACGCCTGGGCGACACTCTGCATCCAAGTTCCGACCAGAGAGATGAGCTGTCCGCCGAAGAAGAGTTGAAAGTTACGATGACGGAGCGCGCGCATCGTGGTGGCGAATCGCGAGGGCGCTTGCTGGGCAGCTGGGGCAGCATCCAGGGTGGTGGCATTGTCGGAGAGGTTCGGCGGCGTCACTCTTTAAGACCTTGGCACATCTTTCGGATGAGGGCAACTGAGCGAAAGTTGCGGGAGAGCTCGACGGAGAAAAAACAAACCACAGAGGACGCAGAGGACACGGAGGGGCATGGAGGAACTGAGTTCGGAGTTCTTCGTGCATGGTCGTAAGCCGTGATTCCAGTGTTTGGGTCACGTTTACTTTTGGTACAGATTTCCACAGGCCGTGAACGTCACTCTCTTGCAACTTCCCGGAGAACGTAATTCGCGCTACAGTGAATTGCTGATCCTCTCGCAAGGCGTCACAACGCACGGCCAAAGGATGCGCCCCCTATGACCGACACCGCGCCAAATCGCATTGAACGCCGCAGCGCCCAGCGTTTTGAGGTTCTTTTGCCCGTGGCCGTGCGCTACAACGGCCAAGTGATTCCGGGCTTCACGCAAAATCTGAGTGGGCGCGGCATGTTTTTTTACGCAGAGGCAGCGATTCCCGAGGGGGTGGCGGTTGAAATAACGTTCTCGATGCCCTCGGAGGTAACGCTGGGAGAAAGCATGCCGGTGCGCTGCCGGGGACGGGTGCTGCGCGCGGCGCCTCCGCAGGCGGGGCAGGGAAACGGCATTGCCGTTCAATTGGAATCATACGAGTACTTGCCGGCTGATGAGTGCCTGCCTGTGTCGCATGCGGTGCGGGTAGCGATGCCGGGGGCTGAAGCTACGCGACCTGTATCCCGCTGAAACAACTTGGGTTCCTCCTACAAATGAGATAGACCAAAAGCAGGATGTGCGTGGATGGCGCGGGCCACGCCGCTTTTGCCGATATTGCAACACTTTTCAACCTAGGACTTCTGCCTTACAATGTTGCGTAACTTGCCGCAAGGCCTTCCATGCATTTATCGGAGCCAGCGCCCACTCCGACGCTTCTCACGATTACGAAGGTCACTTGGTTCCTAAGCCGGAAGTTCGTAGCATGACTGTGAGCACTGAGAACCGACTCATGCACGGAATCGCCGTCGCCGTCCTGACCGAGGACCGCGAACAATCCGTCATTCTTAATACGCGCGTCGAGAGCACCCATCTCGCGCGCACCGTCATGAGTTCAGTGGCGTTTCCGCTTGGTCCGGGCGACGCAATTCTGCGGCAGTTGCAGGACCAGCATGCGGAGGTCGCGCTGGTGGATATTGATCCGCGGAATCCACAGCGTGCGGTGCGCACGATTGAGCTGATCCACGGAGCCATTCCTGACATTTCGATTTTTGCCTTTGGAGACATGAGCCAGCCGGCGACGATCGTCTCGGTCATGCGAGCTGGGGCGCGCGAATTTGTGGACCGCGCCGCGAGCCATGAGGCGCTGATCGAGGCATTTGCACGGTTTACGGCCTCGCTGAGCCGGGCGCAGCGGACTTCAAGTAAGGCGCGAGTGTTCACGTTCCTGAATGCGAAGGGCGGCGCGGGTGCGACCACTACCGCGGTGAATACGGCGGTGGCATTGCAGGAAGCTCACGGGCGCGTGGTGCTGGTTGATTTTGCGCCGATCGGGCACGCGGGATTGCAGCTGAATTTGCGGCCGCAATTCACGATTGTTGACGCGCTGCAGAATTTGCACCGCATGGATATCTCGTTGCTTGACGGTCTGATGACGCCGTATCGCAACGGTCTGCATCTGCTGGCTGGAGCGCAGCAGCCAAATTTGCACGTGCCGACGCCGTCCGAACTGGCGCGGCTGTTTGACCTGCTGGTGAGCCAATATCACTTTGTGGTGCTCGACTGCTCCGGGCGGATGGATGGCACGATCCAGAACATCTGCGAGCTTTCGAACGCGGTGCTGATGGTGGCGCAGACGGACGTGGTCTCGCTGTGGAGCGCGGGACGGATTCAGACTTTCCTGCAGGAAGGCGCGGGGCGCGACCGGTTGCGCATCGTGCTGAACCGGTATAAGAAGATCCCGGGATTCACCGACGAGGACGTGGAAAAGGCGACAAACTCCAAAGTACTTTGGAAGGTTCCCAACAACTACCAGGTGATTGGGCCGGCGATTGACAAGGGGAATCCGGTCGCGTTGCAGGGCAACCATGAGGTCGGACGATCTTATCAGGGCTTGGCTGCTGAGCTTGCCGGAGCGTCTACTCCAATCGAAGGCTCGCTGTCGCTTACCTACCAGCACGAAAAAACCGACGCGAAGAAGCGTGGGCCGGGACAATTGCTCGTGTCGCCGGTGCGGGCAGGACAATAGCACGATTGCAGAAGTTAGAAGTCAGATTGCAGAAGTGAAACCCTCTGACCCGGAGGGTTTGTTTTTTGCGGCATTTTGACCGGATGGCGTTTTGATATCGGCTCGGCCGCTTGCGGCTGGGGATTTTACTTCTGCAATCTGACTTCTGACTTCTGCAATCGTTTAGAATCACTGCTTGCAGATGTCTCCCAAATACGTCGAAATCCTCTTTCAGATGATTGCGTTTTTGTTTGCCATCAGCGTGCACGAGTCGGCGCATGCGTGGACGGCTTCGCGATGCGGGGATCAGACGGCGCGGATGCTGGGAAGAATTACGCTGAATCCGATCCGGCATATCGATTTGCTTGGCACAATCATCATGCCGCTGGTGGCGGCCATCAGCGGCTTCACGCTAATTGGGTGGGCCAAGCCGACACCGGTCGATCCGCGCAATTTCAAGCGGCCTGTGCTGGATGACGTGCTGACTTCCGTAGCGGGACCGATCAGCAACTTTATCGTGGCGACCGTGACTTTGTTCATCCTGGGAGGCATCGCAGTCTCTTCCGGCGCTGGGCGTGCCATTGTTGATGGTGTGCAGTCTGCGGGCTACTCCAGCGACCTTCCGGGTTCCGCTTTTGCACCGGTCGCAATGCTGCTGTATGAGCTGATGCTGATCAATATTGTGCTGGCGGTTTTCAATCTGATTCCGGTGCCGCCGCTCGATGGCAGCCATGTGCTGCGGCACTTCCTGCCGGACTCGGCACGCATGATTTATGACCGCATCGGAATTTTTGGATTGCTGGCGCTGGTTTATCTGGCGCCGGGATTTCTGAGCGGCTTGATCTCGCCGTTTGTTCGCTTCTATCTCATGATGTTGGGCAAATTCTGAATGACAACTCCGAAAAAACGTGTCCTCAGCGGAATGCGATCTACGGGCAAGCTGCACCTTGGCAACTACGTGGGGGCGCTCGAAAACTGGGTTCGCATGCAGGACGGGTACGATTGCTTCTTTTTTATTGCCGACTGGCACGCGCTGACCACGGATTATGCCGACACATCGCGGGTGAAAGAGAATTCCGTTGAAGTGCTGCTTGACTGGCTGGCGGCGGGGCTCGATCCGGAGCGATGCGTGATGTTTATCCAGTCGCACGTGCCGGCTCATGCCGAGTTGCATTTGCTGCTGTCGATGATTACGCCGCTGGGCTGGCTGGAGCGCGTGCCGACGTATAAAGAGCAGAAGGAGAATATTAAGGAGAAGGACCTCGGGACGTATGGGTTCCTGGGATATCCGGTGCTGCAATCGGCTGACATCATGATTTACAAGGCCGATTTCGTTCCCGTCGGCGAAGATCAGGTGGCGCACGTGGAGCTGACGCGCGAGATCACTCGGCGGTTCAACGGGTTTTATCACGGGAGGAAGGGCGACGTTTTTCCCGAGGCACAATCGCTGCTCACGGTGGCGCCGCGCCTGCCGGGAACCGATGGCCGAG
>Ga0335071_10005256_pt1 | contig 13457 bp, 12 predicted proteins | sample Lox_Sample_15_FD_206724 | JGI IMG/M metagenome (GOLD analysis project Ga0335071, IMG submission 206724) | Soil microbial communities from Loxahatchee National Wildlife Refuge, Florida, United States - Lox_Sample_1.5 | ecosystem: Environmental > Terrestrial > Soil > Wetlands | place: USA... | reverse complement strand
CCCCGCCTGCAGCGCGTCGATGCGCATCAGCCGGACCATGTCGGCCTCGGTGCCCTGGGTGCCGTCGGTGAAGATGACCAGCCGGACCTTGCCGCCGGAGTCCTGGCGCCAGGTCTCGCCCATGGCGAGCAGCGCCTGGTGGTAGGAGGAGCCGCGCGGGGCGAGCGTGCCGAGGTTGATCCGCACCGCCTTCTGGGCGCGGGCGGCGGGCAGGACGGCGGCGGCGAGAAGCAGGGCCGGAAGGACGCGGCGGAGGTGCATGGCGGCGAGGTCAGGGATGGAGGAACAGATCATCGATCCGGCCGAGCAGCCAGCGCGCCCGCCGCTGCGCCACCAGGTTGGCCAGGCGGTCCGCGGGATCCGCGTCGGGGTCGACGGCCAGCGCCTGCGCCAGCACCCGCCGGAATTCCGCCGGCTGCTGGCGCTGGACCGGCACCGCCTCGGCGTAGGCGACGTAGGGCGCCGCGAGCCGGCCGCCGGACTCGGCGACCGCGCGCTCGAATTCCCGCTGCGCGCGCGCGGCGGCGTCGGGCGATCCGGGCCGCGCCATTTCGTAGGCGATGAGGAAGGTGTGGAGGGCGCCGTGGTCCCAGCCCTCGTCGAGGGCGACTGCGCGGTCGATCAGCGCCTCCGCCTTGGGCAGGTCGCCGATCAGGGCGGGGTCGTCCTTGGCCAGGGCGATGGCGGCGCTCCAGGACGCCGCGGTCCAGTAGAGCAGGGGCACGTCGGCCGGGTCGGCCCGGGCCGCGGCGCGGGCGGGATCGGCGGCGAGCGCGGCGCCGAAGCCGGGGTGGCGCACCTCGAGGCCGCGCAGCCCGTAGTCGCGGGCGCGGAGGTACAGGCGGCGGGCGCGTGCGTGCAGCGCCTGCGCGGCGGCGAGGTCGGTGGCCTCGCGCTCGTCGCCGTCCTCCTGCACGAAGGCGTAGGCGTATTCGGTGAAGCCGCTGGCGGCGGTCTGCAGGAGTTCCGCGTTGGTGGGATTCTCCGCCAGCAGGCTCTCGGTCAGCTTGAGGCTGAACGGCGCCGCGGCCTTGATCAGGTCCGGGTCGTCGTCGCTGGCGAACGTGCCGCCGCTGCTCTTCGCCAGCGCGTCGCCGAGCTGGTTCATGGTGTACTGGCGGACGGAGCACCCGGGCGCCGCGAACAGCAGCAGCGCGAGGGCGCCGGACGGGGCGCAAGGGAGGAGGAGCCGCCGGGACATGCGCTGTGTTCAAGCAATCCCGGCCCCGGCTGGCAATCTGAACCGCGCGGCCCGGGCCGGTCTAGCGGTCGGGCTGCAGCCGGCGCGCCGCGGCGGCCTCGGCGTCGGCCTCCGCGCTCCGCCCGGCCCGCGCGAGCGCGGCGGCCAGCGCGAGGTGAGCCGCCGCCAGGTCGGGTCGGAGCCGCACGGCCGCCTCGCCGTGGGCGATCGCCTCGGGGACCCGCCCGGCGAGGGCCAGGGCGCGGGCCAGGTTGCACTGCGCCCCGGCGGAGGCGGGGTCGAGGCGCACGGCGGCCTCAAACTCGGCCAACGCTTCCGGCAGGCGGTCGCTCAGCGCATAGACGGTGCCGAGGTTGTTGTGCGCGTCGGGATAATCGGGCCGGAGACGCAGCGCGCGGGAGAACGAGGCGACCGCGTCCGGGAGGCGGCCCAGGTCGCGCTGGACGCCGCCCAGGTTGTTGAGCACCTCGGGATAGTCGGGCTGGCGGCGCAGCGCCGCTTCGTCGGCCGCCGCCGCCTCCGGCAGCCGGCCGAGCGCCTGCAGGCTGCTGCCCAGCCCGTACCACGCCGGTGAAAATTCGGGCTCGAGGCGCGTCGCCTGCCGGAACCGCGCCACGGCCTCGGCGTTCCGGCCCACGTCGGCCAGGGCGACCCCGAGGTCGTAGGCCGCGTCGGCATATTCCGGGTCGAGGCGCAGCGCGGTCTCGTATTCGGCGATGGCGGCTTCCGGCCGGTGCGCCGCCCGCAGGGCCGTGCCCAGGTTGCAGTGCCCGGACGGGAGGCGGGGATCGACCCGCACCAGCCGCTCCAGCGGCGGAAGAGCGTCGCTGACGCGGCCGGCGTGCAGCAACGCCAGGCCGAGATTGTTCAATGCGCCCGACAGGTCGGGTTTCAACTCCAGCGCCCGCTGCAGATGGGGGATCGCCTCCGCCGTCCGGCCGGCGGCGTCGAGCGTGGTGCCGAGGTTGTACTCAGCCAGCCAGCAGCCGGGATTTCGGGCGAGCGTGGCGCGGTAGAGCGTCTCGGCGTCGCGGTAGATGCCGGCCTGGTGGCGGGCGAGCAGGCCCAACCCGGCCAGCAGCAGGCCGGCGGCAAGCCGGGCCGTCCGGCCGGCCAGCAGCCGCGCCAGGCCCGCGCCCGCGAGCGCGAACACGGCCGGGGCCGCGAGGTACTGGAAATGATCGGCGACGTACGAGTAGCGGAAGGGGAACACCTCGACGAATCCCAGCGCGGGGAACAGCGTGCCCCCGTAGACCAGGGCGGCCGTGAGCGCCCCGCGCCGCCGGGTCCAGGCGAGCGCCGCCAGCACCGCGACCACGGCCAGGGCGGGCAGCCACTGCCACGGCACCGCGGCGTCGATCGTCCAGCGCGGATAGATGAAGACCAGGTCCGCCGGCCAGGCGAGCTTGCCGAGGTAGAACCAGACGATCCGGCCGGCCAGGAGCACGCGCTGCAGCGCGGACAGGTCGTAGGCGGATCCCTGGTCGGCGATGACGTAGAGGCGCTCCACCACGGCGGTGCCGATGCCCGCCGCGACCCCGAGGCCCAGCCAGGGCAGCAGCGGGCGCCAGTGTTGCCGCCAGGTCAGGCGGCCGTCGCGCCACCAGAACACCACCAGCAGCGCCGCCGGCAGCGTGGCGGTGACCGACTTGGCCAGGAGGGCCGCGACAAACAGGACGGTGGCGAGAACATAGTCGCTCCGGCGGCGCCGGCCGTCGAAGCGCAGGTAGGCCAGCGCGGCGGCGAAGCACAGGACGGCCGAGAGGGTGTTCTTCTGCTCCGAGATCCAGGCGACCGACTCGACGCCCACGGGATGAAGCGCGAAGAGCGCCGCGGCCACGGCGGCCCCGGGCACCGCCAGCCGCCGCAGCACCTGGAACAGCAGGCCGGCGGCGACGGCGTGCAGGAGGATGTTGACCAGGTGGTAGCCGGGCGTCGCGTCCCCCCACCACCGGTGTTCGATCCAGAACGCCGAGTGCAGCAGCGGGTAGTATTGCTGCGTCGCGCCCGGCTCCAGCCAGATGCGCCCGAGCCCGGCCAGCGAGCGCAGGTCGGGGCGCGTCACGTGCGCGGGATCATCCCAAAGCAGCCCGCCCGCCACGGCCGGCCAATAGGCCAGCAGGGTGGCCGCGAGCAGCAGCGCCCAGACCCACGGCGCCGGCAGCGGCGGGCGGTCGGGGGCCTGGTCGGCCGGGGACGCGGGGGGCTTCATGGCGGACCCTCACGCCGGCCGCGGCGCGCCGGCCGACGGCGCCCGCGCGTAGATCATGCGCGAGGTGGCCGGCGGCTCCGGACCGGTGTGGAAGCCGAAGACCGCGTCGCGGATCGCCTGGTCGGCCATGGTGAAGCGCTCGATGCGGCGCAGGTTTTCGAGCCAGGATTCGACGACGAAGGTTTCGACGAACCGCGCCGGGTTGTAGGGATCCTGGTACACGCCCCAGCGGATGGCGCCGTCGCGGCGGCGGACGCGGCCGAGCCGCTCGGCGGCGCGGATGAAATCGGCGGTGCGGGCGGGATCGATGAGGAATTCGATCGTCACCAGCACGGGGCCGTCGTCGGGGTGCGGCTCGATGACGATCTGGGGCACGGAGCGGCGCAGGGAGTTGGCCAGGTCGGCGGGCGAGTGGTCGAGGTCGGCGCCCGCCATGAGCCCGGACCGCCGGGTGAACGCGAGACTCAGCAGGAGGGTGGCCGCGGCGGCGGTGAGGGCGAGGGACGTGCCGGCGCGCTCCGCGATCGCGCCCCACAGCGCGCTGCCCAGCGCCAGGCCGCCCTGGAAGACCATCTGGTAGATGCCGAGCGAGCGCGCCTGCACCCACGCCGGCACGGAGAGCTGCACCGCGATGTTGAAGGACGACGCGGTGCACGTCCACGCCATGCCGCCGCACACCAGCAGCACGATCAGCGGCGCCCGGAGGTGCACCCAGCCCATGGTCAGGAGCACGGCGGCAAAGACGAGCGCGGACCAGTTCACGATCGCGTCGGCCGACAGGCGCCGGCGCAGGCGCGGCAGCGAGGTGGCGCCGAGCACGGCGCCCAGGCCGATGCAGCCGTTGAGCACGCCGTAACCCATCGCGCCCTCGCGCAGGTCCTGCTGCGCCACGACCGCGAGCAGGGCCCACATGCCGCTGACGCAGAACGTGACGACGAAGGTCCGGGTGAGGATCGCGTGCATCGCCGGGGCGTGGCGCACATAGCGCAGGCCGGCGCGCATCGAGCCCGCCATCCGTTCCGCCGGCAGGGCGCTGGTGAAGAGGGGCGTTCGTTTCCAGACGTAGATCACGACCAGGACGGCGACGAACGAGAGCGCGTTGACCAGGAAGACGACGCCGGCGCCGGTCCGGACCGCGACGAACGCGGCGACGGCGAGGCCGCCGGCGGCGGGGCCGACGGCGCGGGCGAGGTTGAAGGCGGCGCTGTTCAGGGCGATGGCGTTGGGAAGCTCCTCGCGCGGCACCAGCTCCGGCACGATCGCCTGCCACGTCGGACCGTTCATGGCCGAGCCGATGCTGAGCACAAAGGTCAGCAACAGGAGCGAGGTGACGCCGATCAGGCCCGTGAGGGAGAGGACGCTGAGCAGCACGGCCGCCACCAGCATCCAGCCGGCCCAGAAGAGCAGCAGGCGCCGGCGGTCGAAAATGTCGGCGGTGGCGCCGGCGGGCATCCCGAGCAGCAGCACCGGGAGGCTGGCCGCCGTCTGCATCAGCGCGATGAGCAGGGGCGAGGTCGTGAGGGCCGTCATCAGCCAGGTGCCCGCGGTGTCCTGCATCCACCCGCCGGTGTTGGAGATGATCGACGCGATCAGCCGGTTGCGGAACAGCGGCCGGCGCAGGGGCGCCCAGGCGGCGGGCGGTTCGGGCGGGCTCATCGGGGCGAACACTCGCGGCGGCGCCAACAAGCCGCAACCAGATTTGACCGGAACGCAACCCCGTGCACGCTAGGGGCATGCCAGCCGCCACCCTGTCCGGCCTCTTCCCGCGCACGGAGGGCCTGCGCGCCACCGTGACCCTGAACAACGGCGTGCGCATGCCGTGGTTCGGCCTCGGCGTGTTCCAGATCGCGGGCGACACGAACACCGAAATGGTCGTGCGCATGGCGCTCGAGCACGGCTACCGCAGCGTCGACACCGCGGCGCTCTACGGCAACGAGCGCGGGGTGGGCCGGGCCGTCCGCGGCGCCGGCGTGCCGCGGGAGCAGCTGTTCGTCACCACCAAGGTGTGGAACGACGACATGCGCCGCGACCGCGTCGAGCTGGCGTTCGACCAGAGCCGGCGGCGCCTGGGACTGGATTACGTCGACCTCTTCCTCCTGCACTGGCCGATCGCCGGGAAGATCACGGCGTCGTGGCAGGCGCTGGAGAAGCTGCACCGCGCCGGCAAGGTCAAGGCGATCGGCGTGAGCAATTTCATGCCGAAGCATCTCGACGAGCTGCTGGCGGCGGCGGAGGTCGTGCCGGCGGTCAACCAGATCGAATTCCACCCCTACCTGCAGAGCAAGGCGCTGGCGGACTACTGCCGTGCGAAGGGCATCCAGCTCGAGGCGTGGAGCCCGCTGATGCAGGGCGGTGCGCTGCTCCAGGACCCGGCGCTGACGGCCATCGCCGCGGCGCACGGGAAGACGGTGGCGCAGGTCATCCTGCGCTGGGACATCCAGGGCGGGGTGGTGACGATCCCGAAGTCGGTCCAGCCGCGGCGGCTGGCCGAGAACGCCGGCATCTTCGATTTTTCGCTGACCGACGCCGAGATGACGACGATCGCGGCGCTGGACCGGAACCAGCGCAGCGGGGCGGATCCCTACCACTTCAATTTCTGAGGCGCACGGGGCCCGGGAAACGGGGGACGGTCTTTGGCACTGTCACCGTCATCCTGAGCGCAGCGAAGGATCCAGGGGGCCGAGGTCGACGCTCCGGCAGGCCCCGCATGGATCCTTCACTCCGTTCAGGATGACAGCCTGACTCGCGAGGCCCGAATGGAACCTACGGATTGAACCGGAACAGCGCGACGTCGCCGTCGCGCATCACGTACTCGCGGCCCTCGAGGAGGTACTTGCCGGTTTCGCGCGCCGCGTGGACCGAGCCGAGCTTCACCAGCTCGTCGTGGGGGATGACCTCGGCCTTGATGAAACCCTTCTCGAAATCGGTGTGGATGACGCCGGCGGCCTGCGGGGCCTTGGTCCCGCGGTGGATCGTCCAGGCGCGGACCTCCTGCTCGTTGTGGGTGAAGAAGGTGATCAGCCCGAGCAGGGCATAGGTGGCGCGGATCAGGGCCGCGCCGCCGCCCTCCGTCACGCCGAGGTCCTTTAGGAACTCGCGCGCCTCCTCGGGCGAGAGGTCGGCCAGCTCGGCCTCGATCTTGGCGCTGACCGGCACGTAGGCGGCGTCGTGATGGGCGCGGACGTAGTCGGCGACGCGCTGGACCAGCGGATTCGCGGCGGCGCCGGCGAGGTCGCTTTCGGCGACGTTGACGGCGTAGAGGACGGGCTTGGCCGAGAGGAGCTGGAACAGGCGCAGCAGGCGCGGCTCGTCGTCGTGGACGGGCAGGGTGTTCGCCGGCTTGGCGGCGTTGAGATGGGGCACGAGGCGCTCGAGCAGGGCGAGCTCGGCGGTGGCGTCCTTCTCGCCGGCGCGGACGCGCTTGTGGTTCTTCTCGATGCGCTTCTTCACGGCGTCGAGGTCGGACAGGACGAGCTCGGTGGTCACGACCTCGATGTCGCGGACCGGGTCGAGGGCGCCGATGGGGTGGGCGGCGTCGTCATCCTCGAAGCAGCGCACGACGTGGACGACGGCGTCGACTTCGCGGATGTGGGCGAGGAACTGGTTGCCGAGGCCGGCGCCCTGGCTGGCGCCGGCGACGAGCCCGGCGATGTCGATGAACTCGATGGTGGTCGGGATGACCGTGCCGGTGTGGAAGATCCGCTCGAGGTGGGCGAGGCGCTCGTCGGGCACGGTGACGACGCCGACGTTGGGCTCGATGGTGCAGAATGGGTAGCTCGCGACCGCCGCCTTGTGGGTGCGGGTGACGGCGTTGAAGAGGGTGGACTTTCCGACGTTCGGCAGCCCGACGATGCCGGCCTTGAGCATGCAGCGGGCATTGACGGCGGCGGCGCGGCCCCGGGCAAGCGGAAAAGGCAGTCCGCCCGCCCCGCTTGGCCTTGCCGCGGCCGGCGGCGGCCGGTTAGGCTGGGCGCATGGCCAAGGCATTCCACGAATTGACCGGGCGCGAGGTGCTGGCGCTGGCCGTCGCCCTCGAGGAGGAGGACGGCAAGATCTACGGCGAGTTCGCCGAGCGGCTGCGCGCCGATTATCCCGCGACCGCGACGGCGCTGGCGGCGATGCAGGAGGAGGAGTCGAACCACCGCCACCGGCTGCTCGAGGCCTACCGGCAGCGGTTCGGCGAACACCTGCCGCTGATGCGGCGGCAGGACGTCAAGGGCTTCGTCGATCGCAAGCCGCTGTGGCTCGCGCGCCGGCTGACCCTGGCCCAGGTGCGGCGCGAGGCTGAGACGATGGAGCTGGAAACGCGCCGGTTCTATGAGGTCGCCGCGCAGCGCACCACCGACGCCGGCATCCGCCAATTACTCGGCGATCTCGCGCAGGAGGAGCGGCATCACGCGGCGATGGCCGAGGAATTCGAGAAGGAGCAGACGGCGTCCGGCGCGCGGGCGGAGGAGGAGCAGACGCAGCGGCGGCTGTTCGTGCTCCAGATCGTGCAGCCGGCGCTGGCCGGCCTGATGGACGGGTCGGTGTCGACGCTGGCGCCGCTGTTCGCCGCGGCGTTCGCCACGCGCAACAGCTGGGACGCCTTTCTGGTCGGACTGGCGGCGTCGGTGGGCGCGGGCATCAGCATGGGCTTCGCGGAGGCGCTGTCGGACGATGGCGCGCTGAGCGGGCGCGGGCATCCCTGGCTGCGCGGCGGGGTGTGCGGGCTGATGACGACGCTCGGCGGCATCGGCCACACGCTGCCGTATTTGATTTCAAATTTTCAGATGGCCACCGGTGTTGCGGCGGGCGTGGTGCTGATCGAACTCGGGGTCATTTCCTGGATCCGGCACCACTACATGGACACGCCGTTCCTGTCGGCGGCGTTTCAGGTCGTGCTCGGTGGCCTGCTGGTGTTTGTTGCTGGAATCCTAATCGGCTCGGCGTGAGTGGCCCCTAGGGGCATGGTGCCGCGCAATCCTCCATTTCCAGCATGAAAGCACTCCATTGGTCACTCGTTTTGACTCTTGTTGTTGCTGGGTGCGCAACGGCACCCAGACCGGTCGGCCATCCGATCGCTCAGGAGGTGCGATTCACGGGCGAGCATTATGATTTGTCGCAGGTCGATATCATTCCACGCGCCATTTATCAGAAACAACCAATCTATCCGTATGCATACCGGCGGGCCGGGATCATCGGCGAGGTGGTTGTTGAGTTCATCGTCGACGCCGACGGTGCTGTGCAGCAGGCGCAAGTGAGGCAGGCGACCAGCCAGGAATTTGGCGATGCAGTAATTGCGGCTGTCAGTAAGTGGCGCTTCACTCCCGCAATGAAGGACGGCCAGCCAGTGGCAGTCGCCATGCAGGTGCCGATCACGTTTAGTTACAGCGATGACTAGGGGCCACGGGCGTGGCGGTGAATGTAGTGTTGATCGAACTCGGCGTCATTTCCTGGATCCGGCACCACTACATGGACACGCCGTTCCTGTCGGCGGCGTTCCAAGTTGTGCTCGGCGGCCTGCTGGTGTTCGTGGCCGGGATCCTAATTGGCTCGGCTTAAAAGGGTAAGGAATGTTCCGAGGCGATGCGGTGATCGCCACCGTTGGTCTGGATTTGCGCAATCACTAACGACTTGTAAAACCGAGGGACAGTCGACCGCTTTGGTTGCATAGGGTAATCTATCTGCTAAATAAATGGGGAGAAATCCCTATTATCCTATGGGCTCGCTTGAGACGATCGCTGCGATCAGGACACTCTCAGCTCAGCTTGCCGCCCGTGTCGGCAACCAGGAAATAGCGCCGCTCATGCAGCAGATACAAAGGTACGTTCAGGAGGTGGACTCGGAAAGCCGCATCGCGATCGGCCAGCTTGAACTGCAGTTGATGGAGGAACGGACACAGCTGGTAAAGGAGCTCAAGGCCCTGTTGCCGCAGGCGGGCCGGGAGCGGGACGAAGCCCGGGCGAGAGCCAGGGAACTGGAGGCGCGGGTGCGGGAGCTCGAAACGAAGCTCAAGGTACTGGAATCGAAAGCCGCGGCCGCGCCAAGACCCGAGGCCAAGCCGCTGAACGTCCGCGTGCCCGTTTCGTCCCAGGACTTTGAGGTGCGCTAGCCGGACGGAGGCCGCGGAGCGGTTTCCACGCTCTGGCTTCCCCAACGGGCCCGGGTCGTGGGTGGCGATCAAACGGTCCGACGCCTTCCCGACGCTGGGCTTGACAAGGCTGGGCGCCGCCGGTGCACTCGTCGGCTTTTCCGCCAGGCTCAACGTTCGTCTGCATCCGTCTCATGGCTCTCAAAATCCGTCTTTCCCGCATCGGCACCAAGCACAAGCCCATTTACCGGGTCGTGGTTGCCGAGGAGCGCTCCCGCCGCGATGGCGACGCCGTGGAAATCCTCGGGACGTACACGCCCGAGACCAAGGGCAATCCGCTGAAGCTCAACCTCGAGCGCGCCGACTACTGGTACGGCAAGGGCGCCCGCCCGACCGACACGATGAACGCGCTGATCAAGAAGGAGCGCCGCCGCCTCGCCGCCGTGGCGAAGGAGCCGGCCGCGGTCGCGCCGGCCCCCGCCGTGCCGACGGCGTAAGCTGGTAACAACCAAGGCGCCCAGGCGCGAAGTCGGCCCCGGCCTCCGCCGGGGCTTTTTGTTGGGTCAATCCCGGGCTTTACCCTTGGTGGCTTTGCGTCTTGGCTGTTCGACCCGAACGATGCCCCTGCACATCGACATCCTGACGCTCTTTCCCCGGATGCTGGACGGCTTCCTCGCCGAGAGCATTCTGGGCAAGGCGGTGGAGGCGAAACTCCTTTCGATCCAGGTCCACGACCTGCGGGACTGGGCGATCGACAAGCACAAGCGCGCCGACGACCGGCCGTTCGGCGGCGGGGCGGGCATGGTGCTCAAGCCCGAGCCGGTGTTCGCCGCCATCGAGCAGCTCCAGCAGCCCGGCTGCCGCCGCATCTACCTCACGCCCGACGGCGCGCCGCTGCGCCCCGCGCTCGCGGAGGAACTGTCCCGCCAGACGCACCTGATCCTGCTCAGCGGGCATTACGAGGGGATCGACCAGCGGATCCGGGACCGCCTGATCGACCAGGAGATCAGCATCGGCGATTACGTGCTGACCAACGGCACGCTGGCCGCGGCCGTGCTAGTCGATGCGCTGGCGCGCTTTATCCCCGGGGTGCTCGGCGAGGAAAAGTCGTTGACGAGCGAAAGCTTCACCGGCAAGTTGCTCGACTTTCCTCAGTACACGCGGCCCGCCGAATTTCGCGGCATGTCCGTGCCGGAAGTGCTCCTTTCCGGGCATCACGGCGACATCGAGAAGTGGCGGCAGGCCAAGCGGCTGGAGAAAACCGCCCAAGTCAGACCCGATTTGCTGAAAGCGCCACCACATGAATCCGATCATTAAAGAAATCACCGCCGCCCAGGTGAAAACGGGCCTTCCGGCCTTCAAGGTGGGCGACGGCGTGCGCGTGCACACCAAGGTGCGCGAAGGCGACAAGGAGCGGATTCAGATCTTCTCCGGCGTCGTGATCGCCCGCAAGGGGCACGGCATCCACGAGAGCTTCACCGTCCGTCGCATCAGCTATGGCGAGGGCGTCGAGCGCGTCTTTCCGGTCAACTCGCCCAACATCGACAAGATCGAGATCGAGAAAGAGAGCGAGCCGATGCGCGCCCGCATGTATTACCTGCGCGAGCGCACGGGCAAGGCCGCCATGGCGGTGCGCGCCAAGCGCTTCGAGGAGGAGGCGCAGGCGGCGGCGTCCACCGCCCCGGCCGAACCGGCGCCCGCCGCGGCGCCGGCGGCCCCGGCCGCCGAACCGGCCGCGCCGGCGAAGAAAAGCTGACGCGGTCCGCGCGCGCAGGACCGGTCCCGGAGCGAGCCCGCCACGGCTCGTTCTATTGATTGCCCAAATTTGGGCTTTCCACGGCGCGGGCCGGACAATTAGACCAACACCTTGCCTTGCCCCCGCCGCCGCCGGCGGGGCGGCGCCCTGACCCGCCTCTCCCCCATGAAGCTCAATACGGAACTCCTCGCCCAAGCCTGCGCCCAGGCGCGCGGCCTCGCCCTCGACGCGGTGCACAAGGCCGCCTCGGGCCACCTCGGCCTGCCACTCGGCGCGACGGAGGTCGGCGCCGTGCTCTTCGGCCACGCCCTGGTGCACAACCCCGACGAGCCGCGCTGGCTCAACCGCGACCGCTTCGTGCTCTCGGCCGGCCACGGCAGCATGTTCCTCTACACCTGGCTGCACCTCAGCGGCTACGACCTGGCGCTCGACGAGCTGAAGAATTTCCGCCAGCTGCACAGCCGGACGCCGGGTCATCCCGAGTTCGGGCAGACGCCCGGCGTCGAATGCAGCACCGGCCCGCTCGGCCAGGGCGTGGGCAACGCCGTCGGCATGGCGGTCGCCGGCCAGATGGCCGCCGCGCGCTTCAACACGCCGGAGCACCCGATCTTCGACTACCATGTCATCTGCCTCGCGGGCGACGGCTGCATGCAGGAGGGCGTCGGCATGGAGGCGGTGGCGTTCGCGGGCCACCAGGGCCTCGACAACCTGATCCTCATCTACGACTCGAACGACGTCACGCTCGACGCGATGGCGGCGAAGACGCAGAGCGAGAACGCCGCGGCGCGCTTCAAGGCCATCGGCTGGGACGTGCAGACGCTGGCCGACGGCCACGACCTGGCCGCGATCCTCAAGGCGGTCAACCGCGCCAAGCGGGCCACGAGCGGCAAGCCGCAGCTGATCATCGCCAAAACGATCATCGGCAAGGGCATTCCCGAGGTGCAGGGCACGGCGAAGGGCCACGGCGAGGGCGGGGCGAAGTTCGCCGACGCCGCCCGGGTGGGACTCGGCCTGCCGGCGGACCAGCATTTCTACGTGAGCGACGCGGTGCGCGCCTATTTCGCGGCCCACAAGAAGCGCCTCATCCGCGGCTACAGGAAATGGCAGAAGGCCTACGAGGCGTGGCGCGCGGCGAACCCCGATCGCGCGAAGCTCCTCGACTCGCGGTCGGCCGTCCCGAGCGCGGGCGAGCTGCTCACGAAGATCCCGGTGTTCCCGGCCGACGCCAAGCATCCCGGCACGCGCGGATCGGGCCGCGAGGTCCTCCAGCCGATCGCCGCCGAGTTTCCGCTCCTCATCAGCGGCTCGGCCGACCTCCACGGCTCCACCTACAACTATATCAACGCCGACAAGGATTTCGACCGGACCAACCGCGCCGGCCGCAACATCCGCTACGGCATCCGCGAGCACGCCATGGTGGCGATCAACAACGGCATCGCCTACGACGGCCTGTTCCGGCCCTCGTGCGCCACCTTCCTGGTGTTCGCCGACTACTGCCGCGGCTCGCTGCGCCTCGCGGCGTACTCGAAACTGCCGGTGGTGTTCATCTTCACGCATGATTCCGTCGGGGTGGGCGAGGACGGTCCCTCGCACCAGCCGGTGGAAACGGTCTCCAGCCTGCGCCTGATTCCCGGGCTGGATGTCATCCGCCCGGCGGACCTCGAGGAGACCGCCGGCGCATTCGCGGCGGCGATGGAGCGCACCCACGGCCCGACGCTGCTGGCGCTGACGCGGCAGGCGGTGCCGAACCTCAACGACATTCCGCCGCACGTCCGGCGCGCGGGCGTGCTCAAGGGCGGCTACGTGGCGGTGCAGGAGACGGCGCCGCTCGCCCACATTCTCATCGCGACCGGGAGCGAGTTGCAGGTCGCGCTCGCCGCCGCGAAAATCCTCGGTCCCGGCACCCGCGTGGTGTCGATGCCGTCCTTCGAGCGTTTCAACCGCGAGCCGGCCGAGTACCGCGACGCGATCCTGCCGCCGTCCTGTCGCAAACGGGTGGCGGTCGAGGCGGGGGTGACCCCGCTGTGGCGCGAATACGTCGGTCTGGAGGGCCGGGTGGTCGGCATCGACCGATTCGGCCTCAGCGCGCCGGCGCCGGTGGCGATGAAAGAGCTGGGGATCACCGCCGAGGCCGTGGTGGCCGCGGCACGGGCGCTATAGCCGTTCGCAGGAACGCTCGCGGGATTTCATCGCGGCGGCTTCTGGCCGGCGCGGT
>Ga0335071_10005255_pt1 | contig 13458 bp, 9 predicted proteins | sample Lox_Sample_15_FD_206724 | JGI IMG/M metagenome (GOLD analysis project Ga0335071, IMG submission 206724) | Soil microbial communities from Loxahatchee National Wildlife Refuge, Florida, United States - Lox_Sample_1.5 | ecosystem: Environmental > Terrestrial > Soil > Wetlands | place: USA: Florida... | reverse complement strand
CACACCTACGCGAGCGTGCTCCTTATGCTCGGGGCGAACCTCGTTTCGGTGCAGAAGCTGCTCGGCCACTCCGACCCGAAGGTCACGGAGCGGTGCTTCGGGCACTTCCTCCCGGAGTTCATGAGCGCAGAGGTGAACCGGCTCCACTTCGGGCTCGGGCGGCTCCTCGAAAGTGGCAGGGAATGGCAGGCTTTCGCCGCGCCTCGCTCGCCGCGACTTACACCCCGGAGCCAAAAGGAGAGGCCGGAACCCCTCCGGTTTCCCGTGAGATCCCGGCCTCTTTAATGGCGGGGTGTACGGGACTCGAACCCGTGGCCTCCGGCGTGACAGTTGGTGAAGCCCAGCTGGCACCGGATGGCGATCCTTCGCAAGTCGTTGGAAATCTTCGCTGTGGCCGCTTGCTGGAAGAGATCGTTTCGCCGCGATCTGCTGGACTTCCTCTTCGCCGAGTTACACCTGGGTTACAGACGCACCGCGTCGAGACAGGGCCGCACGAGTGCATGCTCTCGGTGCGGGAGGTCGCCGCTCGGCTTTCCGTCTGTACCTCAACCGTCTACAAGCTGTGCGCCGAGGGCAGGCTCGCACACGTACGCATCGCGAACGCGATCCGGGTTTCCGTAGACGAGCTACTGCGGCTGGGGGGAGGCGAGCGGTCTGGCGCCTAACAGCCCTCCTTTCACTGCGGAGGGCTGCGGCGGGGCCCGGGCGTTATCCTTGACTGGCCCGGCTGCACGACCGTGAAGCTGCCGCGCAGAGCGTCGCCATGAGCGGTCACGAGGTCGAGAACTGCGCGTGCAAGCTCCCGGCGTGCATTCCCCGGAAATCGGACGAGGACGACGCCCGCGGTTCCTACCTCGGCGACAAATGCCAGCCATCCGAAGTCCTTGTCCTCGGTGAGGAGAATCCGTCCCTCGCGCGCCGCGAGGGCGATCACCTCGGCATCGACCGTTCGGGACGTCTCCTCTGCGAGGGAGCGGACGTCGTGGCCAGAGCCACGGAGGATTCGCACGACGGCGAAGTCGAGGTTTTCGTCTGCAAGGAATCGCACGGGCGGCTACCCCGCGCGTGGCAGCACGATCACTTCATGCCCGACCGCGTCGGCGGCGTAGCGCAGCGCCGCCTGGACGTCGTCCCTTGTGAGACGAGGGTAGGCATCGAGAAGGTCGGATTCCGAGGCGCCGTCTGCGAGCTTCCGGAGGATGTCCTCGACCGGAATTCGCGTGCCACGAATCACTGGCTTGCCCTGGAGTATTGCTGGGTTGAGCTCAATACGGTCGGTCGTCATGGCACAGACTCCAAGGTGAGCGTACCACCGCTGAGCCGGGAGGTCGAAACGGTCAGGTAACCGCAACCTCCCGAGGGACTCGCGGCACGCAAAGACCGGCGCCCAAACGCAGGTCCGGCACCGGGAGTCCCCGTCCCCGGCCGGACGACGGGGACAGCTGGCAATCTCTTCCGCTACTTGCCTTTAGCAACCTTCTGCAGCGGAGGCGGCTGCCACGTCCCTTCGCCGGGCGGCAGGACCGAGGGCGGCTCCGTGCTCGGCCAGTAGAGTCGCATGACAAGGTAGATGGGTCCGTTCGGAGCGGGCAGCCAGTTCGCCTCCTTGTCCTTCCCCGGCGACTTGTACTGGACGTAGAGCGTCACCGACCCGTCCTTGCCCTTCTTCAGGGAGGGCAGCATCGGCGAGTTGATGAGGTAGCGATTGATCGGGTTCTCGACCAGAAGTTGCGTCTTCCCGTCGTACATGGTGACCGACCAGAAGGCGTTCACCGGTGGCAGCTGCCCCTTCGGGAACGTGATCGTGTAGCTCGCCTTGCTCCCGTCGAGCGGCTCGCCGCTGCTGTCCATCTTGGTCAGCGGATACATCGCCTCGACGGCGTCGTTGCCGTAGATGCCGCCCTTCGCGGCGGCGGCCCGGAGCAGCCAGTTCCCGTTGTAGAAGGCCCGGTCGCCGAATGGTGAGCCCACCCTCCAGCCGTTGACGTCCTTCCCGAAGGTCCCGAGGGCAGCGTCGACCTTCCGCATGCCCTCCTTCATGCCGAGGAGCACGGCCGCCTTGTGTTCGAGGGAGAGGTCCTTGAACTCGAAGGTCCTGCCCGGGCCGACGCCGATGCGCGCCAACTTCTCCCGGATGGCCTTCTCCTCGGGTCCGGCGGGGGCGGTCTGGAGAACGAAGTCGACGTAGTCGAAGAACTCGGTCTTTACGAGATCCTTGTCGATCTTCGGAAAACGGACGGTGGGTGCGGGCGGTGGCGCGGGCTGCTTCAGGTAGGCCGAGAGCGGCTGCACCTTGTAGCCTGCCTGGACCTTCTTCACGTTGTCCATGTCGCCAGGGTTGAAGAGCTGAGTGCGGAAGATTGCAGCCGAGAACTGCGTGGACGAGCGAAAGACCTGCTTGATGCCAGCGGGCTTCTCACCCTTCCAGTCCGGCCCGACCACCATGTAGTCCCCGGGCTCGGTGCCGGTGGCTCGGCTGCCGATGTACCCATAGTTGAAGGTGTTGCCGTCGGTGAGCTGGACCGAGTAGTACCGGGGCTTCGGGACGGCGGGAACGCTGATGACGAGGGGCTCCGCCCGGAGGTCCATGCACACAAACGAGTACGGCGTGTCGCTGTTGGGCGTGACGACGGCCGTGTCCTTCGGCGTGAAGACGCGCGCCTCGTTGAAGATCTCGTTGAACGGGGCCTTGTACTGGCCCGAGCTTTTGTCCACGGCGTACTGGTACAGGATGTCATAGGCCATCACCATGGGGAGGCCGTACACGAAACCCTCTTCGGCGATGGCTTTCACCTCCTCCAGGCTGGGCTTCTGGGGCTCGGCCTTTGCGGCCTGCGAGATCGTGTCCTTTGGGTTCGTGCATCCCAAGAACGCGGCGAAAGTGAAGAACATCCATGCCCGACGTGCTGCGGGGTGGCGTAGCGCGAACCTCATGAGGACTCCTTCGTGGTGTGATGCCGGTGAGGCACTTGGCTCGGATCGAGCCGCACCGGTGCGCTGCTCGACTTGGATGGCCTTTTGAGCGCTGACTTATCTATCAACCGAAGGCCGTGGAATGCACCCCTTATGGGTGCCCAGGTGGTTCTCTGTCGGTCACCGAAAGCAAGAAGCAAGGCCGTCGTCGGCCACAAGGCAGATGACGAAAGCAGATGAAGCGTTCCGACGACGAAGCCGATGACCGGCTTCGTCAGCTTCACTCCCACGCACGTCATCACGATTGGTCCCGCACCGAGTTCCTGTAACTCTGCGTAACGACCGGGCCCCGACCCCGCCTCGCGCCAGCGTCGAGTCTTGCCTGAGGACGGGTGCCATCAGCCCGATCCCTCGCTCCCAACCAGAGGTTGGATCGAGGGATCGGGCTGCTGTCACCCTAGGAGAAGTTCGAGATAGGCGGGAGGCGGGGCCAGGCAAGAGAGGGACCTCGAGGACCCAGTCGAGGAGCTGTTCGGTGAGGTGGTGCGAGAGGTCATGGAGGGGGTGGGAGGGCGGCTTCGTGAAGGCGAGCGGTCTTGGCGAGTAGAGAGCGGCGACGAGGAAGGCGAGCGACCTGGTTCAAGGCGCGAAGACGCGAGCGGTCGGTTGCTATGAAGGCGATGGGCGCGGCTCAGGACGGGAGGGCTGTGGGGACTGGCGAGGGAGCCTCAAGAGGGTGGTGTAGAGTGGGGTTGACCTTGGTGCGGTTTAGGTTCTACAGCTAGAGGTGAAAGGGAGCAACCGATGACCCCGAAGATCCCCGTCGAGCCGCCGCCGACCTCCAGCGAGAAGTTCGCACAGACCTTTCGGTTGCCGGTCGACCTCGTTTACTTCCTCAAGCACGAGGCGAGGGTACGTGGCGCGGACCTGAACGCCACTGTCTTCCGCTACCTCGACGGGGTCCACCGCTGGTTCGGGTTACCGCGGGCTGTGGCCGATCTGCTCGAGGCCGACCGGAAGGCCCTCGAGCTCGACCGCTACGAGTACCTGCTCCACGTGCTCTACCACCGCGCCCTCGAGCTCCGGGAGAAGCCCCCGGGGTTCGACAGCTCGGCCGGGTCGAGGAAGCGGTAGGCGGAGCCGGCCGTGGCCAGGGCGAAGGGTGCCATCCTCACCGACCGGGACCGGGTGCTCCTCTCGTACGTGGGGGTCGCCCGCTACGCGACCGCCGACCAGGTCCACCGGCTGCTTTTCGACGGAAGAAGCAAGAAGCAGACGTACCGCCGGCTCGCGAAGCTGTGCGCGCCAGGAGGAGGCCTCGGGGAGGGTGCCTGTCTCCGCCGGCTGGAGTTCCGCCGGGCTGAGGGCACGGCGATCCCTGTGTGGGCGCTGTCCTCGTACGGGAGGGGGATCGTCGGCCCCCTCGTCCCGTACCTCCGTCCCCCGGCGGCCCACGACATCGGCCACCGCTTCCTTGAGCACACGCTCGTCCTGAACGAAGTCTTGCTAAAGCTCGTTCTGAATCTCCGCAAATCGGATCTGGAGCCTCTGGTGGGCCTCCCCTTCCGCTGGCTCTCCGAAGACGACGAGACGCTCCAGTTCAAGCGCTACGAGCACCAGGGGGCAGCGGCGACGAGGGTCTCGGCGGTGCTCAAGCCAGACGCCATCGTCGAGGTCCCCGACAGGCAGCGGAGGCTCTTCTTGGAGGCCGAGACCGGAACGCAGAGCATCGCCACGGCCCACCCGGCGAGAAGCGGGGCGATCGTGGCGAAGCTCCGCCGCTACGCCGCCTTCTTCGGTGGACTGACCGAGGCGAGAAGCCCGGAGACCTGGTACCGGCACGCCTACCCGGACGGATTCCTTCCGCGGGTCGTCTTCTTCGTGCACTCAGACGAGCGGAAGAGGCACGTCGAGGAGGCGGTCAAGGCGGAGATGGCGTCGAGGCGAGCTTCGGAGTTCTCGGTCCTCGTCTTCACGTTCGCGGAGGCTGCGACCGTGCTCGCTCCGTACATCCTCGGGGGGCGACGCCAGTCGGCGGGCGGCCCCGTGACTCTACGGCAGTTGACGGTCGACTCGGAGCAGGTCGACAGGATCCACGCCAACTACCTGCTCGTGGTCATGGCCAGCCGCAACTGGGAAGCCGCGGCGAGACGGATGGGCGCGACGCTACCGAGCGAAAACGGACTGCAGTCGGCGCTGCGGGTCCTGCGGGGCTTCATCGGGAAGGAGTTGGGCTACGACGAGAGGCACCCGCCGACCGGATCGCAGGCCGGGGATCAGCGCTGAGGGAACACGCATGGCAGAGTCGAACGAGGGACAGGTTACGTTCGGGTGGAGCGGGAACGAGGGAGCGGAAGCTGCGTCGGCGCCTGCCCCGCGAACCCCGGGCAGGCGACGGTCTCCGGCTCCGGAGCGGCTGCCACCCACGACCGACGTCGGCGAAACTCCGCTACCCGCGGCCAACGAGCTCTGGGACGTCCGAGCGGCGGCCCGCTTTCTGAAGCGCAGCGTGAGCTGGGTCTACCACAAGGCCGAGGACGGGACGCTTCCGGTCCGGCGGCTGGGTGGCTGGGGCGTCCGGTTCATCCCCGCAGAGCTCAGGGCTTGGGTCGAGTCGGGCGGAGGTCGGTCCCATCGCTAGAATTACGGAGAAAGAAGAAAGGCAGGCATGGGCTGCGTCTACCTACGAGGGCGAGTCTGGTGGATCAAGTACCGGGACTCGAACGCCGAGATGGCCTACGAGGCCACGCGCGCCCGGACCAAGGCCGAGGCGAGAGAGATCCTGCGCGAGTTAGAGGGTCGCGTCTTCCGTCAACGGCGCGGCCTGGAGCCGCGCTCGCTCAATCCGGAGGAGTGGACGGTCGCCGATCTCATGCAGTGGTGGCTCGCGAACTACAGCGAAAGGTCGGAATCACACGGGAGCAACGTCGGGACCGTTCGGAACCACATTCTGTCCTCGGCCATCGCAACGAAGCGCTTGGAGCAGGTGGGGACGGGCGATGTGGAGAGGCTCCTCAACGAGAAGGGGCGTTGCCTCTCTCCTGGCACCGTGAATCACGTCCGCGCTTTCCTCGTCCGAGCCTTCAACAAAGCGAGGAAGGCACAGAAATGGCTCGGCGGGAACCCCGCTGAACAAACGGAAACGCGCCGGGTGCCGGAGAGGATCGCCAGCATCCTCGCCCCGGAGGAAGTCTTCCCCTTCTTTGCCGCGCTCGCACCCACCCAGCGGCCGGTGTTTGCCACCGCCATCCTCGCGGGTCTTAGGAAAGGCGAGCTGTGTGGACTGCAGAAGTCCGACGTGGACCTCGTCCGACGCCTTCTTTTCGTCCGCCGCTCGTACGAGAGGCCGTCCACCAAGAGCATGAAGCAAAGGGTCGTGCGCATCCCCGACGAGCTCGTACCCTTTCTGGAGCAGGCGCTTGCCCAGTTCCCGGGCCCGTGGCTGTTCCCGGATGACTCTGGCGCGATGCGGACGAAGACCTGGCAACCCGAGGACATCCTACGGCGGGCGCTCAAGCGCGCCGGGATCGTCACGGGATACACGCACAAGTGCCGGCGAAAGGGCTGCGGCCACGAGGAGGCGCACGCCGACCCGGAGTCACGCCGGTGTCCGAGATGCCGGTTCCTTCTCTGGCCGAAGGCCCACGTGCGCGAGATCCGGTTCCACGATCTCCGGCACACCTACGCGAGCGTGCTCCTCATGCTCGGGGCGAACCTGGTGTCCGTGCAGAAGCTCCTCGGCCACTCCGACCCGAAGATCACCGAGCGGCGGTACGGTCACCTATTGCCGGAGTTCATGGCCGCGGAGGTCAACCGGCTGCGTTTCGGCCTCGGCGCGCTGGCGACAGCTTCCGCTGGCAGAAACTCGCTGGACTTTGCAGCGAGTCTCTCGCCGGCGGTTACACCGGGGTTACAGTCTGCTCACCGGGAAGAAGAAGAGGCCGGAACCCCTCCCAAATCGGGAACGATTCCGGCCTCTTTAATGGCGGGGTGTACGGGACTCGAACCCGTGGCCTCCGGCGTGACAGGCCGGCGTTATAACCGACTTAACTAACACCCCAAGTTCGGCTGCTTGGGCGGAGCAGGTTTCGAACCTGCGACCCTCGCCTTGTAAGGGCGATGCTCTACCCCTGAGCTATCCGCCCCCGGGTGATCGAGCGACGCGTTTCTAGCTTGGGCAGCAGCGCCTGTCAACGCCACGGGATCCCTACAAGCGCCCGTGAGTTGCGGGCTTTAAAAGGGGTGGCCGGCGCCGCGCCAAAAGGGTAGGACGGCCCGCAGCCGATGACCTGGAAGAAGGGGCAAAAGCTCGTTCATCGAGCACAGCCGGCCTGGGGCGTCGGGCTGATCCTCGAGGTCGGCGAGGAGGGGCGCCGGATCGCCGTCCGGTTCGGCGGCCGGGACGGGGTCACCGTGGTGTCGGGCCGCGACCCCGCCCTCGCGGCCGTACCCGACGACACTCCGCTCGACCGGCCCGAGGGGGGGCTTCTCGCCCGGCTGGCGTCCGGCGACGTGAACCCCGCGAGTGCCTTCGCGCTCCGGACGCGGGTCGCGCGGCTCGAGGCGCTGCGACGGGCTGACAGCCTCGGCGCGCTCTTGTCGTCCCGGGTGCACGTCCTCCCCCATCAGGTCGGCGCCGCCGGCCGCATCCTGGCGGAGCGGAGTCCCCGATTCGTGCTCGCCGACGAAGTGGGCCTCGGAAAGACGATCGAGGCCGGCCTGGTCTTCTCCGGCATGCGCCAACTCGGGGTCGCCGATCGGGTCCTCGTGGTCGTGCCCGAACACCTCGCCTTCCAGTGGCTCGCGGAACTCTTCCACAAGTTCAACGCGCTCTTCACCCTCCTGACGCCGGAGCGGGTCGGGGAGCTCGGGGGTCCCGTCGAGGCGATCGCGAAGAGCCGCTTCGCCATCGTGTCGCACGAGCGCCTCTCCGCCGACCCGGAGTTGGCGGCGCTGCTCGCGTCGGTACCGATGGACCTTGTCATCGTCGACGAGGCGCACCACCTGGCGGGGGACGCGCTCTTCGAGCGCGTCGCGCCCATCGCGCGATCGGCGTTCGGGGTCCTCCTCCTCACGGCCACCCCCGTCCGGCTCGATCCACGCGAGTACTTCCGGCTCCTCTCCCTCGTGGAGCCGGTGCCGAGCACCTCCCTCGACCGGTTCCTCGAGCGCCTGGACGCGCACGAGGCGTTCGCGACCGTGGCCCGGAAGGTCCTGGCCGGCGAGAGGATCGAGGAAGCGCTTGCCGCCCTGCACGATCTCGCACCGGAGGACCCGCTCTTTCAGGGCGCCAAGGACGCGAGGAGCGGCAAGCGAGTGCGGATCTCGCGGGCGAGGCTTCTCGACCACGTCGCGACGAGGTACAGCCTCTCCTCGCGCCTCATCCGGAACCGGCGGGTCAAGGTAGGCGCCTTCACTCGACGGGTGCTCCGGCGCCACGACGTCGGCGAGGGCGGGAAGCTCGGGGCGGCCGCGGCCCTGTGCGCGACGCTTGCCCGCTCGCGCGAGAAGGTGCTCGTGTTCGGCGGCGCCGTCGAGACCTTGCGCGCACTCCAGGGCCACATCGGCGAGCGAGAGCGCCTCGAGGCGCTCCTCTACGACGACGCGCCGACGCTCGAGGCACGTGACCGCATGGTGGCCCGGTTCCGGGACCCCGACGGCCCCATGATCCTGCTCTCGGGCGAGTCGGGAGGAGAGGGACGCAACTTCCAGTTCTCCTGCCAGCTCGTGTGCCTGGACCTGCCGGACTCCCCGCTCACGCTGGAGCAGCGGATCGGGAGGCTCGACCGGCTCGGCCAGACCCGGCCGGTCGAGGTACACGTCCTCGCCGAGCCCGGCGAGGAGGCCTTCCTCGCCGACCTCTATGAGAAGGAGATCGGCATCTTCGACGAGCCGGTCGGCGGCCTGGACTCCGTGCTGGCGACCCTGCCCGAGGAGCTGGAGGCGCTCCGGAGGAAGCGTACCGACGAGACCAGGGAGGCGTTCCGCCAGAAGATCGCCGAGCGGGTGGCGGAAGGGCGGCGAGCCCAGCACGAGGGCTACGACCCGCTGCTCGACGTCCGGTCCGCGTCCCTCCCCGAGCTCACCAGGCTCGTGAAGTCCGCGTTCGAGCGGCTGGGCGAGGAGCCTCCGGACGAGCTCGCCGAGGCGGAAGAGGAGGGCGCCGAGGACGTGGACGCCACGAGCGCCCGGAGCCGCAAGATCGAGACTGCGCTGCAGACCCTCTCTCGGTGGCTCGAGGAAGAGCTCGAGGAGCTGACCGTCGAGGCCGGTCGAAGGGTCGGGATGGAAGTCGACACGGACGAGAACGTCCACCCGTTCGAGACCGCCTTCACCTTCGGGACGCGGATGCGGATCGAAGCGCTCCCCGGGATGGACATGCCCGAGGAGGAGCGGACGCACCTCGGGAGCTTCTGGCGCGAGACCGCGGTGGCGCACGAGGAGCTCGAGTGGTTCGCGACGGGGCACCGGCTCGTGGAGGCCCTCCTGGAGCTCGTGCGCGACGGCGATGCGGGCCGCACCGCCGTGGTGAGCTCCAGGGTGGCACCGCGTGCCGGCGCGCTCTACGCGCGCTACCGCCTGCGATGGCCGGCGCCCGCCGACCTGGCCCCCGGGGCGCGCGTGCCGTCGCGGCAGGCCTCGCGCTACCTGGAGGAGGAGCCGATCTCGGTCCTCGTCGACCTGGCTCCCGGCCACCGGCTGGTGGACGGAGGCGCCGCCCGGCTCGAGGTGGACGTCGAGGGAATCCGAGACGGCCGGGTGGCGCCGCCGCCAGCCGTCGTGGTCGAGGCGGCGGGCCGGGAAGCAGACCGCGCCGCGCAGTCCATCCTCGACCGCCGCGTGTCCGTCGCGGTGAAGCGGCTCGCCGCGCACGGCAAAGCCGAGGAGGCGCGCCTCGTTGCGGCAGCCCGGGAGGGGGGGGCGCCGCGGGAGTCCGTGGAGAGGGCGCTCGTCGCCGAGCTCCTGCACCGGGAGATCGTCGAGAAGGCGCTCCGCGGCGTGAAGCTCGACCTGGACGCGGTGGCGCTCGTCGTCCCCTGACGCCCGGGGCGCACCCACGCCGGCGGGAGAGCCCCTTCGACAGCAAGTGCCCGAAACGCTACCCTCGGCCGGGTGACCGCGCCTCCCCGCGCCTACCTTCCTGACCTGCTGCTGGCGGGGGGCGAGGTCCGCGAGGGCGCGGCGCTCTCGGTCGTGGAGGGCGCGGTCGCAGGCGTCGGCGAGCCCGAGGTGGGCTGCCAGTGGGTGCGCCTGCGCGGCAAGGCCATCCTCCCGGGGCTCGTCTCCGCCCACAGCCACGCGTTCCAGAGGGCCATCCGCGGCAGGACCGAGGCGCGCCTCCCGGGCAAGGGGGACTTCTGGGCGTGGCGCGAGGCCATGTACCGGGTGGCCGCGGTCGTCGACCCCGAGGACGTCCACGTCATCGCCAGGATGGCCTTCCACGAGATGGCCCGGGCCGGGGTCACCGCCGTCGGGGAGTTCCACTACCTGCAGCGCGACCCCAACGGGCGGCGGTACGACGACCCGGACCTCCTCGCCAAGCAGGTGATGCGCGCGGCGCGCGAGGTTGGGCTCCGGGTCGTCCTCCTGCGGAGCGCCTACGCCCGCGGCGGGCCCGGCGAGCCCCCGGGCGCGGCGCAACGACGCTTCGTAGACGAATCCCGGGAGGACGTTCTCGAGAGCGTCGACCGTCTCGAGGCCTTCGCGGCCGGGGATGCGGGGGCGGGGGTCGGCGTCGCCCCCCACAGCGTGCGCGCCTGCCCGGCGGACTGGATCTCGGGGCTGGCCGCCGAAGCGCGCGTGCGGGGCTGGCCCTTCCACATCCACCTCGCGGAGCAGCCGGCCGAGGTGGAGCAGTGCCGCTCCGAGCACGGGGTTTCGCCGCCGGCGCTGCTGGCCCGGCTCGGAGCCCTTCATGCGGGCACCACCGTCGTCCACGCGATTCACCTCGACGCCGAGGACGTGGGGCTGCTCGGGCGCTCCGCGGTGACGGTTTGCGCGTGCCCGACCACCGAGCGGGACCTGGGAGACGGTGTGGTGCCGGCCGACCGCCTGCTCGGCGCCGGCTGCGGCCTCGCGCTGGGTAGCGACTCGAACGTCCAGATCGACCTCCTGGAGGAGGCGCGCGCCCTCGAGGGGCACCTGCGGCTCGAACGGCTGACGCGCGGTGTGCTGGCCGCCGAGGTCGGACCGGACTCCGGGATCGACGAGCTGGCCCGGCGGCTGTACGGTGCCGCCTCCGGGGGCGGCAGGCGGTCCCTGGGCCTCACCGGGGGCGAGCTTGCGGCGGGAGAGCCCGCGGACTTCGTCGTTCTGGACCTCGAGGACTCGTCGGTGGCCGGAGCGTCCGCGGAGGACCTCGTCCCCACCGTGGTCTTCTCGGCGGCGCGGACCGCCGTCCGGGACGTCTACGTGGGGGGCGAGCCCGTCATATCGGCAGGCGCGAGCGCCAACGGTAGGACCCCGGGTGACGAGATCGCCCGGGAGTTCCGGGCGACGATGCGGAAGCTCTGGGGCAGGTAGGGTCGCCCCTGCGTGCGGCGGCGCCCGAGGTGTCATAGGCTTCGGGCATGGACCTCGTGCCGCTCCTGCAGTCGCTCATCGCCATCGACTCCACGTCCTCCAAGTCCAACCTCCCGGTCCTGGACCGGATCGAGCAGGAGGTCCGCGCGCTCGGGTTCGAGGTCCGCCGCATGACCTGGCGCGACGCGGACGGCGTGGACAAGGGCAACCTCGTATGCCGCAAGGGACCGGAGGAGGCGGGAGGGCTGGCCTTCGTCGCGCACAGCGACTGCGTCCCGTTCGACCCCGAGTGGAAGGAGGCCCTCTCGGGCGGCCTTCGCGACGGTCGCGTCTACGGGAGGGGTTCGGCGGACACGAAGGGCTCGGCCGCGGCCATGCTGGCGGCGGCAGCCCGCGTCGAGCCACGGGCGGCGCCGCTCTGGATGCTCTTCACCGCGGACGAGGAGGTCGGATGCCAGGGGGCGAAGCTCCTCATGCACGAGGGAAAGGTACGCCCGCGCGTGGCCATCATCGGGGAGCCGACCCGCCTCGTCCCGATCCGCGCCCACAAGGGCTATTGCGCCGTGGACGTCACGGTCACCGGGGTCGAGGGGCACAGCGCCTTCCCGGACGTGGGGGCCTCGGCGATCCACGCCGCCGGCCGCCTGCTGGCCGAGATCGATCGCATCCAGGGGAAGCTCGCCGAGGAGCACTCGGACGCGGCCTTCTCCCCACCCCACACCACCTTCAACGTCGGCGTCATCCGAGGCGGGAAGGCCAGGAACATCCTCGCCGGCGAATGCTTCTTCACCCTCGAGTGGCGGCCGCTGCCCGGGCAGGACCCGGGCCGGGCGCTGGCGCTCTTCGACGAGGCGTCGGCCCGGCTCCAGAACCGCAGCGGCGGCAAGCTCCGCATCGAGCACACGCCCATGCGGGTCGACAAGGCGGCGGTGACCCGGCCCGAGGCGGAGGTCGTGCGGTTCCTCGAGGAAGAGAGCGGGAACGCCGCCGCGACCGTTCCGTTCGGGGCCGAGCTCCCCGAGCTCATCGACATGGGGGCGGAGGCGTGCGTGTTCGGGCCGGGAGACATCCGGGTCGCCCACCGCACAGGGGAGCACGTGGAGGTCGCGGACCTGGAGCGGGCCGCCGCGATCCACGCGCGCGCCATCGCTCGTTTCTGTGGGTGAAGGGACGGCTCCCGGGCCGCCGCCTCGCCCGGGCGGGGGATGCCCGGGCCGCCCTCGCCCGCGGCGATCGAATCGAATAGGATGCGCCCGTGCCGCTGCGCTTCTGGAAGTACCACGGGCTCGGTAACGATTTCGTCGTGGTCGAGGGCGGACCCCTCATGGACCCGGGGAGGGCGGAGCGCATCTGCGACCGCCACCGCGGCATCGGGGCGGACGGCGTCCTGACGATCCTCCCGCCGAGGGAGGCCGGCGTCGCCTACATGCACATCTACAACTCGGACGGCTCGGTGGCCGCGATGTGCGGCAACGGCATCCGCTGCGTCGCGCGGCACCTGGCCGAGAAGCAGGGCCTGTCGGGCGAGATTCTCATCGAGACGGACTCGGGCGTGAAGCGGTGCACCGCCCATCGCGGTGCGGACGGCGCGGTCGAGGCGGTCACCGTGGAGATGGGCACGGCGCGCGTCGAGGGCGAGCAGCAGTTCGAGGTGGGCGCCGAGGCCGTGCGGACCCTGCGGGTCAGCATGGGAAACCCGCACGCCGTGATCTTCGACGGCCCGGGCCCCGAGCGCGCGGCCACGCTCGGGCCGGCCATCGAGGCGCGCGTGCCGGGCGGCGTCAACGTCGGGTTCGCCCGGATCGCCGGTGGCGGCCTGGACCTGGTCGTCTGGGAGCGAGGGGCCGGGCTCACCGACGCCTGCGGCACGGGCGCTTGCGCCGCGGCGGCGGCGGCCGTGAAGACGGGCCGCCTCAAGGGAGGAGGCCCGGTCGACGTGCGGCTTCCCGGGGGGACCCTCACGATCCGCGTCGGGCCGGACCTGTCGGTGCTCATGAAGGGTCCCGCGGCCCGGGTCTTCGA
>Ga0335071_10005254_pt1 | contig 13461 bp, 21 predicted proteins | sample Lox_Sample_15_FD_206724 | JGI IMG/M metagenome (GOLD analysis project Ga0335071, IMG submission 206724) | Soil microbial communities from Loxahatchee National Wildlife Refuge, Florida, United States - Lox_Sample_1.5 | ecosystem: Environmental > Terrestrial > Soil > Wetlands | place: USA... | reverse complement strand
AAGTCGTCAGCACGAAAATGATGAAAAGCATCGTCGTCGCGATCGAGCGGCGCGTTCCCCACGCCCTCTATAAGAAGTATTTCCGGCGGACGACGAAGCTCATGGCCCACGACGAAAAAGGAGAAGCGGGGCTCGGCGATACCGTGCGGATCATGGAGACCCGCCCGATGAGCAAGAACAAGCGCTGGCGGCTCGTCGAAATTGTCACCAAAGCGAAGTAATCGACCGTTAGGAGTTTGTCATGATCCAGGAAGAAACGAATCTCGTTGTCGCGGATAATTCGGGCGCAAAGAAGGTCCGCTGTATCCGCGTCCTTGGAGGACACGACCGCCGCTACGCGAGCGTCGGCGACCTCGTCGTCGTCTCCGTAAAGTCTGCGATCCCGGGAGCCGGCGTAAAGAAGGGAGAGGTTTCCCGTGCCGTCGTGGTCCGCACGAAGAAGGAAGTCGGGCGGAAGGACGGGTCGTACATCCGCTTCGATGAGAACGCGGTCGTCCTCATCACGCCGCTCAACGAGCCGCGGGGAACGCGCATCTTCGGCCCCGTTGCCCGGGAGCTCCGCGAAAAGCAGTTCATGAAGATCGTCTCACTGGCACCCGAAGTGCTGTAACCGAAGGCAAGAGGATTTCCTATGAATGTCCGAAAGAACGACGTCGTCGTGGTAAAGTCGGGAAACAACGCGAGCAAGGAAGGGAAAGTGCTCAAGGTGTTCCCGTCGACCAACAGGATCATCGTCGAGGGCGTCAACATTATCAAGCGCCACACGCGGCCGTCGCAGCGCAATCCGCAGGGAGGCGTCGTCCAGAAAGAGGCCTCGATCCACGCGTCGAACGTCATGGTGAAGTGCCCGAAATGCAACACCCCGACGAGGGTCGGCCACAAACACGTCACCGACGCCACCTCGGGCAGGAAGAAATCGACGAGAATCTGCCGGAACTGCGGCGAAATGTTCTGATCCACGCCGCCGGGGTATCCGGGGCAACCACCGGTGCTATGCGATGAACATAGCACGCCATCAACGACAGACGAGCAATGGGAAAAGAAAAGGAAAAGAAAGCGCCACCGAAACAGGAGGGGAAAGAACCGAAGGGTGCGCACCACAGGGAAGCGGGAGTCTACCCGCGCCTTCTCGACATGTACAAGAAGGATCTTGCCGGCGCCCTCATGAAGCGCTTCAATTATAAGAGCGTCATGCAGGTGCCGCGCCTCGAAAAGATCTCGCTCAACATGGGGGTCGGCGGCGCCACCCAGGACGCGAAGCTCATCGAGACCGCCGTGAAGGAGATGGAGCTCATCACGGGGCAGAAGGCCGCCGTGACGAAGGCGAAGAAGGCGATTTCGAACTTCAAACTGCGCCAGGGGGTTCCCATCGGCGTGCGGGTGACGCTCCGAGGACGCCAGATGTACGAGTTCCTCGACCGGCTCGTCAACGTGGCGATGCCGCAGATCCGCGACTTCCGCGGGGTTCCGGACAAGTCGTTCGACGGGCGCGGGAACTACACGCTCGGCATCAAAGAGCAGATCATTTTCAGGGAGATCGATGCGGACAAGGTCGCGAAGATCTCCGGAATGGATATCACATTCGTGACGACTGCGAAGACCGACCTCGAAGCGATGGAATTGCTCAAGGGTTTCGGGATGCCCTTCGTGAAGCGCGATACGGTTCAGAAAGCAAAATAACAATAAGGAGCAGTGCGTGGCACGTTTAGCGATGGTTGTCAAAGCGAAGAAGACGCCGAAGCATCCGACACGGAAGCACAACCGCTGCAGCATCTGCGGCCGTTCGCGGGCCTACATCAGGAAGTTCGGGGTCTGCAGACTCTGCTTCCGCGGGATGGCGCTCGACGGCAAGATCCCGGGTGTGACGAAAGCAAGCTGGTAGGAAGGGTGTTCACGGTAGCGAATCGCACTAACTAGGAGAACGATACTCAATGTCAATGTCCGATCCCATAGCCGATTATCTCACGCGGGTCCGCAACGCGGTTCGCGCTCGGCACAAGAAGGTCGACGTCCCGGCGTCCGGTCTCAAGAAGGAAATCACGCGCATCCTCCTGGAGCAGAAATTCATCGTCAGCTACACTACCGCGGACGACGCGAAGCAGGGAATGATCCGCATCATGCTGAAGTACAACGACACAAAGAGCGTCATCACCGGTCTGCGGCGCATCAGCCGCCCCGGCATCAGGAGGTATCAGAATGCGGCCGACCTCCCGCGCGTCAACAACGGTCTCGGCGTGGCGGTCGTCTCGACGTCGAAGGGGCTCATGACCGACAAACAGGCCCGGAAGGAAAACGTCGGAGGCGAAGTCCTCTTTTACGTCTGGTAACAGGCCAGCATCATCAGTTCAGCACAGAGTTCGAAGGAGTTCACCAGTGTCACGAATCGGCAGAAAACCCGCTCACATCCCCAAGGGGGTGAAGGTTGAAGTGAAAAACGGCGTCGTCAAAGTCAACGGCCCGAAAGGCGAGCTGACGGTGCAGATCCATCCCGACGTCACCGTCGAGGTGAAAGGGGAGGACGTCCTCGTCTCCCGTCACTCGGACGTCAAGGAGCACAGGGCGCTTCACGGGCTTTTCCGCGCGCTCATCGCCAACATGATCACCGGCGTCACGGCCGGTTTCTCGCGCAAGCTCGAGCTCGTCGGCGTGGGATACCGGGCGGAGCTCAAGGGGAAGGTACTCCAGCTCGCGCTCGGCTATTCGCACCCGATCGTGTTCCGCGCCCCCGATACGATCAAGCTTGAAGCGCCGTCGCAGACGAACATCACGGTGAGTGGCATCGACAAGCAGCTCGTGGGACTGGTGGCGGCGAAGATCCGATCCCTCCGTCCCCCGGAACCGTACAAGGGAAAAGGGATCAAGTACGAAGGCGAGTACATCCGGCGGAAGGCCGGCAAGACGGCAGCGACAGCCGGGACGAAGTAAGAAACCGAGTCCGACGAACAGGGACGAGAGAAGAAACGACCTATGATCACGAAAGACACGACACGGCGACGCGCGAAAATCAAAGCGACGATCCGGAAGAAGATCTCGGGGACTGCCGAGCGCCCGCGGCTGACGGTGTACCGGAGCCTCGGCAACATCTACGGCCAGATCATCGACGACACCGCCGGGAAGACCCTCGTGGCGGTCTCCTCCATCTCGAAAGAGCTGAAGGAACAGGTCGCCGCGACAAAATCGAAGAAAGCGAAGAGCGTCCTCGTCGGCAAGATCATCGCGAAGAAGGCGCTCGAAAAGAACATCACGAACGTTGTGTTCGACAGGAACGGCCTGCTGTATCATGGCCGGGTGAAGGCTTTGGCGGACGGTGCTCGCGAAGGCGGCCTGAAGTTCTGAACACGCAACCTGCTCTCGGAAGGAATCGCCTTACGCCATTGTCGGGTCGTCTAATGGCAGGACAACGCCCTTTGGAGGCGTCTGTAGAGGTTCGAATCCTCTCCCGACAGCAGGAGTAGAACACGCTCGGGCGTCGAGAGGCCCGGGCAATCATCACTTACGAAGGCAAGAGGTCACCCAGTGGCAAGAATCAAGGCAAACGAACTCGAGCTGAAGGACAAGCTCGTCCACATCAACCGCGTCGCAAAGGTTGTGAAGGGAGGACGGCGGTTCAGCTTCAACGCCATCGTCGTCGTCGGAGACGGCAACGGGCATGTCGGGATCGGGCTCGGGAAGGCGAACGAAGTGGCCGACGCGATTTCGAAAGGCATCGACGACGCGAAGAAGAACGTCGTGACGGTGCCGATCGTCAACGGAACGATTCCCCACGAGGTGATCGGAAAGTTCGGCGCGGGGAGGGTTCTCCTGAAGCCCGCTTCGCCCGGGACGGGGCTCATCGCCGGCGGCGGCGTCCGCGCTCTCCTCGAATCGGCCGGAGTGAAGGACGTCCTGACGAAGCAGATGGGTTCGTCGAACCCGCACAACGTCGTCAAGGCGACGCTCGCGGGGCTCCTGAGTCTCCGGGACGCCAAGGGTGTCGCGTCGGAGCGGGGGATGTCGTTGCAGGAATTATTCCAGAACTAATCAGCGGAAGCGAGACGGTACGCCATGGGAGCACACAAGAAAATCAGAATCACCCAGACGAAGAGCGTCGTCCATACGCTCGAGAAGCACAAACGGACGATCAAGGCGCTCGGCCTCGGCCGTCCGAACTACTCCGTCGTTCACACGGACACCCCGCAGATCCGGGGGATGGTGAACGCGGTGCGCCACCTTGTCGTCGTGGAAGAAGTTAAATCGTAAACGGCGCCGGCGAACGGGGAGACCGTTCAGCGGCTTACGAAGGGACAGTGTCATGACATCGATTCTCAATAATTTGCAGTACGCAAAGGGTTCGCGCCGCAAGACGAAGCGGATCGGCCGCGGACAGGGCTCCGGCCACGGCGGCACCGCCACGCGGGGTCACAAAGGCCTGGGCTCGCGGTCAGGGTCGGGCGTGAAGCGTGGGTTCGAAGGCGGGCAGATGCCCCTCACGCGACGGCTTCCGAAATTCGGTTTCACGAAACCGTTCCGAGTCGAGTACCGCGTGGTCAACGTCGAGACGCTCCAGAAGCTTGTGAGCGATGGGAGGATCAAGGATGCGGTGACGCCGGAGATTCTTTACTCGCTCGGCGTTGTCAGCAAGAAGAGCGACCCGGTGAAGATCCTCGGCGACGGCGAGCTGAAGGCAAAGCTCGAGGTCACGGCGCACAGGTTCAGCAAGTCTGCGGTGGAGAAGATCACGGCGGCAGGAGGCAAGGCGACCGCCATCGGCGCCGCGAAGCCGGCTCCCGCACAATAATTCCTCGCGTATCTCCATGAGCAAAATAGACGAAAACATTCGGAATATTTTCAAGATCCAGGAGCTGAGGTCGCGCGTCCTTTTCACCGCGGCGCTTCTCATCGTGGTGCGCATCGGATCGCACGTCACGCTTCCCGGGGTCGACGCCTCGGTGCTCGCGGAGTCGATGCGCAACCAGGCGTCGAACACCCTCTTCGGGCTCTACGACCTCTTTGTCGGCGGCGCGTTCAGTCACGCCGCGATCTTCGCCCTCGGCATCATGCCGTACATCAGCGCCTCGATTATCATCCAGCTCCTCGGCGCCGTCGTCCCCTTCTTCCAGAAGCTACAGAAGGAGGGAGAGAACGGGCGGAAGAAAATTACCCAGTACACCCGGTACGGAACGGTTCTCATCTCCATGCTTCAGGCGTGGGGCGTTAGCGTTCGGCTCGTGAGCCTCAACGCCGCCGGCGTTCCGATCGTACCGCAGCAGGTCCAGGGCTTCGGTTTCGCGCTCACGACGATCATCGTCCTGACGACGGGAACGATGTTCATGATGTGGCTCGGCGAGCAGATTACGGAGCGCGGCATCGGGAACGGCATCTCGCTCATCATCTTCATCGGCATCATCGCCCGGTTCCCGCACGCGGTGCTCGACGAGTTCCAGCTCGTCAACTCCGGCGCCCGTCCGATCATCATCGAGCTCATCATCTGGGCGTTCATGCTTCTCATCACCGCGGGCGTCGTCATGGTGACGCAGGGAACGCGCCGGATTCCGGTCCAGTACGCGAAGCGCGTCGTCGGCAGAAAAGTGTACGGAGGAGTGACGCAGTACATCCCGATGCGCGTCAATACGGCGGGCGTTATGCCGATCATCTTCGCGCAGTCGATTATGTTCATCCCGAGCACGATCCTGACGTTCTTCCCGGACAGCGAGTTCGTCGCGTCGATCGCCGGGTACCTTGAGCACACGTCGTTCACGTACTCGTTCTTCTACGGGCTCATGATCGTTTTCTTCACCTATTTTTACACCGCGATCGCCTTTAACCCGAAGGACGTGGCGGATAACATGCAGAAGCAGGGTGGGTTCATCCCGGGCATCAGGCCGGGGAAGCACACGTCGGACTTCATCGACAACATTCTTACGAAGATCACGCTTCCCGGGTCGATCTTCCTCGCGATCGTGGCGATTCTGCCGGCCTTCATGGTCCGGTTCGGGGTGACGTCGAGCTTCGCGTCGTTTTTCGGCGGAACAAGTTTGCTCATCATCGTCGGCGTGGCGCTCGACACGCTCCAGCAGATCGAGTCGCATCTGCTCATGCGCCACTACGACGGGTTCATGAAGAGCGGCAAGATCAAGGGGCGGATTGGCCGGTAGCGTCCGGCCGTCGGTGCGGCAACCATGGTGACAATCAAGACGGAACGGGAAATCGCCCTCATCAGGGAGAGTTCCAGGCTGGTAGCCGACGTCCTTCGGCTCCTCGAGAAGCAGGTGTACCCCGGCGTCACGACAAGGCTGCTTGACGATCTGGCCGAGGATTTTATCAGGAGCAGTGGAGGGATCCCGGCGTTCAAGGGGTACGGGAACGACCGGAGGAATCTTTTCCCCGCGTCGATCTGCGTCTCGATCGATGATGAAGTCGTCCACGGGATCCCGGGGACGCGCGTGCTGAAGGAAGGCGAGATCGTCTCGCTCGACGTCGGCGTGGTGAAGGACGGATATTACGGCGACGGCGCCGCCACGTTTCCGGTCGGCAAAGTGTCGGACGGGAAGGCTCGGCTCATGCGGGTGACGCAGGAGTCGCTCGACAAAGGGGTCGAGCAGGCGGTCGAAGGGAATCAGCTCCACGATATTTCCGCCGCGGTCCAGCGGCACGTCGAAGCGGCCGGGTTTTCGGTCGTGAGGGACCTTGTCGGACACGGGATCGGGAAGGAGCTTCACGAAGATCCGCCGGTCCCGAACTACGGGAGACCGAAGACGGGGCTGAAGCTGAAGGAGGGAATGGCGCTCGCGATCGAACCGATGGTGAACTTCGGCGGCTACGACGTGAGGACCGCGGGCGACGGATGGACAATCCTCACGGCAGACGGCGGGCCGTCGGCTCATTTCGAGCATACGGTCATCGTTCGGAAAGGGAACGCGGAAGTCTTAACTCGATAAGCGCAGACGATGGCAAAGCAAGGAGCAATCAAAGTTGACGGCACGATCACGGAGACGCTGCCGAACGCTACGTTCAAGGTGAAGCTCGACAACGGGCATGAAATCCTTGCGCATATCTCCGGGAAGATGCGCATGAACTACATCAAGATTCTGGTTGGTGACAAGGTGACGGTGGAGCTCTCGCCGTACGACCTCTCGAAGGGGCGCATCACCTACCGCTACAAATGAGCGAAGAAAGGATCGATCCATGAAAGTCCGGGCATCGGTGAAGCGGCTGTGTGAGAACTGCAAAGTGATCCGCCGGAAAGGCGTCGTTCGGGTCATCTGCAAGAACCCGAAGCACAAGCAGCGCCAGGGATAAGACGAACAGACTGTTTAACAAGGAGACCATCACGTGGCACGTATTGCAGGCGTCGATTTGCCGAAGAACAAACGGTCCGAGATCGGGCTGACGTATATCTACGGCATCGGCCGCACCACTTCCCGGCAGATCCTCGCGAAAGCGGGGATCGACCTCAACAAGAAAATCGGCGACCTCAACGACGACGAGGTGTCGAAGATCCGCACGATCATCCAGGCGGACTACAAGACCGAAGGAGCGATGCGGAGCGAGATGCAGATGAACATCAAGCGTCTCATGGATATCGGGTCGTACCGCGGCCTGAGGCATCGGAAGGGTTTGCCGGTGCGGGGACAGCGGACGAGAACGAATTCCCGTACGAGGAAGGGAAAGAGGAAGACGGTCGCCGGGAAGAAGAAAGTCCTGGCAAAGAAGTAACGGATCATCTCCGGGGATGTTCCCCGGTCGAAAGGAGCACTCGTGGCAAAGGAACAGGCACCCGCAGCGGGCAAACCGGCGCCGGCATCGGCCGCCGCCGCGACCCCCGCGGCAGTCAAGAAAAAGAAAAAGATCCACGTCGACGTCAACGGCAAGGCCTTCATCAAGGCGACGTTCAACAACGTCATCGTGACGCTGACGGATATCTACGGCAACACCATCGCGTGGTCGTCGGCCGGCAAGAACGGATTCAAGGGATCGCGGAAGAACACGCCGTACGCCGCCCAGGTCTCCGCGGAAGCGGCGGCGAAGGAGGCCTACGACATGGGGCTCCGGAAGGTCGAGGTCTTCGTCAAGGGACCCGGCTCCGGACGCGAGGCGGCGATCCGGTCGCTCCAGACGGCGGGGCTCGAGGTCTCGATCATCAGGGACATCACGCCGATCCCGCACAACGGCTGCCGTCCGCCGAAACGACGCCGGGTCTAACGAGTCGGAAGTACTTTCATCAACTATAAAGGAACGTTTGATCAATGGCACGATACATTGACGCCAGCTGCAGGCTCTGCCGTCGCGAACGCCAGAAGCTCTTCCTCAAAGGGACGAAGTGCTTCACGGAGAAATGCCCCGTGGAGCGCCGGAATTTTCCCCCGGGCCCGCACGGACAGTCGCGCAGACAGAAGGTCTCGGAGTACGGCCTTCAGCTGAGAGAGAAGCAGAAAATCCGCCGCCTTTACGGCCTCATGGAGACACAATTCCGGAACTACTTCGAGAAGTCTCTCCGCCAGACGGGAAAGACGGGTGAAATTCTCGTCAAGACCCTGGAGCGCCGTTTCGACAACGTTGTTTATCGCATGGGCTTCGCGCCGTCGCGGAAGACAGCGCGCCAGCTCATCCTTCACGGCCATTTCTCCGTCAACAACAAGCCGACCGACATCCCCTCCGTTCTCTTAAGGGCCGGGGACGTCATCAGCGTGAACGAGCGGAGCAAGAAGCTGGAAGTGATCCACAACTCGATGAAACGCATGAAAGACAGTTCCATGCTCCCGTGGCTCAGCCTCGACAAGGCGAACCTCAACGGGACGTTTCTTCAGATTCCGGAACGCGCGGACATTCCGCTCCCCGCGAACGAGCAGCTCGTCGTCGAGCTCTACTCCAAGTAATCTGTTCTTTCCCACATTTAAAGCGTGAAAGCGAGTAAACCTCATGAGTCTTGTAAACTTTCAAATGCCTGAAGGGATCGTGTTGGATGAAGGTAGTCATTCGACAACGTTCGGAAGGTTCGTCGTGCAGCCGCTGGAGAAGGGATTTGGAGTCACCATCGGAAACGCCTTTCGCCGGGTCCTCCTTTCGTCGCTCCCGGGCTACGCGGTAACGGCGATCCGCATCGAAGGGATCGTCCATGAGTTCTCGACGCTTCCGGGACTTGTCGAGGACGTCTCGGACATGATCCTCAACCTGAAGGAAGTACGGCTGAAGGCGACGAACAAGAAAGTCGGGAAAGTGACGGTCCACCTCAAGGGCCCCGGGAAACTCGTTGCCGGCGACATCCAGAAGGCAAGCGCCGAGGTTGAGATCCTCAACCCCGAGCACCACATTGCGACGCTCAATAAAGACGCCGATTTCGAGATGGAGCTGAGGATCGGCCGCGGGAAAGGGTATGTCACCTCCGAGGAGAACAAGCTTCCCGACCAGACGCTCGGCGTCATCGCGATCGACTCGATCTTCACCCCGGTGAAGAACGTCCGGTACTTCGTCGAGCCGACGCGCGTCGGTCAGCAGACAGACTATGAGAAGCTTATCCTCGAGATCGAGACGGACGGCTCCGTCGCCCCCGAGGAGGCGCTCACGTATGCCGGCAAGGTTCTCCGCGAGCACATCCAGCTCTTCACGAGCTTCGACACGGAGCCCGAGGCGGAGAAAGAGGAAGTGGAAGAGGACGCCGAAGTGGCGCGGATCAGGAAGGTGCTGAAGACGAGCGTCGACGACCTCGAGCTCTCGGTCCGTTCGCACAATTGCCTCCGGGCGGCGGACATCAAGACGATCGCGGATCTCGTCCGTCGCGAGGAGTCCGAGCTCCTGAAGTTCAGGAACTTTGGCCGGAAGTCGCTCGCCGAGCTTTCGGCGATCATCGAAGAGGAAGGGCTGACGTTCGGCATGGACGTCGACAAGTATCTCAAGGACAGTGAATAGACAAAGGGCACAGGAATGATTCACGGCAGATCGGGACGTAAACTCAAACGAACGGCGAGCCACCGGAGAGCGTTGCTCTCGTCGCTTTCCACCTCGCTGCTCCGTCACAAGAAAATCCGCACGACGCTCGCGAAAGCGAAAGAGACGCGCATGGTCGTGGAGAAGATTATCACCCGGGCGAAGCGCGCCGTCGCGAGGGAAGCGGGCGGGGCCCCCAAGGATGTCCACGCACGCCGTGAAGTGGGGAAGTTCATCCACGACAAGGCCGTCGTGAAGATCCTCTTTGGTGAGATCGCCGCGAAGGTCGAACAGCGTCCCGGCGGGTATACCCGCGTCGTAAAACTCGGCCGCCGGTTCGGCGATGCCGCCGATGTGGCGGTCCTCGAGCTTGTCGACTACAACACGGGCAAGGATGAAAGCAAGCCCGCCCCGAAACCCAGGCGGGCACGCCGCTCGCCCCGCAAGAAGACGGAGACCTCCGGTGCCGCGGCCCCGGCGGCTCCCGCCACGGCAGCGGCCGAACCGGCTGCCGGTTCCCCCGCTCAGCCCTGAGCGGCGAACGCAGGGTGCCCGGCGGAGATCAGGGACCGCCGGGCAGGACTAAGTCACTCATGACAAGGACGGAACGTATGAAAATTGTGACTGTTGATTTTGTCGTCGGCGTCGCCAACCTGAAGCAGCTCCCCAAAGACAACCTCCCCGAAATCGTTTTCATCGGCCGATCGAACGTCGGAAAGTCGTCCCTCCTCAACAAGCTCTGCAACCGGAAAGGCCTCGCGAGGATCAGCTCAACCCCCGGGAAGACCCGCGAGCTGAACTACTACCTCGTCAACAAGGAGATGTACTTCATCGACCTCCCCGGGTACGGCTACGCCAAAGTCGCGGAGCAGGTGAAGGCGGGATGGACCTCCCTCATCGAGACCTTCTTCCATGAGCGAAAGCAGATCGCCCTCGGGGTGCAGATCGTCGATGCGCGCCTCGGTCCGACCGAGCTCGACAACACGATGATGGGCTGGCTCGACTTCTATAAAGTACCGTTCGCGCTCGTCCTGACGAAGGCGGACAAGATTCCGTTCAACAAGCTCCAGCTTCAGATGAAGACCGTCCGCGAGACGCTCGGGAAATACAAACACCTTTCCGGCGTCCTTCCGTTCTCTGCGGTGACCGGAGACGGGCGATGCGAGCTCCTCGAGTCCATTCACTCGTATGTCGCCGCCAAAGAGCTTCGCGAGCTCCAGCACCATCAGCACTACGCCTCGTCGGCGGTCGCATAGGAACATCAAAAAGCAAAAAGGAAAGAGCAAAAATACAGAGTAAAACTCAAAGATGGTCCGACACCATCGATCTTTGGTCTTTCATCTGTATTTTTGCTATTTGCTCTGTGATTTTTGATCTTCTGCCGCAGCGGACGAGGTTGGTCCCATTGTCTTACCCCCACCAACACCTGGCCGCCGTTCCCCTCTGGCTTCGCATGGGTGTGCTCCAACACCCTCGGCGTTTCACTCTTTTATCTTCTCTCTTTTATCGTATCTCTTCTTTCTTGATTCTCTTCCTCATTTGAATTATTTTTGAGTCACAGATCAACCCAAAGTCCGCAACCCCACGACAATCCAGCCCGAAAGCGATCACCATGAAAAAGAGATTATTCACCCCCGGACCGACCCCGGTCCCCGAGCATGTCATGCTGACGATGGCGGAGCCGATCATCCACCACCGCAACCCCGAATTCAACGAAGTCCTCACGCGGGTCAACCAGAATCTCAAGTATCTTTTCCAGACCGAACAACCGGTTCTTACGCTCACAAGCTCCGGCACCGGCGGCGTTGAATCGACATTCGTAAGCCTCTTCTCTCCTGGCGATACGATCGTTTCCGTTAACGGCGGGAAGTTCGGCGAGCGGTGGGTGAAGATGCCGAAGGCGTACGGGCTCAACGTCATCGAGATCAAGAACGAGTGGGGGAAAGGTCCCACGCCGCAGCAGATCCTCGACGCGCTGAAGGCGCACCCGGAGACGAAAGCGGTCTACCTGACGCACAGCGAGACCTCGACGGGCACCGCGACGGACGTCAAAGGGTTGTCGAAACTCATCCGGGAGAACTCGCAGGCTCTTGTCTGCGTGGACGGGATTACGGCGGTCGGCGCTCACGAGCTGCGGTTCGACGAGTGGGGGCTTGACGTCTGCGTCACCGGCTCCCAGAAGGGGCTCATGATTCCGCCGGGGCTCGCGTTCGTCGCCGTCAGCAAGCGCGCGATCGCGGCGATGGAGACGTCGAAGCTGCCGAAGTTCTACTTCGACCTGCGCAAAGCGCTGAAGTCGTACGAGAAGAACGACACCCCGTGGACTCCGGCGGTCTCGCTCGTCGTCGGTGTCGACGCGGCGCTGGCGATGCTCCGGGCCGAGGGGATCGAGAATATCTGGAAGCGCCATGAGCGGCTCGCGACGGCGATCCGCGCCGGCGTCGCCGCGCTCGGACTCCGGCTCTTTTCGGATTCCCCCTCGTTTGCGGTAACGCCGGTCTGGCTGCCGGAGGGAATGGACTGGAAGGTCTTCAACAAGACGCTGAAGTCGAAGTACGGGATCACGATCGCCGGTGGGCAGGACGACTACGCCGGGAAGATCTTCCGTATTTCGCATCTCGGCTATTACGATGAGCTCGACATGGTGACGATGATGACCGCGCTCGAGCTCACGTTGAAGGAATGCGGTTACAAGTTCGAGCTCGGCGCGGGAGTCCAGGCCGTGCTGAAGTCGTTTGCACAATAAGCTCGGTTTCAAAGAAGTACCTCACATCGTTGTCTGCTGTAACCCTGTCGCCCGTCCCGTTCGCCCGAACGGGACGACGGCCGGGAATAATTCACATCGCATCTCACCATCGAAAGCACTCCCATGAAAATACTCATCAGCGATCCCATCGAGCAGAGCTGTGTCGATATCCTGACGCGGGAAGGATTTCAGGTCGATGCAAAGCCGGGTATTGCGCCCGAAGAAATCAAGAAAATCATTCCGGAATATGCGGCGCTCATCGTGCGCAGCGGCACGAAAGTGACGCCGGACATCATCGAAGAAGCCAAGTCCATGAAGGTCATCGGGAGGGCAGGCGCGGGAGTGGACAACATCAACGTCGAGGCGGCCTCGCGGCGCGGTATCATTGTCATGAATACACCCGGCGGGAACACCATCTCCACCGCCGAGCACACCGTGTCGATGCTCCTCTCCATGTCGCGGAACATCCCCCAGGCGAACATGAGTCTCCTCAACGGAAAATGGGAGCGGAAGAAGTTCATGGGGACGGAGCTCTTCGGGAAGACCCTCGGGATTATCGGTGTGGGGAAGATCGGGAAGGAGGTCGCGGTTCGGTGCAAGGCGTTCGGCATGATGGTCATCGGCTTCGACCCGGTCCTCGCAAACGATGTTGCCGCGAAGATCGATATCGAGCTCGTCCCCCTCGAGGAGATTTTCCGCCGGTCGGATTTCATCTCAGTCCACACTCCTCTCACGGATGAGACGAGGGGAATCCTCAACGAAAAGACCTTTGCGCAATGCAAGAAGGGAGTCCGCGTGATCAACTGTGCACG
>Ga0335071_10005253_pt1 | contig 13465 bp, 5 predicted proteins | sample Lox_Sample_15_FD_206724 | JGI IMG/M metagenome (GOLD analysis project Ga0335071, IMG submission 206724) | Soil microbial communities from Loxahatchee National Wildlife Refuge, Florida, United States - Lox_Sample_1.5 | ecosystem: Environmental > Terrestrial > Soil > Wetlands | place: USA: Florida... | reverse complement strand
CTTACGCTTGACTTTGAACGCTATTACCGCGTGTTTTTCTGGGTGCTTTCTCCCGTTTTCCCGATAGTGTTTCTACTTAACGGCTTTTACGCACACACACGCAGGCATCTTATAACGGGAAAGACATGGCTTATTTTGCGGGGCGTCGCTTTGGCGGTCGTGGTTTTTTTTGGGGTTAACATCTTTTTCTTCGGCCAGAGCATCGTCGGACGTAGTGTGGCGGTGCCTTTCATGGCTCTGGCAGGATTGGGCCTAATCTCTTCTCGTTTCTTGAAGGCCTCCTTCGAACACTATTTTGACGTCAGGCCGAGAAATACCTTGCTGGCCTCGATCGAGCCGGGACGGGTTTTGGTCATTGGTGGCGCTGGTTATATTGGCTCGCTATTGGCCGAGCAACTTCTCGAAAAAAGGTATCGAGTGAGGGTGTTGGACAGTCTGCTGTATGGTGATGAGCCGCTACGGCCGGTAAAGGATCATCCTCGGTTTGAACTGATGGTTGGGGATTGCCGGAATATACAGGACGTGGTGAAAGCGGTGCGGGGTGTGGAGTCGATCATTCATCTCGCGGCCATCGTGGGCGACCCGGCCTGCGAGCAGAACCAGGAACTGGCGCGCGAGACCAATTACGCTGCCACTCGCATGTTAATCGAGATTGCCAAAGGGCATGGTGTAAGGCGACTCCTCTTCGCTTCCAGTTGCAGTGTCTATGGGGCTGCTGATGTGGAAGTGGATGAAAATGGCGCGGTGCGCCCGCTATCTCTCTACGGGCAAACCAAGGTTAGTTCCGAACAGGCGTTGCTTGAGGCCAGAAGTGAAAACTTTCACCCGACTATCCTTCGTTTCGCCACCGTTTTCGGACTAGGCTATCGACCGCGCTTCGATCTGGTGGTTAATCTGCTCACCGCCAAAGCGAAGCAGGAGGGTGTCATTACCATTTTCAACGGGCAGCAGTGGCGTCCTTTTATTCACGTGCGCGACTTGGCAGCGGCGACGGTGCAGGTGCTGGAGACTCGGGAAGCTTTGGTTAGTGGGGAGATCTTCAACGTGGGTGACAAGCGTTTGAATCACACGCTTACTCAGGTTGCCGAGACTATCCGGCAAGAATTTCCAAATGTGCGCATAGAACACGTTGAGAACAGCGATCGCCGGAACTATCGGGTCAATTTCCAGAAGATTCATGACCGGACTGGCTTCGAAGCGCGCTACACACTGCGCGAAGGCGTGCATGAGTTGGTGCAAGCATTCGACGCCCAGTTGATTGCGGACTACAAGAATCCGCGTTATCACAATCAGCGTTACCTGAAGATGACCCGAACACCAGAGCACAAGGACGAATTTGACAGGTCTGTGATGGCCAGCCACTCCGGCACCTTCCACCTGCTGAATGCCGAACTCCTCTTAGAGAGCTTCCGAGGGAAACTAGCCGCGGCTGCGACCCCGGAGGAATGCTGGGAAGTCCTGCGAAGCGGTTATCGCGACTTCGGTTTCCATGAAATCCAGTTCAAGATCGGCGATCATGTCTACTGCCATACCGGCAACTGCCATCCCATTCCCAAGCTTTGGACAGTCCGAATCCACCTCCCCGGGGAGGCCTACTTGAACCTCTCGCGTGAGTTCGGCGCTCAGGTACCGCCCATTGTGGACCGAGTCAGCGATATGCTCGGCCAAGTCCTCGGCCCAAGAATCACCAGAATGCTCCCGCTCAACCCCGGTGTGGAAGTTCTTGGAAACCCGACGCTTTCACGCCAGGGAGTGAACGTCCCACTAGGTCATGCGTAGTACCAGCACTGGCCATTCGGCTAGCGCTCTTCGGGACAACGAGCCGCTACCCACGAGAGTGCCCACGAATTGATGAGAATTTTCCTGAATCGCGGATGCTGTATCGGTTGGTTTCGGAGCGACCAGCGGCCAGTTTCGTTCCTCCGCCTATGGGCGGTGCTTTTGTGCTGCTTGACGGTGAGCTCCGCCCTGCCGATGTGGGCCGCGGGCGAATGGACGATTAGCCTGAAAGAAGGCAGTGATGTGCTCGAGATACAAACCCCGAGAAGTGGCCACCACACCTTGGAGATCGACGACGCATTCAGCTTCCGAACGCCAGTGGTGAAGAAGGACTTCAACGGTTCTAAATTGCAATTTCACGGTATTGAACTCGGGCTTATACCGGGTATCGACTATCATGCTAGGTTGGACAGTCACCCCGATGTGAAGAATTTCCGCATTGTCCTAAGCACGTTCGCCGACCTGGAGGTGAGTTGTGACAATCTGCGCCGCACTTGGCAGGAAAGCGCGCGCAAGCTGGTCGGGAACTCAGCATCCCGCGTGGGCTGGGATGCCACCCGGCAGGATTGGGTGCAGCTTGACAGTCAGATTCTGATAGGCAGCCACCTTTACTATGTTGAGCATTGGTTGCGTCCCACGCTGAGTGCGGCGCGAGCGTGCCATGACTTTGAGACTTTGGATGAAATCGCCAAATATTACCCCGTTGTTATGCACTATTCCGAGTCGCTCGGTAACCTACTGGCCCGGCCGAATGTCTATTGGTCAACAAGCCAGCGCATGGCTGCCGCCGATCACTCGGCCCGCACCTTTCCCGCCGACAACGACGGGAAAGTTGTAGACGGCGAGCTTTACAACTCCCAGTGGCTGCATCCCGCGGCCGAGTTCCTGCGCTTGATCAGTCTGCTACCTCCCGAGCGACGCACGCCCGCGATGAAGAACTTTGCCAGCCAGTTCACCAGGTTTATTGTGGTGGACCAACTCGACCGTTACCTGGTGCAGCAGAGGATCCCGCTCCCCGGGGGAGGAGAGGGGGGGCGCATAGAACTTTGGAAACGCGATCTGGCCCGTCCACAGGGTGTAACCCCCAGGGACACGACGTTTGCCGATGTCGACCTGTGGCTGATGGCCTCGGCGGCCGAAGTGCTCGGAGCCAACGCCAACGACCTCGCTCTTGTACCGCTTTCCGGCCCTCAAGCCGAAATGCTGCATCGGGCCGTCGAGATTGGCAGCCGATTCATTGAGAGCCGGCGTCACGAATACCAGGACACCAAGAACTTTCGTGGCGAGAAGGTGGGCAGCGTTGCCTACGCCATTGGCGATTGGGCCGAGGATTCGGATCTTGAGTACAGCGGCGTAACCACGGAGGCTTTACCTACGCCAGCCCAAAAAGTGGGTAAGGCGGACGTCGGCTGGGATATCAGCCACTCCTATCGCTTCCCCGTCTTTATGCGCGCACTGTATGAGAACCGCAAGGCCACCGGCGTCGATTGGCCCTCCTACCATGAGGTGCAGCTCCTCGCCAACCAGTATGCCTACCGGGTGTTCAATGGTGACTTCTCCCGCCCCTTATTTCACACTCACATTGATGGCAGCGACGGTTGGGTTCGTGTGGGTTACCACGGTCCCAATTTTGGTTATCCGCCCTCGCGCTACTGCGACCAGCACAACCCGTATAGGCCGTGTATGACCACGGCTGCGATCATGGGTTGGGGGCGCATCGCGTTTGCAAGCCCTGACCTCACCGAGATCGAGTACGCGCTGGTGAAACTGGCTCTTGACCCGAGCCCGCAGGCGCGCCAATTTCGCGATCGCTATTACTTCGACGATACCCAATTCGAGGTTCTTGGGCCGCCGGGCAACCAAACCTACTCGTTGCCACTTTTTTTTGTGATCGGCGACAACGCAGAAAGGGTCGCGAGTCATTGAATGGGAGTGCTCGCCAAGATTTTCTTTTGAGTTTCAAGTCGTCTTAATCTTGGTGCCACAATCGTCCGACAAACTCATATCCCGTTAAGTGACATTCCCAATGCCACAGGGCTGAAGCCGTCCCGGTGGGCAGTGTCAAAAGGTTGTCAGGGCCAATTTGCGAGTTGGTGTGCGGTTTCCACCCGACTTGGCTTCACCAAGAGCGAAACTCGCGACCGAAGTTTCGGGCCACTTTCTTAAGCTTCACTTTGGGCGTGTGCCTACAGAAGGGTTGGATGTGCACATGCGCCCGACACCATCTTCGAATCCGGGCTTGCAGGGTCTCATGCGAAGTTACCTAGCGTGCCCGGATCGAAGAAGCACGCGGAACGGATGCACACATCCGTTCATCATTCTACACTAGCAGGAGGCAAGTTGAGTAATATGATGAACAAGATCAGGGCTACTCTGATTGTTGCGGTCCTGTCGCTGGTGGCGACGGGGCTGTTCCCTATTAACCTCAGCGCCCAAGTGAACCAGTGGAGTCCCGCGCAAGCTTTTCTGGCGGCCGGTTCTTCGGCGCAGTTCAACCTTACTGGTATCGCCGCACTGGATCCCGGAGCAACTTCCAGAAACAACACTCCCTGCACGGGGGGAAGTGCCAACAGTCACTGGACGTTCTCGAGCGTGCTCAACACGAGCGGCATGCAAATTCACGACCCCCGCTCCGGCGGCCCCACCGATGAGGCAGGTCCGGTGTGGATCGGCTGGGACAGCAATTTTATCCAGGGAATCGACTACGCTGAAGGCACGAACCCGAACCCGCCCGCGGCGGGGACGGGCACGATCTGTGTTTTCGTTTCGCTGGACTCGGTGGTGGGTATGCGCGAGTACTTTGCCAACGGGCAATTCGTGCTGAAATCCGCCGCCACCACTGGGGACGGCAATGCGGTCCCCGGCCTCCCGGCTGGCTCCAGCCTGCCGCAAGAGGTTTACGATTATTTCACCAGCGCTGCCTTGGGAGCCCCGCAAATCATTAACGTCGCTCCCACCGACATCCGTCCTGAGGACGGCAAATTCGCCACCCTGCGCGCCATGCTTCAACCCGCCGGCGCCAAGGGACCCGCGAATTACGCCGGTCTTGGCTATGGGGCTTGCCTCGGCGCGTCCATTCTGGACAGCACCCCGGGCAGCTCGAAGCTCATGCAAGTGGCTGATTTCATCTTGGATTCTCGGGATGTCGATTGCCTGAACCCCAACGCTTCAGTTCGCGGTTACCAACTTGCTTCCGTCGGCGCTGCCCCCGTACTGGTCCTCGTCAACAGCGCCAACACCACGGCGGGACACACCGGCTACTCCGGCTATACGCAAGTCAACTCCGCCGTGCTGGCGGGTATCTTCAGCGGCCGGGACCTCGTGGCTCGCGACATCGGCAACAACTCCTCGGATCCTGTGGTTCCCCTCACCGTGTTTCAACGGGAACCGCTGTCCGGCACCTACAACACGTTTGACTTCAATATCACGTGCGTCAGTTCGCTGTACCCCGGCTGGACGGGCCCCACGGGCTACCGCTGCCAGGAGACGGGCGTGGACCCCACCGTCAACCCCGCCGCGAACGGCACTATTTGCGCCGGCGCCAGTACCTCACACCCTTGCGGCAACCCCATGTATATTTTGTCCGCCACGTCTAACGGCAATGCTGTCCGGCGGCGGGTAATCGGCACGACCAATATGGTCAAAGCCGTGTGCGGCTCTATCGGTTCCTATTCCACGGGGTGGCCGGATTCCATCGGCTATGCCTTCTGGTCCTTCAGCACCTTCAAGGGCTTAAACACCAACTGCCGCTACCTGGCGGTGGACAATATCGACCCGCTCTATCCGGCTGACATCGCCGGTGCCTCCGGCAACCCGGGCGGCGTCGGCTTCATCCCGACTTGCACCTCTTGGTCAAGCCCGCTAAGCTGCCCCACTATTCCCTTCACGAAGATCCTCGACGGCGCGTATCCAATCTGGTCCATGTATCGCTGGGTACATGCCGGCGGTGGGGACAATGTCAACAACGTTCTCTACTACGTCCAAAAAGCTGCGGTCACCTATTATACGGACATCGTTCCAGCGAATAATCCGGATACAGGCGCTGTTACTCTGCCTGTGTTCCGGTCGCATTTCACAACCGCCGTTACCGATGGTTACGGCGCCCAATACGGGTCGAACGGGGTTAATACCGTCCCCAATTCCCCCTCGGCCGAGCCTGAAGCCGGCGGTGACATGGGCGGCCAGGTATTTACCATCCCCTCTGAAATCGACTATGTTGGCAGTCAATACGCGAGCGGCGCTTGCACCAACGGTCTGTGGCCTGACCTTGGTACTCCCGGGCAGTGCCAGCAGACCAACCTGCATCGATAGAGTCTGATTCGGTACCTCAATAATGCAGCATTCAGGGGCACGCCCCGCGGCGTGCCCTGCCTTTCGTGCATTCCGACGCGTTGCCAAATTGATCCGCTCCTAACGCAATCCATCGGACAGCTCGGAATTGGATTTGAGAACAGAGTATTCCCGGATCCAGATCCGGAGCGCTGAATGAATTAGCCTACTGCGAGCCCCGCAGCGGGGCGAAATCACGTATTGCAAGGAGTGCAATACTTTTCACGCAAACGCCAGGGAGGAATCCTTGCCTATTCGCTTTGACTACCGAGCTCCTTTCATGACGGTCGTGCTGGCCTTACTGGCCGTAATCCCTACGTGGTCACAGGGGCAGCAAGGGGAGAAGCAGGCCAGTTCGCCGGCAGCAGAGCAGGGCGCTGCGCCCTCGTCCTTTAAGACTCCGCAAGGAATTGAACTCGAACGTACGGAAAACGGGGTGAAACTACTGCGTGCCAAGGAGAGTTACACGTCCTTGTCACTCGAGGGCAGCGATCTGCATCCTGACCTGCCCATGTCCACCGATCACGTAAAGACCGCCGACTTTGAGCGCGAGTTGGTGCGCCTGCAGTGGCGGCCGAGCGACCCTGTCGACATGTACGTGATCAAACCGCCTCACGTCGCGAAGCCGCCGGTCTTCCTTGTTCTCGACGGATACCCCGTTGACTTGGATCATTTCAGGAACGACGACCTTTGCAAGTACATGGTGCAAAACGGCATGGCGGCGGTGGGGTTTGTCTCCGCGCACACCGGCTACCGGGCCGAGCACGGCCCACTGTCGAAGTGGTTTGTCAGTGAGCTTCCCGAATCGCTTGCGGTCACCGTGCACGATGTGCAGTTGATCCTGAACTACCTGGAGACGCGCGGTGATTTGGATATGAGCCGGGTGGGCATGTTCGGGCAAGGCTCTGGGGGCGCCATCGCCATCCTGGCCGCGTCGGTGGATCATCGCCTGAAGGCGATCGATCTCCTGAACCCGTGGGCAGATTGGCCGGACTGGCTCGCCGAATCGGCGATTGTACCGAAGGAGGAACGAGAGAAGTACTTGAGACCGGAATTCCTGAAGTCACTGGAGACGTTGGAACCGGTCGGCTATCTCCCTAAACTTACCTCCTGCGCCATCCGCATCCAGCTCTGGGACCACGAACACCAGGATACCCAGAAAGCGACGGCGAAGTTGGAAGCTGCTGCTCCCGCCGCCGCGAAGATCGCTCACTACCCCAATGGCAAAGCGATGCGGGAGGTGGCTGCCAAGGGTCCTTTGTTTGAGTGGCTTGCCACCACCTTATCCCCGCCGAAACCCAAGGAACAGGCGGAAGAACGTTAGCAAGTTGCCAGTAAGGCCGGAGTTTGTACGAACACCCACTCTGGGTCCTGCGGAAATTACCACATTAAGGACAACGCTATGTTTCTACCCAGCCGAATGAAATCGCTTCGCTACATGCTGATTCTGTTGCCATCACTCTATTCATTTTGTCCAATGCGGGCTGCGGTCGCACCGGGGTTGTATCTTCTCGCCGGGACTCTGGCACTTGCCCGTGGTTCTGCCAGTGGGGCCGAGGTAGGTGGAACGGTTGCGGACACTTCGGGCGCCACAGTGGCCGGCGCGACCGTCACGTTAAAGAACTCCGCCGGGGCGAGCCAAGCGGCCGTGACCGACGCCTCAGGTCTGTTTCAGATCACCCTATCGAGCGCTGGGAAATATCACCTATTCGTCAAGGCCCCGGGCTTCGCCGAACTTGCGGATGAAGTGACTGTTTCGGCGGACGACCCATCGCTTCTGCTGTCCATCGTTCTCTATCCGCAAGGGCGCGCATTGTCAGGCAAAGTGGCGGACACCACCGGCGCCGCAGTCGTAGGCGCAACGGTACGAGCACGCAATACGGCCGGGGAATCCAAATCCGCGGTCACGGACAAAGAGGGGAGGTTCCAGATCGAGGGTCTGGCCCCGGATCGGTACAGCATTGCGGTTAGCGCGCAAGGCTACTCCGCTTACATGGCTGCGGGTGTCACGGTGAGGGCAGGAGAGGTGCCGACGCCGCTCGCCGTCGTCCTGTTCGCTAAGACCCCAAATGCAGCAGCGACGACAAAGGCTGAGCCGGCCGCGACGGCCCCCACCACCAATGCTCCGGCACCTTCCGCGCCAGCAGCCCCGGAGCACTCGGCGGCCCCCGTCGAAACACCCCAAGCCACGCCCGCGGCAGCAACACCCGCGGCGGCCGTCCACGTCGTTCCCGCACCCAAGGGATCGACAGGCATAACGGGGACCGTCGTCGATACTTCTGGCGCGGTAATCCTGGGCGCTACAGTGCGCATCCGTAACGCGGCTGGTGAAACCCAGAGTGCCAGCACGGATGCGGAAGGCAAGTTCCAATTCACCGGACTGGCGGCCGGAAGCTATGAAGTTTCCGTCGCATCTCCGGGTTTCTCCGAGTCCCAAACGCAGGGCGTCAATGTACAAGACAAAGAGATGGCAACACTGGCGGTTCAATTGACGGTAGCTGCTGCCGCTACCCAGGTGAACGTGCAAGCGCAGCGCGTAGAAGAAGTAGAAACACAAACCGCCGAGGTGTCAGGCACAATCAGCCGCAATGAGATCACCAGTTTGGGCTTAAACGGGCGCGTGGCTTTTCAGTTGATCGCCCTGGCGCCAGGTGTAAGTAATCAGACCAGCCAGGACGAAGCCAAGGTGGGCGTACAGGGAAGCGCCAAATACAGTGTCAACGGCGGACGCGTTGAATATAACACGTTTGAGGTGGATGGCAGCGATGTCTTAAACACAGATATTGCCGCCAGCCACGGGCACACCACACTGATGATTTACCCCAGTGTGGATGCCATTCAGGAAATGAAGGTACTGACCTCAAACTATGGTGCAATGTTCGGACGCACGGCTTCCGGCGCGGTACAGGCATCGGTAAAATCGGGAGGAGCACAACTGCACGGCGTGGGTTACGAATTTATCCGCAACGAAGACTTTAATTCGCGCAACTTCTTTGACCCACCGGGCAGGATACCGCTCTACCGCCGACAGGATTTCGGAGGTACCATTGGCGGTCCCGTTTACATCCCGGGAATATTTAATGCCACCAAGGACAAGTCTTTCTTCTTCTTTTCAGAAGAATTCCGCTTGGAGAAGAGTCCTTTCGACTTCAACCAAGGCGTGCCCTCCGATGCCGAACGAGGCTGGAACGGCAGCAGTTACGGGAACATCGCCGACTTCAGCGATGTCTGTCCACCGACGTCTAATCTATTCAACCAGGCAAAATATCCCGACTGCCCGTCGGAGGGGCCCACAGCCGCGCGCCAGTCTTTCACCCAAAATCAGTTCTTTATTGACCCGGCAGCCAAGGCGATTCTTCAAACCGGTATTATCCCGCGGGCGAATTCTATTACCGGCTGCAACTCCAGCATCGAATCCTGCTATGTCGGTTCGGTTTCTCCCAGCACCAACTGGCGCGAAGAGTTGCTGCGCTGGGATCACAATGTGACACAAAACACCAAGCTCGCCTTCCATGCGATTCACGACCATTGGGATACGACCACGGCGGTGCCGCAATGGGCTAACGAGGTGAACAGTTTCCCCTCGGTGCTCAACAGCTTCGATGGGCCCGGGATGAGCCTAGTGACGAATGTGACTTCCGTGCTGTCGCCTAGCACAGTCAACAGCTTTTCGTCCGGTTACACCTGGCAACATATCGTCCTGAACGATCTGCCGGGTCCGGGAGTCTTGTTATCCCGCTCCGGCCTGGACGCCCTTAAATACCCCCTGGGGAACATTTTCAACAACGACTATGGTGACAAGCTGCCGGGCATTGCGATCGCGGGTACTAACTTGGCTTATGGTGGCACCGGCTTCGCCGTTGATACTGCCTATATGCCCTGGTCGCATCTGTTGGAGAAGACCAGCCTGCGTGATGACTTGAGTAAAATAATCGGCAAACACACGCTCCAATTGGGGGTGGAGTACGTACATGCCGCGCGCACAGAAATGAGCGCGGCCAATGGAGCTAACAGCGGCAACGTGCAGGGGCTGATGACGTTCAGCAACGTGAACAGCCTCGCCACCTCGGGCAATGCCTTCGCGGATTTTCTTTTCAATACCGAGTTCCTCAGATTCGATCCCAACGTGCCGGAGCGCATGCGGTCCTTTCAGCAGGACGACGTTCAAGCGTCCTACCATGTCAACTACTGGGACGTAGAACCCTACGTGCAAGATGACTGGCGCGTCACCCGCCGCTTAACGGTGAATGTGGGATTACGGTTCAGCCTGTTTGGCAACTGGCAGCCGGTAAATCAGACGCTGTACAACTGGGTCCCCGGCGCTTATGACCCGAACCTATGGTCAAATGCTGGACTTCAGATTAATTATACGCGAGGTTTTCTGGAAAGCAGCTACCGGGCGGTCCCCCAGGAATTGAACAACCTGAATCCGGTGCTGACGAATGGTTTGGTGAGATGCGGCACCCAAGGCGTACCGGTGAGTTGCCAAACCTCGCATATGGTGAACCCTGCCCCCCGGGTTGGGTTCGCCTGGGATCCCTTCGGCAATGGGAAGACCTCTATCCGCGGCGGCTACGGGTTCTTCTACGAACACGGTACGGGAAGCGAGGCCAATGCCGGTTCGCTGATGGGGAATCCTCCCCAAGTCCTTAGCATGACGGAGGAATACCCCGCAAGCTATAACCAGATCGGCAAATACGCTGGAACCCAAACCGAGTACCCGTTGAACGTAATGTCGATCCCCACCAATACCGTTTGGCCCTACGTTCAACAGTGGAGCTTCGGGGTTCAACGGCAACTCTCTGCTGAGACACTGTTCACCTTCAGCTACGTGGGCAGCAAGGGTACCCATTTGGCGACATCGATGCAGCTCAATCAACTCCGGCCCGTCCCGAACGCGCAGAATCCCTTCGGTCCCAGGCAGCCCTTTACCGTCGACCTGTGCCATGCGCAGTCGATCAATGTCGCGAATCCTTTTGACTCGGAGGGGTATTTCATCCTCAACGGACAGCAGATCTACTATGGTGCGCCTGGGGCGGCGACGAACGGGGTTGTGCTGGGCATGATTGCGGCGTGCGACGGTACCCCGCAATTCGGGGCCATTCCCGGGATCTCGTTTGACCTCAATGTGCTGAGGCCCTACCAGGGGGTGGGGCAGGTCAATTCCATCCAGAATGTGGGGAGCTCGATCTACCATTCCCTGCAGCTCACAATGCGACATCATCACGGCCCGCTGGAACTGGCCGCCTCCTACACGTATGGGCACTCGCTCGATACGGCTTCGGATCGCTACACGTCAACTTTTGTCGATTCCTTCGACCTGCGTGCCAACCGGGCCAGTTCTGATTTTGACCAGCGGCATATGCTCAACCTCGTCTATATGTACAAGTTGCCACTCGTGGAGGCCGCCGAGCACATCAACTCACTATTTGGGGGCGACGATACTGAATCCGACAGCCACGGACCGCGTTCGGTATCACCATCCTTGGCGCGGAATTTGTTCAACAATTGGGTTCTGTCGGGGATCACCGTCTACCAGAGCGGCAATCCGTTCAGCATTGTTAACGGCGCCTCCGCCTCGGGCGTCTCGGCGTTGGACAACGCTGGTTTGGCTCTCGGCTTAGGCGCTGATTCCTACCCCGACCTCGCCCCCCGTGGCACCCGCTGCGTTACCCCGAACGACGCTACCGGTACCTTCGGCCCGATTCTGGCAAATCGGTGCAGGTTTGTGGCTCCGCGGGGGTTGACCCAAGGCGATGCCGGGCGCAACTCGATGTACAACCCGGGCAGGGTGAATTTCGATTGGGCTCTGCTCAGGGACTTCAAGGTTTTGGGGGATCGCAGCCTGCAGTTTCGCGCGGAGGCCTTCAACATTTTCAATGCGACCCAGTTCCGCATCTATGACCCCGTCAAGGGGAACACTGCGAGTAATACAATCAGTTGCTACGGAGCATGGGACTCGCTCTACACCGTCGGAACTTCGTTCAGTGCCGGAGATCCGAGTTGTTACGCGGGGAACGGCTTTCTCCGCCCCGTCGACGCCCACCGCGCACGCACTTTGCAATTTGGGCTGAAGTTTCAGTTTTAGCCGCAAGCACCGTTTTCAACCAGAATAGGCACGGCGATGAGAATTCTGCCGCTGCCACGTCCTTAGCCACGGTCTTTTCCGGTAGTCGTCGGACACTCTAAAAACCTTTCGGATGGGGAGATATGAGATACCTTTTGGGTACTTTGCTGATTCTGCTTTTGGGGGCCGTGCCAGGATGGGCGGTACTTGGCGAATATGAGTCCTCAATAGATCTTGACCAACACGTCTTGCGTACTGACCGGCGTGAGTCCTCTCGCCAAGGTTACAAGGTCCACGAACTCACCTCACCCAACGGGTCGGTGGTGAAAGAATTCGTATCGCCGGCTGGCTTGGTTTTCGGGGTTGCGTGGCAATCACCTCAGATGCCGAACCTGCAGCAATTGCTGGGTGACCATAATATGTTGGAACTTCAGCAGGCGCTCGCCGCGCCGACGCGGTGCCACAGCGGTGCCCCGCTGATCGTGCGGAGGGCCAAGCTGGTGTTCGTCAGCGGCGGTCACATGCGCTCGTTCCACGGGTACGCTTATGTGCCAACCCTTGTACCGGTCAACATGACGGTGGAGGTGATGCATGACAAGCAGAACTAAGCTGGCCTCATACGGAACTCGTCTGCTTCTGCTGGCCGCCACGTTAGGATTGATGATGCTGACCAGTTGCGGAACCGCCACTCCTGGGCTAGTCCAGCCTGTCCTTAACCTGCCGGTTCCCTCTACTGTCGCAAACACGGTGCCGGTCACGGTCGGCGCAAATTTGGCGGGATTCCCCAACGCCGTCTTTACCTCGGTTACGGTTTGCCCGCCGGCGGTTTATCCCGTGGGGCAGAACCCAATAAGTGGTCCTCCTCCGACTGCTGCCTGCACTACTATCGATAATATCCTTGTGGACACCGGTTCGGTGGGCCTGCGTTTGCTCGAAAGCTCATCTGTGGACGCCTTGAATCTGCCCGTGGTCACTGACAGCAACAACAATACTCTGCAGGAGTGCGTTCAATTCGCCGATTTTTCCTATGTTTGGGGACCGGTCATGCGAGCTACCGTCCAGATGGCGGGAGAGACGGCGGCTCAAGTGCCGCTGGTAGGCGAAACTGCCAATACAGGGATTCCAATCCAGTACATTTACCCGACCTGGAGTGGCACACCCGTACCTTCAGACTGCCTTTCTTCACCCCAAGGGGGGGCTACTCCGATTGCGGCCAACACGCAACAGACCATGGGAGCTAATGGCATATTGGGTGTGGGCAGTTTCTTACAGGACTGTGGCACTACGTGC